>Ga0073934_10010203_pt1 | contig 11741 bp, 11 predicted proteins | sample LarsenN4metaG_FD_76834 | JGI IMG/M metagenome (GOLD analysis project Ga0073934, IMG submission 76834) | Hot spring sediment bacterial and archeal communities from British Columbia, Canada, to study Microbial Dark Matter (Phase II) - Larsen... ... | reverse complement strand
GAACGTGCTGCTGCCGCTGCACATCGAACCGGCGCCGACGGAGCTGGTGCGGGTGCTGGTGGGGCGAATGGAGATCATGACGCCGTCGCAGGAGCGGTCGATTCTGGAGGTCGTCAAGCGGAGCGCTGCAGCGAGGAAAGCGCAAGCCGACGAGAACGCACCGAGTCCCGTGCTGTCGGACGTGATGTCGTTAGGCCGTCTGGCCGAGCCGGCGCTGGTCCGGGCCAGTAACATCACCCCGGACGGAGAACTCCAATCGGAAGCCGCCCGGCTGATCGAGGAGCTCCGCCAGGTCCAGGCGAATGATGCAGGAGGATAGTTCGCTGGTCGTCGGGCTGGTTCAGACGCTATACTTCTGGGTTCACAAGCCCCACGGGTGCCGTGCGGCGGATTGGGTTGGGCTTCCAGCGAGGTATCGATCGAGATGGCGCGTAAGACCACGAGTCGGATGGAGTTGCGTCGGCAGGCCGAGGCGGTCGAGTCCCGGGGGGACGGTGCAGCCGCCGGCGCCGCGCCGGACAAGAAAAAGGCCGCCACCACCAAGGCCAAGCGGACGAAAGAGAAACCGGTCGCCCGCAAACGGTTGATCTGGGTGGTGTACAACGGCAGCATGAAGGAAGAAGGCCGCTTCCCCTACAACCAGCGTGCCGCCGCCGAAGAGAAGATCGAGCAGTTGCGACAGAAGTCGAAGAAGCTGTACTTCATTCAACCGGTGAAGGAGATCATCGGCGAACCGGGTGCAACCATCGGTCTTGCGGCGGCGGCGGCCGCGGCCGCAGCAAAGTTGGCTGACGAAGAGGAAGCCGAGATTCCCAGCGAGATCAAAGCGGAGATCGACGCGGAAATCGAGGAAGAAGAGGAAGAAGAGGCGGAAGAGGAAGAAGAAGCAGAAGAGTGATTCTTCCCGCAACGGCCCAAAACCAAAAAACCGCGAAACCGCCGGCGATCGACGCTGGCGGTTTCGCGGTTTCTTTTCTTGGGTGCGGCCGTTACTTCGCAGTGCGATCGGCGATCTGCTGGGCAATCGCGGCGGCCTGGTTGCGGAACCGCCGAGCGTGGAACTGCCACGTATCTTTCTTCGGCGTGCTGCCGGCAACCTTGGCGAGGCGGGTGCACTTCTCCGCCAGGGCGAGTTTCACCTGCCGCTTCTTCTCAAGCGACTTGGCCATCGTCAATCTCTGTTCAAAGTGTCGCGGAATACGTCTCGCGGGCCATCCCGCGAGGGTCTACCATCTTAGCGGCCAACCGGGCGGGTGGCAAACGCGAGGTCAACCAGCCTGCTCCGCGGCCGCGGCGTCGAGAAGGGCGGCCACGTCGTCGGGGATCGCCGTAGCCTGCATCTTCTCGCCGTTGGGGAAGGTGCAGTACGCAATTGTCATTTCACCCTCCGCCAGTTTGGTGTCGCCGCGGCGGAACTCATACGACGTCGTCAGCGACCGGGTCGAGCGCCGGCCGATTCGCAGGTGGATTTCAATGATCTCATCGTAACGGGCCGGTGCGGAATACGAGCACCGCGATGCCACGCGGGGCCAGCCGAACCTGGTGCCATCCGGCAGACGGCCCTTAATTTGGAGACCGAGAGAGCGGAACAGTGCGTGCTCAGCCTCTTCCATGAAGCGGTAGTAGTTGGCGAAATGAACGATTCCCGCGGTATCGGTATCGTAGAACTCGATGAGTCGCTGAACGATGAACGGCTTCATTCCCGAACGATACCGTGCAGCGGCCGCGGGCGTCCAGAGGGGCCAGGTAGCTGTGGAGCGACATCCTCGCGGCCTCCACAGCTCACCCGCCCCCTCTCTCAGAACTCCAGGTCCACCACACGGCCCATGATCAGTCGCACCCAGCGAACGTCGACCGACTTCTCGCCGTCGCCCGTATCGCGTTCCGCCTTGATGGCGTAGATGTGGGGCACTCCGGGCAACAGCGGCGTCTCCACTTCCAACCGCCACACCTCGCCGGTCCACTTCGACTTCAGACCCCGGGCGGAGACGTCGACATCTTCCGGCAGATGGACATCCACGGCGGCCCAACGGGGATGCTGCGAGTCGTCGATCAAACGCGATCGCCGCAGGTATGTGCGGCCGAGCGTGCCCGGCGGCGGCGCGACGTCGAACCGGTTGACCGGCGGAACGCTCTCGACAGATCCGGCGGGAGGCGCAGCCGGCGAGGCGGGCGGTGCCACTGGCTGCTGTGACATAGGCGGTGGTGGAGTCTGGGGATTCGGGCCGGACGGCATCGGCACGGGCACCACCTGCGGCTGACCGCGGAATGCCGGGTCGGGCACTGGCGCGGGCGGATAGCCCGGTTGCGGTGGCAATCCTGGCTGGCTGGCGACGTGAATCGCCCCGCCCTGGCGACACGGACAATCCGCCGCGCAGCTCCCCGCAAGCGCCGCACAGCCCGTTGTGATCGATAAAGCGTTCCAAAGCGATTTGGCGAAAAACTTCATTGATGAAACTCCCCGGCGAGTTGCCCTGTCATGAGGCACGGTGGAACTCTATCACGACAAAGACCGCAGGCCGGCAGCGACGGCGGGCGGTGACCGATTTCCCGTCCGCGGCCGTGCGGTTGCCGCGCATCGCATCGAATACGAAAACCAGACGGGTTCGCTCGGTGTTCTGCCCGCGGCCTCAGGGATCGCACAACCGTGCGTGATAACCCCTGTCGTCGCCGTTAAACTGGCGGCATTCTTCGACCTGGGAGGAGATTGACGGATTGTCCGTGTCTTGGTGGAGGACCGTTGCGGAACTCGTGCTCTGCGCGCTGGCCGGTTGGCGGCTGTGGCGTCTCCGGCCGGCCGTGATCGGGACCACGCTCGTTGATGCTTGGGGATGGGCGTGCGGAGTGGCGGGGATCTCCGCGGTCGTCTCGGCGATCGGTTGCAGCGGCAGGCCGTTCCCGGCGGGCGATTGCCTCGTGGCGGTGATAGGGCTGACGCCGCTGGTCGCCGTGCTCGGGGCGCGGCGACCAACGAATCGTGTATGGACGCCGTTCGTGATGCTGCCGCTGGTGGTCGTGCTCTATTGGCCAGTGCTGTGGGTCGTCGCGACTCGCGGTTGGTTGGCCAGCGTGGCCCTGGAGCTTCCCGCGCTCGCCGGATTCGCACTCGTGGCGGTGATGGCGTGCGGCAACTACATCGGCACGCGGTTGATGTTCGCCGCGCTGGTGTGGGGACTGGCCCTCGGTGCGCTCCTGTGGTCTGCATCGTCCGATGACTGGCTGGGGTCCGGCCGGGTGCGATTGGCAATGGGATTGGTCGGGATCTTCGGCTTGTGGCGCGTCGAAATGGTATGGACCATTTCCACCGCAACGGCCGACCGGTTCGACCGCGTGTGGTTCGACATCCTTGACCGCTTTGGCGTCGTGTGGGCGAGACGGCTTCAGGAACGGCTCAACGCCCTCGCCCGCCAGCATACCTGGCCGGGGCAGTTGGAGCTCGACGGGTGGAAATGGCGGCAACCACTGACCGCCGAACAGCAGCAGCAACTCGAGCACGCCTGCCGCTGGCTGCTGCGGCGGTTCGTCGATGCACCGTGGCTCGACGCGCGGCTGGGGACAAAGGCGGTCGCGATCAAAACACTGTCGGTGGACTCGTAATAACCATTGTTTAGCCGCGACCCGGAGGGGAGCGCTCGGCGCGTGGGAGGCATCGATGCAGAACGCTCCCCTGTGGGTCGCGGCTAAACGCAAGACGGAATGTCGAATGACCACGACCTCACATGGTTCCGTCGCAGCGCTGACCAGGCTGCTGGAAGTGGCGCTGGAGCTCGGCGGCGCGCACGACCTGGACCACATCCTGCGCATCGCAACCACCGGCGTGTGTGATGCCGTCGGCTGCGAGCGAGCCAGCTTGTTCGTGTACGACGATCGCCGTCAGGAACTTTACACGCGCGTGGTGACGGAGCTGGAGATTGCGGAAATCCGCCATCAGCGCGACAAGGGCATCGTGGGCTGGGTGGCCACGCATCGGGAATTGCAGAACGTGCCCGACCCTCACGCCGACCCGCGGTGGGACAGCACCGTCGATCTGCGGACCGGCTTCCGCACGCAGAACATTCTGGCGGCTCCGGTGATGCAGGTCGGCGAGCCCGCCACCACGCGCGTGCTGGGCGTGCTGCAGTTGCTCAACAAGCCGGGCGGGTTCGACGCGTTCGACGAACAGGTCATTCGCGGTTTCGCGGCCCACGTGGCGTTGGCGCTCGATCGCCGGCGGATGCAGGACGAGCTGCGCGCGGCCGACGAGATTCGGCAGGCGATGGAGATGGGCCGGCAGATCCAGTCCACGTTTTTGCCCAAGACGCTGCCGGAGATCCGCGGCTACGAAGTGGCGTCGTGGTGGCAGCCGGCGGAGTTCGTGTCGGGCGACTATTACGACTGGCTCCCGCTGCCCGACGGCCGCTGGGGCTTTCTCGTGGGGGACGTGAGCGGACACGGCCTGGCGGCGGCGCTGATCATGGCGTCGGTCCGCGCGATGGTACATGTGCTGGCCCAGACGAAGTCGGTCCCGGAACGCATCACCGACCTGTTGCGGGCCAGCATCACCGCCGATCTCAACGACAGCCGCTTCATTACGTTCCTGTTTCTGGCACTCAATCTGGACACTCACACGCTGACGTACGCCAACGCCGGACACGCACCCGCGTACCGGTTTCACGCCCACTCGCAGTCGTTCGAGCGACTGCCGCCCACTGCGACGCCGTTCGGCTTCCCGCAAGTCGTACTGCCGCCCGCAACGCCTCACGCACCGCTGCGGCCGGGAGACATGCTCGTGTTGGGGACCGACGGGCTGATCGAGGTCCGCAACTCGGCGGGGCAGATGTTCGGCACCGAGCGGCTGCTGCGGCTGATTCGCGAGTATGCCCCGCTCCCCTTGGCGGAACTGGTGCGCCGCGTGAGCATTGCCGTCTGCGAGTTCCACGGCCGCCCGCTCCCGCCGGACGACACCACGCTGGTCGTGATCCGGCGCATGGCGAGCGGAGCGGCGTAAGCCGCCCGGTGTCTTCAAACGCTGGTGCCAGTCATCGAAGATACCCGCGGGCTTACGTCCGTCGGCTTGCCGCTGTCAATGTCCGATCTGCGTGGCGCGCGCCGCGCTGGCGAGTTGCGGACGAGCTTGCGGAATCCACTGCGGCAACAGCGATCCGATGAACATCCCGACGAACGAGGCCGCCAACCCGAACAGTTGCGGCGGCACGACCCGCAGGATCTCCTCGCTCGTGTGGTCGTAGAAGAAATACTTCGTCCCCAGCCACACCGGCACGGCGAAGAGAAACGATACGATCGCCCCCTGGGTACTCGACTTCGGCCAATAGATGCCCAGCGCCAGCGGCGCGAATGCCGTCACCAGCGTCACGCTGTAGCCGGCCTCCACCATTTCGTACATGGTGGCGTTGGAGGTCACCGACATCGACGTGGCCACAATGCCCACAACAATCACCAGGCTGCGCAGCGTCCACAGCATCGTCCGGTCGCTGAAATGCTTGAGGATAGGTTGCAGCACGTTCTCGGTCAGCAGGCTGGACGGCGCGAGCAGCGTGCCGCTCGCTGTCGACAGGATCGCCGACAACAACGCGCCGAAGAACAGCACCTGGCACCAGATGGGGGTCTCGTGCAGGATGAGATTCGGCAGGATCTTCTGAACTTCGCGGGCGTCGTCGGACTCGAACAGCGCGATGTGCTCCGGGTCGATGATGGTAGCGGAGAACGCGATGAACATCGGCACGAAGGCAAACGCGAAGTAGAACAGCCCGCCCCCCATCGTTCCCAGGAATGCCGTGTGTTCGTTGCGGGCGCTGGTCACGCGCTGGAACACGTCCTGCTGGGGGATGGACCCCAGCGCCATGGTGATGAACTCGCCGATAAAGATCATCCACGCCGAAGCGGTGACGTGCGGGAACAGATTGAGCTTGCCTTCGTGCTGGGCGGCTTCGATGACGGCGCCGGCGCCCCCGGCCCTGGCGCCCAGCAGGATGGCCACCAGGATCAGCCCGATCACAATCACCGCTGTCTGGATGACGTCCGTGAGCGCCACCGACCACATGCCGCCCGACAGGGTATAGATGGTCACGATCACCGCGCCGATCGCGATGGCCTGGTTCAGCGTGATCTGCGGAAAGAGGACGTTGATCACCAGGCCGAGCGCCGAGAGCTGCGCACTGGTCCAGCCCAGGTATGACGCGGCAATGCCCAGTGACGTGATGATCTCGACGACCTTGCCGTATCGCTGGTGGTAGTAGTCGCCGATCGTCAGCAGTTCCAGCCGGTAGAACGTGCGGGCGAAGAAGAATGCCACCAGCACCAGGCACAACGAGGCGCCGAACGGGTCGCCGGAGACGAACCCCAGCCCCTCGTGGGCAAACTTGGCCGACACGGAGAGCGCCGTTTCGGCCCCGAACCACGTGGCAAACACGCAGGCAAAGTTCATGTAGAGCGGCAGCGACCGCCCGGCCACCATGAAGTCCTTGGAATCGTGTACGCGTCGCGACGCATACAGCCCAATGGCCACCGTGGCCGCCATGTACAGAATCACACAGACAATCAGCACCGTCACCGCACGCTCTCCCTGCGAAGATCACCTCATACCCGCGCCGGTTGGGCCAACATGGTACCAACACTGTTCCCAGAGGACACTCGCCCGACGCGCCAGCGAGGGATTCCTTGAGCATTCGAAGACTCCCTCGCTGGCGCGTCGGGCGAGTGTCGTCAAGGCAGCATCGGGAACAGCGATTTTTTGTTCGCGTCCGTTAGTGGCGAGCCGTATTCGCACGGCTCGAAGGCCTCGATGAACCGGATCTTTGCTCCGCGCTCGGGGCCGTACGTCTGAATCACCAGGTCTCGATAGCGGTCCGCCAACGGGCCCAGGTAATCCACATAGAACTTTCGCACATAGTTCCGCAACCCGGCGGCGTCCTTTGGGACCGAACGTTCCTGGCACATGGTCCACGGCAGCCACTCGTGAAACTGCGAGCGGTGGCATTCGAGCTGATCGACAATCTTCTCCAGCACCGGCTCGACGTCCACGACCACTGTCGGCGAGAAGGGATACGGTCGTTGGAAGTGGTCCGAAAGGTAGGCAATCACCGGATTCACCCGCAAGGCGGGCACTTCGGGCACGACGTGCGGCACAATCACCATGTACGCCGCATCGCACACCAGCGTGGACGTGGCGCGGTGGTCGGGGTGGTAGTCGTTGGGACGATGCGTGAGGATCAGGTCGGGCTGATAGCGGCGGATGAGCGCGATCAGCCGGAATCGGGCTTCCAACGTGGGCTGCAGACGGCCGTCCCGGTTGTCGAGGACTTCGTATTCGATGTCCATCAGCCGCGCCACGGCTTCGGTCTCGCGCTTGCGGACTTCGGCCAGTTGCGGCGGTGGCAGCACATGGTGTCCGGCTTCGCCGTTGGTGACGCTGACGTACTTCACGCGGTGTCCCAGCGCCCGATAGAGCGCGGTGACGCCGCCGGCCTTGATCTCGCAGTCGTCGGGGTGCGCGCCGACGACCAGAATGCGTAGAGGCTCCGTGGACATGGACGTTGGTCTCACACGTGGTGGAATGGAGGCCCGCGGTTCATGATAATCGTCGAACCGTTTAGCCGCGACCCGCAGGGGAGCGCTCGGCGCGGATCCGCATGAACGCAAAGCGCTCCCCTGCGGGTCGCGGCTAAACGTTGGAGATCACGTGGCCATGTCCAGCCGCACGATGCGGCCGCTGGCAAAGCCGATGATCAGCCAGTCGCCCCATGCCGACGTCTGCAGCCGCGTGACGTCGTCCGGCGCCTGCACCAGCCACTTCACGTCGCCGTCGGCGTCGAGGAAGACCACTTGCCGCTCCAGCGTGGCGGCAGCGATGCGCTTTTGCAGATAGGTGGTCGAGACGAGGTGGGCCGTTCCCTCCAGCACGAACGAGCCGAGCGCGCTGCCTTCGTCGTCGTACACCTGCAGTCCGTGTGCGAGGCTTGCCAGGACGATGGATTGGCCGTCCCCCGTGACGGCCAAATCCCCCACAGTCGACCACAGCCGCTCGTTCCACTCCGGCTCGCCCTGCCACGAGTAGCGCGCGAAGAAGCCGTAATCGGCCGCCGCGACAAAGGCCGGCTTGTTCGTCAGCCAGCGGACAAACCGCAACGGCCGAAGCGACTCGAACGACGTCACCTTGCGTTTGTCGGCGTCGAAGATGACGTTCTGGCCCGACGTGAGGCTGGCAATCACGTGCGTCCCGTGCGGCGTCATCGCCAGGCTGATAACGTCGTCGGGCAGTTCCCTGGTCCACTGGAGCTGCAGATGGGGGTTGAACCAGGCCAGCGTATCGTCGTTGAGGATCGCGGCGGCACATCCGCCGGTATCGGCGATGGTCACCAGTCGGATCTGGTTCGCCGTGCGGGTGAGGGCGGTCACCTTGCCGCGGCGATCGAGGCAGTACAGGCCGCCCGATTCGTCGGCGGCGATGACGTCGCCCGATTCGCGCGCCAGCCGCAGATCGGTCAACCGGGCGTCGGTGGCAAACCCCCAGCTTTGCGTGGGACGTGCGCCATGTCCGGTCCGCAGCCAATCGGGGGTCATGAGGTTGAAGAGTGAGTGGTGAGTGGTGGAAGCCGCGGGGGTTCTTCACGAAAAAAAAGCCGTGGGGACGTCGCCCCGCGGCTTCATGTTTTACCACTCACCACTCACCGCTCACCACTCACCGCTTCGCCAACTGCTTGCGGAGGGCGTCGAGGCCGGTTTGGATGTCGCGGTCTTCGTCGGCAGACTTGAGGTCGCCGCGATAGGCCGTGCGGTGTCGCGGTCCGGACGCCGCCACGGCGACATCGGGGTAAACGCCCACCTTGCCGTGCGTTTGGCCGGACGGCGCGTAGAACTTCGCGGTGGTGAGCCGCACGCCGGAGCTGCCGATGCCGGGCAGAATGCTCTGCACCGACCATTTGCCGTAGGTCTTGCGGCCGACGATCACACCGCGGTGGTGGTCCCGCACGGCGCCGGCGACGATTTCGCTGGCGCTGGCGCTGTCGCCATCGACCAGCAGGACGAGCGGCACGTTCCACGTTCCTGCCGCTTGCGCGGAGTAGGTCCAGTTCTGATCGCCCACGCGGCCGCGCGTCGAAACCAGCACGCCTTCCGAGATGAAGCGGTCGAGCACTTCGACGGCCGCAGTGAGCAGTCCGCCGGGGTTGCCGCGCAGATCCCACACCAGCGCCTGCATGCCTTCGCGATGCAGCTTCAACAGCGCGGCGTCGAGTTCTTCCGCCGTGTTCTTCTGGAACCCGGTCATCTTGATGTAGCCGATGCCGTTGGCCGGATCGATGATCTGGGCGACCGGGATGCTCTTCACCTTCACCGGCCGGCGAGTGAACGTGGCCGAGCGAAGGGCGTTCGTTTCGGGATCGGCAAGTTCCAGCAGCACGCGACTGCCCGGCTTGCCCTGCAACAGTCCGGCGGCCTCCTCGGTGGACATGTTGCGGCAATCGACGTTGTCGACTTTCGTGATGTAATCGCCGGGTCGCGCTCCGCCCTCTTCCGCCGGGCTTTCCGGCAGGACGTTGACGAGGAGCATCCCCTTGCCGACTTCGGCCTTCATCTCGATGCCGATGCCGACAAATTCGCCTTCGATGTTGTTGTACAAGTCGTCGAGTTTGGCGGGGGTGAGGAAGCTGCTGTAGTCGTCGAGGGCGTTGCAGCCGCCGAAGACGTACTCCATCACCACGGCGCCGCCGGGCAGGCGCAGCTCGCGGTCGCCGAGGTCGCACACTTCCAGCACCAGTTGCCGGGCGCCCTCGTTGCCGTTGACCGGCTTATTCCAGTACTGGTCGCGGAGTATCTTGCGGACGCGCTGGATGGCGTCGACGGGCGCCCGCGGCACGTTCCGCTCGAGGAACCGGGCATTGTTCAGCGCGAGGTACAGGCTTTCCGTCCCGTGCGCAATGAACGACGTGGCGCTCACCGGATCGACGTAGTGCTGGCGGATTTTGTTCAGCAGGTCGTCCAACACGGACAGCGCCTGGCTGCGAGGCTGCGGCAACAGTTGATCGGTGAACGACCGGTCGGCATAGCGGCGATCGACGGAGAAGTGCACCTTGCTCCGCCGCAGGCCGTACTTGAGCTGCTCGTTTTCCGGCCAGCTCTCGAGCGATTTTTCGTAGAACTCAATGGCGTCGAGCCACCGACGATCGCGCTCGAAGTCGGCGCCGCGGCGGACTGCGGTGCGTTCGTCCTCGGCAACAATCGTCGTGGACTGCGGCGTTTCCGCGCGGGCTGCAAACCCGCCGATCGCCGCAATCGACACCGATGTGTAGACGCACAAACGCCGTAACAGCGCAGCGCAAGACATGCACTCCCCCTCGCGGAACCCACTATGATGGGTGCACAACCCGGTCTCGTCTGCCCGCCGTTCCCCCTCGAAACGGCGGCGACCGAGGGACCCGTCAGTGAGTCCTGATAGCAATCCCGCACTGCTGACACGGTGCGGCCATTGCCCGTGACATGTTGACTATAGGGCATCATTTTTGGTTGTCAAAGCGAATCCTCGGCGAATGCGCGTCATCGTCGATAAATTCCTCGCGAGCGGCCCGGCCCGCGCTGTAGACGGCAATTCCAGAGAATTTCCTTGACAACGCAATTGCGGTTTATCTCACCAGATTGATCCCCGCTCGGCCGCGTCCCGCAGGAACCGCTTCGCATCGATGACGTCGACGTACGCTGCACTCCTTGCGGGTCGCGGCGAAACGGGCGTCGGGCTAAAATGGAATGGCGATGCCAAGGGAACCGAAGATGCGCGTGGGGCTGGGGCACGACCGACACCGGCTGGTTGCCGGGCGGCCGCTGGTTCTCGGCGGCGTGACGATTCCCCACGACCGCGGCCTCGACGGCCACAGCGACGCCGACGTGCTCCTGCACGCCATCACCGATGCGTTGCTCGGCGCGCTGGGGCTGGGCGACATCGGGGAATGGTTCCCGAACACCGATCCGCAATGGGCCGCCGCCGATTCGACCATCTTCCTCAATGCGGTGTTGACCGAACTCGGGACCCGCGGTTGGGAGATCGCCAACGTCGACTGCACGGTGCACGCCGAACGGCCGAAACTCAGCCCGCACAAGGAAACCATCGCCCGGCGACTGGCGGAGCTGCTGGGCCTCGATCGCGAGCAAGTGAACGTGAAGGCCAAGACGGGCGAAAAAGTCGGACCCACCGGCCGCGAGGAAGCCATCGACGCCGACGCGGTGGTGCTGCTGGCACGGAGGGAGTCAGCGTGAGCGCTCCTTCCGTGACCGACACCGACTACGACGCCCTGCTCATCGTCGCCTTCGGCGGGCCGGAGCGGCGCGAAGACGTCATTCCGTTCCTGGAAAACGTGCTCCGCGGCAAACCCGTGCCTCGCTCGCGGATGCTGGAAGTGGCCGAGCATTATTACCACTTCGGCGGCGTCAGCCCGATCAACGCGCAGACGCGCGAGTTCATCGCCGCGCTCAAGTCGGAACTGCAGTCGGCCGGTATCCATCTGCCGGTGTATTGGGGAAACCGCAATTGGCATCCGCTGCTCGCTGACACGCTGCGGGAGATGACGATCAACGGCGTGCGCCGCGCACTGGCATTCGTGATGTCGGCGTACAGCAGCTATTCCGGTTGCCGGCAGTACCGGGAGAACATCACTGCGGCTCAGCGGGCGGTGGGTGAGGGGGCTCCGGTCGTCGAGAAGATCCGCGCGTTCTACAATCATCCGGAGTTCGTTGCGGCGAACGTGCAGCGCGTG
>Ga0073934_10010202_pt1 | contig 11742 bp, 9 predicted proteins | sample LarsenN4metaG_FD_76834 | JGI IMG/M metagenome (GOLD analysis project Ga0073934, IMG submission 76834) | Hot spring sediment bacterial and archeal communities from British Columbia, Canada, to study Microbial Dark Matter (Phase II) - Larsen... ... | reverse complement strand
GGGGAATGTGGGGAAGGACCCGGATACTCCCCCTACGCCCACACTCCCTCCTCTTCTAACCCCTTCATGGCTGGAAGTTATCGTTCCAATAGAGGATCTTAAATCCAGAAACCGGATTGACATACGCAACAACCGCTTTAATAGTACGACCGGTGGAGTCATTTTTCAGCTTCCCGGTGGATAGGATTGTAAAATGGGCGGACTTTACAATTCCCGCATATTTAGGCTGCTTGAAATATCCTTCGTTTTTCCTTTCCGCCAGGAGGAGCTCTGCGGTCCTGGGTTTATACCTTGCCCGTATAACTACCTCGCTGGCGGTATTGATGTTAAGCTGCCCCGTGCTGAGGGCTGTAAGATACTGAGCTATTCCCGTATAGACCGGCTTTTCCTCGTCCTTTTCCTCTCCAGAGGGCCTCTTCTCGTCTTTTCCCTCCCGGGAGTTCGCTTCCTCAGTCCCATAGAGGATCTCCCTGGTCATCCCTTTGACTAAAAGTAACTCCTCCAGGGTATCCAAATCCCCATCCTTGGCTTCATAAGGAGGGTCCAGGGTTTCATAATAGTCGTCTTCGGCTCCGTTCAGAAGATGGTTATGATCGGGATCCCGCCAATCAATGATGGAATCCGCAATGGTATCCCGGGTCATCTGATCTTCCACGCCCGAGATGGTTAATAATTCCACGATGACCTGGCGGCTAATCAGATTAATATTCAGTTTTCTCTCCTCATCTTCGATGGTATAAGAAAAAGTGCCCTTCCCCAGAGGAACTTCATCGGGACCCTGGGGAGGTTCTGCTACCGGCGTCCCGACGGGCTTTTTCTCCGGCTCTTGGGTTGGGCGCTTAGCAAAGATCAGTCTCCCGCTTTCATCCAAATACTGATAGTCTACGTTCCCCCCGATCTCCGCTAATGCCCGGTGAATACCGGCCTCCGCCAGGTAGTAACGCTCCATCTCCTCTTTAAAATTACTGACAACGCTGAGCTCGGTCCCGACAAAATGGGAAAACTCAGAGGCCATCACCATCAATAGGACGACCACCAGAAGAGTTATAATTAAAGCGACACCGGATTCAGATTTCATGCAAAGTCGTGCATACCTGAATGATGGACTAAAACGTAGCAAAGTTTATTCCTCACCTTCATTTGGTTATTTACATTATCCCGGTTCCGGTGTCAAACTAATTATTAATTTCTGGCATGGGTCCTGCTTTATTTCTTCCTTGACAGATAAATGTTTTATTCTATAATAAAAGCTGGTTTAAAATTGTAGGGTGACCCCAACGACGAAGTTTTAGGTTTTACAGGTTAAGTTTTAATTTATGGCACGTTCTACACGTTCAAAGAACAAGGGCATTGGCGTAAGCCTTGAGAGCGGACTTTTAACCGCCTTTTACTGGAAAAGAAAAGGGACCGAGATTAAAATCCTGGATTCGCTTTTCCTCTCTTCCCTGGTCCTCGACGAATCTATGGCGTTGGACCCGGAGGATCAGCAACGGCTCATCGAATTTCTTCAGCAGTATGAGTCCAAATCCGATGAAATTATCGTAGAAATCCCAAGAAATGCCGTCTTAATCAGGCATCTTAAGCTTCCGGCGCTTTCGGATCAGGACCTTGAACAAATGCTGAACTATGAAGTCGAGCGCCACGTCCCATTTTCCAAACCGGACATCTACTATGATTCTCAAATTCTGAGTCGAAATGAGAAGGAAGTCCAGGTTCTTCTGGTCGTAGCTAAAAAGCAACTGATCGAGTCTTGCTTAGAGTACGTGAAGACGGACAAAAGTAAGCCCACGGCCATTCTCGTTTCCTCTTTTTCCCTTTTAAATCTTTTGATGTCCCAACGCCCGGCCAGATGGAAACTTCCCCATCATGTGGGGGTAATCCACGTCAACCCCCATTACGTGGAGGTCAGCTTCATTTCCAATAAAACTCTGGACAGTTCCTTCACCATTCCCATTAAAGAGAGGCCCTGGCAGGATTTCATCCTGGGGAGCCGGCTCCGAGAATTGGACGCCACGCCTTCTCAAGAGGTTGAGGATTATCAGCTTCAGAGTTTTACAAAGTGGCTAATTTCCGAGGTCGGCAAGTTCCTCTTGAAGCAGGAGTTCCTGGGGAAGGGGCGCGTTGATAAATTAATCCTGGTTCAGCCTGGACTTCCAAATATCGAGCATGCCCCACCTTTGGGGCAACATCTGGATATTCCTGTGGAAGTCGAGGACTTCTCAAATGGGGTTAAAACAAAAAGGATCTCCCAGGGCACCCTGCTCCGCTCTAAATCAGGGCTTGCTTTAAAGGATACGGAATCCGAGCACTTTAAGGTGGACCTTCTCCCCCGATCTTTAGCGGTCCCTAAGCCTCCCAAGCTTTACCTGACAGCGACCCTCCTCGCAGCCTTGTGCCTGATCTCGGGGGCGATTTACTTCGGTCGGTTTTTTAAAGAAAGAGCCACCCTTAACTGGGTTCAAGAACAGGTAGTTCTCCTGGAACCCCAGGTCAAAGTGGTTACCGAGATGAGGAATAATTTAAAGAGTTTAAAGGAGCAAACTGAAACGCTGATCGATATCGAAAATCAGGGTCCCGGCATGCTGGAGATCTTAAAAGAATTAACCTTAAAAACCCCGGAATATGCCTGGCTTAAAGGTATCAAAGTGGTGGAAAATAGGGTAGATATCTGGGGCTATAGCAATCACAGTAAGGGGGGGCAGGCCTCCGACCTGATTCGGTTGTTTTCGGACTCGGTCCTTTTCGAAAGGCCAAGTTTTGCCGAACCGATCCAGACCATTGGCCGGGATACAGAGACCTTCCGAATGACCATGGAAATTAGTAAGTCCAGGCAGCGGCAGAAATCCCAGGATAAAGTAAAGGCCGAGGAACCCGGCAAGAAATCTACCCCTCCCGCAAGCTCCAAGTCCGCATCTTCGACGGGCCCGGAGCCTGCCGTGAACCCGACGAAGGGGGTGGCGCTAAACTTAGCCGAAGGGGCGGAAGAAGGCAATACCGGCCTAAATTCGGACAGAGAACCCACTTCCGGCCTGGAAAATACGGGTGACGCCTCAAGGCAGAAAACTACGCAGTTCAGTATAAAACCGGTGGCGCCTCCTTTACATCCTAAAATAGCCCTGGAAGAAGATTTCGGGGGTAAATTGCGCCTGCAAGGCTACGATCTCAGCCACCACCAAATTGGCCGAGGGGACGATTTCGAGATATCTTACTACTGGAAACTTCTTACAAAGCTGGAAAATAGGTATGCGGTCTTTGTCCATATCACCCGGGCCCCTCAAACTTTTTATGAAAAAGCCATCTACGATCTCAGGAAGAAGATTGGGCTGGCGCGACCGAGCTTCTTCCAGCAGGATCACTTCCTTCTCCAGGAAAGAGGGACCCTTGATGGGGCCCCTTTCCAGGGATCCGTCGGGGAAATCTCCAAGGAAAGCTACCGAGTGAAGGTGCCTGAAAATTTAGAATCCGGCACCTACGAAATCTGGGTGGGAATCTGGAACCCGGAACGCCAAGAGAAATTACCCACAAAAAAGGGCAGTAAGGTTAAGATCGGGCAAATTCAAATCTTATGAAAATAAATTTGTATTCTCTCAGAGAAAAGCTATTTGTCTTAGTAGGGGTCCTGGCGGTAGGATTCTTTGTGTACACTTATTTTCTGGGGCCCTTTCTGGAAAAACAGCGGGAAGTCGAACGCGAATTAAAGGGGAACTTGGAGATTTTAAACCGTTACAAACAGATGGTCGCCGAGAAACCCAAGCTGGAGTCTGAGATCAAAGCTACCGAGGAGGAGTTAAAAGAGCTGGATAAGCGCTTGCTATCCGGACAGGAACCTGCCCTGGCGGCCTCAGAACTTCAAAAACTTCTCAGAGAGATAGCCGCTAAAGTGGGCATTGAAATACAACGGGAGAACCCTATCCGAAAGACCGAAGATGCTAAAATATATCTCAAGATTCCGGTTAATATCCAATTCACCACCGATGTGGATAAACTAACCCGGTTCCTTTACGAAGTCGAAAGCCATACTAAACTGCTTAAAGTTGCAGAGATGCAGATTCAGGTTCGAGATGAAGTCAACGCCAAATTTATCTTTGTGGATTTGACCATCGCAGGCGTTGCTAAAAAAGCATAACCCTTTAGCCCCTAAGACATAAAGGCTCAAAGAAAGGTATTCTCCGCGTATGATGTTAAAAAGAAGTTACGTCGTGTTATTGAACCTTATCCTCTCTATCTTGATCGTCCCTCTGTCCGTTAAAGCAGCCCGGATTTGGTTATCTTCTGAGCAGGTTAAAGAGGAGAAGTCCGAAGAAAAGAATTTTTTGGCCAAGGTGGAAAAGCCTGAAACGATGAAGAAGGCCAGGCCTTCTCTTGCAGATTATCAGGTGATAGAGGAGCAAAACTTATTTCATAACACGCGAAAAACACCGAAAGAAGCCCCTCCTCCGGCGACCACTCAACCGGTTGCTGAACACGTGCCCACTCCCCCGCCAACTCCAACTCCCCAGCCGGAGATCGTTAATCCTCCGAACGTCTCTTTTTATGGAACGGGTCAAGAAGGGGCCGATACCTATGCGTTAATTCAAGGCAAATCGGATCAAAGGCCGCAAAAGTACCGTTTGAATGAGGAAGTAGATGGGTATACCGTTATCGAGATCCGGCGAAATCAGGTCATTTTATCCAGGCACGGGAAAGACTTCCCCATCAAGCTCTGGGAACTTAATGCTGCCAAGAAAGGCAGAGGGGGGCCGGTTCAACAACCCAACATGCCGCAGCCTATGATTCAGCAACCGCCAAACTTTCAACAACCCAACATGCCGCAGCCTGTGATTCAGCAACCGCCAAACTTTCAACAACCCAACATGCCGCAGCCTGTGATTCAGCAACCGCCAAACTTTCAACAACCCAACATGCCGCAAGTGGGCATACAACAACCCGGTTTCCTACCAACTCCTATAGCTCCGGGAACTTATAGGGGGATCAACAAGGGAAGGCCTGCTCCTTATCCTAGTTTACCCCCCGGGCAACAGTTTCCCCAACCTATAAATCCGGGGGGCATTTCTCCGGGGCAGGGAAGGTATATGATTGAGCAACCCCCCCCGGAGTTTGTTAATCCCCCCCAGGAGCTCGATGAGCAAGAGTTTCAGGACTCTGAAGATTCGGAAGAGGAAGCCCCTATACAGCCGGGGGGGATACAGCCCGGGTCACCGAACATGGTATCTCCTAACATGCCCGGGATGCCTCTTCCTACGCCAACTCCTTTTGTGATTCCAAGGATTAACCCGTAGAGGACCATACATGTCGCGGTGGATCTCGGCCTCCTGTATAGTACTGTGGGTTCTTTCAGGATGTAACTCAGATACCGGCCCGACTCCTATAGGGCCGACCCAAGTTTTAAATGTCCCGGCGGACTTTGCCTCTATCCAGGAGGCGATCAATGCCAGCCGAAGTGGAGATACCGTTCGGGTGGCACCTGGATTTTATAAAGAGGATCTTACCATCGACTCCAAGTCGTTAACGCTTCTCGGAGCCGGGCGGGGCATCAGCATTATCCAGGGATTTGTGATCTTCAAAACGAGCCAGGGGTCCTTCAAAGGCTTTACGGTGACCGGCTCGACCTTATCCGGTCTCCACCTGGTGAATTCGAATATGACCCTCAGCAGCAATCAGATTGACCACAGCGCGCTCTCCGGCATTAAAGTCGAGAAGTCCTCAGGCGTCATCAGCGATAATCAAATCTTAAATAATCAGGAGGAAGGGATCTTGGTAGAAGATACCCTGGGCCTGGTGATCGGAAGCAATGTTATCGAGGGGAATCAATCTGATGGAATTACCCTCAATAACTCTTCACCGACCATCCTGGACAACACGATAGAAAATAACGGAGCAGATGGCATTTCCATACGAGGGTTTGCCCTTTTTTCTGCTCCTCTTTTGAATAGAAATAAAATCAATGGGAACGGTAGCACCAGCAACTATGATATCGTTTGTATGGGACCTGTTACCAATCCCACAGGAAGCGGAAATAGCTTCGGAGATTGTCTCAACTGTACGGAATGTAGCACGCTAGCTTCACGTTAAATCTGTTCACAGGGGACATAGATGGACCCAGTATCCAAGATCTAGGGCGAGCTAAAAGGGGAGCTAAAGTTAAAAACCAACTTTAGCTGCTCCGGCCAGTAAAATCTGTGTATATCTATATCCTCTGGTAAACGTAAGGATTTAATCTTGAAAACCCACATTGCGCGTGATAGGCTTATCTTCAGGATGGTCATCTTCTCGGTGTTCGTTTTGATCGGATTTATGGAAGGATGCGAGGAACAGGAGTTGAATCCTCCTTTACCCGGGGGGTCCTCCGCTGGGAGCGCCAGTTTAGGTGGAGAAGGGGCGGCCTCCCTTGAACTTCTCGTAACAGGTCCTACGAGCGTTGAAGTTCCCGAGGGAACTTCGCCGACTTTCACGATTACCGCACTCGTTCAAACTCAGCTTAATACGCCGGTTGCAGATGGAACCCAGGTTATTTTTACGACGACCTTAGGGACCTTAAGCGCTAACGTAGTCACCACCCAAGATGGGATTGCGACCGTAACCCTTTCCGGTTTTACGGAGGAGGGCACCGCCACGGTCACAGCGCGATCTGGGAACGTAACGGACTCCATCAACTTGAGGGTCGAATTTGTACCCGCAGGATCGGTGACCCCCGTTTTAACCAGCACGCCGGTGGTTACCGTAACTCCTACCCCCACCAGAACTCCCACGCCCACCCCCACCGGGGGGCCCACAGCGACTCCCACGCCCACCCCTACCCGGACTCCTACCCCCACGCCGACGCCGACCCCTTAGCCCTGGGCATTATAACGACTTCTTCGATCAATCCTTCCAACTCACGATGTCCTGGTTATACCCATCTCCGCCCTGTTGCTTATCTGCGCCGTAGGAGAGGATATCAAAATCTCCATGCTCGCCGGGATATTTATAAATATAGTCCTGTCCCCAAGGATCCTTTCCCAGCTCTTTTTCCAGATAAGGCCCGCGCCAGTTTTCGGCGTCGGAAGGTTTTTCCACTAAAGCTTTTAAACCCTCCTCCGCGGCAGGATAACGCCCGGTATCCAGCTTGAATAGCTTGACGGCTGTCACCAGTTGGCTGATATCGTTTTTAGCCCGGGTCTGCCTGGCCTGGTCGGTTCTTCCTAGAATCCTTGGAAGGACCGTCGCGGCGATAATCCCCATGATGGTGATAACCACGATGATTTCCACTAAACTAAACCCTTTTGGATTTTTAAGAACCCTATAGAATCTTCTGGGAAACATTTGCATAGATGCTTGCGAACTGCTCACCGCAGGCGCAGGGACCCGGGGACGCGGTGATCTTCCCGGCGTCTCCGGGTCCCCACGCCCCTCAAAGTGCCTCGGTGCTGTAGAGTTAGAAACCAACCCTCCCCCATCAAATATCCTCCTGGGTAACCCGTAAGACCTCTTCGATGCTGGTGAGGCCCTCCTTCACTTTCGTCCAGCCGTCTTCTCGCAGGGTTATCATCCCCAAGGCCCTGGCTTTCTGTTTAATCACGGTGCTGGGCGCTTTTTCTACAATAAGCTGGCGGATGGGTTCCTCGACCGGCATCAGCTCAAAAATTCCGATACGTCCCTTATACCCGGTATATCCACACTCCTCACAGCCCTTGCCCCGATACGTTGTGATGATGTCCGACGCCTTATCCCGGCTTAATTCCATTTTCTCCAGAACCTCTTCCGTAGGCAAGTAAACCTGTTTGCAGTTCTCGCAGTTTATACGGACCAGCCTCTGGGCCAGGACCCCGATGAGGGAGGAGGAAATGAGGAAACTCTCGATATTCATATCCAGAAGCCTTGTGATGGCCCCGGGGGCATCATTGGTATGAAGGGTGCTAAAGACCAGGTGACCCGTTAGAGCGGCATGAATGGCGATCTCCGCCGTTTCCCGGTCCCGTATCTCCCCAACCATGATGATATCAGGGTCTTGCCGGACGATGGAGCGCAATCCATTGGCAAAGGTCAGATTGATCTTGGGATTCACCTGCATTTGGTTCACGCCTTCCAACTGATATTCGATGGGATCCTCAATGGTGATAATTTTACGATCTCGGCTGTTAAGCTGGCTCAACGCCGCATACAGGGTCGTGGTTTTCCCACTGCCGGTAGGCCCAGTGACGAGGAGCATCCCATAGGGCCTTTCAATAAGCTTCTTGAAGGCCAGGCGTGACCAGGAGGAAAAGCCTAAATGATCCAGGTCAACGCTCACGTTGTCTTGATCCAGAATTCGGATGACCACGCTTTCCCCATAGAGGGTGGGAAGGGTCGAAACGCGAAGATCAATGGTTCTTCCCTCATAATTATACTTGATGCGGCCATCCTGGGGGAGCCTCTTTTCATCGATCTTCATATTGGCCAGAATTTTTATTCGGGAGATAACGGCGGCCTTATGCCGCTTGGGAATGGTCTCCCGGTCGTAGAGCAGACCATCCATGCGAACCCTCACCTGGAGGGTTCGCTCAAAGGGTTCGATGTGAATATCGCTGGCTCTGCACTCGATAGCCTGATCGATGATGAGGTTAACCAACCTCACAATCGGGGCTTCCAGCGCTAAATCTTTCAGATGATCAATATCGGTATCGTCTTCTCCGCCTTGAAGTTTGGCATCATCCGGGTCGCCGATGCCCTCAATAATTTTTCCAACGGTGGACGTGTTCTCTCCATAACATCGCTCGATGGCAGATAGAATCGTTTCTTCATCACAGAGGTAAACCTCTAATTCGCACTTAGAGGAAAACCTTATCATCTCGAGGGTTTCGTAATCAAAAGGATCTGCCATAACGACCTTCAAAACGTCTCCATGGGCCTCCAAGGGAAAAACCTTAGACTGCTTCATAAACTTGGGGGTCAACTGAAGTTTAACCGGGGTGAGTCGCTTATATTGGGCAAGATCCAAATAAGGAATTCCTAACTGGGTGCTTTTAGCTCGAGCCAGAACTGCCGGAGAGAGGAAATCCATGGTTACCAAAATTTCCTCTAAAGGCTTTCCACTCTTATCCCGTTCTGCCAACGCCTCTCGAAGTTCCGCTTCCTCAATAAAGCCTTCAGATACGAGGATCTGCTCCAGAGATTTCCTAGAAGATCCAGATATCATAGTGAATTCATGCCCTTGACCGGAGATGAAGTCTACCGCTCAAAAGAGCTTACAGGGAAAATCTATATCTCATCCTGGATGTAACTACGTTAAGGAAGTTAAAAAGTATTATAGGGGAAATTCTGGAGATTTCAAGTATTTTTTTCTAACGCAAGCCGAGCAGAGTATTTCTCACTTGACAACCTCGTAAAATCCATATATAAATGGATCACCTTTAAAAATCAGAAAAAGGATTAAATTACGGACCTTTCGGCTGAATAAAGCTAACAGCGGTCTTCTGAGTAATTTATACCTTTTCTGTTTAGAAATGATACTATTCCGCTGTCAGTGCGAGCGACGAAAGGAGCCGATCAATCTGTTTGATGCTATTTGTACCTAAAAGGTTGCTTCGCCGCGCTCGCTCCCCACAGGGACATCTTTGAGTCTCATTATAAACCGGAAAAGGTATTAGATGAACAAAAAAAAGTTTATCGTTTTAACCATCCTGATTTTCCTAAATGTTTCCTGTGCTTCCAACTCTCAAAAAACTCCTCGCACTTCCTCTTCCACCCCTTCATCTCCATCCACGGAAGAGAAAAAATCCTCCTCCCCGGCGAACCCTCAAGGCGTGGAACGGGCTCCGGGGTCGGAGGCTCCTGTGCCTTTAGGGGAGAAGAAATCCTCCCCGGCGAACCCTCAAGGCGTGGAACGGGCTCCGGGGTCGGAGGCTCCTGTGCCTTTAGGGGAGGAAAAGCTCGCACTCACCGGGAATCCCAGGGGGATGGAGCGGACTCAGGAAAGGGGAAGCCCGCCATCGGCGGAAAATTCCAAGGAGGGGGAGCAGGCCCAAAAATCAGAAAATCCTTCGCCGGCGGCCCCAGATTCTTCAAGCCCTTCCAGCTCTGGGCAAAGCTTAACGGAGCCAAGTATCAAGTTGGAGCCTAAAGAGTCGGCTCTTTTGATGACCGAAGCTCCTCAACCCCGGGAACGGCCAGAAACTCGAAAAGAAGGGGTAACTTCGGAAGATCAAGGGGTGGCTTTTAATTTTGACAATGTGGATATCAAAGACTTCGTGGATACCATTAGCGAGATTACCGGGCAAAACTTCATCATAGCTCCGGGGATCAGCGGCAAAGTAACCATCATCACCACCGGACGCATTCCCAGAGACGAAGTGTTTAGTATCCTGGAATCTGTTCTGGAGGTGAACAACCTGACGGTGGTTAAGTCCGGGCGGTTTTACAAGATTATTCCCATCGCCATCGCCCGACAAAAGCCGATTGAGACCACAGAGACGAGAGGGGAGGTCCAGGGCGAAGACCGGGTCATCACCCACATTGTCCGTCTAAAATATATCTCCCCCACCGAGGCGATGAACGTCCTCGGGCCGTTTGTTTCTCAGACCTCTGGGAGTCTCCATCCGCATCCCAGAAGCAATATCCTGATCATCACGGATTTAGCTTCCAATGTTCGAAGGCTGCTCAATATTCTGGAGGAGATCGATATTAACCTTTACGAGAGGCTTCGGATCGAAATTTTTTATATTCAACACGTCGCCCTGGAAGATCTGGTCAAAGAGCTGGAGCAAATTTTAACGGCCATCCCCGATGGGGCGGCGGCGGCAGGTCAAGGGGGGCTTATTACCAAATTTATCCCAATAACTCGGTATAACGCCTTGATGCTCATCACTTCTTCCCCAAGGGTCGCCCAAGTGGTGAGGGAATGGCTAAAAATTCTAGACCAGCCGGCGAAGGAGGTTGGCCTGCGGAACTATATTTATTATGTCAAGCATGGTAAAGCTTCGGATTTAGCCAAAGTGCTGGAGGAGCTGTATCGGGGGGGAAGACCTGGGGAGCGCGTGACGGCGACCCCGACCCCGTCGCCGACCAGAAGGCGAGAAGAGCGGCCCACGCCTCGAGCGCCCGGACAACTGCCCGGCCAGCAGCCCGTCCAACCGGGGCAACCGGGGCAACCGCAACCTGCTCCCCGCATCTACCAGCAGTCCGGGCAGGCGCCTGCTCCCGGAGAAACGCAAATTTCCGCTTTACGGGAAGCCGACGTGCTCATTGTGGCAGATGAGTTAACAAACTCCTTAATCATCCGCACAACCCCCGCCGAATTCCAGGCCATCAAAGAACTCCTCGATGAGCTGGACCTGCGGCCAGCTCAGGTCTTAATCGAGACCCTTATCGTGGAGGTTAGTCTGGATAAAAGCACGCTTTTCGGCATCCAGGGCACGCTATTGGGTCAGGACCAACTGACCTTGGGCGGGGAAACTAACTCCTTTCAATCCCAGGCTCGAACCGTATTTCCGGATGTAACTTCAGCCAACACAGGGTTTACGTACATCCTTCAGGCCGCCGGAAGATTTGCGGCCCAGTTACGAACCCTCGCCACGCAGAACCGGGTTAAGGTGCTATCTAACCCCCATATCCTGGTGCGTAATAACGAAAAGGCCACCATCCAGGTCGGGGAGGAAATACCTATCCTCTCCGGAGTTTCCACCGTCCCAACCACCGATACCACGACCACGCAACAATTTATCAATGCCGTGCAATACCGGGATACCGGTATTATTCTACGGGTAACGCCTCGAATCAATAAAGAAG
>Ga0073934_10010201_pt1 | contig 11742 bp, 14 predicted proteins | sample LarsenN4metaG_FD_76834 | JGI IMG/M metagenome (GOLD analysis project Ga0073934, IMG submission 76834) | Hot spring sediment bacterial and archeal communities from British Columbia, Canada, to study Microbial Dark Matter (Phase II) - Larsen... ... | reverse complement strand
GGGCGGCGGCCTGGAACGGCATGGGGTTTAAGTGCGCGTAAAGTTCCGGCAGCAGGCGCAGGCCATAGCGTTTCACCAGCGGAGCATCCTTGACCCCGCGCTTGTGGTTGGCGAAGCGTTCCTCCGGGGTCAGCCCTGTCATCCCCACATAGACACAAGGCTTCCTGGGGTCGCGCGTCGGGTTTTCAGCGCGTACTTTGCGGATTCTGCCGGCCGCCGGGTCGAGCAACACCACATAGACGTTATGGTGGTCTGACTGCTGTTCAGCACGCAGCTTCCTGTATGTGCGCCGCTTCATCCGGCATCGCTGGTCCTCATTTCAACCAGAGGATGGTGACGCCCTCGTTGGTCGCGTTCAGGTCGAGGTCGCCCCTCAAACCCGGCACGGCTTCCAACAGGGCGAGCACCGTCGGGTTGAAGATGGAGAAATCCTCGCCCGCAAAGAAGTCCTTGATGGCACCCTCCTTCTTTCGCAGCCCGAACGATCTTCTCAAGCCCACGCAGAGCGCCCCTCCTTTGCCGGAGGAACCGTAGCCGTGAATCACCTTCAGCACCTTCACGCCCTCCCGTTTCGCCCGCTTGATTTCAGCGGCAACCCGGCGCCGCGCCTCGTCGAGGGTGGGCAGCCCGGCTTCCACATTGAAGGTGCGGATGGCGCTCACTGGTTTCCGGCGCGGTTTGGCGACACAGTTCCCTGGGTCTTCCCGCAGCAATGCTTGTATTTCTTGCCGCTGCCACAGGGACAGGGGGCGTTGCGCCACGGCTTCTTGTGGACCTTTGGCGGCGAAGGCGTGGCAGTGGCAGCGGCGGCAGGCTGGCGGCCCGATTTCGGCGTCGAGGGCAAGTGCCTCGGCGGATTGAAACACGCCCACCATGCCATCTCCGCGATGGCATCAGTGATGAGGGTGTGCCGGTCCCGGTGGCCTTGAGGCCGAGTCCGCAAATCCCGCTCAATTTCCTCCAGCCGGGCAAACTCCGAATTGACCAGGCCCTCTTCGTATGCTCGCTGCACATCCTCAAGCAGTTCCGGGGCGGGCAAGTCCGCCACGGCACAAACCAGGCTGTTCCATGCGTGGCTTGGTGTGCGCTGGAGCCTGCCGCCGAAGAGGCCGCGAAAATACTCCACTACCGCCTGGCGAGGCATCTGGCCAGAATGCTCCAAGATGAGGAAGGCCTCGATGGCAGCGTCGCGGACGTATCCGTTGGCAGCCTCGTTCTCGACCAGTGCCTGCAAAGGCACGGGATTGCCGTCGTAAACAGAAGCAAAGATGCTGTTCAACCGCTCGGTTACGGTGTCGCCCGCCAAGTCAAAGGGCGTCTCACCAGGAGCGCTGAACATCTTCACGACAAGCGGATAAGCCCGCTTCTCTCGGAACTGAGCCAGAAGGTAGAGAGCAAAAATGTGGAGCATGTGGTCCTCCCGGCGGGCGTAGTGTTCCGGGTTCTCCGCGACGGCCTCCACCGCGCGCAACAATTCCGGCGTGATCGCCTCGCGCTGTTGGATGGCTGCCCGCATGGCTTCCATCGGGAATCGCTCCGTGTAAGGCTCCAGTGCCTTCAGGATTTCAGGGATAGTCATGTCCTCAAAGCTGCGATTTGTTCACCGTCTTTCGCTGTCGGCTTTTCCGCGCTTTCCGGCGGAAAAACGGCACGCCGACCGAATCCAGTCGGGCGGCCTTGCGCAATTCTTCGACGAACACGGCCAGCGGCTTGTCGTCTGCTCTGTTCGCCCGGTGGCCGGCGGCGATGCACAGCGGAGCAGGAGCCGATGCGAGCGGTCTAACCTGAACGCGCTGCGGCACCCGGTCTGCCGTTCGTGTCGTGACCACCGCCACGCCCAGCCCTGATTCCACAGCGGCCATCAGGCTGTCCACCCCGTCGTATTCACCAGCAATCTGAGGTCGCAGCCTGTGGCCACGGAGCCAGCTGGTGATGATGTCCCAATACTCAGGATAATCGCGCTGGCAAAAGACCAGCAACGGTTCAGCAGCCACATCAGCAGGCGCAATCCGTTTCCGCTGGGCCAAAGGATGATTGCGGCTGACCGCAAGCTGCCACGCCGCGCGGGTAAGCGGCGTCCAGGCCAGTCCCCGCGCTTCGTTTTGCTGACCAACCGTAACCGCGACATCCAGCTTGTCGCTTTCCAGCCCGGCGAGCATCTCTTTGGTGGCAAGGTCGAACAACTCCACACGGGCGTTTGGGTGCGCCTGCGTGAAGTTCTCGACCGCAGCGGACAATATCCCGGCGGCCAGCGAAGGCGCGTAGCCAACCCGCAAGCGTACCCCGCGCCCGGTGCTGCGTACTCGTTCGAGCATCTGCTCGGCCTGCTGGAGAAACTCCCGGGCTTCCCGGAGTAGCGCCTCGCCCACCGGCGTGAGCCGGATCGAATGGGCTTGCCGTTCCAGCAGGCACTGCCCGATCTCGTCTTCCAACGCCTTGATCTGTCGGCTCAACGCGGGTTGCGTCAGGAAAATCTTCTTGGCGGCGCGGCTGATGTTTCCTTCCTCAGCCACCGCCACGAAGTAACGCAGTCGTCGCAGTTCCATGCCGGGGCAGCATAACCCAATAGCAGTCTCAGGCCAATAACTCGGCATTGGCGGGTTTCGCGAATTGCCTCCATGGTGTTGGCATGAAAACGACTGCGACCGAACTGAACCTCCGGCGGGCTGACGACCGGGGCCACGCCGACCACGGCTGGCTGAATTCGCATCACACTTTCTCCTTCGCGGATTACTACGATCCGGCGCACATGGGATTCCGCTCCCTGCGCGTCATCAACGACGACCGGGTGGCGCCGGGAATGGGCTTTGGCACGCATCCGCACCGTGACATGGAAATTTTCAGCTACGTGCTGGAGGGGACGTTGGAGCACAAGGACAGCATGGGTAACCGTCGGCAACTGAAGCCGGGTCAGATTCAACTCATGAGCGCAGGCCGGGGCATCACGCACAGCGAATACAACCCCTCCCGCAGCGAGCCGGCTCACCTTCTGCAAATCTGGATTCAACCACGCGAACGCGGCCTGACACCCAGCTACACGGAGTGGCATCCAAAGCCCGAACAGGCCGATGCTCCGAAGGTGCTGGTCATCTCATCGGACGGGCGCGACGGCTCCGCCACGATCCATCAGGACGCTGACATCTATCGCATCCGGCTCAGGCCCGGTCAGACGGTGACGCACCAACTGAAGCCGGGCCGGGGCGCATGGCTGCAGGTTGCCGACGGGGCTTTGACCCTCAATGGCATGGCGCTGGCGACCGGTGACGGGGCGAGCACCGAAGAACCCGGAACGCTCACGCTAACCGCGACGAAGCCGACCGAGGCGATCCTGTTCGATTTGAACTGACCGCTTCCGCCACCCAGACGCCATGGTCAAAACCCTTCGCATCCTCGCTCTCGTATTGGCTCTGGCCGCCGCAGGCACCTGGCTGGCCACCGGAGGTAACCGGGGCTGGACCAAGACCAGCGTGCCAGTGAAAACGGTCGACGAAATAACCGGCATCGAAGCTGTCAGTTACAAGCGACGCTTCCTGCCCGGCTTGGAATTTCTGGGAGCCGCCCTGCTTGGAGCTTCGCTCCTCGCAGGAGCCTCATTCCTTTTCCGCAACAAACAAATCACAAACTGAAACACACGAATCAATGACGACCAAAATCATCACCCTCCTAACCTTAACAGCGATCACAAGCGCCGCCTTGGCTGCGCCACAGAGCTTCGACTTCAAAGACCCCAAAGGCGTCAACAACGCGGTTTTCAAACTCGACGCCCCGCTCGAAGCCATCAGCGGCAGCGCCAACGGCATCAGCGGTACGGTGACCTTTGACCCGGCGGCCCCAGCGGCTACGAAAGGAAAGATCGTCGTAACCGCTGCCTCATTGCACGTGCCCAATCCGATGATGAAGGAGCATTTGCATGGGGAACAATGGCTCGACGTGGCGAAACACCAGGAGATCACTTTTGAGGCGAAATCTCTGAACAACGTGAAGACCACGGGCGATACCACGACAGCGAACGTAACGGGCACCATGACGATCAAAGGCGTGGCCAAGGAGATCACCGCTCCCGTGAAGCTCACCTATCTGAAGGACAAGCTCGCCGCTCGCTCCAATGGCCAGATGCAAGGCGATCTGCTCGTCATCCGCGCCAATTTCACAATCAAGCGGAGCGATTTCGGCATCAATCCCAAGGCACCCGAAGACAAAGTGGCAGACGCCATTGAACTCACGCTGAGCATCGCGGGCGCTTCTCCGCGCTGAATGACCGGACACATGTTGCCTGCCGAAAAAACGTTGCGAACGATTAACAACCACTGCTCGACACACTGACTATGGCAAAACTACTTGTTCTCTACTACTCCGCCTATGGCCACGTTGAAACGATGGCCAACGCGGTCGCCGAAGGCGCACGCTCGGTTCCCGGCGTTGAGGTCACCCTTAAGCGCGTTCCTGAAACCATGCCGCCCGAAGTGGCCAAGCAGCATGGTGTGAAGCTCGATCAAGCCGCGCCCGTCGCCGATCCGAAAGAACTCGGCGATTACGACGCCATTATCTTCGGTACGCCCACCCGCTTCGGAAACATGGCGGCGCAGATGCGCAACTTCCTCGACCAGACCGGTGGCCTGTGGGTCAAGGGTGCCTTGGTCGGGAAGGTGGGCAGTGTCTTCGCCAGTACCGGCACGGGCGGCGGCAACGAGAGCACCATCATCAGCTTCGTCACCACGCTGATGCACCACGGAATGATCTACGTCGGCCTGCCTTACGCCTGCCTGGAACTCGCCGACATCAGCGAAGTCAAGGGCGGCTCGCCGTGGGGCGCGGCCACCATTGCCGGCGCCGACGGTTCCCGGCAGCCCAGCGCCAAAGAACTGGCCCAAGCCCGCTTCCAAGGCAAACACGTCGCTACCATCACGGCCAAGCTGTGTGGCTGAAAGCCCTTTTCAGCAAAGACCATAATCAACAACAACAAACTCCATCCATGAGCCAGTATCACAAGTTGTATACCCCACAAGACAGCGCCGTCGTGTTCATTGACCACCAGCCCCAGATGACCTTCGGCGTGGCCAACATTGACCGCTCCACCCTCATCAACAACGTCACCCTGCTTGCCAAGGTGGCCAAGGAGTTCAACGTGCCCGCCGTCTTGACCGCCGTGGAAACGGAGAGCTTCAGCGGCTATCTCTGGCCGCAGTTGCTGGACGTGTTCCCCGGTCAACCGGTCGTGGAACGTAGTTCCATGAACTCATGGGACGACCCCGGATTTCGCAAGGCCATCGAGGCCACGGGCCGCAAGAACATCATCATGACCGGCCTCTGGACGGAGGTCTGCGTGACGTGGCCCACCATCGAGATGCTCGGCGCGGGCTACAATGTCTACGTCGTGGATGATTGCTGCGGGGCGACCTCGCAGGCGGCTCACGATGCGGCCCTGTCCCGCATGGTGCAGGCCGGGGCGGTGCGCCTGACCACCATCGCCGCCCTGTTGGAGTGGCAGCGCGACTGGAAGAACCGGGAGCACTACAACGCGCTCATGGGCATCCTCAAGCAGCACGCGGGCGCTTACGGCAGCGGTATCGAGTACGCCTACACGATGGTTCACAAGGCCGCCCAATCGGCCAAGGTGCCGCACACGGTCGTCGGCGGGGTCAAACATTGACGAGCCGTGGATGCTTCCGCGCCCATTACGGTGTGTATCACCCGCCGGGTGAAGCCCGGCTCCGAAGCGGCCTTTGAGCGGGCGTTGCACGAGTTCGTGCAGCGCTCGCTGGTGCTGCCGGGGCAGATGGGCGTCCACATCATGCGCCCGGCACCCGGAAGCGGATCAAGGGATTACGGCATCGTCCGCAAATTCACTAATCGCGAGGCGCTTGCCGCGTTCCGCACGTCGCCGGAGTATCTGGAGTGGAACCACACCGCGCTGGATTTGACCGAGGGTGATGGGCGCGTCGAAGAACTCACCGGCTTGGAAAGCTGGTTCACCTTGCCCGGCGCGGCTTTGCGGCCATTGCCAAAGTGGAAAATGGCCATTGTCACGCTGCTGGGTGTATTCCCGACCAGCCTGCTGCTGGGTGAGACGGTGGGCGGGTGGATGGTGGGCTGGCCCCTATTGCTGCGCTCCTTGGTCTTTGCCGCCCTGATGGTCGCCCTGCTGACGTGGGTGGTCATGCCGCTGCTCACCCGCGCTTTGCACAACTGGTTTTATCCCGAAGACAAGAAGCATTCACCATGAATACCAATCCTGCTCCTGACCTGATCCTGCACAACGGCAAAATCACAACACTCGACCCCCAGCACCCCGAAGCCAAGAACCTCGCGATCAAAGGAGGTCGCATCATCGGGGTCGACGATGCCGAGACGTACCAGCGCGGCCCCGAGACGAAGGTCATCGACCTGAAGGGGCGTCGAGTGATTCCCGGCCTGAACGACTCTCATCTGCACGTGATCCGGGCGGGCCTCTACTACAACCTCGAATTGCGCTGGGATGGCGTGCCCTCTTTGGCCGACGCCCTGCGCAGACTCAAGGAGCAGGCGCAGCGCACCCCGCCACCCCACTGGGTGCGTGTCATCGGCGGCTGGAACGAGTGGCAGTTCGCCGAGAAGCGGATGCCGACCTTGGAAGAACTCAACAAGGCGGCACCGGAGACGCCTGTCATCGTCCTGCACCTGTATGACTGCGCCTTGCTGAACCGTGCTGCCATCCGGGCACTCGGCATGAACAGCAGCACACCGAATCCGCCCGGTGGCTTGATCGCCCGCGACGCCAGTGGAGAACCCACCGGCCTGCTCATCGCCGAGCCGAACGCCTTCATCCTTTACTCCACCATTGGTCGCGCGCCCAAGCTCTCCTTCGACGACCAGCTTAATTCCTCACGCCATTTCCTGCGGGAGATGAACCGCTTCGGCGTCACCAGCGTCAGCGACGCCGGTGGTGGCTGGCAGAACTTTCCAGAGGACTACGGCGTCATCCGTCGCCTGGCGCAGGACAACCAACTCACCGTGCGGATCGCCTACAGCCTGTTTGCGCAGAAAGCTGGCAGCGAACTCGCCGACTACACGCGCTGGATCGGCATGACCAGGCCGGGTGAGGGCGACGACATGCTCCGGGTGGCCGGTGCGGGTGAGAATCTGGTCTGGAGCGCCGCTGACTTTGAGAACTTCCTTCAGCCCCGGCCTGACCTCCGCCCGGTCATGGAATCCGAACTTGAAGCCGTTGTTCGCGCTTTGGTCAGTGCCCGCTGGCCTTTCCGCATCCACGCAACCTACGACGAAACGATTGAGCGTTTCCTTGGAGTGTTCGAGCGCGTGAACCGCGACATCCCCTTCAACGGCCTGCGTTGGTTCTTCGACCACGCCGAAACCATCTCGGAACGCAGCATCGAGCGAACCCGTGCGCTGGGCGGTGGGATCGCCATCCAGCATCGCATGGCCTATCAGGGCGAGTATTTCATCCGTCGCTTCGGCCGTGACGCGGCCCTGGCCTGCCCGCCGATTAAAAAGATGCTGGCGGCGGGTCTGCCCGTAGGCGCAGGCACGGATGGAACCCGCGTGGCCAGCTACCATCCCTGGACGTGCCTCCATTGGCTGGTCACCGGCAAAACCGTTGGCGGCACACCCATTACCTCCGCCGACAATCTCCTGTCCCGGGAGGACGCACTGCGACTCTACACCCACGGGAGCGCGTGGTTCAGCGGCGAGGCTGACAAGAAGGGCACGCTGGCCGCAGGACAATTCGCTGATCTGGCCGTGTTGAGCAACGACTGCCTGACCTGTGCTGAGGCTGAAATCCGCCAGATCGAGTCCGTGCTCACCGTCTGCGACGGCAAGGTGACCTATGCGGCAGGTGAGTTTTCAGGTCTGAACCCGGCCTTGCCACCGGTCAGTCCCGACTGGTCGCCGGTGGGACGTTACGGCGGCTACGACAACGCGCCTCCGCTTGCCCATAGCCACACCCCGGTTTTCGGAGCTGACGGACGCCTGTGGGAACTGGGCTGCGGTTGCGCTGTCTGAGCGAAGCGCCAGGTCAGAGCGCTTCGTTACCCGAAACCAGCAGCACCCGTGTCGATACGGCGTGGAGTGCCATGGGTGCGGCATTTCACTCACGGTGGTGGGCGGTTGTGCGGGCTCGACTATTCAGAGATTCGATTCATTTATGGCTTTAGGATCCATTCACCAATCGACCGCAACGGCGAGCCATTCGCAGAGCAGGCCTGACGAAATCGAGCTGAGGTTGCTGCGCCGTTGATACGCCTACATCCCCCTCGGTCCAATCAGCTTCCTGGCGACGGGCAGCCACGATGCCTGAATCCAGGCGGCTTCTCGCGGCAGCACGGTCGCCACCGTCCAGCCGCCAGCGCGGAGCCGGTTCTGCATCGCCAGCCGCCCGTCAGAATTGCTCGTGTGCAGAATGACCGGGCACAGGGGCGGATGCAGGCTTAAGAAATCGGCCACGTCCAGGCCCGTACCGGGGTCCGGCGCTCCGGCCATCGGCTCCAAATCATGGTCCAGTGAAAACAGGCACGCCCTGGCGAAGCAGGCTGGGGACTCCGCTATCATCCTCGGCGCATTGCCCCAAATTCGGACAACGAAATCCCCACCCAAGGAGGCCGCGGCGCTCTGAAAACCGCACACGCGATCGTCATCGTCTTCAAGAATCAAGATGAAGCGCCGGTTCATGAGGCTGCCCTCGGTTGCAGACTTGGCATCGTGTGTTCATGCCCAGCGAGCTGGCTGCCAAAGCGATTTCAACCGTCCTCCGCTTAAGGGCGACAGTGTTGGCGGAGAGCCAAAGCATTTTCAACCGTATCCTCAGGTTGACATCGAGTTCGCCCGGTGGGGCAACTCATCCATACCCATTGGCAACTACACGGTGTGGCCGACCACGAACGGTGTGAGGCGGGAAAGCAAGTCGTTCGCGTTCACACTCAATGGGGACTTGAGCAAGCATAGCTTTGTCTGGACCTCGACGAACCTCGTCTTCGAGTCCTGTAGTGCTCCCCAAAAATCCGATCGGCTGGATGAACTCTACACGGCGCATCCGCATTACGGGGTGCGGGTGATGACGCAGACGTTGCGGCGGGAGGGGCTGGTGATCAATCCCAAGCCCATCCAAGTTAGGCGATTGAGGCCGTTGCGGGTGAACGTGCGGGTCAAACCGTGGGGAAAGTGCAAGGCTCTGTTTCGCCTGGTTGCTTTGAAATTTCCGAGACGCTCCTCGGTCAGGTCCGTCCATCTCCTGTTTGTGAAATGTGAAGATGCGACCCCGCGGGCTCTCAGTTGCGCATGTGCAGGGCGCGAACCAGGCGGCTTTTGATCAAGCCGACAAACTGATGTTGCCCGGAGTAGTACCACCCAAGGTGCTGCCGGCACCCGGCGCATTGGCAGTAGGACCAGGCATGCCCGGCAAACCAGGTGTAGTCCAACGTCGGCTTCCCAATCTCCCGGCAGCCGAGGGTGCGACTGAACGTGAGGATGTCGAACCGGAGCCCTTCAGGGTTCGTAAACGTGAACTCGTTCTGGCCAGCGTAGGAGAACCGGTCCTTCTCGTTGGCAACGCGGTTGAGGCACCAGGCGCAGAGCCAGTCGCCGGCGGGATCGCCGGTGGCCTCCCCCGGGCGACTCTCCAAGCCGGGTTCAGGCAGATCCAGGATCGGCAAAACGTCTGCCGGCGAAGCGTTGCTGCTCACGACTCAACTTTAGCTCGCCACACGCGGCAAGGTCAACCGGAGGACCAGGCGGCGGACCGGTCCGGCGGGTCATTTCGGATCATCGGCAGTTTTTGCCACGTGATCGGCTGAGGAAGGTTACTACTTTTCCCTAGCCCTCATTCAGGCCAACCCCGATACCCGGAACGCTTGCCTTCAGGTAATGTCATGCCGTGGTTTGCATCAGCCCGCGCACCGGTGGCAAGCTGAGATGCGCCGTGCGCGGGCTTCCCCGGGATGCATTAGCGCGCGGGGAGATCCGGTGCTACTATAATGGGCGTATCAGCTTGAGAAGGCTCTTAAAACATCTCGGCACGTTGACTGCCTTGGCCGCGTTGCTGGCTCTTCACAGCACGCACTGGGCGGCGCTGCAAACGGTGGCCTGGAGCAAGATGCTGGTGTCGTTTGCGCAGCAAGAATCCGTTTTGTCCGCCCTGGCGCGGACCTTCGACGGGCGAAACCCGTGCGAGCTTTGTTTGAAGGTGCGTGAAGGCATCGCCCAGGACCAGCAACATCCGGATTCGAACACGCCCGCGCCGACTTCCTCGACCACCGGAGAAGCACTGTGGCAATTCCGTGTCGCCCTCTCGCCGGCCCCTCCCCTCGGCGTCCTGGAAGAACACCCTTTTGTTCCAACCCTCCATACGGAGTTTCAACACGCTCCACCCCGTCCGCCGCCCCGTCCGCTCCTGAATGCTTAGCGTTGGAAGGCGGCCCGCTCAGTGCCGGCCGCCTTCCATTGGCCGCCCCGTCCAACGCTCCGAACCGGGGTTCTTAAGCAAGTTGGATCCGATCAAGTCCAGTGGGGGACGATTGTGCAGTATTGCCATATTCCCATTGGCGAACCGCAAATTCAGGACCGTTTCTGTAGCCGGAGAGTGTATGAAACCAATCCAGCAGTGTTCACCTGTTTGGTTTAAACAGGGGCCGAAGCCGCCGCTGGCCGGCCGGAACCTCGCCCGAGGGTTCACCCTGATCGAATTGCTCGTCGTGATTGCCATCATTGCGATCCTGGCGGCCATGCTGCTCCCGGCCCTGGCCAGGGCCAAATCCAAGGCCGTCAGCATCCAGTGCCTGAACCAACTGCGGCAGATCGGCCTTTCGACCGTAATGTACGCCGCAGACAACCAGGATTACCTGCCGCGCAGCACGCACTCGGCGATGGCCTTCGGCCAGCAGCCATGGGCGCTGGCGCTCGGCCCCTATTTCACCGGCAAGCCATTGAGCAAGCCGGACGCTGTTTTCACAAATCTGCTCAACACGGTGTACCGGTGCCCCGCCGACCGCCGCCCGCCCGGAGACTGGAGTTACGGAAAGAACGTCTACCCGGAACTATCCAGCATGGAAACCGGCGGGCCCACCTGGCCGCGCCTGACGCAAATCCCGCGGCCGAGCGCCACGGTGTTGTTCGCCGAAAAGGCAGGCGGTTCGATGGCGGATCACCTCATGGCCCACTTTTGGACCGAAGGAGCCAAACCCGAAGTCGATCAGCGGCGCCACGAGCAAAAATCCAACTACGGCTATTGCGACGGGCACGCGCACAAACACCGCTTCGAGCAGACCTTCAGTATCACCAACAAACTCGACAACTGGAACCCCGGCACGGCCCGGTAGCCAGCCTTCGTGACACGCAGAACCCTTGGTTTGCCACCCCGCCTGGACGGGGTGCAACCGCGCAGAAATTTCAAATTTAGAATCAGATTAGCTATAAAAGGTATGAAACGTCAGAAATCAGTCGTAATCCCGTTAGCCGCTATGCTCGTGCTGGCAGGGTCCGTCACCTCTTCCGTTTTCGCGCAGCAGATTGTGACCGCGCCCGGACGGGGCGGCGGGCTGGACACCAACTCGCCGATGATCCATGTGGACATCTTCTTCGATGCCGCCAAAAAAGAACTGCTGGCCATCACCGACACGAACTACGCCAGGCCAAAACTGAAACCCCTGCCGGAAGGCTACGCATTTGATCTCCAGTCCAAATACAGAGTCATGGCCGACAAGGCGTACAACTTCCAGTATGCGTGGAACCCGGGCGCGCCGTTCACGCCGC
>Ga0073934_10010200_pt1 | contig 11744 bp, 13 predicted proteins | sample LarsenN4metaG_FD_76834 | JGI IMG/M metagenome (GOLD analysis project Ga0073934, IMG submission 76834) | Hot spring sediment bacterial and archeal communities from British Columbia, Canada, to study Microbial Dark Matter (Phase II) - Larsen... ... | reverse complement strand
TCGCCGGCGCGAGGAGCGCTACGCCTCGACCGAGCCGGCGCCGGTCATCGAGGACGTCTTCGGCGGCGGCGGCTTCTCGCCGGCGCTCGAGGCGGCGCTCGGGACGCTGACCGCGGGAGAGCGGGAGGTCGTCGCCCTGCGCGTCCTCCTCGACCTCGACGGGGACGCCGCGGCCCGCCTGCTGGGGATCAGCGGCACCGCCTGCTCGACACGGCTCAGCCGTGCGCTGCGCAAGCTGGAGGAGACGATGAGGAGGGAGACCGATGTCGTCGCGTGACTCGATCGACGAGCGCCACGCCGACCTGGTGCGCGAGCTCCGCGGAGCGAGCGTGGCGGCCCCCGAGCGCCTGCACGTGCGGGTGCGCGAGATCGCAGCCGGCAGGTCGGCTCCTGCACCGGCCCGGCAGACGCCGCGCCCGCGACGGCTCGGCTTCGGGGCTCGGCGGGCCGCGCTCGTGTTCGCTCCGGCGGCGATCGCCGTCGCGCTCGGGGCGGCCGTGGGAGCCGGCATCTTCGGCTCCGGGCGCGAGACCGCCGTCACAGCCGAGCCGCCGGTCACCGCTCTGGACGCCCAGCGCCAAGGCGCGGGCGCGGTGGGCGGAGCGACAGCGCTCGAGAAGGGCGCCGCGTCGCTGCCGTCGACCCGTGGCCGGGCTCAGGACTACCAGGCCGAGCTCGGGCTCCGCGTGCGGGATCTGTCCGAGGCGACCCAGCGGGCGCTTCGCCTGACGCGGTCCTACGGAGGCTTCGTGCGGTCGGTCGACTACGGCAGCGGCGAGGAGGCGGGACGCGCCGACGCGGTGCTGCGCATTCCGATCGGGAGCGTCCAGGAGGCGATCGTGCGCCTGTCGGGGCTCGGGGAGATCGTCTCGCAGCACGTCTCGATCCGCGATCTCCAGCCCGCGCTCGACCGCCGCTTCAGGCGGATGCAGGCGCTGCGGCTGGAGATCGCGCGCCTCCAGCGGGCGATCGACGCCGCGGCGGCGGACGACCCGGAGCGGACCCAGCTCGTGGCGAAGCTGACGCGGGCTCGCGCCGAGCTCGTCTCCCTGCAACGGGTGCAGAGCCGCGCGCGTCGCACCGCCGACTTCGCCACCGTCTCGCTGGCCCTCCGGAGCGAGCAGGAGGGCGCCGTCCCGGCCGCACCCGGCCGCGTCGAGCGTGCCTTCGATCGCGCGATCGAGGTTCTCGCCACCGAGGCCATCGTGCTCCTCTACGCGGTGCTGCTCGGCGGCCCGGTCGTCCTGCTCGCCTCGCTCGGCCTCGTGGGCCTGCGAGGGGCACGGCGCCGGGCCGGCGAACGGCTCCTCGCCGGCTAGCGTCGGCGGAGCGCCCGCTCGAGCAGGGCGGCGGCGCCGAGGACGAGCGCGTCCGCTCCCGGCCGGCCGGCGAGCTGGACGGAGGCGGGCAGCCCGTCCTCGGCCGGGCCGCACGGGAGCGCGATCGCAGGTGCCCCGATCGCGTTGAGCGGGCTCGTGAAGAGGATCAGGCGCTCTCGCACGGTCAGCTCGTCGACGTCGGCGGTTGGGGGGACGCAAGGGAGGGTCGGCGTCAGCAGGAGGTCGACGCCGTCGAGCGCGGCTGACAGCCGCTCCCGGTACTCGTCGCGCCTGCGCGAAGCCGCCTCGTACTCGGCGTCCGTGACCGCCAGGCAGCGCTCGATCTTGACGGCGACGTTCTCGCTGTAGAGGTCCGCGTGCTCCGTGTACAGCTCCCGGTGGACGTCGGCCACCTCGCGCATGAACGTCTGCCAGATCGACTCGACCAGCGGCGGGTCGACGGCGCGGCGGCGCGGGGCGTGCGCGGCGGCATCCTCGACACGGCGGCGGACGAGCGGGTCGGCGTGCTCGAGCCAGGCGACGCCGATCTCGATCTCCTCCAGCGAGCCGAGCGTGGCCGGCTCGAAGCCTGGAACGAGCGCGGCCATCGCCACCGCGCAGCCGCCGACGTCGCGCGCCAGCGGACCGGCGTGATCGAAGCTCGGCGCGAGCGGGAAGCAGCCGTCGAGCGGAACGAGCCCGAACGTCGGCTTGAAGCCGACGACCGCGCAGCAGGCCGCAGGGATCCGGATCGAGCCGCCCGAGTCGGTCCCGAGCGCGACGTCCGCCAGTCCGGCGGCGAGTGCCGCGGCGGAGCCGCCGCTCGACCCGCCGGCAACCCGGCCCGGGGCCGCCGGGTTGGGCACCGTCCCGAAGTGCGGGTTCTGCGAGGTGGTGCCGTAGGCGAACTCGTGCAAGTTGGTCTTGCCGACCGTCGTGTAGCCCGCCGCTTCGAGCCGGCGGACCGCCTCGGCGGTGGAGGTCGGAACGTGGTCGGAGAAGATGGCGGAGCCGTACGTCGTGACGAGGCCCGCGGTGTCGAAGAGGTCCTTGACGGCCAGCCGGCGGCCGGCCGCTGCCGCAGGCGGCGGCTCGGGACGCGCGAGGAAGATCCCCGGCGGCGGCTCCCCGGTCGTCGTCACGCTCTCGTCACGCTTCCGTCACCCATCCGTGCGATCTTCGCCGATACGATCGCAGCCGGGAGGAGGCCGGGGCTCCCCCGCAGAGGCGTCCTCGACGGCAGCGGACGCGCGGCGACCGCTCCGCGGGCTCAGTCGGCCGCGAGGTAGATGAAGACGACCGCGAGCGTCCCCACCAGGAGCGCGACGAACAGCCCCAGCATCCACAGGGCGAGGACGATGTTCTTCCGCTCGGTCTCGGGGTCGAGCATCAGAGAACGACCGGGTCGAGTGCGACGGCGACGAACAGCAGCGCGAGGTACGCCATCGAGTACTTGAACAGGCCGGCGGCGCGCCGGGGGGTCGGCCTCCGCCGGAGCTGCCACGCCAGCACGAGGAACCACACCCCGAGCAGCACAGCCGTCGCGAGGTACGCGTAGCCGGAGTAGCCGAACGCGAACGGGAGCAGCGAGATGCCGACGAGCGCCAGCGAGTAGAGCACGATCTGCCGCGTCGTCTCCTGCTCCCCCCGGACGACCGGGAGCATCGGGATTCCCGCGGCCGCGTAGTCGCGCCGGATCAGCAGCGCGAGGGCCCAGAAGTGCGGCGGCGTCCAGACGAGCACGATCAGGAACAGGAGGATCGCCCCGAGGGTCACGTCGCCGGTGGCGGCCGCCCAGCCGACGACCGGGGGCACTGCGCCGGCTGCGCCTCCGATGACGATGTTCTGGGGGGTCGAGCGCTTCAGCCAGCGGCTGTAGACGAGCACGTAGAAGAGGTTCCCGACGAGCGCCAGCACGGCGGTGAGCACGTTGACCGCGCCCGCCAGGAGCGTGAACGAGAGCGCGGAGAGCGCGAGCCCGAACTCGAGCGCGTGCGCGGGTGCGATCCGGTCGGCGGCGACCGGGCGGCTGCGGGTTCGATCCCCCATCAGCCGGTCGATGTCGCGGTCGATGACGTGGTTGATCGCGCTCGCGCCGCCGCACGCGAGGGCGAGGCCGACCATCGCCGCCACCGCGACCCCCGCCGGAGGCAGCCCGCGCGCTCCGGCGACCATCCCGCAGAAGCCGGTCAAGAGCAGCAGGGTCATCACCCGGGGCTTCGTCAGCGTCACGTAGTCGCGCCACGAACCGCCGGCGGGCTCCCTGTCACGGTGCGCGAGCGCGGCGGCGACCAGGGTCGCCGTGAGGGCGATTGCCGCGAGCGCCAGGTGCGCTCCTTCCGGGGTGACGAGCGCGGCGACGCCGAAGAGCCCGAGCGCGCTCACTGCCGGGGCGAGGAGCGGGCGGTGGGAGAGCCACGCGCCCACGGCCAGCGCGACGAGCGGTGGGAGCGCGAGCGCGGCAACCAGGCGGTGCGCTCCGTCGTAGCCGGCCGCTCCGGAGACGACGGCGAACACCGCAGCCGCGGACGCGCCGAGCGCGGTCAGCCTGAGCCAGGGCCCGGCACCCGACCGGTCGTGCTCCGTCCGGGGGCGCGACTCAGGCACCGCGGCCTTCCGCGAGCTTCCGCCGCAGGTCGCGCAGCGGCCGGGCGCTCGTCACGTACGGGACGCGGTCGAAGTTGTGCGGAGCGGGAGGCGAGGTCGCGTACCACTCGAGGGTGTCGGCGATCCACGGGTCGCTGCCGACGCGCCGGCCGATGCGAGCCGTTCTGATCACGTTCGCGACGAACAGGAGCACGCCGAGCGCCATGATCCCCGATCCGATGGTCGACGCCAGGTTGTAGGCCTCCCAGAGGCCTCCCTGGTCGTAGGTGTAGATCCGGCGTGGCATGCCGATCAGGCCGAGCATGTGCTGCGGGATGAACGCCGCGTTGAAGCCGACGAAGAGCAGCACGAACGTGAGCTTCCCGAGCCGCTCGTCGAGCGTCTTGCCGAACATCTTCGGCCACCAGTAGTGCAGCGCGCCGAAGATGGCGAAGACCGCGCCGCCGAAGAGCGTGTAGTGGAAGTGTGCGACAACGTAGTACGTGTCGTGCACCTGCCAGTCGACCGGGAAGGCGGCGAGGAAGATCCCGGAGAGCCCGCCCATCGTGAACAGCGCGATGAAGCCGAGGGCGAACAGCATCGGCGAGTCGAAGTGGATGTTGCCCCGCCAGAGCGTCGCCAGCCAGTTGAGGATCTTGACGCCGGTGGGAACGGCGACGGCCATCGAGGCGATCATGAAGTACCCCTGCAGGCCGCTCGCCAACCCGACCGTGTACATGTGGTGCGCCCACACGACCATCGAGACGAAGGCGATCCCGAGCGTCGAGAAGGCGATCGCCTTGTAGCCGAAGATCGGCTTGCGAGCGAACACGGGGAGGATCTCCGACACGATCCCCATGGCGGGCAGGATCATGATGTAGACCTCGGGGTGGCCGAAGAACCAGAAGACGTGCTGCCAGAGCAGCACGCTTCCCCCCTCGTCCGGGATGAAGAAGTGCGTGCCGACCTGCCGGTCGAGCAGGAGGAGGGTCAGGCCTCCCGACAGGGCCGGGAGCACGAGCAGCAGCAGGAGCGCGAACGCGAGGATCGACCAGACGAAGAGCGGGATGCGCATCCAGGTCATCCCGGGGGTGCGCATGTTGACGATCGTCGCGACGAAGTTGATCGCACCGGCGAGGGAGGCCAGCGACAGCAGGTGCAGGGAGAGGATCCACAGGTCGACGCCGTTGCCGGGGCTGAACGCGTTCTCGGACAGGGGTGCGTAGCACGTCCAGCCGCAGTCCGCCGGGCCGCCGCTGGCGGCGAAGCTGGAGAAGAGCACGACCCCGCCGAAGAGGAAGAGCCAGTACGAGAGGGCGTTCAGGCGTGGGAAAGCCATGTCCCGCGCACCGATCATCAGCGGTACGAGGTAGTTGGCCAGCCCGGTGAGGATCGGCACGACGACGAGGAAGACCATCGTCGTTCCGTGCACCGTGACGAGCTCGTTGTAGCTGTTGCGCGTGATGAAGTCCTCGTTCGGTACTGCCAGCTGCGCGCGCATCAGCAGGGAGAGCAGCCCGCCGATCGCGAAGAAGACGAGCCCCGTCCCGACGTAGAGGATCCCGATCCGCTTGTGGTCGACCGTGGTCAGCCAGCCGGCGACGCGACCGGACTTCCAGTCGATCCGGATGGGCTCGCTCTCGACCCTGACCGCCACCTACGCCCCTCCCGGCCCCAGCTCCGCCTTCAGGTAGCGGAGGACCGCGTCGGTCTGCTCGTCGCTCCAGCCCTCGTTGATCGGCGGCATCACCCTGGTGCCGAGCCGCCTGCCCTCCTCGAGCACGAGGCGGACGGCCGCCTCGTCCTCGACGATCGGGTTGTTGCGCAGCGGTCGGCCGTAGTCGCCCTCTCCCTGTGCGCCGTGGCACTTGGCGCAGACGCCGCCCCAGACCTCCTCGGCCACCGTTCTGCTGCCGGGCGCGTGCGACGCGAGGAACCTCGCGAACTCGGTCTCGCCGACGACCTCGACCGTCGCACGCATCGACGCGTGCTCCAGCCCGCAGAGCTCCGCACACTGGCCTCGGTAGACGCCCGGGGTGTCCGCCTGGAACCACGTGTGCGTCGTCCTGCCCGGGATCGCGTCGATCTTCCCGCCGAGCGCCGGCACCCACCAGCTGTGGACGACGTCGGGCGACGTGACGTCGAGCGACACGACGCGTCCCGCGGGGACGACCATGCGGTCGATCGCAACTTGGCCGTCCGGGTAGACGAACTGCCAGTAGAACTGATGTGCCTCGACCCGGATCGTCAGCCGGTCGGCGGCGCGGGCGGCGGGAGCGTCCTGGATGCCCGGGAGCTTGTAGAAGACGAAGGCTGCGATCGCGGCCAGGATCAGCACGGGACCGGTCGTCCATGCGATCTCCAGCTTGGTGTGGCCGCGGATCTGCGGGCCGTCGACCTGGCGGGCGCGCCGCCGGCTGCGGAACCGGAGGAGGAACAGGACCAGCGTCCCCTCGACCAGGACGAAGACGAACGACGTCAGGCCGAAGACGACCCAGTAGGCGTCGCTCGTGCGCTCGGCGTTCGGCGAGGCCGCGTCGACCGGGCCGAAGCCGCCATTGCCTGCGACGGCGGTGCCGGTACCCACGAGCGCCACGAGCGCGGCGAGCAGGAAGGCACGCGGCTTCAGGCGCACGGGAGGGGATTCTATGGGGGCGGTCGCGCGTCCGTCGGACCGAGCCGCCCCCACTCTGTGCCGCGTCAGCCTTCCGAGCCAGGACGCCGAGGACCGACCCAGCTGCCCATGTGGTCGAGCAGGAACGAGACGCAGAGGAGCGTGAAGCCGATGCCCCACATCTTCTGGCTCGTCTCGTAGTCGGTCACATCGAGAAAGCCGCCGATCAGGAACAGGATGGCCGCGATGGCGAGGCACCCCACCTTCAGCAGCGTCTTGTCAGCGGTCATGCAGCTCCTCCTGTCGAGGGGTGACCCGGGTCGGCGCCGTCGCCTTCCCCGGATCCAGTTGGGCGGAACGTTCTCGATCGGGACCGGGCATCCTTCCTCGGGTGACGGAGTGGACGCGGGTCCAGCTGCCACCCCACGTCGGCAGCCGGTTGGAGGTCTACGTCAACGGCGTCCTCCAGCACGAGGGCAGCGACTACCGGCGCGAGGCCGGCGCGCTCGTCTTCTCCCGGAGGCTGGCGAAGGAGGGCAGGCTCGGGTTCTGGCGGTGGCTATCCCTCCTTCTCGGGATCGCCGGCACGTACCGCCAGAACGATAGTGTCGACGTGATCTACGAAGCCGGGGGGCGGCGATACGTCGTCGGCGACCTGGCGCTCGCGTCCATCCCGGCTAATGAAGGTCCTCCACACCCGCCGACACGGTCCAGCGCGGACGGAGACGACTGACCGCGCGCGACAGCTAGCCCTGTTCGCGCTGGCGAGCGTCCTCGCCTTCGCGGCCTACATGGTGCTGATCGGCTCGCTGGGCGAGGCCCGGCTCGAGCCGGTGTTGCACCGTGCCGCCCCGATCTGGCTCGCCGCCTGCTTCGGCGCGCAGGTCGTCGCGTACCTCGGCTACGTGCTGGCCGTCCGCGACGTCGCCCGGGTCGACGGCGGCGCGCGGCTCGGCTTCGCCCTGACGGCGCGGACCGTGCTCGCGGGCTTCGGCGTCTACGCGGCGACGCACGCCGCGGGCGGCTTCGCGGTCGACTACTGGACGCTGCGGCGGGCAGGGCTGTCACGGCACGACGCCGTCCGGCGCGTCCTCGGCCTGGGCGCGCTCGAGTACGCGATCCTGGCTCCCGCCGCCCTCGTCTGTGCCGTCCTGCTCCTCCTCGGCGAGGGCGGGCACGTGCGCGACGCCATGACGGTGCCCTGGCTCCTCGTCGTCCCCGGGATGGCGCTCGCCCTCTGGGTCAGCTCGCCGGCGCGGGCCGCCCGCTTCTCCGACCCGACCTCCGGCGGCCGGGTCCAGCGGTGGCTTGCCCACGCCGTGGCGGGCGTGGTGACGCTGCGCATCCTGCTGCGGAGCCCGCTGCGCCACTCGGGCGCGCTCGTCGGCGTGTCGCTGTACTGGGTGGGCGACATCGCCTGCCTGTGGGCGGCGCTGCAGCTAGCGTCGGTCGACCTCGCCGTCCCTGCGCTCGTCGTCGCCTACGCGACCGGCTACGTCCTGTCGCGGCGGTCGCTGCCGGCTGGCGGCGCCGGCTTCGTCGAGGTGCTGATGACGTTCGCCCTCGTCTGGGTCGGCGTGCCGCTCGCACCTGCGGTGCTGGCGGTCGTCGTCTACCGGCTCTTCAACTTCTGGCTGCCGATCGTGCCGGCGCTGGCTGTCCTCCCGGCCGTCAAGGAGCTGCGCGCCTCCTACGCCGGGGAGGGGCGGTCGGGCGCCGGAGGGGTGGACGAGACGGGCCCGGCGGTACCCGCGAGCGGGACCAGCCGCGTCGCGGTCGCCTTGAAGGAGACCAAGACCACGTCCCCAGGAGCGAGCGCCATCCGCTCGGCCGAGGCGCGCGTCACCTCCGCCACGACAGGGCCGACGCGGACGCGCGCACGGTTCCCGAGCCGGACCACGGAGGCGACCGACCCGCGGAGGTGGTTGAGCGCGGAGTCGTTCGCGAGCTCACGCGAGATCGACACCTCCCACGGGTGGACCACGACTCCGACGCGGCCCTCTCCCGGGTCGGACGAGTAGACGGTCGCGCCGCCGTCCAGCGCGACCTCGGTGAGCCCCTCGGGGCCGCTGCGGGCGTGCCCCGGCAGGAGGTTTCCGCCTGTCAGGCTCGCGACGAACGGGTCGGCGGGCATCGCCACGAGGTCCTGGGCAGATCCGATCTGGAGCACGCGCCCGCCGGCGAGGACGCCGATGCGGTCGGCGAGCGCGGCAGCGTCCTCGAAGTCGTGCGTGACCAGGATCGTCGGCAGCCGGAGCTCCCGCAACAGCTCCTCGAGCTCCCCGCGCACCGCGGCTCGCGTGTGTGCGTCGAGCGCGGCGAGCGGCTCGTCGAGCAGCAGGACTCGTGGGTCCCGCGCGAGCGCGCGGGCGAGGGCGGCGCGCTGGCGTTCGCCGCCCGACAGCTCGCCGGGCCGCACGTGTGCGAGCGGCGAGATCCGGAATCGCTCGAGCAGCTCGGCGGCGCGCGCCTTGCCTCCGAACGCGACGTTGCGCTCCACCGTCAGGTGCGGGAAGAGCGCATAGTCCTGGAAGACGTAGCCGACCGACCGGGCTTCGGGCGGGACGTCGATCCGCCGCGCGGTATCGAGCCACACGTCGTCTCCGAGCGCGATCCGGCCCGCCTCCGGTCGCAGCAGCCCGGCGATCGCGCGCAGGAGGGTCGTCTTGCCGGCGCCCGACGGCCCGACGAGCGCGAGCGTCCCCTCCCCGACCTCGAGCGTCAGCTCGAGATGGAAGGAGCGGAGCTCGTGACGGAGGTCGAGACGGAGCGTGTCCATCCGGGAACGATCCTGAGCGCGAGGAGGAGGGCTGCGCCGACGAGGATGAAGAGGGCGCCGATCGCGAGCGCGGTGTCGAAGTCCCGGTCGAGCTCGGCGTAGATCGCGAGCGGCAGCGTCTGCGTCACCCCCGGGAAGCTGCCGGCGAACACGATCGTAGCCCCGAACTCGCCCAGTCCGCGGGCGAGCGCGACGACGGACCCCGCCATGAGGCCGCCTGCCGCCAGCGGCAGCGCGATGCGGGCGAAGACCCGGCCGGGCCCTGCGCCCAGCGTGCGTCCCGCGTCGAGCAGCGCCGGGTCGATCCCCTCGAAGGCTGCGATCGCCGCGCGGACGTAGAACGGGGTCTCGACGAAGGCAACCGCGAGCACGACGGCGGTCGTCGTGAACGGGATCGAGATGCCGAGGGCGTCGAGCTCCTGCCCGAGGAGACCGGTCCGGCCGAACGCGGCGAGCAGCCCGATCCCGGCGACCGCGGGCGGCAGCACGAGGGGGAGCTCGATCAACGCCACCGCGACCGACCTCCCGACGAAACGGCGACGAGCCAGGAGGTACGCCGTCGGCGTGCCGAGCAGCAACACGAGCGCATGGGCGATCGCGCTCGTCTCGAGGCTCACGAGCAGCGCGTCGACCACGGCGTCGTCGCCGAGCTGGGAGAAGAGCTCGCCCGGCGGGACGCGGAGGAACAGCGCGATCAGGGGCAGCGCCAGGAAGGCGAGGACGAGCGCCGTCGCTGCGACGAGGAGCCAGAGAAACCTCCCCCTCACGGCACCCCGAACCCGTGTGCTCGGAGCACCGACCGGCCGCGGGGGCCGAGGACCCGCCGGACGAACGCTCGAGCTGCCGTGAGTCGGTCGGTCGAGCGGACGACCGCGATCTCGTACCGGATCTCCGGCTCGCCGCGCGGCGGGACCGGGATCGTCCGGACGTCCCCGGACGCCGCACGGGCGTCGGTCGCGTAGACGAAGCCGGCGTCGGCCTCGCCGAGCGCGACCTTGGCGAGGACGCCGCGGGCGTCGTCCTCCTCGCTGACGACGTTCTCCAGAGTGGACGTGAGGCGGAGCCGGCGCAGCGCCTGCCGCGTGTAGTCGCCAACGGGCACGCCGGGCGCGGCGATGACGAGCGCGGTGCCGGGGCGCGCCAGGTCGTCGAGGCTGTCGATCCGCGCGGGGTTCGAGCGGGGGACGACGACGACGAGCCGGTTCGTCGCGAAGGCGACGGGCTCGTAGACAAGGCCGGCGCGGAAGAGCTCCCGCGGCTGGCGCGGGCTGGCTGCGGCGAAGACGTCGGCGGGTGCGCCCTCGCGGATCTGGAAGGCGAGCTGGTCGGAGCCGCCGAAGCCGTAGCGCGGGCGCAGGTCGATGCGGGGGAAGGCGTCTGCGAGCGACGACGCGGCGAGCACGGTGACTCGCTCCGCGCCGGACAACGGCACGGCGGCGGGGGCGAGGGCGAGCCCGATCAGGGGTGCGACGACAAGGACGAGCCACCTCATCGCTCGACCATGACCGACGTCGACTTGACGACCGCGGTTGCCGCCGCCCCGGGCGTCAGCGACAGCTCCTCCGCGGCTTCCCGGGTGATGATCGCCACGACCCGAGCGGGCTCCCTGACCTCGATCTCGACGCGGGCGAGGAAGCCCTCGATCTCGACCGCCGTCACGACGCCGCGGAACCGGTTGCGGGCCGACAGCTCGTCGGTCGGCTCGCCGCCGCGAAGCCGTTCGATCTCGGCGCTGGGCACCACGCGCCGGTTCGCGGCGTCACGCGTCGTCCGGATGCGGCCGTCGCGATCCCAGCGGCGCAACGTGTCCAGGCTGATGCCCAGCGCTCGGGCGGCCTCGCTCGCCGTGTAGAGCTCCTTCCGCACAGCCGATCACCTCCTGTCGGGCAGCCCAGCCGGTATAGCATAGGAGATGCCTAGGCAGGATGGCTGATCGCGGGAGCGCGACGGGGTGCAGATCTCCCCCGCCGGGGGGATGCTCGCACTGAGCAACTGTTCTTCAGTGCCAAATGTCATGGCATCATCACTCGCTGTCATCGCCCTTCCCGACGAGACCACCATGGACCCCAGGTCCTTCTACGAGACGATCGCCGAGCGCCTGGCCGTCGAGACAGGCTCGAACGTCCTCGGGAGCCTCCTGTACGACGCCGAGTTCCGCCGGCCCGGCCTCTCGGGGCACGTCGAGCGCATGACCGGGTACTGCAAGGTGATCGCCCGCACGATCGGCCTCGGAGAGGATCGCTGCGAAGCGATCCGGACCGCAAGCGCTCTCCACGACATCGGCAACGTGGGCATCGACGACTCGATCCTCCGCAAGCCCGGTCCGCTGACTGCCGACGATCGCATCGTGCTCGAGCGCCACGCTGCGATCGGCCACCGGATGCTCGTGGACTCCGGATCCGAGCTGCTCGACCTCGCGGCGTCAGTCGCCTGGACGCACCACGAG
>Ga0073934_10010199_pt1 | contig 11745 bp, 6 predicted proteins | sample LarsenN4metaG_FD_76834 | JGI IMG/M metagenome (GOLD analysis project Ga0073934, IMG submission 76834) | Hot spring sediment bacterial and archeal communities from British Columbia, Canada, to study Microbial Dark Matter (Phase II) - Larsen... ... | reverse complement strand
GCGGCGTGTGCCGGCAGGCAGGTCGACGTAGACGCGAAGCGCGTGCCGGTCGTCGCCGATCACCCGGACCTTCGGCCGCACGGCGGCCGAGCACGTCACGCGGACCTCCGCTCCGGTCGCGGTGGGTGCGGTGTCGACGGCGTTCAGCGTCGCCGCGCCGGCCGCTGCGGCGAGCGCCACCAGCCCGACCGCCGGCAGCCCGACCGCCCGCCACCACCCCGCCACGGCGCGCGAGGATAGGGAACGGCCTCGGGGGGGTCAAGCCGCGCGTCAGCCGGCCGTCCGCCGCGCGGTGTCGACCAGGCGGGCGAGGACGGCGAGGGCCTCGAGCGGGGTCATCCGGTCGGGGTCGAGGGCGGCGAGCTCCCGGCGGAGCGCGTCCGCGGGCGGGGCGAAGAGCGGCAGCTGTGCGGGGGCGGCGCCCCGGGGTGCCGCCGGAGGGCTCCCCTGCTCGAGCCCGGCGAGGAGGCTCCGGGCGCGGGCCACGACGGGCGCCGGCACGCCGGCGAGACGGGCCACCTCGACGCCGTAGCTCCGCGACGCCGGGCCGTCCACGATCTGCCGCAGGAAGACGATCTCGCCCTTCCACTCGGCGACCGCGACCGAGAGGTTTCGCACGCGCGCCCGCTCGGCCGCGAGCGCCGTCAGCTCGTGGTAGTGCGTCGCGAAGAGCGTCCGCGGGCGCTCGGGCGTCTCGTGCAGGTGCTCGGCGACCGCCCAGGCGATCGAGATGCCGTCGAAGGTGCTGGTCCCGCGCCCGATCTCGTCTAGGATGACGAGGCTCCGCGGGGTGAGGTGCGCCAGGATGTGCGCCGTCTCCCGCATCTCCACCATGAACGTCGACTCGCCCCCGACGAGGTTGTCGCTCGCGCCGACGCGGGTGAAGAGCCGGTCGACGAGGCCGATCTCCGCCTCCACGGCCGGCACGAAGCTGCCCATCTGCGCGAGCAGCGTGATGAGCGCCACCTGCCGGAGGTACGTCGACTTCCCGCCCATGTTCGGACCGGTGACGACCAGGATCTGGCACTCGTCGGGATCGAGGCGCGTGTCGTTCGGCACGAACCCGCCGCCCGCGACCGCCTCGACCACCGGATGGCGCCCGGCGCGGATGACCGTGGTGGCCGCCCGGGTGATCGCCGGCCGCACCCAGCCGCGCCGATGGGCCGTCTCGGCGAGCCCCGCGAGCGCGTCGAGCGCGGCGAGCGCGTCCGCGGTGCGCGCCAGCGTGGGATGGCGCGCGGCGACGGCGTCGAGCAGCTCCTCGAAGAGATGCGCCTCGAGCGACCGGAGCCGCTCCTCGGCACCCAGGACGCGGGCCTCGTGCTCCTTCAGCGCGGGCGTGACGAAGCGCTCGGCGCCCGCGAGCGTCTGCGTGCGCTGGTAGTCGGCCGGGACGAGGCCCAGGTTGGGGCGCGTCACCTCGATCGCGTACCCGAAGACGCGGTTGTAGCGGACCTTGAGCGACGGGATGCCCGTCCGCTGGCGCTCGCTCGCCTCGAAGCGGGCGATCCAGCCCTTGCCGTCGTGCGCCGCCTCGCGGAGCGCGTCGACCTCGGGATGGTGGCCGCCGCGGATGAAGCCGGGGATGCGGGTGTGGGGCGGCGGCGCGTCGACGAGCGTCGCACGGATGGCCGCCGCGACCTCGGGCAGCGGATCGAGCGCCGCCGCGAGCTCCGCGACCAGCGCCGGCGGCACGGCGGCGAGTGCGGCGCGCGCCTCGGCGACGCGGTCGAGCGCGTGCGCGAGGTGCGCGAGGTCGCGCGGGCTCGCCGCGCGCGCGCCGACGCGGCCGGCGAGGCGCTCGAGGTCGCCCACGCCGTCGAGCGCGGCACGGAGCGCCTCGCGCGCCTCGAGGCCCTCGACGAGCGCCTCCACCGCGTCGAGCCGCCGGCCGATCGCGGCGGGGTCGAGGAGCGGATAGAGGAGCCAGTCGCGTACGCGGCGGGCGCCCATCGGCGTCGTCGTCGCGTCCAGCACCCAGAGGAGCGAGCCGCGCCGCTCGCCGCCGAGCGTTTCGAGCAGCTCGAGGTTTCGGCGGGTCGCGGCGTCGAGGCCGAGGTAGCCGGCGAGCGCGTAGGCCGCGGGCGGCCGGAGGTGCGCCGGCCGGCGGCGGTACACCTCGTCGACGTAGGCGAGCGCGCCGCCCGCGGCACGCGCGGCGAGCGGGCCGAGCGGGGCGTCGAGCGGCACCGGCTCCGGCAGCACCGCCGTGGCCCACGGCCGCCCGCCCCGGCACGCCTCGGCGACCGCCGGCGGCAGCGCCGGGTCGAGGAGCAGCTCCCGCGGGGCGAGCCGTTCCAGCTCCTCGCGCGCGGCGTCCCAGCCGTCCGCCTCCGTCACCCGGAAGGCGCCGCTCGCGAAGTCGATCGCGGCGAGCCCGTAGCGCCCAGCGTCCACCGCGAGCGCGGCGAGGAGGCTCGGCGCGCCGGGGTCGAGGCTCTCCTCCTCGAGAATCGTGCCCGGCGTGATGACGCGGACGACCTCCCGCTCCATCATGCCGCGGCCCTTCACCGCCCGTTGCTCGCAGACCGCGACCGTCTGCCCGGCGGCGAGGAGTCGTGTGATGTAGGGCTGCGCCGCGTGCGCCGGGAAGCCGCAGAGCGGGACCTCGTCGGGCTCGCCGCGGTTGCGGGCGGTCAGCGTGAGGTCGAGGATCTTCGACGCCGCCTCCGCGTCGCCGAAGAACATCTCGTAGAAGTCGCCCAGCCGGAAGAGGAGGATCGCGTGCTGGTGCCCCGCCTTGATGCGGAGGTACTGCTGGAGGAGCCCGCTCTGCCTCCCCCCCGGCTTCCGCGGCGGCGCCTCCACCCCCATCTCGGGGTGGGGGCATAGCCGATCGGGCGCGGGCTGACCAGCCGAAAACGCACGGACGCGGGAGGCAGCGCCGGTGGGCCGTGGCGCCGTCCAGCGGACGGGACGCCGGTGCGTCACGCGACGGAGGGCCCGGCGGCGTCAGTCGCCGAAGTGCGCGCGGTAATCCGCGCGCGCGGCGGCGAGCACCGCGCGCGCCGCGGCGGCGCCGTACACCGGGTCGACGGTGATCGTCGCCGGCGCGTCGCCCGGAATCGTCTTGTAGGTGAGGAAGTAGTGCCGGAGCCGGTCGACCACCGCGCGCGGCAGGTCGGCGACGTCGCGAAGCTCGCCGAAGGTCGGGTCGCCGAGCAGGACGGCGACGATCTTGTCGTCCGCCTCGCCGCGCTCGACCATGCGGAGGCCGCCGATCGGGCGTGCCTCGAGGAGGATCTCGCCGCGATTCACGGCGCGGTCGGTGAGGACGCAGACGTCGAGCGGGTCGCCGTCGCCGCGCGACACCTGCGGGCTCCCGGGCAGCGGATGCGCGGCGACCCGGTCCGCGCAGTACGTCTGCGGCACGAACCCGTAGAGCGTCGGACACTGGCTCGAGAAGCGCTGCGGGCGGTCGATGCGGAGGTACCCCGAGTGCTTGTCGATCTCGTACTTCACGCCGTCGGCGGGGACGATCTCGACGTAGGCGAGGATCTCCTCCGGAAACCGCGGGCCGGGGTCGATCCCGTGCCACGGGTGCGGACGCCACGCGAGCGGCGTCACACCCGCTTCCGCTTCCGCGCGAGGTAGTCGACGAGCATGTACTCGCCCAGCCGGTCGGGGCGGGTGTAGAGCGCGCGCCCCTTGTTGATCCGGGTCATGTGCTCGACGAACGCCCGGAGGCTGGGGCTGTCGTCCAGCATGAACGTGTTGATCGTGATCCCGCGGCGGGTGACCCGCTCGACCTCCTTCAGCGTCTCCTGCGCCGCGCGCATGCTGATCCCGCCGAAGGAAAGCGGCCACTCGCAGTAGAGCCGCCCGCGGAGGAAGTAGGCCGTCGGCTGGCCGTCGGTGATGATGATGACGTGCTGGTTCGTGCTCGGGTGGCGGGAGAGGAGGTCGGCGGCGAGCCGGAGCCCGTCCTGGAGGTTCGTGAACGGGTCGCCCATGTTCCAGCTCGCCTCGGGGAGGTCCCGGAGCTTCAGCTCGACGGCGCGCGTGAAGAAGCCGACGATCGCGAAGAAGTCGCGCGGGTACTTCGTCCGGATGAGGCTCTCCATCGCCATCGCGACCTTCTTCGCGGCCGCGAAGCGCCCCTCCCACGACATCGACCAGCTCATGTCGAGGAGGAGGACGGTGGACGTCGTCGTCGAGTGGTCGGCGGCGTAGACCTCGAAGTCGCCCGGATGGACGTCGAGCGGCGTCCCGAGCCGGCGGGCGAGCGCGTTCTTGAGCGTTTTCACGAGGTCGAGCGCCAACGGGTCGCCGTGGCGATACGGGTGCGTCTCCTCGGGACGGAGCTGGGCGACGCCGCGGTGATCGGTCTCGTGCGCACCGGCGCGGTCGCGGAGGAGCCCCTGGTAGATGTCGCGGAGCGCGAGCTGGCCGATCTTGCGGACGCCCTTCGGCGAGAGCCGCGTCCGCCCTTCGCGCTGGGCGACGTAGCCGGCGTTCACGAGGAGCGTCATGACGTCCTTCAGGAGCTGGAAGCTCCGCGCGGCGTCGGTGCCGAGCAGCTCACGGAGCGTCTCGGGATCGATCGTGTGGAGGTTCCCGGCGAGGAGCTGCTCCTCGAGCGCCTTCAGGCGCTCCATCTCGCGCATGAGCTCGACCGCCTCGTCGTACGAGAGCGACTGCGGGCCGTGGAAGAGGTCGCCGTAGCGACGCGCGAAGTCCTCGAGGTCGCGGAGGTCGTTCAGGTCGTCCAGGAGCGACTCGAAGAGGTCCCGCGCCTCGCCGCTCGCGAAGTCGTGCTCGCGCAGGCGCTCGAGCGCCTCGGAGAGCCGCTTCGGGAGCTGGTCGAGGAGCTGGCGCGCGCGGGCCGCCCGCGCGGCGTCGGGATCGCCGTCGAGCGCCTCGCGCTCGGCCTCGAGCAGGCGGTCGAGCTTCTCGCGGACGTCGTCGAAGGCCTGGCGGAGGTTCACCTCGCGGTAGCGGCTCCGCATCTGCTCGCGGAGCTGCTCCAGGAACTCGTCCAGGCCCATGACCCGGATGCCCTCCCACTCGAGCCCCTGGTGGAGGAGCCAGTCGAGGGCCTGCTGCACGTCGTCGGTGAACGCGAGGTACTCCGAGAGCTTCTCGAACACCTCGTCCGCCGAGAGCCGCACCTCCTGGGTGCCGTCCCACGCGGTGTAGCGGACGATCAGCATCGCGGGCCACCTTAGCGCAGCCGCGGGCGGGAGAGGAACCACTCCTAGAGCTCCCAGCGCACCCCCGCGAGGTCCGCGGACCGGTAGCTGCAGAACGACCCGGTGCGGATCGAGGCCTCCAGGTGGCGGGCGAGCGCCGGGCTGTGCTCGCGGATGCGTCGCAGGCCGTCGGCGATCGCGCGGGTCACGTTCACCCGCGCCCGCTCGGCCGCCGCGGCCGCCCGGCGGTCCCGCCCGCCGAGGCCCACGGCGGCGGCCAGCTGCCGCGAGAGGAATTCGATCTCGCTCCGCGCGCGGGCGATCCGGCCCGCGTCGCCGAACGCCTCCGCCTCCGTCAGCTCCGCTCCGAGCTCTTCGAGACGCGCGCGATAGGCTCCCTTCGCCCGGGCGTCGAGGACCGTCCCGGCGTCGCCGAGCCCGGCGGCTCGGGTCTCCGCCGGGTCGGCGCCGTCGCCTCGCGTCGCGGCGACGAGGTCGAGCGCGTGGACGTCCTGCTCGGGACGGCCGAGGAGGTGCGCGATGTACCGCAGCCCCTTCGAGTCCTTCAGACGGACCGCCGCCGTGCCGTACACGATGGTCCAGTAGTCCCCCTCGCGGCGGAAGACGTTCGGCGGGGGAGCGGCGGCGACCGCCGGGGAGGACGGCGGCTTCACGCCGAGCACGCGGAACGCGGGCACCGGGCGCGAAAACCCGCGCAACGCGAGGTCGCCGGCGGACTCGACCTCCGCGACGTCCTCGGCGGCGGCGGCGACCCGTCGGCACACGAGGATCTCGCCGGGCCGCGCCTCGTCGCACAGCCGCGCCGCCATGCTCGTGACCGTCCCGACCGCGGCGTAGTCCGATCGCGCATCGACGCCGACCGCGCCCAGCGTCGCGTAGCCCTGCGCGACGCCGAATCCGAGCTTCAACGCGACGCCGCGCTTCTCCCAGCGCGCGGACAGCTCCGCGCTCCGATCCCGCATCGCGAGCGCCATCCGGACGGCACGTTCGGCGGCGTCGGGCTGCGGCACGACGTCGTTGAAGACGACCATCATGCCTTCACCCGTCACCCGCGCGAGGGTTCCCTGGTACCGTCCGACGACTCCGCCGATCGCGAGGTGATACTCCTGGAGCACGGCCATCACCTCCTCCGGCGCGCTCGTCTCGGCGAACGCCGCGAAGCCGCGCAGCTCGAGGAAGACGACCGCGATCTCCCGCCGGTGGCTCCTGAGCGGGTCGTCGGCGCTCCCCGCCACCACCCGTTCGGCGATCTCCGGCGGGAGGAACCGCTTGAGCCGCCCGAGCCGCTCGAGCTGCGCCACCTGCTCGGTCACGCGCTCTTCCAGCCGCCGGTTCCATTCGGCGAGCTGGCGCGCCTGGTCGTCCACGGTGCCGTACAGCCGTTCGAGCTCCTCGCTGCGCCGGGCGAGGTCGGCCGTGCGCGCGGCGATCCGGGCCTCGAGCCCCCGATTGAGGCTCTCGAGGTCGCGGGTGAGGACGTTCACGCGGTCGGCGAGGCCCAGCGACAGCGTGATCGCCGTGGAGAGGACGAGCAGCTCGAAGGCGCGGTCGGTGATGAAGTTGCTCGGCGCGATGCCGAAGCCGCGCAGCGCCCACACGAGCAGCGCCGAGATGCCGACGGACCACGTGAGGAGGTAGTAGCGCGCCGGCCGGTATCCCGCCCGCCAGCAGCGGAACCCGGCCACCGGCAGGAGGGTGGCGCCCGCCACGTTGACGATGCCGGCGGTGGCGATGAACGACCGGATCGTCCCGCCGAAGACGGGCCACGCGAGAAACCCAGCGCCGGCGACGGCGAAGATCGACAGGCAGCGGTCGAGCGCCGGCGCGTACGTCTTCGTGAGGAGGAAGCTCCGCGCGAACACGGCCGAGAACGTGAACGCGAGCGTCGCGGCGACGTGGACCGACCAGCGGGCCCAGGTCGGCGAATCCGGCCACAGATATTGGCTCGCGAACCCGGAGAGGGAGGCGTGATAGAGGCCCCACGCCAGGATGAGCAGCACGTAGTAGAGGTACGTCCTGTCCCGCAGCGTGACGAACGGGACGAGGTGGTACGCGACGAGGAGCGCCAGGACCCCGTAGTAGAAGCCGTACGTGAACGACTCGCCGAGCCGCTTGCGGGCGAAGGCGTCCGCCGACCACAGGGTGACCGGCAGGAGCATCGTGTCCTCCCCTTCGAACCGCAGGTAGACCGTGCCCTCCCAGCCGGGTCGGACCGGCAGCCGAAACGTCGGATTCCGGTAGGGGATCTCCCACGCCGCGAACGGCAGCGAGTCGCCCGCCTGCTTCCGGACGAACCCCCCGGCGCCGTCGGGGACGAAGAGGCTCACGAGGTCGGTCACGGGCCAGGACACTTCGAGCAGCCACTCGCGCGCCGTGGCGCTCTCGTCGCGCAGCCGGACACGTGCCCAGTAGGCCGCGCGCGTGAGCCCGAGGTTGGGCACCTCGGCCCCGCTGGCCACGAACGCCGATGCCAGCGCCGGCGCCGCGACCTCGTCGATCGAGAGCCGCCGCCCGGCATCCTCGAGCAGCTCGAGCCGCGCTCCCAACCGATACGCCCCCCGACCGTCCTCGAGGACGAGCGGCGCCAGCGCGAGGACGGACGCCGGCACGAGCACGAGGACGAGGGCGCCGCAGAAGCCGCGGCGCCATTTCGCGGGATGCCGAGGCAGGGGTGGTCCTCTCGTGCGGGCAGGCTCCCTCGAAGGGCGCGGCCGAGTCAAGCAGCGCCCACTTCGTTCGCCGCCGATGAACGACGTTCGGTCGAGGAGCGGAACGCGCCGGAAGGGGCGCCGCGCCGGGGGGGAGAACCGCGTTCCGGCGGCGAACGTCGTTCGCAGGATCCTCACGCCCGAAGTCACGGAGGGTCGAGAACGGCCATGGGGGGTCCGCACTGGTGGAATCCGGCGACGCTCGTCCTCGCGGGGCTCGCCGTCGGCGTGTCGCCCCCCGGCGTCGGCCACCTGCTCGTCGGAGCCTCGGCCGCCTGCGTGAGCGACCTCGACTGCGGCGGCGACTTCACCGTGTGCGACGGGATCGTGGGATGCGTCGACGGCGAGTGCGTGAACCGGCCGGCCCCGAGCTGCCACGACACGGACCCCTGTACCGTCGACGCGTGCGACGACTTCCGCGGCGGCTGCGTCCACGACCCCCTGTGCGTCGAGGACGGGCTCGTCTGCAACGGGGAAGCGATCTGCGTCGTGCTCGACTTTCCGTTCTCCAGCCCCCCGATCTGCCTCTCGCCGCCACTCGACTGCGACGACGCCGACGCCTGCACGATCGACGGCTGCGTCGAACCGATCGGCTGCCGCCACGTGCTGGTGGACTGCGACGACGGCGACCCGTGCACCGCCGACGGGTGCGATTCGACGAGCGGCTGCGTCCACGACGGCATCGCGGGCTGCTGCCGGACGGCCGGCGATTGCCCGACGGACCGCTGCCACGGGCGGCAGTGCGTGAACCGCCGCTGTACGAGCCCAGCGCCGGTGTCGTGCGACGACGGCGACGCCTCGACGCTCGACGCGTGCGACCCGGCGCGCGGGTGCACCCACGCGGCGGCCGGCTCGACCACCACGCTCCCGTCCGTCGGCGCGGCGTGTCAGCGCGACGCCGACTGCCCCGCCGGCGAGGACCCCTGCCTCGCCGGGGCGTGCGACGCGGGCGGCGGCTGCGTCCGGCGCCGCGTCGGCGGCTTCGAGAGCCTCGCCTGCGTCTGCAGCCGTCCGGCTCCGGTCGCGTGCTCGGGCGTCACGCTGCCGCGGACCGTCACCCGGCACACGGACCGCGCCTGTCGCGCGATCGGTCGTGCCCGCGCCGCGCGGCCGGCGAAGCGCAGGCGGCTTCTCCGTCAGGTCGTGCGTCGGCTCGCGCGCGCGCAGACGGCGCTCCGGAGCACCGGCGGCGGGAACGCCGTTCCACGGCCCTGCGGGGACGCACTCGCCGCGCAGCTCGACGACGGCCTCCGGCGCGCCCGCGCCCTGGCCGCCGCTCGTCCGGGGAGCCCGTGACGTGACGGCCCGCCTCGCGGAGGTGTCGATCCTTCTCGTCGTGCTCGGCTCGCCCGCGCCCGGGTACCCGGCGCCCCGGCGGACGTGCACCGTCCGCACCGACGGCACGCTCGCGATCCAGGAGACGGTGGTGGCGCTCAAGCGGAAGGCCGGGATCGTCCTCGACCACGTGCGGACGCACGACGCGTCCACCGGCGAGGACCGGATCGTCTCGACGCTCCGGCGCGGCCGGACCGTGGTCCACCAGCAGGAGATGCTGTTCCCACCGGGCGGCTCCGTCACGCTGATCCGCCGGCTCGGTCGCGGCTTCAAGGGCCTCCGCGAGGTCCGGATCACCGCGGACGCGGGAACCGTGCAGATGACCGCGGACGGGCGGCCCGTGTCGACGGCGGCGCTCGATGCGAGCCCGCCGGCCGTCGCGTTCGCGGACGGCCTCCCGCCGCCGCGCCTCCGCGTGAAGCGCGACGTCGTCCGGCTGCTTCGCCGGGCCGCCCGCGAGCCGCCACCGGACGCTGCGTGTCCGGACGCCGGTCCATCGCCCCGCAAGGTAACCGTCGGTCCCCAGGACGAGTGCGACGTGTGCATCCTCCTCTGCGGCGTGGAAACCTACCTCTGCTCGGTCCGCTCCCTCGGCGTCGAGAGCCTGCTCTCGCTCCTCAGCAGCAGCTGGGGGTGCGCCGGCGTGGCGCTGCGCTGCAGCAACGAGTGCAACGCCCCGGGCCACGAGTGCTGCCGCGTTCACTGCGGAACGAACTGCTGCGGTCGGGTCGACCCGTCACAGGAGATCGTCTGCATCGGTGAGACCGCAGAGCACAGCGGGCTCTGCTGCTACCGCGGGGGCGAATGCGGCCCGGGGTGCTGCGACCAGGGACGGACGTGCGCCGACCCCACGACGGGCGACTGCTGCTCCCCCCGGGAGATCGTCTGCGGCCGTCATTGCTGCCCGGACGACGCCAAGTGCGGCAACCCCGAGAAGAGCCTCTGCTGCGACAGAGACGCGGGAGAGGGCTGCGGCGGGGCATGCTGTCCCGCGGGCCAGCGCTGCAAGCACCCGCACGACGAGCCGGACTTCATCGAGTGCGTCGCCTGCCCGCCGGAGCGATCCGGACCGGTCTGCGGCGACACCTGCTGCGCGCCGGGCGAGATCTGCGACGGGGTGAGCTGCTGCCCGCCCGAGCAGACGTGCGGCGGCGTCTGCTGCGCCGCCGGGTTCTGCCTGAACGGCTCCGCGTGCTGCGCGCCGCCGAGCCACGTCTGCGGCGGGAGCTGCTGCGACCCCTTCGCCACGTGCTGCAACGGCACCTGCTGCCCCGAGCTCGGCGATCGGTGCATCGCGGGGAGCTGCTGCCCCGAGAGCCGCGCGTGCGGACCGTCGTGCTGTCCCGACGGCTACACGTGCACGGACGACGTCGCCGGGACGTGCACGCCGTGCCCGCCGGGGAACGACCCGTGCCGGCGCTTCCCGGGGAATCCGCCCTGCTGCCCCGCCGGGAGCCGGTGCTGCGGCAACGGCGAGTGCTGCGGGCCCGGGACGCTCTGCTGCGGCGATCCGCCGTCCTGCCGGGACGAGGGGGAGTGCCTGCCGCGCTGACGGCGACCGCGCGAGACCGCCATCAGGCGCGATACGAGTACCGTCCCCCCTCGCGGTCCTTGTTGAGCTTCTGGTGGAGGTGGAGCCCCTCCAGCACGAACTCGATCGCGGTCGCCATGAGCCCGGGGCTCTCGAACGGCCCGAGGAGCGCGACGCCCTCGCGGAGCCCGGGGATCTGGCGGATGCCCTCGAGGTACTCGTCGGACGGCATCGCGTCCGAGACCTCGACGCCCCACCCCGCCTCGAAGTGGTCGGTGATCTTCTTGAGGGCGTCGATGCGGAGGTACTTGTCCCACACCTTGAGGACCGCGCGGCTGATCAGCCGGTCGACGAGGTCGCTCTCCTTCTTGTCCTCGCCGACGTATTCCAGCTCGATCTTCCCGGCGGTGGACGCCATGACGGCGTGGAGATCGGTGAGCCGCGGGACGATCTCGCGCTCGCCCAGCCGGACGGCGCGCTTCTCGGCGTTCGAGATGAGGCTCTCGTAGTTGTTGATCGTGACCCGGACGCTCACGCCGGACGCCTGGTTGATCTCGTTCGAGCCCCGCGCCTCGAAGGTGACCTGCGCGACGATCTCCTTCATGAAGCTCGGCACGCGCAGCTCCCGCCCGAGACGGTCGATCGCCGGCATCTCCTGCTCCATGATCGCGATCTCGTCCTCGATGGTCTTCGGGTAGTGCGTGCGGATCTGGACGTCGAAGCGGTCCTTCAGCGGCGTGATGATCCGCCCGCGGCTCGTGTAGTCCTCCGGGTTGGCGCTCGCGACGATGACGATGTCGAGCGGCAGGCGGACCTTGTAGCCTTTGATCTGGACGTCCTTCTCCTCCATCAGGTTGAAGAGGCCCACCTGCACCTTCTCGGTGAGGTCGGGCAGCTCGTTGATGGCGAAGAGGCCGCGATTGGTGCGCGGCACGAGCCCGTAGTGGATCGTCTCCTCGTCGGCGAGGTAGCGGCCCTCGGCGACCTTCACCGGGTCGATCTCGCCGATCAGGTCGGC
>Ga0073934_10010198_pt1 | contig 11746 bp, 8 predicted proteins | sample LarsenN4metaG_FD_76834 | JGI IMG/M metagenome (GOLD analysis project Ga0073934, IMG submission 76834) | Hot spring sediment bacterial and archeal communities from British Columbia, Canada, to study Microbial Dark Matter (Phase II) - Larsen... ... | reverse complement strand
GAGACCCTGATCTACATCCGCATGATCCACCTGATGTCCCGACGCATCGCCAAACACCAATTATCCATTTGAAGACAGCCTCTAAGAACGGCCTCCCCGTGGTCCGAAAATCGGGGTCCACTTCCGCCCAACTGGTTGTCGTCCCACTCATCGAACGCCAGCCGCAGACGACGAGCATGTTCCGCATCGTGAGCATCGAGGCCCTGCGGGAACGTCTGCGCCAGGACCGGCAAACTCAGGAACGGGCCTGAGTTCGGCACGAGCCGCAGCCAGTCGTTGTGATGGCGGGTGATGGACATCGTGGTTCGGTTCCCTACGTCCGACTTCACGCTCGGCGGGCGTACTTGCATTTCGGGTAAGTGGTGCAGACCATCATCGGCCCCGACCGACTTCGTTTCAGAACAAGTTCCTCACCGCACGCCGGACACAGTTCGGCTTCCAACTCCTCGAACTCCGGCTCGACCTCCACATCGGCTACTCCCGACGAGGTTCCAGTTTCGACTGCTTCTGTCTGTCGGATTGTTGATCCGCCGTGCATCGTGCATCGAGGACGAACTTCAAGGGCCTGCGGCACTCGCATCAACGTGTCCGTACAATCGTCGTCTGTCTGGATGAAGCAGACGCCTTGCTCCAGGTCCAGGTTGGACACCTTCTGCGGCGAAAGGCTCTCCAGATTCGGAGCCGCATGGCGGACATAATTGATGGCCTTGGCGTTGGGCAACTTAAAGATCAGCCGTGTGAGGAGGTACTTGAAGATTCGCTCCGGGATGCGTTCGGGAAACTGCGAGGCCAAGACGAAGGACAAGCCATCGTGCCGAATCTGCGTGATGGCGTTCTCCAGTTCCCCGACCAGTTCCTTGCAATCGACGTACTCGTGTGCCTCGTCGAACACGACCATCTTGTTCACGCCGTTTTTGGTCCGCCGAACCAAATCTGTGATGATGAGGCAGAGCTTCAGCGCCTCCGAGGCTTCCATCGCCTGCATTCGGAGGTCGAAAATGTTCAACGTCCCTTCCTGAAGGACATCGGCCCATTCGTAGGTTCGGTCGTCTGAAATCCAGCGTTCGGCAAAGCTGAGTCGATTCATCGCCCGCCGCCGCTGGGTGCTCGACATCCGTTCGTCGGTTTGGATGGCTCGCTCAAGGTTCTTGAAGGTGAGACGTTCCTGGTAAAAGAGCTTCTGGATGATGTCCCGGATGATGTCCATATATTCCGCTTCACGAGTTGGAGGCTTCATCAAGATTTCCCAATGCTCCGCACCGAGTTCGTCGGGACGGAACTGAATCGGGAACGACTTGAGAGAGCCGTACTCTGCGGCCCGCCGAGGCAGTTCTTCTTGGTATCCGAAGACGTTCACTGTCTCGACTGCTATTGGTTGTGCGGCGTACTTCTGAGCCAGGGCCTTGATCTCGCCCGGCTCGGAGTTGGCAAGGGCGAATCCGCCATGCTCAAAACGAGACTGCGGATTGCGACGATAGTTGAAGGCAACCACGCTCATCGGGCGTGACTGCTCAATCAGCCCTGGCTGTGTCAGGAGGGCGTTCTCGATCAGAACGCCCAGGGCATATGACTTCCCCGACCCCATGTAGCCGAGAAGGACCAAACACTGCGGCTTGGTAAGCGAGATGCCAAGTCTCTTTCGGCCATCTCGGAGTTCGCCCAACACGCCAATGTGCGGACTATCGAGAGTGTCATCACCGACGAGAACATCCACGATCCCCTTTTGTGCAGGCTTCGGGGACTGTGGGGTTTTCGGCGGGAGAGGTAACGACGGCTTTACGCCAGCCTTGTGCGGTTGTTGAACTGTCGCAGGAGGCGTTGGTTTTACTGGCGATGCTGTCTGCGGCCCATCCAAGCCTACGGCTTCCGCCAGCGGCGGGCAGTGGCGTCCTGCACTGCGGAACAACTCGGTTCTGCTCAATACTCGCTCATTGCGAAGGAAGCCGACGACCTGGCGCTTGTCGATCTCATGCTCGCCCACAGTCAGGTCGTGTTCCTCAACAGCAACGAGTGTGTCGTAGACGGCGTTCAGGCACGTCATTTCGTCCTGGCCCGCCTGGACGTAGGACGCACCCTTTGCTTGTGCTTCTTCGAGATGTTCCTGACCCTTGGCCCCCAATCGCTTGCATCGCCGATCTCGAATCATCAGCAAGTGGGAGAACTGATCGCCGTCCTTGAGACACTTATTGAGGTTGCGCATCCGGGCTGCAAATGATGTCCCTTCACTGTTCATGACAGCGAGACACAGCGATGTCTTGCTTGCCGGATGCCGAATGACCACGTTTGGGGGCATCACGAAATGGCGGCACGTTGCCTTTCCCAATTCGATCCCGTTTCCTGACGAAAACAGCAGCGTTTCCGTGAGCGTGCGGATTCGACCAAAGAAGTCCTGTTCCAGCACCATTTCCGATGCGAACGACTTTCGCAGTGATTTCTCGAAGCGAGCGAGAGCAGTCTTGATTACTTCGTCAATCTCCGCTTGAGAAACCGTCTTGGTCGTGGTGGTTGGATTACTTGCGGGTGAAACAAGGCTGCCATCGAGCCAAGATTGAAACTCGTGACGAGCGGCCTGAATGAACGAACGAGGCGACGTTGCCTTACGACAGAGTTGCTGCACATCTTCTGCGGCAAATGGAAAAATGTTCGTCGGCAACCGATGCTTGATAAACGATGGCTCAAGATGCGTTGCCAGAAGTTTCAGGCCATGCTGGGGGCCAAACGTATCGAGCGTGACGACCTGTTGGGCGATGCGTTCACTCACGCTTTGGTCAAGCGTCGGCGAAAACCACGTCTCCCAAAGCGACGGAAAAATGCAGGTGATGACCAGGAAGTTGGGGGCCATCGTAAAGATTTCACGCACAGCATCGCCCCATTTGTGCGTGAGGCGTGGCTGATCCCGCAGGCCCTCCAGTTGATCGAAAGCGAGGATGAGTGGCTGATAGTAGGTAGAGAGTATGCCAACGGTACGAATCGCCCGGAGTGCCTGTTCCTCCCGCTGCTGTTGTGTTGAAGCATCGCCAGATGTTTCATCGAGAGTGACCCAGGACGGCGGCAGGCCCAAGTCTTTAGCTTCTGTCTCGTCAACATCCTGCCCGGCGAGCCATGTCAGGAGAACCCGTTTCCGATCCTCCCGCACGACGAAACAGTAAGTGATGAGTACACGGGCGATGGTTTGATCCACGTCGGGATGCGTGAACTGAAGATACTTGAGCGTCCGCTTCCTGATGCGGTCCAAATTGTCCTGCCGCTTCTCTCCTTCTCCCAGCATGTTGAACAGGTTGTATGGGTCTTCCTGGAGGCGAGCGACCCAGCGGCGTTTCTGCTCGGCATCCTTGTCGTCTCGGATGTCCTGCTCGAATTCGGGAATAAGCACCCTGGAAAAGACGTGGGCCAAAAGGTCGTCTAGCTGACTGCGCACGCTTGTCTTGGTGGGTATTGTCCTCGCCAGACTGCTGACGACGTTCGCCCAAATGTGCTGTGCGACAGCCTCCTCGTTGTTTGGCTTGCGAATGAAGAGGATGTGATTCGTCTCGGCGAGATTTCGTGCGACCCGCATCAGTAGATGCGTCTTGCCAGTTCCGGCTTCGCCAAGAATCAAAACTCCTTGCGTGTTTGATCCACTTTGGCCGGGCGACAAACGGGTAAGGTCTTTGAGCGCCCGAACAATGCGCAAGTAGGCTTGGCGGTTGTAGTCTTCCAGGTCGGGAACCTGATCCCAGGGCGTATTGACCCGATCAAAGAACGCCGGAGGCTCGTTCTCCAAAATGGTGCGGTACTGGTTGGTTGTGTCAGGAATCATGAGTCAACCCACCCTGAATGATCGGCCATATCTGCTTCTGCTTCCTTGACCTCTCGATTCGTTATCCCTTCCTCATCTTCTCTGGCACAATGAACGTCACGGCCACGGGGAACATCCGGGGCTGCGGGTCCGCATAGCGGGACTTGATCGCCGCCGTCTCCCGCTCGATCTCGGCGGGGATCGCCTTCGACCTCTCCCGCAGGAAATCCCGATTGCGCTCGAACTGATCTTTCTCCAGGTCATCGAACAGCGTGAGTTGCTGAAACTCCGGCTCGTTCAGTTCAGCGTCGATGGCTTTCTTGAGTTCGAGCAGGATGGCCCGAATGTCCTGGGCCTCCTTCTCGGCCCGCTCGCCGAGCTTCTTCTGGAGGCCGCTAGTGCGGTCCTTCATGCGGGCTTCGAGCGACTGTGCCAGGGCCGGGGCGAACTTGTCCCACAGTTCGAGCAGGTGCTTCTGCATCGGCTCGTAGGCTTCATCTTCTGTGACTGCGGCGAGCAGCTTGTCCAACTCGCCGAGGTTGAGCCGAGAGAACCGACCTTCCTTCAGCATCCCGCCCGCCGTGATGACTTCCTCGTGCAGTCGATGACTGTCGCCTCCGATGACCACGAGGCGGGCGTGGGCCACGACCGCAGGCGTATTGAGAACATGGTCCGGCACGATCCGGGCGGTGATCCGGTGCAACCGCTTGCGGCCTTTCACCGTCCAGACCTCGGCACGCAACAGCCGCAGACTCATCTGGACGAGTCGATGATTCAGATGGACCAGCACGATGTCGTCCCGGCCATCGGCGGCGGAATGGTCGAACGTGATCGGGCGAATTTCCTTGGTGTGGGGATGCTCCAGGCCCTCGGCGCACGCTGCCCAACTGTGTTTAAGCGCCGGGAGAGTGTAGACCGGCTTGCCCGAAGAATGCTGGATGGGGATAAGCGGCGGTTGTTCGGCCAGAGCCAGTCCGACCTCGACCACCTTGCGGATATTGTCGGGCGACAGCCGCAGTTCCCGTTGCGTCTCCCGATACTGTTCGAGGAGTTCGCCGATCTGCTTTGCCAAGTCCCGCTCGAACTTCAGCATCTTCCGCACAGGTTCGACCTTCGCATCGGCCCGGCCCACACCCGGCATGGTGTAGCCTCGACCGAGCATGGCCTGCTCGACATCATCGGCCAGAACGGTTCCGTAGCTGCCCAGGTCTTCCCGGATCGTCTCGACCTTCTGCGCCACTCGCATCAAGAATTCGAGATCGGCGTCGAGGTCCGCCGCCTTTGGCGAGAACGTCGATTGCTGGCGCTTCTTGTAGCCCTGGCCGACGAAGTGGTACACGAACACCTGGCGCTCGCCGCTGTCGGCGAGAGAGCCCTTCTGCCCGTGGCGGTCGATGCGCCCGTTGCGTTGCTCAAGGCGGTTTGGGCTCCACGGGATTTCGTAGTGGATGAGCCGGTAGCAGTGGTTCTGGAGGTTCAAGCCCTCGGCGGCGGCATCTGTGGCGAGGAGGATGCGGACGTTGCTTTCGGCAGGACCAGACTGGAACGCATTCTTTACGTCCTCCCGTTCCTCCAGGTCCATGCCGCCGTACATCGTCAGTAGCCGCTCGTCCTTGGTGTACCCCTGCTGGGCGAGGATTTCCTTCAGCCAGTTCTGCGTGGCCCGGTACTCGGTGAAGATGATGACCCGCTCGCTGCTCCACTTCTTGCCGGGGCGAATGTGCGTGTTGAGCCAGTCGATCAGGCAGTTCACCTTCGAGTCGAGTTGGCCGGACGCCTTCTCCGCCCACGTTCGCATCTGTTTGAGCAACGCCAGTTCATTCGCAGATGGCTCGCTGAACAGGAGCGAGGCGGCGTCCACGGCGTCGGTCGTGGCCTCGTCGTACTCGGTGTCGTCGGCGTAGTCCTCGTCAATGCGGTCGAGTTCCTGTTTCAAGATGCTAACGGACGGCTTGCGGACGGCCTTGCCTCGCTTGGCCTGCCGCAGCGACTTCTCGTGCTGGTCAAGTGTGGTGAGGAACGCAGCCGGGCTGGAGAAGAGGCGCTTCTTCAGCGTTTTGAGGACGAACTCCGTCGCCAGCTTCTCGGCGTTGTCCTGGGACCGCTGGACCCGGAGATCGGCGTACCGCCGGAGGGCAGCATGGACGGCCCGCTCCTCGTCGGTGTACGGCACTTCGATAGGGTCCAGCACCCGCTTCGGGAACCGTGGCGAGCCGTCCCACTTCGGCGGCAGTTCCGACTTCATACGCCGGACCATCACCGCATTAAGCTGCTTGCGGTCGGGCGGCGTGCTGCGGGCGAATCGTTGGTTGTCGAGCAATTCGAGCAGCGCCGAAAAGCTCTCCGGGTAGCCGTTGTGCGGCGTGGCGGTCAGGAACAGCTTGTGTTCAAAGTGCGGCACGAGGAGCCGGAGGGCCTGCGTCCGCAACGAGTCCGTGGCGTATCGGCCCACGCCGGACGGGGCGCAGTTATGTGCCTCGTCCACGATCAACAGGTCGAACTTGCGAGGGAAGGCAGGTTCGTCCGGTCCCGGCAGCAGTTCCCGAAACAGCCGTAGCGGGCGTTCCCGCTTGAGGAAGTCGATGCTCGTGATGAGCCGGGGGAAGTGGTTCCACGGGTTGACGTGAATGCCCCGGCTGCGACGCAGCAGGCCCATCAGCGTCGAGTTCACGATGCGGAAGTCGAGGCCGAACTTGTCCCGCATCTGCTCCTGCCATTGCACCTGAAGAGACGCCGGGCAGACGATCAGAATCTTCCGGGTCCGGTGACGGATGATGAGTTCGAGCGCCACCATGCCCGCCTCTATGGTCTTGCCGAGGCCCACGTCGTCGGCGACCAGGAGGTTGACCCGTGGCATCTGAATCGCCCGCACCACCGGGTCTAGCTGGTAGTCCTCGATGTCGATGCCGGAGCGGAATGGGGCCTGGATCGTCCGCACGTCCGCAGAAGAGGAAGCGCCCCAGCGCACGGCGTCGAGGAAGGCGTCGAGCCGGTCGGGAGGATCGAAGCCGGTCGGGTCAGGCAGGGCGACCTTCTCGATGACCCTGGCCCCAGGCTCAAGCTCCCAAATGACGTTCAGTTCTTCACCCAGGCCGTCGTCCTCGACCGACGACAACGTGATGAGATGCTGCGGGAACTCCAGTCCTGTTTGCAGTCGTTCGGGCGGCAGTGTGCTGGCGGAAACGTCCGTGACCATCCAGTTGCGTGACCGGACGCTGACCATCTGCCCCTGTTCAGGGTGCGGCGAGGTTGTCGTCGTTGTGGTCATGGCTTGCCCTCCGTTTCCACCGGCTCCGCAGAAGACGCATCGCTTCCGTTGAGCGGCGTAATGTGGGGCTTCGGCAGGGCTTCATCGAATAGCTGCTTCTGCGCATCGACACGCAGGACCGCATCCACTTCGGGGTCCGAAACCAAGGCAGGCTGAACTTCCAGGAGCCGCTTCTGAAGGTTGAACGTCCGCTGGTGGGCTTTGCGAAGTACCGTCTGGTAGACCATCGGGATAATGTGCGTGTTCTCGCCGTAATCGGCTGACTCCAAGCCTTCTTCCAGCGTTGCGCCGAGAACGTAGGCGACAATTTCGGTGGTCGCATGGACCCGACCGGCCTTACGAGTTTCTTTGGAGTAATCACGGGCCTGATCCGCTTCCTTCTGCGTCACACAGAAGCCGCCCTTCTTCAGTTCGAGGATGGCAACCTTTCGGATGCCGCAAATCTCCCCGCCAGCGTCGTAGGCGTCGGCGCAGTAGGCCCCGATAGAACTTTCCGGCAGCACCACGAAATCGGGCCGACGCTTCGGCGGCTTGTAGTCTGCGCCGCCGAGGAACTTGCCGATTACTTCGGCCAGCCCTCGATTTGACCGGAAATCGACCGACTCGAACTCCGGCCCGAACATCCAGAGGCCCCGCTCGAAAAGCGGCTGGAGGTCGTGGAGTTCGTCTGCCAAGGGGTTCTCGACCAACTTCTCCATGCGGTCGATCAGCTTCAATCTGCGATCAAGCTCGTTGAGGAAGATCTCGGCGTTACTTGCCGACCACTGCTGCATGAGCGAGTTCCAGGTGTCGAGGTCGTCGGGCGAGCAAGCCGCTAACTGCGCCAGGAGGTCGTACCCGGCCCGGCTCTGTTCGAGCTTTGCCAAGACCTGCACGGTGCGTGACAGGTCACGGTCGGACATGGTGGGACACTTCTCTTGCACTTCGTCAATGAACTGCCCGATTGCTTTCTTCGAGATGGTGGGTAGCTCGCCCATCAACTCCCGGCTGTTCTCGATGGCGGTCTTCTTCCGTTCTTTCCGGGTCGTCGCCAACTGCGCCTGAATCTCCTTGATGACGTACCGATGCACGGCGTCCCGGACGGCGTTGGTCCGCTGGTTGGCGTGGAAGTCGGACCAGTCGGCCTTCACGTCCTGGCCGGGCGTAAGGAAGTCGGCCATCACGATGAAGCTGAACTTCTTCGCATGTTCCGTTCGCCCGTCGAGGTAAGCGTCCTCCTCATCGAGCCGGTCCCAATTCGGCTCGCCTACTCGACGCTGGTTGACCCACCAGCTAATCCCTCGCAGCTTGGCGCTTCGGTAATGCTCGATGGAGTCGATGAAATGGACCGTCACCGTTCCTTGGCCTTCAACGGCGATCTCGGTGGTCTTCAGTCCTTCGAGCGACATCAATTCGACCGGCTGCTGGTTCACCCTGATGCACAGTGACGGGTCCACGATGAACTTCGAGCCGATCAGTTGCCGCAGTTCTTCGACGGCAAGCAAGTGCCGTTCGAGGACGGCGGAAATCTCCGTGCCGTGGCCCCGCTTCTTCGTCTCGGCGAGCAGCGTGATCTCGAACGGCGTCGTTCCGGTGGCTGCCAGACCGACCCGAACCTGGAGGCAATCACCGTCCTTCATCGTGGAGACTTCATACGAGTCGGCGAAGCAGAATGGGGCGTGACGCCCTTTGCCGCTGCGCCCGAAGGCGGTGCGCTTGATCCCCCTGACGCCCTTCGGGAACACGACCTCGTTGCCCTGCTCGGCCTCCCGGTCGTAGCAGAGGGTCCGCCAGCGCCGCTCGAATTCGGCCTTGGTCATCCCGATGCCGTCGTCCGTGACCGAGAACTTCTGGCCCCTCTCGGTCGGCCAGATGATGTCGATCTTCGTGGCCCCGGCGTCGTAGGAGTTTGCGATCAGTTCAAGGATTGCCGTTCGGGGTTCGCTGATGATCTGCCCGGCATGGTCCTGCAAGAAGCGGTCGGCGAAGGCAAAGGGTGCACCGGCGAACAGGCCGGGTTGTGCTGCTGGTGTTTTTGCCATGACCGCATCCTCACCGCCGTCGCTGAAGGGCGCACAAGCATCCCTTTTGGGTGTTGTCTGCCGAGTGCAAGTATCCTACGATATGCGTGGGCGACCAGCAACCAGCAAGCGCCTGCAAGGAGCGAACTTGTGACGACGTTCGGGACGAGGGTTCGGCAGCTTCGGCACGCAAAGGGGTGGAGCCTGCGTGATCTGGCCCAGAAGGTCGATGTCGGCTTCACCTACCTGAGCCGGGTCGAAAACGAGCGGCTGAATTTTGGCGATTACCCGTCCGACGCCCTGATCCACCGTCTCGCCGAAGCCCTGGAAGCCAACGAAGACGAATTGCTGATCCTGGCGAAGAGAATACCGGAGCCGGTCAAAAAGCGATTCCTTCAGCGACCCGATGCGTTTTGTGTTTTTGCGACCTGCGATGACGTCACGCTCGACAAGTTGATGTGCGAGATCGGGCAAACGCCGAGGCCGAGGAAGGCGAGGACGAGAAAGGCACGGTGACGCAGGCCAACAACGAACCGGCTCGGCCCTATTCCCCTCTATCCTCCTGGGCCTTTATCCCAAGGAGCCGATCATGTTTTTCTTGAACCCATCCCGCCGCCACTTACTCCAGACCGCCGCCGCTGCGGTCGCCTCGCTGATCTTCCCCCGCAGCCTCTTCGCCAAGAACCCCGATCACCACTTCCACTTCATCCACGCCGACACCCTGAACTCCTGGCCGGTCGCCGACCCCGTGGCGTGGTCTTTGGCGAACGCTCGTGAGCCGATTCTTCAGCGGGCTGCCGATGGGCTGGCGAAGCTGACGCCCGACGACGGCGACCGCATAGTTCGGCTGGTGGTGCGGCGTTGCTGCCTGAACCTTCTTGAACTTCACCCTCAGCAGGTTGTCGTCCACCATTGGGGTCTGCACCGTGGCGACCTCCGGCCCTTCTTCAAGTAGCACCGGCTGGCCCGCCTGGATGTCGAAGTCATGCTGCGGGACCGCAAGCGGGAAACCGTCACGACGCAAACCGGCGACGACTTTCTCTTCGGCGACCGACTCGCCGCCGAGTTCCCGCTCGGCCTGTTCGTGACCAAGTGGGCGAGACGCTTCGAGCGGCAGCCGGACGATTGGCGGGCGGCTCCAGGAACATGGTCGGGTTTCGCCTGGGAGGGCATCGAGGACAACCGCATCCCTTGGGCGGCGCTCAAAAGTGCGTGGCGGCGTGCGGCTCCTGGAGTCTGCTTGAATTGCGACACGCCGACGCTGCTGGTGAACTTCGGGTATCCCTGGGTGAGCATGTTCAACAGGACGCCAAAGTTCGTCCATGTCTGCTCGAACTGCTCCCGGTCGTTCAAGGACGAGTCGATCAAGGACGTGGCTGAGTGGATGGCGGTGAACTTGGATGCCGAAATCTGGCCCGGCTACGAGATGGTGTGGGATCGCCGGGTAAAAACGTCTCGGCCAACGACTTGATGTGGGAGTTTTTCCAAAAGCACAAGTTGAAGTGAATTACCGCAGTGGGTCCGGCCCACAGTCGGAGTCACATCATCGGGGAGAAGGGCTATGAAGGCGTTCGGTTTCGGTGCGATCTGCTTGGTTTTCACGGCGCTCGCCAGCACGTCGCCGACGCTGTACGCCCAGGACAAGAAGGGGCCGCTCGCCGCACTGCCGAGCAAGCCGGGGCCGCACGTCGAGAAGATCAAGGCGATGGGGGACAACGAGTGGCTGAAACTTGGAATCCCTGCCGCCGACCCGAAGTGGGGCAAGGCACGGGGAAGTTCATGGGGCGCTAAGGCCCTGATCCTCGCACCGGACAAACGGGGCGCATTCCTGTTCGGCGAAGGCGTCCATGCCTACGTCAAGCCGGACGGACACAGCATGGACGACCTGTGGTTCTACGACCTCAACGCCCACGCCTGGATATGCCTCTATCCCGGTATGAACACGAAGACTTTTACGCAGCGGGTCAAGGACAAGGCACTCTTGATTGATGACAACGGCCAGTTGATCGACGGCGACCAGCAGCCCATTCCGCTGCACACGCTGGTTCATGCCTGGGGCTACCTCACCTACGATTCCGACCGGAAGAAGTTAGCCTTCCTGAGTTGGAACGGCACGGCGGGCAACCCGATTCCCCGGTACTTCCTCGGCGGCGAGAAGCAGATGGACGAGGGGCTGAAGCTGCTGGAGGAACAACTGAAGGGCAAGAAGAAACAAGTCTTCTCTCCGTGGTTTTACGACGTAGCGTCGGGCAAGTTCGAGCGTTCCCCGGCGAACAATACGACTCCGATCAACGCCGGAGGTTTCCCGCAGTTCCATTACCTCCCGTCCAAGAAGCAGTTCTTCGCCGTGGGGTCCGAAACCGTGGCGATTTTCGACCCGGCGAAGGGTCAATGGACCGATGCCAAGGCGAAAGGCCCAAGTCCCAAGGGGTACGACGCCTGCGGCTGCTACGACTCCAAGCGGGGCCGGTTCTATCGCAACGACGGCGACGACTCCAAGGGCGAAGGACTCATGGCCTATGACATCGAGAGTAATTCCTGGAGTCACTTGAAGCCCACGGGGAATGCGCCACCGCCAGCGTCACAGTAGTTTTGCAGTTTACGAAAAGACGCAACGCGGTTCTTGTCCGTTGGTTACCACGCCACAGGACAAGGAGGTCCGCGATGCGTCAGAAGGATCATAGCATTACGCCGGCCGTG
>Ga0073934_10010196_pt1 | contig 11749 bp, 5 predicted proteins | sample LarsenN4metaG_FD_76834 | JGI IMG/M metagenome (GOLD analysis project Ga0073934, IMG submission 76834) | Hot spring sediment bacterial and archeal communities from British Columbia, Canada, to study Microbial Dark Matter (Phase II) - Larsen... ... | reverse complement strand
GCCGCCCATCGGCTTGATGGCCTGCTTGCTCTCCTCCGGCTTCGTGGGGAACGCAATCTGGAAGCTGCCCGACCTGGACTCGAAGGTCTTCCACCCCTTGGGCGGGTCGGCGGCCAGGCAAACAGCCAGGCAATACGCCAGCAGCGGCAATGACATCACGGCCTTCAATGGTCTTGGCATGACGCCTCCTCGTGAGCCGCTGAGTATAGCCTGACCGTCTCCTTTGTTCAAAGCCAATCGCGTACGTACAGCGCGTGTGACGGCCAGACCTTTCCAGGCGGCTGATCCCCACAAGCCATGGGCCGCTAGCGGATGCAGCACTACTGACCTTCCAAAATCCCAGCGCGAGAGGTTAAACTGTGGCTAGACGAAAAAACAGTACTCTCTCGAGCCCAGCGGAGCACCGCCCTCGTCAGGGCTCACCCGTGGGCACGGTGAGAAATGTTGCGCTCCTCCAGGGCCAGGAACTTGATGTCAGGGACTGCCAGGGCGCGATGCGCCGCCTTCGGCGCACGCCAGGAATTACCAAATGATCACAAAGCCATTTGCAGCAAGGCTTTACGATACAGAGCATCGTCCTGCAAAAGGGGCGCAAAGGGCGCATTAGAGACTGAATTGGGAGAAAAATAGAGCCCCACTGGGCTTTGGAATTGTTGCGCAGACTGCAGGGCATCCATCGGGCGCATAAAAAAGCCTGGGCCTTCTTGCGAAGGCCCAGGTTTACCAAGCTGACTTACGGGTCCCGTCCATCCCTTCGTTAGCCTGGTAATCTTAGCCGTCCCCCCTCGGACGGTTAAGAGCCGTTTGTCAGGAGATGCCCGCCGATTGACAGGCTCCCCTGGGAACAAACAAACCTAGGTCATGGATTGAAGGAAGCAAATGCGTGGCGGGAAAATTCTGGAAGAATCGTCAAAGACCGAAGATTCGGCTCAGGTCGAAAGAGCTGACTGGTTTGCACTTTGTCGAAACCAGCCCGTAACATGAAAAGAACATCAGGCACGGGTTTGCACCAGGAGCGCAACGTGACTCCGCCGACCGTGGATCCCCCCTTCTCCCGACCAACCCGCCAGAGTCCGGCGTGGAAACGCTGGCTGGTGCTGGGGTTCGTGGTCCTGTGCGTTGGCGGGAGCGCCCTTTTCTACTGGCTTTTCACCGCTCCTGGTCGCCACCTCGTCGATGCCCTGGCGGAAGCAGACGAGCTCGACCCAGGCTGGCGTTTCGAGGAGCTCGAAGCACGCCGCGCCCGTCTGGCCGACTCGGAGAACTCGGCCCTCGTGGTGCTTAACGCCCGAGCCCTTTTGCCGAAAAACTGGACCGGCGTGGACATGGACTCTCCGATCGAGCGGAGCCTTGACGATTTGCAACCGCAGCAACAACTCAACAACGAGCAAATCCTTTGGCTGCAAGGAGAAAGGGAGAAGTGCGCAGCGGCGTTGGCTGAGGCGATGAAGCTGCAGGCCATGAGCCGCGGCCGATACCCGCTCCGCTGGCGGCGAGGCGATCCCAGTATCGTGCAGACTTCCCATGAGTCCCGCTTCATGGCCCTGTTGCTGCAGCGCGAATTCTTGCTGCAAGCACAACTCGGCGAGCATGCAACTGCCGTGCAGGCAGTCAAGGCACTGGTGCAGCTGAGCCGATCCGTGGGCGACGAGCCGCTGCTGATCTCTCAGCTGGCACGCACGGGGAACATGCAGCTGACACTTCGCTGCCTTGAACGTCTACTTGCCCAGGGCGAGTACGACGATACCGCCTTGGCCCCATTGCAAGCTCTCCTCGCCGAGGATCTCACATACTCCGCCCAGCTGGTCGGCCTCCGGGGCGAGCGAGCCGGAAACGACGTTCGCATGGAAGCCGTCCAGAACGGCAGCACAACCTTGCGGCAGCTGGTGGGACGAAGACAGGGAACCTTGAGCGAGTTGACGGAACGGGTCAAGGAAGGCGCCCCGGGCTACCAGCGGGCTTGTCTCCTGCACATGTTCAACCAGGCCGTCGAGATTGCCAAGCTGCCGCCCCATGAGCAGGAAGAGAAGTTCAAGCTCCTCGAGCAGAGCACCGAAAGCATGCCGGCTGCCGTTCGCTTGCTCTTCCCGTCCATCCTTGCCGTGTCCACATCGTTCCATTGCCACGACGCCGAGTTGCGTTGCGCCATCGCGGCCCTGGCAGCCGAACGCTATCGTCTCAAGCACAACCGCTGGCCAGCCAACATCGAGGACCTCGTCCCTGAGTTTCTGGCTAGCGTCCCGCTCGATCCCTTCACTGGGCGTCCGATCTTGCTCCGAACCACGAACGAAGGGGTAACCGTCTGGTCGGTCGGTCCGGATCGCCAGGACAACGAGGGCTTTGTTGATCCGGAGCTTTCCCGCAGGGCGCCTGGGCAGGACCTGCGCTTTCGGCTGTGGAATCCCGAGCTACGGCGTCAGCCCGCTCGACTGGCTGATTCCGAGGTTCGTTGAACCAGGAGAATGGAAATGAACCTGGGCGTGTTTCTCTTGACGTTCGCACTCGCCGCGGCGCCGGGTCAGGAAGGCCGTCTGGAAGTGAGCGGCGTCCGTGCCACCTATGGGGAACTCGGCGCTACTCGGCCCGACTGGAAAATCCCCCTCGGGGAAGCGCTGCACGTCGCCTTCGATATTTCGGGGCTTACCACTGATCCGAGCGGACATGTACGCTACCGCACCGTGCTCGAAGTGGAGAACTCGCGTGGGGAGAAGATCTTTCGCCCCGAACCGATCGAATCCTCGCTCCTCAACATCCAGGGCGGAGGCAAGGTGCGCGACAGTGTCGTCGTGCTGACGGGGGTCGAGCAGACCCCAGGCTCGTACCGCCTGAAGCTAACTGTCACCGATCTTCAACCCAGGAAGGATTCGCCGCGGGAAGCCAGTGCGACGCAGGACTTTGCCCTCGTGCCGCAGGAATTCGGCCTGGTGCGATTTCAGCTCTCGTACGACCGGCTGGGCCAGATGCCGGCTCCGCCCGCGGGTGGCGCTGGCCAGACCCTCTTCGTGAATGCCGCCGCAGTCGGATTCAAGCGGGACGCGCAGAGCAATCAGGGCGGCATTCAGGTGGAGATGAGCGTGCTCGACAGCTCGGATCGACCGATGACTCCTAAGCCGGCGCTGGTCCAGGCGAAAGGCATCCCCGCTGGGTTGGATGTGATTCCAGTTCGCTTCGATTTGCCGCTGATGCGAGGCGGAACCTATCGGCTCGTGTTCAAGTCGACTGATCTCGTGAGCAAGAAAAGCACCTCTTTCAGTGTGCCCCTGATCGTCACCGACTTTGCCGGCGCGCAAGGATCAACGCGCTAAAGGGAAACGGAGGCCGATACTGGCCCGCATGGAATGAGCAGGCAGTTATCTTCCGACCCGGCGGGGGATGAGGCCATGCTTCTCGAGCTTGCTGATCAACGTGCTGCGGGGCATCCCGAGCGTGCGAGCAGCCTGGGCCTTGTTGCCGCCCGCCGCCGCCAGGGCGCGTGCCAGTCGCTCCCGCTCTGCCTGCTCCTGCTGGGCCGTCCACACCGGCTCTGGGGCCAGGGCCTCTGGCGTGGGTTTGACCTCCGCGTAGGCAGCCCGAACCGGCTCCAGGGTAAACGAGCGAAGGACCTCGGCAGGCAGTTCCTCGATCGTGATGGTTGGTCCCTCGGCGAGGACTACGGCACGCTCGATCACGTTCTCCAGCTCGCGAATATTGCCTGGCCAGGCATAGCTCTTCAGCGCCAGGAGAGCGTCGTCGTCGATGGCGGTCAGCGTCTTGCCGCTGCGTTGCGCGTACGTGGCCAGGAAGTGCGCTGCCAGCTCAGGGATGTCCTCGGCTCGCTCCCGCAGCGGCGGCATTCGGATGGTGATGACATTGAGCCGGTAGTAAAGATCCTCGCGAAACCGGCCTTCGCGCATGAGCTGCTCCAGGTCCTGGTGCGTGGCGGCAATGATGCGAACGTCCACCTGGACGGTTTCGCTGCTGCCCACGCGCTCGAAGGTCATTTCCTGGAGCACGCGGAGGAGCTTGGTCTGCACATCCAACGTGATGTCGCCGATCTCGTCAAGGAACAGCGTGCCGCCGTGAGCCAGTTCGAAACGGCCGATCTTGTCCTTGTGTGCTCCCGTGAAGGCCCCCTTGACGTGGCCGAACAGTTCGCTTTCAAGAAGCCCCGGGGAAAGGGCCGCGCAGTGCACCTTGATGAAGGCACGATCAGCCCGGGCACTGTTCTCGTGCAGTGCCCGCGCCAGAAGCTCCTTGCCAGTGCCACTTTCGCCACGAATCAACACGGCAGACGGGCTGGCGGCTACCTTGCGGACCGTTTGCAAGAGGTTCTGCGTGAGGACGCTCGACCCGACGATTGGTCGGCTCAGGTGCAACGCGGAACTCGTTTGCGAATCGGCCTGTTCGGCGCCGGCAGGCGGGCGTGCCGCAGCGACGGCTCCGCTTTCCCGCAGCAGCTGACTCTGAAGCGCAACGATGCGCCGCTGTTGCTCCGAGATCTTCTCGACCTTGGACTGGAGCTGTCGATTCAAGACCTCGATCTGCTGACGACCCTGGGCACTGTGCAGCGCCAGCGCCGCCAACTGGGCAAAGGTTGTGAGCAGGTGCAGTTCCTCCACCTCGTAGCGCCCCGTGGTCCGAGGCCCCACAAGGACGATGGCCATGACTCGGCCTTCGTGCCGCAGAGCAAGGGCGATCTCCGCGCCCAGCGACGCAAGCTGCCGCTGGGACGGGGCCATGGGCCCGAGCACGCCAGGCACCCGCACCAGGGGGCTTTGCATAAGCGCGTCGATCAACGGGGAGCCCAGAGGCAATTCGGTCAACGCCGGCCGGTCCTTGAGGTGGCTCACCAGCACGAACAGCGCGGGGTCGCCCTGGCGAACGTAGATGGCTCCTTGATTGAAGCTCAGCAGTTCGCCGAGGGCCACAAGCAACCTCCGGCACAACGTGGGCTCATCGACGAGTTGGCCCACCGCCAGGCTCATCTGCTCGAGGGTGCGGTCGAGCTGATATTTCTCGCGGTGCAGGAGCCGGTCGGTCGCCTTGCGCATTCTCCAGCGGAACAGGTCCAGCCCCAGGAGCAGCAGCCAGGCTGTCAAACTTACCCAGGCTGCCTGGCGAAAGGCGGACTGCGATTCGAGTTGGCTGCCGATGACAATGGTGCCCAGGAAAACGAACCCCGAGTACACGAAGCCGGCCGCCAGGCTGATGGCCAGGCTGGCGATGCCCCAGTTAAGCACCTGGCCGACCTCCATCAGCCCGTACCGGGAAATGCTGATCACATAGGCGGCGGTGAAGCACATGGACGCCAGGAACATGGGCCAGGCAGCGCCGCCCAGGCCGAAACGCTCCGTATCGGTCGCGGCCAGGTAAAGCACATAGCTGATCGGGATCGTCGCCGCCAGGGCCCCAGTGAGAATCCATTTCACCTGGTTGCGTTGCAGGCTGTTGGGCGAACTGACCAGGAAGCTATGGATGAGACAAACGATGCAGCCCAGGAACAGCAGGGCCGAGACCGTGATCGTCACGGCAATCTCGTAGCCGAGCACACGAGCAATCTGAATCACGGTCGCGGGAGGGCCTTCGGTCCGGTACACGTAGACGAGGGTCAGGTAAGTTCCCAGAAGCCCAGCCAGCAGCACGCCAGGCACGCCATAAAGCAGCCAAAGCGTCAGCCTGGGGCGCCGCTCGACGAATTGTTTGGGTCGAGGGAAGGTCAGGTAAAAGTGCAGGCACACTGCCGGCAGCAAGACCGTGCAGATGATCATCACAATGACGAGCGGCGGCGAGCTAGCGATGCGCAGCCAGTGGTAGCCTCCCATGAACGCGCCGACAGTAACCACGCACAGCAGGAACAAGCGCCGGGTCGGTCCATCCTCGGGTCGCTTCCAGTAGACAACCGCCACGATGGCAAAGAAACCAATCTTGAGGAAGAACCACAACAGCGAGGAAACGAACTCCTGAACCGGAGGAGGACCGACGGCAGTAAATGCGCCCAGCCTCTGCCCATCGCGAACGAATTCCACCCAGACCAGATGCTGGTTGTCGCGTCGGATCAGCGAACTGGCATAGCCGGGCAGCTCGCGCAGTTCATCGAAGGTGGTGTCGGCATCCACTTGGAGGAGCGGCAAGCGCCAGAGCCCTGCCAGGGTGGTGATGTAATCAGACCAGGACCTGATCTCACGTTGCCCCAGCCTCACCAGCCGGTCGCCACGCAGAGGCGCCGCCGGTTGGTCGAGCGACACGGGTTGGTAGCGGGGGTCGATTTCGACAAGGTCTGTGCCGAAGGAGCAACGCAGGCCGATCTCAGGGCTGCCCTGCGCGTACCAGACCACCACGATGGCGTAGAGGATGACGCCTACCCCAGCGGCAAGGAGAAACCAGCGCTGCCAGTGCTTTGGCAAGGCAAGAGTCATGCGGCAAGCAGCTCCAGGAGGGCAACCACCTGGCACGGGGATGAACGAGGACAACGCATCAGTCCCGATCTTATCCTAGTTCGCCTAGCCTTTCTATATAGTGACGAATTTTCGTCAACCAGCGCCGACAGGCAGCACCAACGAACTTTCGCCAAGGATGTTACATTGGATGAGCTGGCTAGCCAATGCTCGCAAGTTACGGGAACTAAGCAGTTTGCTTCGAATCGGGAAAGCAATTCAAGCGCCGAAGATAAACTCGGAATCGGCACGAGAGCTGCAGTCACATGAACCTGGCTGCAACTGATGAGTTCACTACGGCGGTGAGGTTTCAGGCTTGTACCCTTCGCGGAACCTAACGTTTGCTGCTAGTAGCCTCGCTGATCTGGCCGCTGACGACGGCACTGGATTGGCCCCTTTGAGTGGCTATTCAGCCAGCTATTCAGTGGTTGGCGATGGCCCGCCTTTGGTTGTCCTTCCTGGTCTTGCGGGCGGGACTGCTTTGCTCAGGCCACTGGTGGAGAGACTTGCAAGAGCGTTCCGCGTGTTTGCCGTGGAACTACGGGGCGAGGCGAACCCATTTGACATCAGGCGGCGATTCACCGCCGAAGATCTCGTTGGAGACGTGCTCGAATTCCTGGCTCTCCACCAACTGGAAAGGCCGTTGCTGCTGGGAGTTTCCTTCGGGGGCGCGGTTGCTCTCGAGTTGGCTTCCCGGCATGCGTGTCGCATTGGCGGATTGGTTGTTCAGGGGGCGGACCTGCGTTTTGAGCCGACACTGCTCCGAAGGGTTGCCGGTGACATCCTTTCAGGCTATCCGCTTCCCACCGATAGCCCATTTGTGAATCAGTTTTTCAATCTGCTCTTTGGCCGCAAGCCACGGGATAGAGCACTTGCGGACTTCGTCATCAAGAACTGCTGGCGAACGGACCAGGCGGTCATGGCCAGACGATTTCGCATTGCCGAGGAGATTGATCTGACGGATCGTCTAGACAGCATTCGAACCCCGACATTGCTCGTGCATGGCGGTCGTGATCTCTTCGTCTCTTCCAAGGGCCTGGCCGAGATGATCAGCGGAATACCGGAAGCTGAGAGCGTGGAGTTGCCGCAGGCTGGGCATCTTGCCTTCGTCACTCACGCGACGGAGATAGCCCTGGCCGTGGAGCGATTCGCTCAGGACGTCGGCCTGCTCGAGACGACCACCTCCGCCCTTCAATGCGATTACCAAGCGTAGACCCTTGCCTCACGGGTTCAGGTGTGTTCCAGTGGCTGCCAACCCTCTGGAACACACCTGTCTTTTGTCGCGTCCAGGCCGTTGCCCACAGCCTGGAGAGAGGGTATCTTGAAGTTGATAGGCCGAAGTGGCGGAATGGCAGACGCGCCGGATTCAAAATCCGGTTCTCGCAAGAGAGTGTGGGTTCAAGTCCCACCTTCGGCACTTGTGTTTGAAGTCACTCTCCACACTTCAAGCTAAAGCCGTTCGTCCCCGCCTACTCCAAGCTGGTGATGGTAGTTCTCCGTCGTTCTCATGTACAATGAGCCGATCGGGAGAAATCCCACGTAGTGAAGGAGATGGGAGAAACCAAGATGCGGACTGCGTATCTGTTCTGCCTGGTGGTACTGGCGTCGCCCGCGCTCGGCCTGGCACAGGGTCCCTCCCCTGAGCAGACTGCGGACACGCTCCGCTACCTGGATTCGCTACGCAAGCCCAACGGCGGCTATGGGGCGGATGCCCGCCCAGAGACGCCAGCCAGCTTGCCCGCAACTGCATCGGCGGTCCGTGCCATCAAGTACTTCGGCGGCAAGCTCAAGGAACCCCAGGCGACGTTTGCGTTCCTTGATAGTTGTCGGGACCGTGAGCGCGGCACTTTCAGCGCCATCCCTGGAGGGAAACCCGATGTGCGCACCACCAGCGTCGGCCTGATGGCCTTGAAGGAGCTGGCAGCGTTCAGTCCCCAGCCCGTCGAACCAGGCAAGGCGTTTCTCGGCTATCTTGTGCCCGAGTCGAAGACCTTCGAAGACATTCGCATTGCCGCCGCTGCGTACGAGGCATGGTTCCCCCGTGCGGATGACAGGGAACACGAATCCCTCCGCAAGCAATGGCTGGCCGAGGTGCTGAAAGACCAGAATGCAGACGGAACCTTTGGCGAAGGCGCCGGCAAGGCACGTGCGACAGGAGGAGCAGTCGTGACCATGCTCCGCCTTGGAGCAAGGCTCGACGAAAGCTCGAGAAAAGCCGTTGTGAATGCCATCCTCGAAGGGCAACGGCCGGACGGCGGCTGGGGGAAAGAGAATGCGAAGACTTCAGATCTTGAAACTACCTACAGGGTCATGCGTTGCCTGCACATGCTCGGAGTGAAACCGGATGTTAAGGCGTGCCGTGCCTTTGTAGCTCGCTGCCGCACTCCCGATGGCAGCTACGGAGTCGAGCCTGGCCAGCCCGGCAGCGTCAGTGGAACCTACTTTGCCGGTGTCGTGCTGCACTGGTTGGAGTGAAGTCGGCACCGAAGGGGAGATACGTCATGCGGCGCGCAACAGTCTGGCCCGGTTGCTGCCTCTCGCTCGCGATGGTAGCTCTGCTCAACGCGCAGCCTGCTGATCCGCAAGCAGAAGCACGGGCATTCCTCGAGGCATTTCAACAGGAGCGGTCAGCAGCCACCTCGGCAGCGGTGGAGAAGAGGTTCGCAACCGACCTTCTATCGAGAGCAGATGCTTCAGCGCAGCAGGCAACGGCTGCACTGAACCAGGGCCAGATAATTCAGGCTCGCGAAGCAGGACAGCGGGCCCGCTGGTGGCTGCCTGACCTTCCCGCGGATTTCCCTTCCGATGTTGACCGCGTCCTTGGCATGCTCAAGCTTCGTCACGCAGCCGATGTTCATTGCGTCGCCTACAGTCCTGACGGACGAAAGCTAGCCACGGGCAGCCGCGATGCGACCGTGAAGGTCTGGGACCTTGCGACAGGACGAGAGCTTCTGACGTTTCGCGGCCACAAGGACACCGTTCGTGCGCTCGCCTTCAATAACGACGGGTCGCTCGTTGTTTCCGGAGGCGCGGACAATCTCGTCAAGGTGTGGGAAACCTCCACCGGCAAGGAGATTCAGTCGCTTGCTGGGCATAAGGCCCGTGTGCTCTGTGTTGCCTTCCACCCTGAGGGAAAGCAGGTAGCCTCAGCCGGGGCCGATAACAGCGTGCGCATCTGGGACATCGGCACGGGAAAGGAACTCTTCAATCCTCCAGGCCACAACGAGGTGGTCAATAGCGTGGCGTACAACCCCGATGGGAGCCTCCTGGCATCGGGGGATGCCCAGGGAATGGTCCGCATCTGGGCAGCCAGTACCGCGGCCATCGTTCGCCAGCTTCAGATGAACCCCATGTCAAGAGCTGGAATCAACTGCCTGGCCTTTAGCCCAAATGGCAAGTCGTTGGCCGCCGCTGGAGAGGAGAACTTGATTCACATATTCGATCCCGCCACGACTGTGGAATTGAAAAGGTTGCAAGGACATGCTGCTTCGATCGCGGCCATTGCCTGGAGCCCTGACGGCAAGTTGCTTGCCAGCGGCGGCAAGGACACCGATCGGGCCCTCCCATCCGATCGAGCAATCAAGCTTTGGGATGTGGATTCTGGCGAACTGCAACGAACATTTCTCGGCCATACCCAGTCAGTCACTGGTCTGGCCTTCGCTCCCAGTGGCGCGCAGCTTGCCTCCGTAAGCTTCGAGCAGACGATCCGCCTATGGGAAGTCTTCGGCGCCAGTATCTCAAGGGACCTTACAGGGCACGAGGGCTATATCTGGTCCGTCGTGCCAAGTCCAGACGGGAAGCTCCTCCTGTCTTGTGGGGCCGATCGCACGCTAAGGCTCTGGGATTCCGAGGGGGCCAGGCAGATCAAGAGCGTGGTCCGCCATGATGCACCGATCACCTCCGCCATCTTCAGCCCGGATGGCAAGCTCATCGCCTCCTCCGGTGGCGACCGTGTCATCAAGCTCTGGACCGTCCCCGACCTGAAAGAAGTCCGTAAGCTGGAGGGCCACACCGCTCCCATCACCGCCATTGCCTTCAGCCCGGATGGGAAGACCTTGGCTTCAGCCGGAGCTGATCGGTCAGTGCGAGTCTGGGACGTGGCCGGTGGAAAGACACTTCACACCCTCGGCGGACATGCCTCCGTCGTCATGGCCGTGGCAATTTCACCCGATGGCCAGACGCTCGCCTCAGCGGGTGGAGACCAGACCATTCGCCTCTGGAATCTCGCGAAGGGGACGCCTCTGCGAACGCTGGTTGGCCACTCCACGGCCGTGGGATCCATCTGCTTCAGCCCCAGTGGCACAATCCTCGCCTCGGCGGGGGGCGACAACGTCGCTTCCCAGGTGAAACTCTGGGACATCACCACCGGCAACCAGTTGCGCGACCTGAAGGGGCACAGTCTGCCGGTCAGCAGCATAGCATTCAATGCCGACGGGAAACTCCTGGTCAGCGGCGGGGCGGATGGCGTCGTACGCGTCTGGGATCGGAGCACGGGGACCGAACTCCATGGCTTCCGCGGCCACAAGGATTGGGTCACCTCAGTAGCATTTAGCCCCGACGGGCGCTCCGTCGTCTCCGCGAGCGTGGACAAGAGCATCAAGATCTGGGAACTGACAGGTCGGGAGAGTCTGCCCCGCTATGGGCACGACCGAGCCGTGCTCACCGTGGCGATTCACCCCCAGGGACGCTGGATTGCCTCGGGCGGTCAGGATGGATTGATCAAGCTCTGGGATCCGGCGTCTGGCAACGACGTGCGGACACTCGCTGGACACGAGGCAGAAGTTACCGCGCTGGCATTCAGTCGAGATGGAAAATGGCTTGTCTCAGGCTCACGTCGCCCCGACATGAGCCTCAAGCTCTGGGACTTGGAAACCGGCCGGGAGGTTCGAACTTTTGAAGGACAGCTCGAACACGTCTCGGCGGTAGCCTTCTGCGATGAGGACCGGCTCGTCGCCAGCTGGGATTCCAGCAAGGAAGGCGCCGTCACGCTCTGGGAGGCGTCGACTGGCAAACCGCTCCGAATCCTGGAAGGGCATGACGGACAGGTGCGGGCCCTGGCCTTCAGTGTGGATGGGAAATGGGTCGCATTCGGCTGCACCAGCGGGGAAGTCAAACTTTGGAACCTGGTCGATGCGTCCCCTTTGAAGCCCTTGCGATGCCATGACACGGAGGTGGCGGACCTCGCTCTCTCCGCTGACGGAAGCCTGTTGCTGACGGCGGGCACGACTGGGGAGGTGAAGGTCTGGGACCTTGCCAAGCGCGAGGAAGTCCGCAAATGGCAGGCCCACCCGGAGAGGATCTGGGGCCTGGTCCCCAGTCCGGACGGCAAGACCCTG
>Ga0073934_10010195_pt1 | contig 11749 bp, 8 predicted proteins | sample LarsenN4metaG_FD_76834 | JGI IMG/M metagenome (GOLD analysis project Ga0073934, IMG submission 76834) | Hot spring sediment bacterial and archeal communities from British Columbia, Canada, to study Microbial Dark Matter (Phase II) - Larsen... ... | reverse complement strand
TCGTGGTGTTTCACACCGGCTTCGAGGCCTTCTACGGCGCCGAGCTCCCGGTCCGGGGATTCGAGGCGATCCTCGAGGCGTTTCCCGAACTGATCCTGGTGCTCGCCCATGCCAACTATCCGCACGTGGCCGAGGCGTTCGAGCTCGTAGCCCGGTACCCGAACCTTCAGCTCGACGCGGTGCACGTCTTCTCGCCGCTGACCCGGAAGTGGGTGCCGCCGGACGCGGCGCGCTCGGTCGCCCAGGAGCTGCGGGCGGGGATCCACGCGTTCCCCGACCGCGTCATGTTCGGCACTGACCACCCGTCGGGAACCGGCACGCTCGCGACCATGTACGGCGACGTCCGCGAGTTCGGCTTCCCGCCGGCGCTCGAGGCCCGGCTCCTCGGCGAGAACGCCCGCGGCCTCGTCGCCCGCGTCCGACGCCCGCCGCTCACCACGGAGCCGTGCGGCCGAAAGGACTGACTCGCCATGTGGACCCACGACGACGTGCTCGCCCCGACCTCTACGACGTGGCGACCCGCGCTCGCGGGCCCGAGGGTCGCCTCCCGCTCACCGCCGAGATGCTCCGGGTGAACCGCGAGGTGCCGCGTCTGGTCGACCCCGACGGCGTCTACCGGGAAGAGGTGTACCAGCTCACCGCGGCGCTGCGCTACCTGCCGTTCGGCAGGGAGCGCTCCGGCAGGTCGGCGGCGGCACCTGGGGAGGCTGTGTCTACGACGTCGACGCCATCTTGGCGCGGCTGGCCCCCGGGTCGGGGGCCACCCCGACGTGACGGGTCGGCGTGGTATAGTGCAGCGCGATGGAACGACGGATCCGCCGGTGGCTCGGCTGGGCTCGCGATCCGGAGGGCGGCCGCCGGGTGGCGCTGCTGGCGCGGTCGCCCGTCTTCGCGGGGTTGTCGCGGCGACTCCTCGGCCGCCTCGTCGCGGCGCTCTTCGAGAAGGCCTACGCGCCCGCCGACATCGTCTTCCGCGAGGGTGACCCCGGCAAGGGCCTTTTCGTGGTCCTCGAGGGCTCGGTGGTGATCACGCGCGCGTTGCCGGGCGGCGGGGAGGAGGAGCTCACGACCCTCGGGCCGGGGGACTCGTTCGGCGAGCTGGCCCTGATCGACGACCTGCCCCGGTCGGCCACGGCCCGGGTGCTCGCGCCGGCGCGCCTCCTGATCCTCTACCGGAGCCACTTCGAGGCGCTGGTCGAGGGGGACCGGGGCGTCGCGCTGATCGTCATGCGCAACCTCCTTCGGATGCTGGCGGCGTACGTCCGCCGCTCGGGCCAGGCGCTCCCGGGCCAGGCGATCGACGCGGCCAGCGCACCGGCCGCCGGGAACGGCCCGGGCACGGCCGGCCCGTCCGGACCGTGAGCGAGCCCGACGCGCCGGCTCTCCCCGGGGTCGGACGACCGGGACGGGAGGGCCCGAGCGGACGCTCGTGGGTCCTTCCGGCCCTCGGGACTGGCGCGGTGCTGGTCCTCGCCTACCTCTTCCGAGGTCTCCTCCTCCCCCTCTTGCTCGCGGCGGCGGCCGCCTACTTCCTGAACCCGCTGGTCGTCCGCGCCGAGGCGCTTGGGATCAGGCGGAACGTCGCCGTCACGTGGCTCTATGCGGGCATCGGCCTCCTCCTGGTCCTGGGATGGCTGCTCTTGGGCACGCGCATCCGAAGCGAGACCGTGTCACTCGTCGAGGGGCTCCCGTCCGTCACGGACCGCGTCGATGCCGCGCTCAGCGCGGCCGCCGGGGAGCTCCGTGAGGCGTACCCCGCCCTGCGCCGGATCCTCCCCACGGGGTCCACGGGCGGCGGGTGGCTCGACCGGTTCCTCGAGAGCCGCACGGCCCGCCTCGACGACCTGGTACACCAGGCCGGGACGGTGTTCATCCTGACCGTGCTGGTGCCGTTCTTCGCCTTCTTCCTCCTGCGCGACAGCCGGCGCATCGTCGCCTTCGTGATGGACCGCGTGCCGCCGGCCTACATCGAGACGTCGGTCGCGGTCTGGTGCGAGGTCGACCGGATCATCGGCGGCTACCTCCGCGGGGTGGCGCTGGACGCGCTGGCCATCGGCGTCCTCGCCTCGGTCGGGCTCTGGGCGTTCGGCGTGCCGTACCCCATCTTTCTTGGCGCCTTCGCCGGCCTCGCGAACACCGTGCCCTTCCTGGGGCCCATCCTCGGCGCCAGCGCCGCCAGCCTCGTGGTCCTCACGCAGACGCACAGTCTGGCGGGCGTGGGACGCGTCGTCCTGCTCTTCGTGGTGGTGAAGATCGTCGACGACGCGGTCATCCAGCCGCTGACGATCGGGCGGAGCCTCCATCTCCATCCCGCGCTGCTGCTGGCGTCGGTCGTCGCGGGCAACCAGGCACTCGGCATCCTCGGGATGATCGTGGCCGTGCCGACCATCACCGCGCTGCAGGAGGTGACGCGGCTCGTGATCGAGCACCGGCACGCGCTGGCGGGGACCCACCGCGCGGCGCGCGCGCCGGTGGCCGCGCCGAAGTACCTCTGCTGAGGGCTGGCGCGGGGGGTATCGGCGGGGGCCGCCGGGCCCCCCTCCGATGATCTAGCTAGGCCGAGTAGGTCGCCGCGAACACCGAGGCACCGGGCGCCAGGGCGCGCTTGACGCCGTGGTCCGGGTTGGCAGCGAGGTGCTGGAGGACCTTGAAGACGGTCTCCACCTCGTCCGCGGCCCCGATCCGGTCCGCCAGGTCCTCCACGGTGCACGGCGTCCCTCTGGTCGCCTTGAGGTGTGCCACGATTCGCTGCTGAAGGTCCAGCACCGCGGCCGCCGCCTTCTTGCCGGCTTCGACGCCCGGCTGGTGGTAGGCGTTGACGTTGACCAGGGTGCCGTAGAAGCCCACCGCGCGCTCGTAGAGCGCGATAAGCTTGCCCACGGTCTGAGGGCTCACGTCGGGGACCGTGATCGTGACGCTCTCCCGCCCGTTCTCCCACAGCGCCTTCCGGGTGCCCAGAAGGAATCCCGAGAGGTAGTCGCCGCTCGTCACCCCGGGCTCCACGTGCATCGAGCGGCCGCGCCGGTCTCGCAGGACCTCGATGAAGGTGACGAAGAAGTTGTTGACGCCGTCCCGCAGCTGCTGGACGTAGGCGTGCTGATCGGTCGACCCTTTGTTCCCGTAGACTGCGATGCCCTGGTTGACGACCTTCGCGCCGAGGTCCCGCTCCTTGCCCAGCGACTCCATCACCAGCTGCTGGAGGTAGCGGCTGAAGAGGTCGAGGCGGTCCTTGTAGGGGAGGACCACCATGTCCTTGGCGCCCTTGCCCTGTCCGGCCTGGTACCACATGAGGGCGAGGAGCGCCGCCGGGTTCCGGAGCGGATCCTGGGTGCGGGTCACGGCGTCCATGGCCCGCGCCCCGTCCAGCATGCCCTGGATGTCGACACCCTGCAGCGCCGCCGGGAGCAGGCCGACCGCCGAAAGCTCCGAGGTCCGCCCGCCCACCCAGTCCCACATGGGGAAGCGCTCGAGCCACCCGTGCTCGACCGCGTATCGGTCGAGGTCGCTCCCCTCCTGGGTGACGGCGACTGCGTGGGCCTCAAAGGCAAGCTTCGCCGCCTCCCAGGCGTGCTGCGCCTCCAGCATCCCGTTCCGGGTCTCCTTGGTGCCGCCGGATTTCGAGACGACGAGGCAGAGAGTGTCCTTGAGGCCGGCGCCGATCGCGGCCAGGACCAGGTCCATGCCGTCCGGATCGGTGTTGTCGAAGAAATACGGCTTCATGCGATCGCGGCCCGGCGAGCCTAGCGCACGGGCCACGAACTGCGGCCCGAGGGCCGAGCCGCCGATGCCGACGACCAGGAGGTTCCGGAACGCCTTGGCGCGTGGCGGCTTGATCCGGCCCGCGTGGACCGCTCGCGCGAATCGCTTGATCTTCGCGAGGCAGGCGTCGATCTCCCGACGTATCTCGGCGGTGGGGGCCTTCGATGAGTCGCGTAGCCAGTAGTGGCCCACCATGCGGTTCTCATCCGGGTTGGCCATGGCCCCGGCCTCCAGCCGGTCCATCTCGAGGAAGGCGCGGCGGATGGCCGCGTCCATCTCCTGGAAGAAACCGGGGCCGAAGCCCATGCGGCTCACGTCGACGCTCACGTCGACGGCCTCGCAGACCAGGAGATGCCGCCGGAATCGTTCCCACAGAGTCAGATCGCCCATCGGGTCCTCCTCACCTGGCGTCTCGGCGGGCTGGACCGCGTCTCGTCAGCTCCTGAGGTGCAGGACGACCAGCTTGAGCTCCGTCATCTCCTCCACGGCGTACCGCGGGCCCTCCTTGCCGAAGCCCGACTCCTTGAGGCCGCCGTAAGGCATCAGGTCGGCGCGCCACTGCGGTCCCCAGTTGACGTGGAGGTTCCCGGAATGAACCTCCCGGGCGAAGCGCATCGCGTGTTCGAGGCTCTCGGTGAAAATGGCGGCCGACAGCCCGTAGTTGGTGTCGTTGGCCAGCGCGATGGCCTGGTCGATGTCGTCGAATGGCGTCACGGCCACTGCCGGGCCAAACAGCTCGTCGCAGGAGATCCGCATCTCGGGCTTGACGTCCGCGACGACGGTCGGCTGGTACAGCGCCCCCTGCCGCCGCCCGCCGGTGACCAGGCGCGCCCCCGCGGCGACGGCCTCGCGGATCCACTCGTCGACGCGGATCGCGTCGCGCTCTCGCACCATGGGGCCGACCTTCACCCGCTCGTCGAGCTGGTCGCCCGTGGTGAGGGCCTCCACCTTGGGCCTGAGGGCGTCGAGAAAATCGGCATACACGCGTCCGGCGGTGAGGACCCGCTGGGTCGAGATGCAGACCTGACCGGCGTTGGCGTACCCGGTGGCGACCACCGCCTCGGCCACGCGGCCCAGGTTCGCGTCGGGCATGACGATGACAGGCGAGTTCGAGCCGAGCTCCATCGTGACGCGCTTGATCCCGGCGGTCCGGCAGATCCGCTCGCCCACATCCCGGCTCCCCGTGAAGGTGATCTTCCTGACCCGCGGGTCCGCGCACAGCAGATCGCCGACTTCCCCCCCGGGGCCGGTGAGGCACTGGATCCCTTCCGGGGGGAGGCCGGCCTCCAGCAGGATCTCGGTCAGCTTGAGGGCGGACAGCGGCGTATCGGTCGCGGGCTTGACGATGACGGCGTTGCCGCCCGCGATGGCCGGACCGACCTTGTGGCAGACGAGATTGAGGGGGAAGTTGAACGGGCTGATGGCCACCACGACGCCGCAGGGGACGCGGAGCGTGAACGCGAGCCTCCCGGCACCTCCGGGCGCCCCGTCCACGGGCACGGTCTCGCCGTGGATACGCTTCGCCTCCTCGGCGGACCCGAGGATCGTCTCCACCGCGCGGCTCGCCTCGAGGCGACCCTCCGCGAGGATCTTGCCCTCTTCCAGGCTGATCAGCCTCCCCAGCTCGTCGAGCCGCGCGGCCATGAGGTCGGCCGCCTTCCGCAGGATGTGGTAGCGCTCGTACCCGGAGAGCTTGGCCGTCGCCTTGGCGCCACGGACCGCGCTCTCGACGGCCCGCTCGACGTCGCCGCGGTCGGCGCGAGGGACGGTGTCGATCACACTCTGGTCGTAGGGGTTCTCGACCGGGATCGTCTCGGGCTTGTCGACCCATTGACCTGCGATGTGCATGCGCATGGGGGTCCCTCCTCAGATCCGAGATCGGTGGCGACGCGGACCGCCGTCCTCGATTATGCGGGGCCGCACGCCCCCCGACAAGCGTCTCGACGGCGCCGATCTCGATCCCGCGGACACCGGCTTGAGGTCGATCGGGCCCACCGCGCTCACGTCCGCTCCCGGCGGGCCTCCGCCAGGGCGGCGAGGACCGCGTCGTGGATCGATCCGTTCGATGCGACCAGCCCAGGGTCGTCCAGCCGCCAGGGGCCGCCGTGGAGGTCCGTGACGTGCCCGCCGGCCTCCCGAACGATCAGGCCGCCAGCGGCCATGTCCCAGGGCCCGAGGGCGAGCTCCCAGAAGCCGTCCAAGCGCCCCGCCGCGACGTAGCAGAGGTCCAGCACGGCCGATCCGAGCCGGCGCACGGCCCGGGCCCGGAGCGACAGGGCCGCGTGCTCCGGCAGATTCGTCGCCGCCGTCGTACGGATGTCGTAGGGGAAGCCCGTCGCCAAGAGGCTCTCGTCGAGCCGCCTCGTCGCCGAGACCTGAATCGGCTCGCCGTTGAGCGTGGCCCCCTTGCCCCGCTCCGCGACGAAGCACTCTTCGCGGCTGGGGTCGTAGCCGACACCCAGCTCGACGATGCCCGCCCGCTCGAGCGCAATGGACACGGCGAAAACCGGCAGGCCGTGCGCGTAGTTGGTGGTGCCGTCCAGCGGATCGATGAGCCAGCGGTAGTCCGAGGCGCCGGGACGGGCGCCGCCCTCCTCGCCAAGGACGGCGTGACTGGGGAAGGCCTCCAGGAGGTGCTCGACGATCAGCGCCTCGGCGCGGCGATCCATCTCGGTCACGAGGTTGCTCGGGCTGCCTTTGTAACTGATCCGGCGGAGACCACCGAAGCCTTCGCGGAGGATCTGCCCCGCCTTCAGGGCGGCCTCCACGGCCACGACGAGAAACGGACTCACGCGGCCGAGCCTACCACAGCTTCCGCACGCGGGCGACCGCGTCGCGCCGCGGCGGCGCGTTGTGGGCCGGGCGGGCCGCGGTATAATGCGAGTCCGATGCCCCTGCGCGTGCTCTGCCGCTACCTCCTTCGGTACCGGGCGCGCTACGCAGGAGGCTTCGCCCTCCTCCTCGCGACGAACCTCGCGGCATTGGCCATCCCGTGGGTGATCAAGGAGACCATCGAGGCCGTGGCCGCCCGCGCGCCGTGGGCAGCGGTCGGACGTGGCGCGCTCGTCATCGTGAGCCTCGCGCTCCTCCAGGGGATCACCCGTGCAGGCTCACGCTTCGCCCTCCTGGGCGCGAGCCAGCGGGTCGAGGCCGACATCCGGAACGATCTGTTCCGCCACCTCGTCCGCCTCTCGCCGGTCTTCTACCAGGGGCGCCGGATCGGTGACCTGATGTCACGGGCGACCAACGACCTCCACGCCGTCTCCATGCTGATCGGGTTCGGCTTCCTGTCGCTCGTCAACACGGGCCTCGTCTTCGCGGGCACGCTGACCGCCATGCTCCAGCTTGATCCCTGGCTCACCCTGGCGACGCTCGGCCCGGCGCCTGCCCTGGTGCTCCTGGCCACGCGGTTCAATGCACGGGCTCACGCGGCGTCTCGGGACGTGCAGGAGCAGCTCTCGCGCTTGTCGGACAAGGTTCAGGAGAACCTCACGGGGATGGCCGTGGTCCGCGCCTACACGATGGAGACGCGGGAGACGGACGCCTTCCGCCGGCTCAACGGCGAGTACCTTCGCCGCACGCTCCGTCAGGCCCGGGTCGAAGGCACCTTTTCCCCCCTCATGGGGCTGATCGGGGGGCTCGGCACCCTCATCGTCCTGTGGGTGGGCGGCCGGGCCGTGGTTGACGGACGGATCACGCTGGGAGCGTTCGTCGCCTTCGCGAGCTACCTCGCGCACCTCACGTGGCCCATCCTGGCCCTCGGATGGGTCCTGGCGGTGAGCCGTCGGGGGATCTCGGCCCTCGAGCGCATCGTGGAGGTCCTCGCGGAGACGCCGAGCGTCCAGGATGGGCCCGGGGCGACGGCTCCGGTCGACCTCGTGGGCGACATCGAGTTCCGCCGGCTCACGTTCGGGTACGAGCGCGGGCGGCCGCCCGCGCTCCGCGAGGTCTCGCTCCGCATCGAGGCCGGGACGTGGGTGGCGGTGGTCGGCCCGACGGGAGCCGGCAAGACGACGCTCGTCTCGCTCCTCGCGCGGCTCTGGGATCCGCCGCCCGACGCCGTCTTCCTCGACGGCCGCGAGATCCACACGATCCCGCTGGCCGACCTGCGGCGTGCCGTCGGGTACGTGCCGCAGGAGGCATTCCTCTTCTCGCGCCCGCTGGGCGAGAATGTTGCCCTTGGCTCCGGGATCGAGCGCGTGCCATGGGCCGCCGAGGTCGCCCGTCTGGCAGCGGACGTGCGCGCGCTCCCGGCGGGCTGGGACACGGTCGTCGGCGAGCGGGGTATCACGCTGTCCGGGGGCCAGCGGCAGCGTGCGACGCTCGCCCGGGCCCTCGTGCGGGAGCCGAGCATCCTCATCCTCGACGACGCCTTCGCATCGGTCGACACGGCCACCGAGGCGGAGATCCTCGCGCGGCTGAGCCAAGCGCGCCGGGGGCGTACCGCGATCATGGTCACTCACCGACTCCGGGCCGCCGAGCTGGCGGACCGCGTCGTCGTGCTGGACCAAGGGCGGGTGGTGGAAACCGGCACCCACACCGAGCTCCTCGCCCGGAACGGGCTGTACGCTCGCCTGCGGCGCCGGCGCGAGCTGGAAGCGCGGCTCGAGACCACCCGCTGACCGTCCGGGCATGAGTGTCCACATCCTCGGGTCCGACGACGGCCAGCTCGGGCGAGCCTACGACCACCGCCTCATGGCGCGGCTGTGGGGCTATGCGCGGACCTACCGCCCGGCGCTCTTCGCCTCGACCGCGCTGCTCCCGGCGCTGGCCGGGGTCGAGCTGGTCCAGCCCTATCTGGTCAAGGTCGCCATCGACGACCACATCACCCGGGGCAACTGGGAGGGCCTTGCCCGGGTCGCCGGCCTGTTCGTCCTGACGCTCCTCCTGCAGTACGGGCTGCGGTTCCTGTCCGGCTATCTGATGGTCGCCACCGGCCAGCGGGTGGTCCACGACCTGCGCCAGGCGGTCTTCGCGCAGGTCCAGCGGCTGCCTGCCGAGTTCTTCGACCGGACGCCGGTCGGCCGGCTGATGACCCGCGTCCTGAGCGATGGGGAGGCGATCGGGGAGCTGTTCGCCTCGGGCGTGGTCGCGGTCTTCGGCGACGCGCTGATGCTCTCCGGCGTCGTCGTGGTCATGCTGGTGCTGGACTGGCGCCTCGCCGTGGTGACGTTCGCCGCGGTACCGATCCTGTTCGCCGTCGCGGTTCACTTCCGCACGCACGCGCGCGAGGCCTACCGCGAGGTGCGGAGCTGCCTGGCCCGACTCAACGCGTACCTCCAGGAGAACCTCCTGGGCATGACGGTCGTCCAGCTCTTCGGCCGCGAGCGCGCGCATGCCGAGGAGTTCGCTGGGCTCAACGAAGATCACCGGCGCGCGGTGTTCCGCCGGATGCGGTACGACGCGCTCCTGTATGCGGGGGTGGAGGTGATCGGCTCCGTGGCCGTGGCGGGTCTCATCTGGTGGGGCGGAGGGCAGATCCTGGCGGACATGCTGACGTTCGGTGTCCTGGTGGCGTTCCTGGAGTACACCCACCGCTTCTTCCTGCCGATCCGGGACCTGTCGGCGAAGTACACGGTGATGCAGTCCGCGATGGTCGCCGCGGAGCGGATCTTCGGGCTCCTCGACGAGCCGGTGACGATCGAGAGCCCTCCCGGCGCGTACCGCGGCCCCCGCGCGCCGGCCGATGACGGGCGGCGACCCGGGGGCGCGGGGTCCCGGGCGGCAGCGACCCCGGCCATTGAGTTCCGCGACGTGTGGTTCGCCTACGGCGCGCGGCGCGGCCACGGCGAGGTGCTCGGTCGCTCCTTCGGGAGCGACGACGCCGGCTGGGCGCTGCGCGGGCTGACCTTCCGCGTGGCACGTGGTGAGCGGGTCGCCGTGGTGGGCGCCACCGGCGCGGGCAAGACGACGCTCGCGCGACTTCTGACACGAACCTACGACGTCCAGCGGGGTGCCGTGCTCGTCGAGGGCGTCGACGTGCGGGAGTGGGAGCTCTCGGCCCTGCGCCGCCACGTGGGACGCGTCCTGCAGGACGTCGTCCTGTTCGCGGGTAGCGTGGCCGAGAACCTCGCCCTCGGCCGGACGGACGCGACGGCCGCGGAGGTGGAGGCGTCCGCGTGCGCCGCTCATGCCGACGCGTTCATCCGCGCCCTCCCCGGCGGCTACGCCGCCGGTATCCGCGAGCGAGGCGCCAACCTCTCCCACGGACAGCGTCAGCTCCTCGCCGTTGCCCGGGCGCTGGTATATAATCCCCCCGTCCTCGTCTTGGACGAGGCCACGTCGAGTGTCGACCCGGGAACCGAAGCGCTGCTCCAGGACGCGCTCGACCGACTGCTCCGCGGACGGACCAGCGTGACGATCGCGCATCGACTCTCCACCGTCCAGGGGGCTGACCGCGTTCTCGTGCTTCACGGGGGATCCCTTCGGGAGGAAGGGACCCACGACGCGCTGCTGCGAGGAGGAGGGCTCTACGCGACGCTTCACGAGCTCGGCTTCGGGGGCGAGCCGGTCGGGGCGCGGTCGTGACGTACGGTCAGATCGCGACGCGCCTCGGGACGCCGTCCGCGGCGCGGGCGGCGGGGCGGGCGATGTGGCACTGTCCGGCGGGGGTGCCGTGGCAGCGGGTCGTCAACGCACGAGGCGGCATCAGCCCGCGGCCGAACCTCGAGGGTATGCTGCGGCAGCGACGTGTCCTCGAACAGGAAGGCGTGCGGTTGGCCCGGGGCCGGGTCGACCTGCGACGCTTCGCCTGGTGGGATGGCGGCCGTCGGCCGAGCGCCGTGACGGGCACCGCCGTGGCCCGATGATCCCGCCTGCCGCTGCCCGCGTCGGGGCGGTCCTCCGCGCCCGGGGCGTGAGCACGGACATCGTCGTGCTGGCGGGCAGCACCCGCACCGCCGTGGAGGCGGCGGCGGCCTGCGGGGTGTCGGTGGGCCAGATCGTGAAGTCCCTGGTGTTCGTCGCCGGAGACGAGCCGATCCTGGTGCTGACGTCCGGCTCGAATCAGGTCGATGAGGCGCGGGTCGCGGCGCTCACCGGCCGGCCGGTCCGACGGGCGGACGCGCGCGGGGTGCGGGAGGCGACCGGCTTCGCGATCGGCGGCGTGCCGCCGGTTGGGCACGCGCGGCCGCTCCGGGTCCTCATCGACCGCGATCTCCTCGGCTACGACCGCCTGGTGGCCGCAGCCGGGACCCCGAACACGGTCGTTCCGCTCACCCCGGCGGAGCTGTGTCGCGTCACCGAGGGTGACGTCGCGGACGTCAAGCGGGATGCGCCTCGGGTGCAAGACGGGGCTGGCGAGGTCACGCCGTGCGGGTGATGCCGCTGGCGGCCGACTCCCTCGGGGTCCGTTCCATGGCGACCTACGTGGAGTCGGGGGGCCTCCGCCTCCTCCTCGATCCCGGCGCGACCCTGAGCCCGCGGCGTTACGGCCTGGAGCCCGCACCGGACGAGATCGAGGCTCTCGATCGCGCCCGACAACGGATTGACGCGTATGCGCGCCGGGCAGCCATGATCGCGGTGACCCACTACCACGCCGACCACTTTCGGCCCGAGGCGGAGCTCTACGCCGGGCGGCGGGTCTGGGCGAAGGATCCCCGCCGCATGCTCGACGCCCATCAGACGGAACGGGGACGCGCGTTCTGGCGAGGCCTTCGAGACCGGGCGCGCCTCGAGCCCGCCGACGGGCGCGTGGCCGACTTCGGGGACGCGGTGGTCACGATCTCGCCCCCGCTCGCGCACGGGCACGAGGGATCCGGCTTCGGCTGCGTGGTGGCCGTGACGGTCGACGACGGATCGCGGTTCGTCTTTGCACCCGACGCGCAGGGCCCCGCGTTGGCGGTCGTCACCGCCTACATCCTGCGAGAGCGCCCCGATCTCGTGTACCTCTCGGGACCCGCGACCTACCTGGAGGCGCACGTCGGAAAGGACACGGTGCGTCAGGCTCTCGCGAACCTCCTTCGTCTCGTCAGCGAGACGGGTTGTCGCG
>Ga0073934_10010194_pt1 | contig 11751 bp, 13 predicted proteins | sample LarsenN4metaG_FD_76834 | JGI IMG/M metagenome (GOLD analysis project Ga0073934, IMG submission 76834) | Hot spring sediment bacterial and archeal communities from British Columbia, Canada, to study Microbial Dark Matter (Phase II) - Larsen... ... | reverse complement strand
GTTGGCGGCGACGCTCGCCGCCGCCGGGCTCACCCCCCACGGCCTCATGGGGTGCGCGCGGGTCATGGGTCTGAAGGCGGTGCATGTGGCGGCGTTGCGCGCCTGGCGGCGCGACGACACTGCCGACATGGCGAAGACCATGGCTGCGCTCGACCGGGCGCTCGCCGCCGCCGAGCGGCTCGCTCGCTTCGCCGACGAGCGCGGGTTCGGCGCGCAAGAAAAGGCGGGCGACCCGGCCTGATCCCTACAACGGGATGCGGACGCTGGCGCGCAAGCCCCCGTGCGGGCTGTCGGCCAGCGTCACGTCGCCGCCCATGCTGCGCGCGATGTCGCGGGCGATGGTCAGGCCCAGGCCGACGCCGCCGGTCGAGGGATTGCGCGATTCCTCCAGGCGGGTGAACGGCCGGAACACGTCCTCGCGCCGCTCGGGCGGAATGCCGGGTCCGTCGTCGTCGATGTTCACCTCGAGCGTGCGGTCGTGGATGCGCGCGCTGACTGCAACGTGCGCGGCATAGCGCACGGCATTGCCGATCAGGTTGCCGACGCAGCGCTCGAACGCCACCGGCCGCAGCATGACGCGGCGCTGGGCCGCCGCCGCGTCCAGCGTGATGGCCGCGCCGTCGCGGCGGTAGCGCGCGACGATATTCTCCAAAAGTTCCGCCGCATCGGTGGCGGTGGCGTCCTCGTTGCCCTCGCCGCGGGCGAAGGCTAGATAGGCGTCGAGCATGCGCTCCATCTCGGCGGCGTCGTCCTTGAGCGCGGCGATTTCGTCGGGCTCGACCTCGCGGCCCAACATGGCCAGTTGCAGTTTCATGCGGGTCAGCGGCGTGCGCAGGTCGTGCGACACGCCGGCCAGCATCTCGGTGCGTTGGGCGATCTGCCGTTTGATGCGCGCCCGCATGATGTTGAAGGCGCGTGCCGCCTGGCGCACTTCGAAGGCGCCCTCGGCCGGAAAATCGGGCACGTCGCGGCCCTTGCCGAACTCGTCCGCCGCACGCGCCAGCCGCCGCACCGTCTTCACTTGGTTGCGCAGGAACACCGTGGCCACGCCGAACAGCAGCATCGACGAGCCCACCATCCAGATGACGAAGACGTAGGTGGTGGAGCTGAACAGCCGGCGCCGCGGGGCCAGCACGTGCAGCACGCCGTCGTCAAGCTGCACGCGGATCGAGATCATCTTCTCGGCGCGGTAGGCGGCAAAATCCACGGTGAACGGGTGGGTTAGCGCCGCCGTCAGCGCCGCCGTCAGCACGTCGTCGGCGGCGTCGGGCTCGGGCGCCGGCACCACGTCGGCGCGGCCGGGTAGGGCCGCGCCAGGCTCGTAGGTCAGGCCGATATCGAGCGTGCGTCGGGCGTTGTCGCGCAGCCAGGCGAAGTTGGCCTCGCCCGGGTAGTCGCGCAGGAAGTTGACCAGCCCCGCCACGTCGCCCGCCAGGCTCTCGGCCATGCGCCGCGACATCGTATCCCAGTGGTTCTCGTAGAAGATGTAGGTCGAGATCACCTGCACCACGATCAGCGGCACGACGATGATCAGGCTGGCGCGCGCCATCAGCGTGCGCGGTATCCAGCGCTCCCAGTCGATGCGGCCTAACCCCGCGCGCGCGGCCGGCGGGGCGGCGGACGGGGCGTTGGCGGTCTGCTCGGTCATGGGCGGCGGCCGTTCAGTCGGTGCGCAGCAAATAGCCCGTGCCGCGCACCGTCTGCAGATAGCGCGGCTGGCGCGGATCGGCCTCGAGCTTGCGGCGCAGGCGGGTGATCTGCACGTCGATGGTGCGCGGGTTGGCGCCGTCCTCGGTCGCCGCGGCCAATACCGAGCGGTCGACAGGCTCGTTGACGTGCTGCACCAGCAGACGCAGCAGCTCGGCCTCGCTCGCGGTCAGGTGCACCGGCGCGCCGTTGCGGCTTAACTGTCCGCGCGCGAGGTCATAGCGGCACGGCCCGAATTTCAGTTCCAGCCGCGACGGCTCCTCGGCGGGCGGCGAGCGCCGCAAGATGGCATTGACCCGCAGCAGCAACTCGCGCGGCTCGAACGGTTTGGCCATGTAGTCGTCGGCGCCGTGCTCCAGGCCCTGGATGCGGTGCTCGGCCTCGCCCATGGCCGTCAGCATCAGGATTGGCACGTCATGACGGCTGCGGATGTGCCGGATCAGCGACAGTCCGTCCTCGCCCGGCATCATGCGGTCGACGACCAGCAGATCGAAGCGCAGGCCCTGCAGATGGCGGCGGGCTTCGGCGGCGTTCTGCGCCGTCGTCACCATGTAGCCGTTGTCCTTCAGGTAGCGCGCGAGCAAGCGGCACAACTTCGGATCGTCGTCGACGACCAGGATGTGAGCGGCCGGGGCGGGCGTGGCCTCGAGGGTGGAAGCGGCGGCGGTTGTCATGCGGTCATCCTAACCCGGATCGCGCGGCCTCGCACCGGGCCGCGCCTATTTCAAGGATTTGGCCGGCACGCCGGCGCCCAGGTCGATCCAGCCCAGGAACTCGAGGTCCTGCACCAGTTCGAAGTTCTCCTCGGGCGCCAGTTCCTGGCTTGCGCTCGAGACGTTGGCATAGGTGATGAAGCAGTGCCGTCCGGGCATGTCCACGCCGATCGGCAGGCCGATGGCCGGGCAGTCGACGATCAGTCCGGCCGAAGTGCGCACGCGGCGCACGCAAACGTAGCCCACCGGATGCGTCACCACGGCCCACACCAGTTTCTGCGCCCGCGGCCACAGCGTCTCGCCGTAAAGCACGCGCAGGCTCTGCGCGGTCGGATACAGGCCCGAGGCCTCCTCGAGACCCGTACCGAACAACCGCACGATCATCTCGGTGGGTGACAGCACGTCGACGATGGTGACGTTGGGCTGCAGCTCGGGCGGCGCCTCGTCGAGATAGTCGCTCAACCGCGGCATCAGTCCGATCTTGGGCAGGGCCGACCAGCGCAGGAAGAACTGCACGACGTCGGCGGGGACGCGGTCGGTCCAGGATGGCGAAGCGGGGGCGCTCATGACGCGGGGCCCCTGAAGCGGCGGCGGGTGGCATCGTCCATGAGGCCCAGCATAACCGCACGGAAGCCGCGAATCGACGCCTCTCCGGCGGCGCCATAGGCGCTGGCGACGCGGGCGCGCTGCTCGCCGGTCAACAGCTTCTCGAGCGCGCGGCCCTTGGCGGTCAGGTGCAGCAGCCGCTGGCGGCGGTCGTGCGGCCCGGTCTTCTGGACGATGTAGCCCTCGCGCACCAGTTGGCTCAGCACCCGGGCCAGGCTTTGCTTGGTGATCCCCAGGATGCCCAGCAACGCACTGACCGTCAGGCCGGGCTGCCGGCCGACGAAGTAGATCACGCGGTGATGAGCCCGGCCGAACTGCCGGCGCGCCAGCAGCGCGTCGGCCCGCGCGGTGAAGTCGCGGTAGGCGAAGAACATCAGCTCGATGGCCTCGCGCACGGCTTCGTCGGACGGGGCGGCAGCGGGCGGAGTCTGGGCCATGACAACAGGTTCCCTCAGGCACCGGCCGGGCCGGCAAGATTAAGTCAGTAATATTGACATATCTGCGGGCCGTCGTTACAGTAGGCTTGTTGCGATTCGACGTCTCTAGACGCAACAAAATTACCGCTCGCCAAGCGCCCGGCCCCGCGACACAGTGACGCAAAGTCTTCCCGATTTTCGGAGTTCGCCATGACCACGCCCACCTTTGACGACCGCGACGGTTACATCTGGTTCAACGGCACGCTGATGCCCTGGCGCGGGGCCAAGGTTCACGTCCTCACCCATGCCCTGCACTACGCCAGCTGCGTGTTCGAGGGCGAGCGCGCCTACCGCGGCAAGGTGTTCAAGCTCGAAGAGCACACCGACCGGCTGTTCTACTCGGCCGGCGTGATGGACATGAAAATCCCCTTCACGCCCCAGCAGATCAACGACGCTACCTACGAGACGATCCGTGCCAACGGCCTCACCGACTGCTACATCCGGCCGCTTGCTTGGCGCGGCAGCGAGATGATGGGCGTGGCGGCGCAGACGACCAAGACCAACGTCGCCATCGCGGTGTGGCCGTGGCCGTCGTACTTTTCGCCCGAAGAGCGTCTGAAGGGCATCCGTCTCGACCTGGGCACCTGGCGCCGGCCGCACCCGGACACCGCGCCGGTCAAGGCCAAGGCCGCGGGGCTGTACATGATCTGCACGCTCAATAAGCACGCCGCGGAGCGCAAAGGCTACGAGGATGCGCTGATGCTCGACTGGCGTGGCCAGATCGCCGAAGCGACGGGCGCCAATATCTTCTTCGTCATCGACGGCGTCATCCACACGCCCACGCCCGACTGCTTCCTCGACGGCATCACCCGGCGCAGTGTTATCGCGCTGGCCAAGGCGCGCGGCTACAAGGTGGTCGAGCGGGCGATGCTGACCGAAGACATGGCCAAGGCCACGGAATGCTTCCTCACCGGCACCGCCGCCGAGGTCACGCCGGTCCGCGAAATCGGGCCCTACAAGTTCACGCCGGCCGAGGTCTGCCGCACGCTCATGGCCGACTTCGATCTCGCTACCGGCAAGGCCGAAGCGGCCAAGCCGGCGGCGGCCTAGGTCGGATCCGGCGGGCTACGTCGTCCAGCGGGCGGCGCGGGCGTCGTCGGCGGCCTCGGCCGCCACCCACGTCGCGCCGCCGGGCCCGCTCTCCTTCTTCCAGAACGGCGCCCGGGTCTTAAGCCAGTCCATCAGGAATTCGCAGGCCGCGAACGCCTCGCCCCGATGGGCGCTCGCCGTTGCGACGAACACGATCGGCTCGCCCGGCTTCAGCACGCCGAAGCGATGCACCACGCACAGGTCGTCGATCGGCCAGCGGCGCTTGGCGTCGGCGGCCAGGTCCTGCAACTGCCGCTCGGCCATGCCGGGATAGTGGTCCAGTTCCATGGCGGCGACGGGCGTGCCGCTGGCGCGGTCGGCGCCGCGGAAGTCGCGCATTTGGCCGGTAAACGAGCAGATCGCCCCCGCCGCGGCGTTGCGCGCGGCGAAGCGCGTCAACTCCGCGCCCGGATCGAACGGCTCACGCTGCACGCGGATGTCGACCCCGGTCATGCGTATCCCCCCGTCACCGGCGGAAAAAACGCCACTTCCTTCGCGCCGACCACGCTGGCGGCGGGCGCGCTGTGCACGTGGTCGATGGCGACCCGCACCAGCTTGCGGTCGGCGAAGGCGGCTGCGTGGCCGGCGCTGCGTTGGGCCAGCCAGTCCATGAGTTGCGCGGCGGTTGCGACCGCTGCCGGCGGATCGAGGATTTCCTCGGCAACGCCGATGCGCTCCTTGACCCACGCGAAATAAAGGATACGCAAGGCCGGTTCCTCAGCTCAACCCGACGCGCCGCCGCCGGGCTTGTCGGGCGTGCTGCCCACCTCCATGTGTGCCAGCCCCGCGCGCAGGTAGTCGTAGCCGGTAATCAACGTGATGGCGGCCGCGATCCAGATGCCGATCTCGCCGATCAGTTCCGCCGGCAGCCATGCCGGCGCCGCGCCGCCGACGATAAGGAAGCCCAGCGCCACCATCTGCACCGTCGTCTTGGCCTTGGCCAGCTTGGTCACCGGCATGCCGACCTGCAGCTCGGCCAGGAATTCGCGCAGACCCGAGACCATGATCTCGCGCAGCAGAATGACCAGTGCTGGCAGGTACGACCACGGCCCGACGCGATCGAAGGCCACCAGCATCAGCAAGACCGAGGCCACCAGCAGCTTGTCGGCGATGGGATCGAGGAAGCGGCCCAGCCGCGACACCAGCTTCTCGCGCCGCGCCAGGTAGCCGTCGAAGAAGTCAGTGACGCCCGCCAGGGTGAACAGGGCGCAGGCCGTCCAGCGCGTGGCGACGCTGTCGAAGAAGAACAGCGCCACCACCACCGGAATGACGGCGATGCGCGACAGCGTCAGGATGTTGGGCAGGTTCCACACGGTACGGCAGCTCCTCGGTGGCGAATCCTAGCCTTCCGGATGGAAATGGTCATAGATTTTTTTTGCCATGGCGGCGCTGATACCCGCCACCGTGCGCAGGTCGGCGATGCCGGCCTCGGCCACGGCGCGCGCCGAGCCGAAATGGCGCAGCAGCGCCTTCTTGCGCGCCGCGCCGATGCCCTGGACCTCGTCCAGCAGCGACTGCGACACGCCCCTGGCGCGCCGGCTGCGGTGTGCCGAGATGGCGAAGCGGTGCGCCTCGTCGCGCAGCCGCTGCAGGAAGTATAGCACCGGATGGTTGGGCGGCAGCATGAACGAGGGCTTGCCCGGAAGGTGAAAGTGCTCGCGCCCGGCGTTGCGGTCCGGGCCCTTGGCGATGGCGGCGATCGCCACGTCATCGATGCCGAGATCCGCCAGCACCTGCAGCCCGGCGTTCAGCTGTCCTTCGCCGCCGTCGAGCAGCACCAGGTCGGGCCACTGGCCCTGGGTGCGGTCGGGGTCGTCCTTCTGGGCGCGGGCGAAGCGCCGCTGCAGGACTTCGCGCATCGCCCCGTAGTCGTCGCCCGGGGACAGTTCCACGGTCTTGATGTTGAACTTGCGGTAGGCGTTTTTCATCAGGCCATTGGGGCCCGCCACGATCATCGCGCCGACCATGTTGGTGCCCGCGATGTGCGAGTTGTCGTAGACCTCGATGCGCTCGGGCACCGCGGCCAGCTGGAACGTCTCGGCCACGCCCTCCAACAGGGCGCGTTGGGCGCTGTTCTCAGCTGCGCGGCGCAGCAGAGCTTCGCGGGCGTTAACGGCGGCGTGGTCCACCAGCTTGCGGCGCTCGCCGCGCTGCGGCAGCGCGATCTCGACCTTGCGCCCGGCTTTCAGCGCCAGTGCCTCGGCCAGCACGGCGCGGTTGGGCAGAGGGGCATTGACCAGAATCTCCCGCGGCGGCGGAAAGGTGGCGTAGAACTGGCCGATAAACGCTTCCAGGATGGCGCCGTCCTCGTCCTCGGCGGCGTGGGCGGGGAAGTAGGCGCGGTTACCGAAATTTTGCCCACCGCGGAAGAAGAAGACCTGCACGCAGCTCTGCCCGCCGGCGCGGTGCAGCGCCACCACGTCGGTTTCGGTCATGCCCGCGACGTTGATGTCCTGGTGCGATTGCACCACTGTCAGGGCGCGAATGCGGTCGCGCAACTGGGCCGCCGTCTCGAAGTCCAGCGCCGCGCTGGCGGCATCCATGCGCGCGGTCAGTTCGTCCTGGATGGCGCGGCTGTCACCGTGCAGGAATTCGCGGGCCTGGCGCACCAGCTCGCCGTAGCGCGCCGCATCGATCTTGCCGACGCACGGCGCGGCGCAGCGCTTGATCTGGTACAGCAGGCACGGTCGCGTGCGGTTGGCGAACACCGTATCGGTGCAGCTGCGCAGCAAAAACACCTTCTGCAGCGTCGTCAGGGTGCGGTTGACGGCGCTGGTCGAGGCGAACGGGCCGAAGTACTCGTGGCCCTTGGTGCGCGCGCCGCGATGCTTCAATACGCGCGGGAAGGGGTGGTCGCCGGGAACAACGATGTAGGGGAACGACTTGTCGTCGCGCAGCAGGATATTGTAGCGGGGCTTGAGCTGCTTGATCAGGTTGCTTTCTAGCAGCAGCGCTTCGGCCTCGGTGTGGGTGACCACGATCTCGAGGTGATGGGTCTCCACCACCATGCGCTGCAGGCGCATCGGCATGCGGTCGATGCGGGTATAGGCCATCACCCGCTTCTTGAGGTTCTTGGCCTTACCGACGTAGAGCGCGTCGCCGGCGGCGTTGATCATGCGATAGACGCCGGGCTTGCGTGGCAGGGTTACCACCGCCTGCGTCAGCACCTCGAGCCCGCTGCCGAGGCGCGGCGCGGCCAAGTCCGGGGCGGCGGAACGGGGTTCGGTCATGGCCCTATCTGAGGGGCGGCGCCCATACCGTCAATGCAGGGCGGGGACCACCCTCGGTTCATCCCCAGAATCTGTGGATAAATCTGATGATATCTTTGGCGCCATACGAGTCGCTGCCAACAAACCCCAGCTCGACCGCGCTTTGCCCGGATTTCGGGCAGAATCGGCAAGGCCTTGAATTTCATGATCTATTCACCCGTCTGCAGACCTGGAATCCCTTATCGCAGCCCCTGTGCCGGCGTAGAGGATGCAAGATGAGAGTTTGATGACGGATGTGAACAACTTTTGCGGGATGCCCAATCGGCCCCCGCCGCCGCGGCCGTGCGGCTCAATGTGCCGCGCGGCCCCAGGCACCGGCGAAGCGCTCGATCTCGACGCCGACGCTGGCGGCGTCGGAAAACACGTCGAGCTTCTCCACCCGCACCCGCGCCGAGCGCGCCAGCGGATGCTGCAGACAGATGTCGGCAATGCGCTCGGCCAGGGTCTCGATCAGATTGATCGAGCCATCGGCGACGATGGCGCGGATACGCACCACCAGGTCCTCGTAGCACAGCACGTTCTCGAGCTGGTCATGGTGCTGGCCCGTACCTTCGGACACGCCGACGTCGAGGTTGATGCGCAGCCGCTGCGGCCCGCGCTTCTCGTGGGCGTGCACCCCGATGATGCAGGTCAGCTCGAGGTCGCGCACGAAGACATGGCGTACGCCCAGTCCGGCATCGGCGATTTTCAGGGGTTCGATGACCTGTTTCTTCGTCATGGGGGCCCTAGTCGTCAGGTTGAACGTCGCGCGCCACTTGGCCCCAGCCCAGGTGCTGGCCGCCGTCGAGCACGATCATTTGCCCGGTCATGGCTGGTGCGGCAAGGATAAAGCGTACCGCATCGCAGATTTCCCCAGGCGTGGTGCCGCGGCCCAGGGGCACGGTCCGGCACTGGGCCTCGAACTGCGCCTGGCTCTGACGCGGACTGGGCAGGGTCGGGCCGGGGCCCACGGCATTGACGCGGATGCGCGGCGCCAGCGCCAGCGCCAGCGTCTGGGTCAGGGTCCACAAACCTGCCTTGCTGACGGTATACGAGGCGAAGTGGGGGGTAAGATGCCAGACACGCTCGTCGATCAGGTTGACAATGGCGCCGTGCGCATCTGCCGGGAGTTGGCGGGCGAAGGCTTGCGAGAGGAAAAAGGGCGCGCGCAGATTGATGGCGATGTGGCTGTCCCACGAGGCCAGGGTCGCGCTTAGAATGTCGTCGCGCTCGAAGATCGAGGCGTTGTTGACCAGACAGCCCAAGGGGCCGATCCGGGCGATCACGCCGGGAATCAGCCGGTCGACCGCCGCCGGGTCGGCTAGGTCGGCCTCGCAGGTGATGGCCTTGCCGCCCCTGGCCGTGATCGCCGTCACAGTCTCGTCGGCGGCCGCGGGCGAGCCGTGGTAATGCACCGCTACCGTCCAACCGTCGGCCGCCAGGGATTCGGCGATCGCGCGGCCGATGCGCCGCGCCGCGCCGGTGACAAGGGCGGTGCGCGGAATGGCGGCGGCGGCGGAATTGATCATTGATTTGCGGGCCTATTTGCTGTTGCTGGTATAGCGAGTGCGACGAAAAGACAAGCCGATGACCGACCCGTCCCCCGCCCCGCCGCCCGGCGCCAAACCGTCGGCCGCAGCTCAGCCCAGCGCCACCCAGGCCACCGCCGCCCAGCGCCGCCGCAGCGCGTTCGGCACCGCCATGTTGGCGGGGGCGCTCAGCGCCGTCCTGCTGGGGCTGTGGGCCGCTTATCTGGTGCTGGCGCCCGATCCCGCGGCGTTGGCGCCTGCTGTGCCGCCGCCGTCGGCCCCGGCGGCGCCCACCGATCCCAGCCGGCTGACGCTAGTTGCCCCGCGCCAGGTGATCGAACACGATCTTCTGCGCGACTTCGAGACGGCCAGCGGCCTCGCGGTCGATCTTGTCGCCTACGACAACGAGGAATCGCTCTTGGCGGTGGCCGCCGACCGCGCGTTCAAGGCCGATGTCGTCGCCGCCGCCGGGCCGTCCGTCGCCGCTCTGCGCGCCGCCGAACGCCTGGCGGTGCTGCCGGCCCGCGCCATTCCGCAGTTGGGCGCCATCGACCCCGGCTTGCGGCGGCTTGCCGAACGGTACGACCCGGACGGGCTGTATGCCGTTCCCTTTGCCACGACCGTGCTTGGCCTCGGCGTCAACCGGGATATGATCGCAACGCGGCTCGACCCGGCGTCCGACACCGACTCCTGGGCACTGCTGTTCGATCCGCTGACGGTCGCAAAGCTGGCCGACTGCGGCGTCGTCAGCGTCGATGCCCCCTCGCTTGCCTTCCCCGCGGCGCTGCGCTTTCTCGATCTTCCGGCCGACAGCGAGTCTCCCGCCGACACAGAACGGGCCTCGGCGGTGTGGGAGTCGATCCGCCCCTCGCTCGCCAGGGTCGAGACCCGCGCCGTGGTCGACGCCCTAGCCGGCGGCCAGGCCTGCCTGGCGCTGGCCGTCGCCGGCGATGTCTACCGCGCCCGCGCCGCGCTGCGCGCCGCCGGACGCACTGACGACCTGCGTTTCATCGTTCCGCGCGAGGGCTCGCTGCTGCGGCTGTACATGCTGGCGGTGCCGCGCGCGGCACGCGATCCCGCCCGCGCTGCGGCGCTGATCGACTACCTCCTGAAACCCGAAGTGGGTGCGCGCATGACCAATGCGCGCTGGGTGGCCAACGCCGTGCCGGCGTCCCACCTCTATATCCGCGCGGACATCAAGGCCGATCCGGCGATCTATCCCGATCTTGGCCGGCTTGCGCGTCTGGCACCCGAAGCGGTGCCGGCGCCGGCCGCCGCCAGCCTACGGGCGCGGTTCTGGCAGCTTGTGAACGCCGGCACGTCTGCGCCGTGACCGTGCGTCTTACTTGAACGCGGCGATGTGGTCGCGGATGAACTGTGCCAGCGAGATCGGCTCGCGGCCGAGCAGCCGCTTGATCGTGTCGGTGGTGGTGTCGAGCCCGCCGTGGGCGATGGCGCCGATCAGCTCGCATACCGCGTTCAGGTGCCACGGATTGACCAGGACCTTTGCCAGCATGGCGCGATATCCCGCCAGCGGCTGATCGACGTAGACGATCGGGCGGCCCAGCACGTCCGAAAAGATCTGGGCGACCTCAGTGAACGTCAGTGCCTGCGGGCCGGTCAGCTCGTAGCTCTGGTTCTCGTGTCCTGTTCCCGCCAGCACCGTGGCCACTACCGCGCCGACGTCGCGCACGTCGCTCATGGCGGTCTTGCCGTTGCCGCAGGGCAGGAAGAATTTGCCCATCTCCCGGATGGTACGGGCATTGGCCAGCAGGTTCTGCATGAAGAAGTTGGGGCGGATCATGGTCCAGGCCAGCCCCGAGGCGCGGATGTAGGCTTCCGAGGCGACATGCACGGCCGGAATCGGGATGGTCGTGCCGGGCACCGCCTCCATCGAGGACATCTTCACTAGGTGGCGCACGCCCGCGGCCTTGGCGCGGTCGACGAACTTGCGTTCCAGCGCCAGTTGATGCTCGCCGTTGGGCAGCAGAACAAACGCCTTGGTCACGCCCGCCAGGGCCTTGTCCAGCACCGCGTCGTCGCCGACGTCGCCCACTACCAGCTCGATACCGGCCTCGGCCAGCGGCTTGGCCTTCTCGGCGTTGCGCACGATCGCCCGCAGCGGCAGTCCCTTGCCCGCCAGCGCGCGCGCCGTCGCGCCGCCCGTCTTGCCCGTGGCTCCTGTCAGCAGAATCATGGTGTCCCCTTGCGATAATCGGATTGCGTCCACGCCATAGCGGTTGCCGGTCCCGGCAGGCAATGGCCGGTTTGCGTGTTCGCAGCCGGGGACCGGAGCGCGGACAGCCTAGTCGGCGGCGCCGAACCCGCCGCCGCCGGGCGTGCGGATGGTGATGGCATCGCCCGGTGCGACCGTAACCGACGC
>Ga0073934_10010193_pt1 | contig 11751 bp, 10 predicted proteins | sample LarsenN4metaG_FD_76834 | JGI IMG/M metagenome (GOLD analysis project Ga0073934, IMG submission 76834) | Hot spring sediment bacterial and archeal communities from British Columbia, Canada, to study Microbial Dark Matter (Phase II) - Larsen... ... | reverse complement strand
TGGGCGGGCGCACCGTGGCCGTGAAGTGGGCGCCCGGGCCGATTCCCTATGCCGTGACCGATCGCGACGTGCCCGGGGTGAGTGCCCAGGCCTTGTCCGACGCCGTCGTCCGGGCCACGGGCACCTGGGGACGCGTGCCCGGGCTGCCCGTGTCGTTCAGCGCGCAGGGGTTCACGCGCGCGCTGCCGCTCGAGGCCGACGGCCGATCGACGCTCGGGTTCCTCGACCGTCCCGATCAGGAACGCGTGCTGGCCGCGGCGACGTTCCTGCTCGATGCCTCGACCGGCGCGATTCTCGAGTCGGACATCTACTTCAACACGCGTTTCCGCTGGTCCACCGCGCCCGGCGGGGAAGCCGGCGCCGTGGATCTCGAATCGGTGGCGCTGCATGAACTCGGGCACCTCCTCGGGCTCGGCCACTCGGCGATCGGCGAGACGACGCTCGTCGGCGACGGGCGCCGCGTGGCCTCGAGCGGCGCGGCGATGTTCCCGATTGCGTGGCCCACGGGTAGCATTGCCGACCGCGTCCTGCAGCCCGACGACATCGCCGGCGTGCGCGATCTCTACGGCGCCCTGCCAGTGGACGAGTTCGGAAGCATCCAGGGGCGCGTGACGCGGTCGGGGGCCGGCGTCTACGGCGCCCACGTCGTGGCCGCCAGTCTCGACACGGGCGAGGTGGTGGGCAGCTACACGCTGTCCGCCAGTGGCGAGTTCGTGATTGCGGGCCTGCCGCCCGGACCCTACGTGGTCCGCGTGGAGCCGCTCGACGACGTGGATGTCGAAAGCGTCTTCGGCCCCAGCCCCGTCGACATCCTGTTCGGCGTCACCTACGCGTCGAAAATCGCCGTCGTGCAGGCCGGGGGGGCCACCCCGCCACTGGTGATCGAGGTGCGGCCTCGATGACCCGGATGCGGGTGTGGTTCGTGGTGGTCGCCCTGGTGGCCACCGCGACTGGCGCGGCGGCCCAGCCGGGGGCGCCCGTGTGGCGCCCGTGGCGACCGGTCGTGGCCATTGGCGGTGTCGGACGAGGAGGCGAGGCCCTGGGCACGGTGACCATCTCCACCCGGGCCGTCGCCACCGGGACGTCGACGCCGCCGCCGTTCACGCTCTTCCGGACCGATTCCTCGCTCGACGGCGGCATCGGCGGCGAGGCCGTCGTGCTCGTGCCGGTCACGCCGGTGCTCGCCGTGGAAGTCACCGGGTCGGCCGGGCGCCGCGCGCTCGTCACCGCAATCTCCGGAGATGCCGAAGGCGCGCCGGCGACGACGGCGAGCGAGCGCATCGATGAGTACCAGGTGGGCGGCCGCCTGTCGTACCTGCTGCCGGTCGGCACGTGGCGCCGGGGCCGGCCGTTCCTGGCGGCCGGGGGCGCGTACCTGCGGCAACTGCACGAAGACAACGTGCTCGTCGAGCACGGACAGGCCTGGGCGGTGAGCGGGGGGGCGCACCTCTGGGTGCGCCAGGCGGCGCGATGGCCCGCGGGGCTCACCGCCGAAGCCGGCTGGCAGTGGCGCAGCGGCGGCATCACGCTGGCCGACGGCGTCAGGTCGTCGCCCACCGCGGGCGTTCGCCTCTTCGTGGGGCTCTGAGCATGCCGGGCGCCGCGCTGCGTGCCGTGTCGGTCTCGGCGCGCTACGACCGCGTCACCGCGCTCGACGCGGTGAGCCTCGAGGTGGGCGACGGCGAGTGCGTGGCGCTCGTCGGGGAAAGCGGCGCCGGCAAGTCCACCGTGCTCAGGGTCGCGCTCGGCCTGACGCCGATCGCCGCCGGCACCATCGAGACGCTGGGCGACGACGTGGCCCGTGTCGACCCGGTGGCGCTCAGGCGACGCGTGGGCTACGTGCCCCAGGACGGCGGGCTCCTGCCGCACTGGACGGTCGCGGCCAACGCCGGCCTCGTGCCCTGGCTCACGGGCGACCCCGATTACGAGGCGCGGGGCCGCGCGGCGCTCGCGACGGTGGGGCTGCCGCCAGACGCGTTCGGCGCGCGCTGGCCGGGCACGCTCTCCGGCGGTCAGCGCCAGCGTGTCGCCTTCGCCCGTGCGCTGGCGTTCGCGCCGAGGCTCGTGCTGCTCGACGAGCCGTTCGGTGCGCTCGATGCCCTCACGCGCAGCGACCTCCAGGCGATGTTCGAAACGCTGCGCCGCGACACGGCCGTCGCCGCGCTGCTCGTGACGCACGATTTGCCCGAGGCCTGCCGCCTCGCCGACCGGGTGGCCGTGATGCGCGCCGGACGCCTGGAGCAGGTGGCGGCGCCCGGCGACCTGGTGCGGGCGCCGGCGACGCCGTATGTCGCGGCGCTCCTGGCGCGGGCCCGCCTCGGGGAGCGGCCCGCGTGAGCAGGCGACGGCGTCTGGCGGGCGGGCTGGCGGCGGTCCTGCTGCTCGCGGGCACCCGGCCGGTCATGGCCCAGCCCGCACCGGTCGCTCCGGGCGCGCCGCTCGCCCCGATCGTCGTCGGCTCGAAGCCCTTCGGGGAGTCGTACCTGCTGGCCGAGATGTTCGCCCAGGTGCTCGAGGCGCGGGGCCTCGCCGTGACGCGCCGTCCCGGCCTGGGCGGCACCGAGATCGTGTTTCCGGCCCTCACGGCTGGCGCCATCGACGTGTTCCCCGAGTACACCGGCACGGGCCTGCTCGTGATTCTCGAGCGACCGCTCGCAACCGACCCGCTCGAGGTGTTCGCCACGGTGGCGGCCGAGTCGGCGCGCCGGTTCGACGTGCGGTGGCTGCCGCCGCTCGGGTTCGAGAACACCTACGCCATGTCGGTGCGGACCGAGATGGCCGAGCGCCTGGGCCTGCGCACGATCGGCGACGCGGCCCGCGCGGTGCCGGCCCTGCGCGCCGGCTTCACCGCGGACTTCATCGGCCTGCCCGACGGCCTGCCGCTGCTTCGCCGTGCGTACGGACTGGCGCCCGCGTCGGTAGCCGCGCTCGCGCCCGCACTGAAGTACCGCGCGCTCGTCGAGGGCGACGTGGATCTCATCGACGCCTATTCCACCGATGGGCTGCTCGACCGTTATCCGGTGACCGTGCTCAGGGACGACCGCCGCGTGTTTCCGCCCTACGACGCCGCCGCGGTCGTGCGGGGCGCCACCGCCCGCGCGCGGCCCGAGGCCGTCGCCGCGCTCACCGAGCTCAGCGGACGCATCGACGTCGTCCGCATGCGCCGGTGGAACGCGCAGGTCGACGTGGAGCGGCGTCCGGTGGCCGAGGTCGCGCGGGAGGCCCTTGCCGAACTGGGCGTCGTGGCAGACACCGGCGAGCGGGAGCCGGTCGCGGCCCCGGGCGACGTCGCGCTCGCGGCATACCTGTGGGGGCGGCGCGATCTCATTGCGGCGCTCACGGCGCGACACCTGTGGCTCACGCTCGTGTCGCTCGGGGCCGCCAGTGTCGCCGGCGTGGCGGCGGGACTGGCCGTGGCGGGCACGCGGCTGGCCGAGGGGGTGACACGCGCGGTGGGGCTGCTGCAGACGGTGCCCGGGCTGGCACTGCTCGCGTTCATGCTCCCGGTGGCGGGCATCGGCGCGGTGCCGGCCATCCTGGCCCTGTTCCTCTACTCGCTCTATCCGATCGTGCGGGGCACGGTGACCGGCGTGGCGCAGGCCTCGCCGCAGGCGGTCGATGCGGCCGTGGCGCTCGGGATGACGCCGCGCCAGGTGCTGTGGTGGGTGCGGATGCCACTGGCGCTGCCGGTGGTGATGGCCGGCATCCGCACGTCCGCCGTCACCAACGTGGGCACCGCCACCCTGGCGGCCTTCATCGGCGGCGGGGGGCTGGGCGATCCGATCGTGGCAGGACTTGCGCTCGCCGACTCGCGCCAGATCCTGTCGGGGGCCATTCCCGCCGCCCTCCTGGCGCTCGTCGTGGACGTGGCGCTCGGACGCGTGCAGTGGTGGCTGACGCCGCGGGCGCTGAGGTAGGATGCGCCCCACACCAAGGAGCGGCGGCATGCGCAGGGCACTGGGCGGGGCATTCGTGATGGCGGTGGCCGCGGGCGCGACGGCGGCCGCGCAGCCGGCGGGTGTCGCCGCGTGGCGCGCGGCCCACGAGAAGGCCATCGTCGACGAACTCGCCGGCCTGGTGGCGCTGCCGAACGTGGCCGGCAACGACGCCGACATGCAGAAGAACGCCGCCGACCTCGAGCGGCGCTTCACGGCGCGGAAGTTCAAGGTGGAAACCGTGGGCGGGCCGGGGTCGCCCGTGGTCTTCGCCAGCCTCGACGTGCCCGACGCCCGCGGCACTCTCACGTTCTACATCCACTACGACGGCCAGCCGGTGGATCCGGCCGAGTGGACGCGTTGCAAGCCCTTCGCCCCGTGCCTCTGGAGCGCCACGGGACCGGTGCCCGACGACCCCTCGCGCACGCGCTTCGATCCGGAATGGCGGCTCTACGGACGCTCGGCCTCCGACGACAAGGGGCCGATCGTGGCGCTGCTGAATGCGGTTGATGCGCTCAGGGCCACCGGCACGGGGCCGGCCTGGAACCTGCGTGTCGTGCTCGACGGCGAGGAGGAGGCCGGCTCGGCGAACTTCCGCCGTTTCGCCGCCGCGCGCGCCTCGTCGCTCAAGACGGACCTGGCCATCACGCTCGATGGCCCGCGGCATCCGAGCGGACGCCCCACGGTGTACTTCGGGGTGCGGGGCGGCGCCGGCGTGACGATCACGGTGTACGGCGCCAAGGGCGACGTGCATTCGGGCAACTACGGCAACTGGGCGCCCGATCCCTCGATGCGCCTGGCGAAGCTGCTCGCCACGATGAAGGACGACGATGGCCGCGTGCTCATCAAGGACTTCTACGCAGGCGTCCGGCCGCTCACGCCCACCGAGACGGCCGCGCTCGCCGCCGCGCCCAGCGTGGAGGCGCGGCTCGCCCGGGACTTCGCGGTCGCGATCCCCGAGCGGCCCGGCGAGCGCCTGGAAGTGAAGCTGAACCAGCCCACCCTGAGCATCCTCGAACTCTCCACGAGCGGCATTCCCGGCCGGTCCGCCATTCCCGGCTCGGCGTCGGCCCGGCTCGAGGTGCGCATGGTGAAGGACCTCGTGCCCGAGACACAGAACCAGCGCATCATCGACCACGTGAAGGCCCAGGGCTACCACGTGGTGACCGGCCGCGAACCGAGCGACGAGGAGCGCCGTACGCACCGCCTGATCGCGCGCGTGGATCCGAGGCGTGGTTCCGCGGCCTCACGCGTGTCGATGGACGACCCGAAGGCCCAGGCCGTCGTCAAGGCGCTCACCTTCAACGGCGTGCCGCCCGTGCAGTTGCCGACGCTCGGTGGCGGCCTGCCGTTCGGCACCTTCAGCGACCAGTACGCGATGCCGACCGTGGGCGTGTCGATCGTGAACTTCGACAACAACCAGCACGGCCCCGATGAGAACCTGCGACTGCAGAACCTGTGGGAGGGCATCGAGATGCTGGCGGCCCTCATGACGCTGCCGAAGTGACGCCGGGCCATGCGACACCTGGTCCTGGCCTTCTGCGTAGCGGCGCTGCCGGCCGCCCACCTGCTCGCCCAGCCGGCGCCGGCCGACCAGCTCGCGGCGAAGCTGCAACGCGACCTCGATACGATTGCCGCCGACGCCCGCGGCGTGGTGGGGGTGGCGGTCGTCGACCTCACCTCCGGCCGCCGGCTCGAGGTGAATGGCGCCACGGTGTTTCCGCAGGGCAGCGCCATCAAGATCCCGCTGCTCGTCGAGCTGTTCCGGCGCGCGGATGCGAAGGAGCTGTCGCTCGCCGACCGCGTCACGCTCACCGCGGCCGATCGCACGGGCGGCTCCAGCCTGCTGCAGCACTTTTCGGATGGCGGGTCGGCCTTCTCGTTGCACGACCTGGCCGTGCCGATGGTGGTGCTCTCGGACAACACGGCCACCAACATGCTCATCGACAGGGTGGGCATGGACCGCGTGAATGCGACGATGGCGGCGATGGGACTGCCGAACACGAAGCTGCAGCGCAAGATGATCCGGCAGCAGGACCAGGCCGCGGGTCGCGAGAACGTCTCCACGCCGCGCGAGGCCGTGGAGCTCATGGTGAAGCTCTCGCGGTGTGACGTGCCCCTCACGGCCTCGTCGTGCGCCGAGGTGGTGCGGCTGCTCGAACTTCCGAAGGGCGGCGCGTTTCGTCAGCCGATTCCCGCCGCCGTGCCGGTGGCGTGGAAGCCCGGTTCGCTCGACGGCGTCAGCACGGCCTGGGGGCTCGTGCGCCTCGAGGGCGCGCCCTACGCCATCGCGGTCATGGTGACCTTCGGCGACGCGGAGGTGGACGACGTGGTGCGCCGTGTGTCGGCGGCGGCGTTTGCCCACTTCCGGCAGGTGGCCGGGGCCACACCGCTCGGCGCGCGCATCGCCCCGGCGCTCGTCAAGAAGCCGGGCCCGCCCCGCTAGGGCCCGACCCGGGGGGGCGCCGCACGGCGGCTGCGTGTCTACGGCGCCGCCTGGTGGCGGTCGGTGAGGGCTTTCGGCGCCCAGAGGAAGCCGAACGACTGCGCGCCGTCGCGCCCGTGCGTCTTGTGGTGGATGAGGTGCGCCATGATGATCCGGCGCAGGTACCGCCACTGCGGTACCTGGCGGATCGCCACGCGGCGATGCACGACGATGTCGTGGAACACCACGTAGATGGCGCCGTAGGCCGTCATGCCGAGACCCACCGGCAACATCCACGATCCGCCGGCGTCCACGCCGGCCTTGATGAAGAGGATCGAGGGCACGGCGAAGACGATGCCGAAGAGGTCGTTCCATTCCCAGCCGCCCTCGTGCGGCACGTGGTGCGACCGATGGAGGAACCAGAGCGGTCCGTGCATCAGGAAGCGGTGCGTCAGGTACGCCACGCCCTCCATGGCGATGAGCGCCAGCAGGAACCAGGCCGCAAAGACGATCCACGACATCGCGTTCACCCTAGCATGGCCACCGTCGGTGGCGTGAAGAGGCCGGCCCTCGGCGGCCCGCTCCCGGGGCCGCGCGCCTTGAGCCACGCGGTGGCGACGGCCGCCTGCGCGAGGCGCGCGAGCTTCGCGGGCGTGCCCGCGACGGTGCGCGACGTCCAGGCCGCCTCGCCGCGCGCGACGACGCGGCGGCCGATGTCGCGATAGACGAGCCGCGCGGTGGCGATGGCCCAGGCGGAACGGCCCGGCAGGTGCGCGATGCCGTGCCAGGCGGAATCGTAGTAGCGCTCGGCCTCGGCCACCAGGCGCGCCGCCACAACTGCCAGCCGCCGGGCGGTCGCGGCGTCGAGCGTCGTGCCCGGCGTGAGGGCGGCGCCGGCCTCGCGCAGCCAGTCGGCCGGCAGGTAGATCCGGCCGTGAGCGAGATCGTCGCCGACATCGCGCGCGATGTTGCTCAACTGGAAGGCGAGTCCGAGATCCGAGGCGCGGCAGAGCACCGCCCGGTCGCGCACCCCCATCACCCACGCCATCATCAGCCCGACGACGCCGGCCACGTGGTAGCAGTAGTCGAGCGCGTCGTCGAGCGTGGCGTAGGTGCGGCCGGCGGCATCCATGGCAAAGCCCGCCAGGTGGTCGTCGGCCAGCCGGCGGGGGAGCGCCGTGGCGGCGACCACCCGCGCGAGCGCGCCGAACGGGCTCATGGGGTCTGCCGAGCCGGCAAACGCCGCGCCGGTGCCGGCGCGCAGGTGCTCGAGCCGCGCGCCCAGGTCGCCGACGGCCTGCCGCTCGTGTCCCAGCACCTGGCCATCCACGACGTCGTCGCAGTGGCGGCACCAGGCGTACAGGTCCCACACGAGGGCGCGCGTGGCCGGGTCGAAGAGCCGCGCCGCCAGTGCGAAGCTCTTCGAGCCCGTGCGGATGGCGGCATCGCGGCCCGCCGGGACGGCGACGCCGTGCGCGGACGCGCCGCTCACCCCCGGCGTCCTCCGAGGTCGTCGATCATCAGCCCGGCCGTGGCCTTGGCCGAGTTCACCACGCCGGGGACGCCGGCGCCGGGATGCGTGCCGGCGCCGACGAAGTAGAGGTTGGGCAGCCGGTCGTCGCGGTTGTGCACGCGGAACCAGGCGCTCTGCGTGAGCACGGGCTCGAGCGAGAAGGCCGAACCGTGGTGCGCGTGCAGTTCGGCCTGGAAGTCGAGCGGCGTGAAGATGCGCCGGGTCACCAGATCCTTCCGCAGGTGCGGAATGTAGCGGGCCTCGAGGTAGTCGAGGATGCGGTCCGCGTATCGCGGCCCCTCGACGGTCCAGTCCATGCCGCGGCCGGCGCCGAGATGCGGCACCGGCGACAGCACGTAGAAGGCCTCGCAGCCATCCGGCGCGAGCGAGGGATCGGAGAGCGTCGGGGCGTGCAGGTAGAGCGAGAAGTCGTCGGCGAGCGTGCCGGTGTCGAAGATGTCGGCGAGCAGCTCTCGGTAGCGCGGGCCGAAGAGCACGTTGTGATGCGCCAGGTGCGGATGCCGCCGCTTGGTCCCGAAGTAGATGAGGAAGAGCGACATGCTGAAGCGCTTCCGCTCCAGGGCGCGTGCGGCCGACTGCCCGCGCGGGTCGTGGCCGAGCAGCGCCTTGTAGGTGTGCACCACGTCGGCGTTGCTGGCGACGGCGGACACGGGAATCACCTCGCCGGCGGCCGTGCGGACGCCGGTGACCCGTCCGCGGTCCGTGAGGATGCGGTCCACCGGCGTGGAGAGGCGCACCGTGCCGCCGAGCCGCTCGAAGAGCGCCACGAGCGCCCGCACCAGCGCGCCCGTGCCGCCCCGCGGGAACGTGACACCCCAGGTGCGCTCCAGCACGTGGATGAGCGTGTAGATCGACGAGGTGGCAAACGGATTGCCACCGACGAGCAGCGAGTGGAAGCTGAAGGCCTGCCGGTGATGGTCGTCACGGATGTAGCGGCTCACCACGTCGTACACGGTGCGGTAGGCCTCGAGCCGCACGAGCTGGGGCGCTGCCCGGACCATGCTCCACAGGTCCAGGAAGGGCACGTGCGCGAGCTTCGTGTAGCCCTCGTGGAAGACGTCCTGCGCATAGGCGAGGAACTGCCGGTAGCCCTCCACGTCCTCGGGGCAGCGCGCGGCGAGCTGGCGCGTGACCGCGAGCAGATCGTTCGAGTAGTCGAACGTGTGGCCGTCTTCCCAGAACAGCCGGTAGAACGGCATCACGGGCAGCAGGTCCACGTGCTCGGCCATGCGTTCGCCAGCCAGGGCGAAGAGCTCTTCGAGGCAGCCGGGTGCGGTGATGACCGTCGGACCGGCATCGAAGGTGAAGCCCTGATCCTGGTAGACGTAGGCCCGTCCGCCCGGCTTGTCGCGCTGCTCGAGCAGGATCGTGGTGAGTCCGGCTGCCTGCAGGCGGATCGCGAGGGCGAGTCCGCCGAAGCCGCTGCCGATGACGGCGACCGGGGCCGACGAGGCGGTCACGACGCTACTCCCAGAGGTGCGCGAGGGCGCGCGAGATGGGCACCGGTGGACGGCCGGTGAGCAGCCGGAGCTTGTCGGTGGTGGTGAGGCGCCCCGCGTAGAAACGGGCGATGAGGGCGGCCGGGCGGCGGTAGAAGAGCGCCAGCACCTGGGCCCGCGCCTCGGGGGCCGCGGCCCGGAACAGCCACCGGTTCAATAGACGGAAGAACCCGCGTTCCTCCCATCGACGCGCGGCCAGGCTTCGCACCCCTGAATAGACGCGCTCCGGCGCCGCGAGATCCATGGCGGCCAGAGCCTCGGCCGTGGCGACCGCGTCGGGCAGGGAATAGCCGGTGGTGGGGTGGAACAGGCCGGCGCGCATGCCGATACGGGGCTGGTCCCCGGTCCAGAAGGCCTCGATCCGCCCGCCGAGGGGAATGGGCAGGCTGCCGGTTTCCTCCCGCACCACGTGCGACACCACCCAGCCCTCGCGGGCGATGTAGGCGGCGATCGCCGCGCGTGCGGCCGCAAGGTCGACCCCCGGCGTGTCGGCGTAGGCGGTGTCCTCCACGAGGAGGCGCGTGGGCGAAAAGGGCAGCACGTAGACGAACTTGAAGGCGCCTGCCTGCGGCACCGTGGCGTCCATGATGACCGGCGTGACCACGCCGTGCGGCCGCGCGCACTCGATCTCCTGCCCGAGGAACGTCTGCCAGCCGAGCGGCACGTCGATGGCAGAGGCGCCGCGGGCGTCGATGACGACGCGTGCCTCGAGCGTGGAGCCGTCGTGCAGCCGGACGCGCGTGGGCGTCACGAGGTCGACCGGGCTCTGGCACCGCACGCGCGGCCCGAGCGCTGCCGTGACGGCCGCGTGCAGGCGGGCCGAAGTGAGGCTGCAGTATGCGGCGTCGAGCGTCCGCGTGAAGCCCGGGAACGCCACGCGATGGGCCGGCCATTCGGCCGCCACGGCCGGGGCGAGCCACTCGAGCGCCGCGGGCGGCAGGTCGGTGGCATGACACGACCAGGTGTGGTTCCCGCCGAGGGTGGGACCGGCCTCGACGAGCTCGACCGCCAGAAACGGCCGCGCGGCATGCAGCCGCCAGGCGGCCAGGCTGCCGGCGAGACCGCCGCCGACGATCACTGCGTCCAACATGCCGTGACGCGAGCGTATCACGCGGTCCCGGCGAGGCGCCCCGGCGAGGCCCCCTATACTGAGCGCGTGCCGCTCGTGTCCGCGCCGCCGTCCGCGCCCGCGTTGCAGGTCCGGGGCGCCACGCGGCGTCTCGGCTCACGGCAGGTACTCGACGGCGTGAGCCTCGACGTGCCGGCCGGGGCGCTGGTCGTCGTGGCCGGGCCGAATGGCGCCGGCAAGTCGTCGCTCGTGCGTGCCATCGGCGGACGGCTCGCGCTCGACGCCGGCACGATCACGATCGCGGGCCTCGCGGCCACGGACGCACGGCGCGCCGGCCGGCTAGGTCTCGTACCGCAGGACATCGCGCTCGACGGCCATCTCTCCGTGCGGGAGAACCTGCGGCTCTGGGGCGCCCTGGCTGGCGCCCCGCGGGCGGATCTCGATCGGCGGATCGCGCAGGGGCTCGCCTGGGCCGGGCTCGCCGAGCGGGCCGGGGCCAGGCCCGACGCGCTCTCGGGAGGCATGCGCCGCCGTGTCAACCTGCTGGCCGCGCTGCTGCACGACCCGCGGCTGCTCGTGCTCGACGAGCCCACGGTGGGCGTGGACCGCGAGGTGCGCGTGCAGTTCTACGGTCTGCTCACCGAGCTCTGCCACCGCGGGTGTGGCGTGCTGATGGCCACCCACGAACTCGAAGACGCCGCCGAGGTGGCCGGCCGCGTGGTCGTGCTGCACCGCGGCCGCGTCGCGGCCGACGGCGCGGTCGATGCGATCGTGTCCCGGTACTGTGCGCCCGGCGGCGACATCGTCGTCACCGTCGATGCCCCTGAATCCGCGGCCGCCCTCGCGGCCGAGGGATTCACGGCCGAGGCAGCGGGGCAGTGGGTGCGTGCCGAGGGCGCGGCCGCGACCGACCTGCGCGCGCTGCACGCGCGGTTGACCGCCGGCGGCGTCCACGTCCGCGACCTGCGGTGGCGCCGGCCCTCGCTCGACGGTGCCGTGGCCGCGGCGGTCGCCCGGTTCGAGAGGGGCGCGCCATGAGATGGGCGGTGTGCCGCGCGCAACTCCTGGCCCTGGCCGGCGACACGGGCGCGCTCGCGATGGGTTTCGTGCTGCCGGTCGTCGTCTACCTGATCTTCGCCGCCATCTTCGCCAGCGCGGCCGGCGACGACCTGCGCGTGTCGGTGGCCGTGGCCGACGAGGTCGCCACGCCGCTGTCGCGGCGGCTCGTGGCGGCGCTCGGGCGCGAGACGACCATCCGGATCGTGGGGACGGGGGCATCGGCCGCCGCG
>Ga0073934_10010192_pt1 | contig 11751 bp, 14 predicted proteins | sample LarsenN4metaG_FD_76834 | JGI IMG/M metagenome (GOLD analysis project Ga0073934, IMG submission 76834) | Hot spring sediment bacterial and archeal communities from British Columbia, Canada, to study Microbial Dark Matter (Phase II) - Larsen... ... | reverse complement strand
GCCGAGCAGCACGAAGAAGACGATGAGGGAGAGGTTGAGCTTGGGGCCGAGACGTTCGGGCAGAAGTCGCACGCGCGTGATCGCTACGAGGGCGTGGTTTCTAGTGGTGCGAGGCCGATCTGTGCGGCGTACAGGGCTGCCTGGGTGCGGCTCTGCACGCCGAGCTTCATGAGGATGTTGCTGACGTGCGTCTTGACGGTCTTCTCACCGATGGTGAGCGCGTGCGCGATCTCCTTGTTCGCCTTGCCCTGCGCGAGCAGGCGCAGGACGTCGGTCTCGCGCTCGGTAAGAGCCTGCGGGTTGTCGGGCGCGCGCACCTCGCGGACGAGACGTGCGGCCGCGGCCGGCGAGAGCTGCACCTGACCGGCGGCGGCGGCCTTGATCATGCGGCAGAGCTCTTCCTGCTTGGTGTCCTTGAGCAGGTAGCCGATAGCGCCGGCCTTGATGGCGCCGACGACGGCCGTGTCCTCGAGCACGCTGGTGAGGGCGATGACTTCGGTGTCGGGGATTTCGCGGCGGATGGTCTCGGTGGCGGTGATGCCGTCCATCACCGGCATGAGCATGTCCATGAGGACGACATCCGGCTTGAGCTTGTGGGCGAGCTTCACGGCCTCGGCGCCGTTCTCCGCCTCGCCCACCACCTCGAGCTCGTCATCGAGAGCGAGGAACATCTTCAGCCCCTGGCGCACCACGCTGTGGTCGTCGGCGAGGATGATTCTGATAGGCACTCTAGATACGCCCCCTTCGGCCCGAAGCGCTGCCGCGAGATGCATCAATGATAGCAGGCTCGATGTCAATTCCTCCGACTTTTGACGGAGGCGCCGCATCGGCCGCACGCCGTATCGTCGACCCGTCCGTTGGAGGGACGCGACGGGGTGTCGCGGCCAGCAACACTGAAGCGAGACAACTGAATGATCAGAATCCTGCTGGCTGACGACCAGAGCAACGTCCGCAGGGGGCTACGGATGCGCCTGGACCTCGAGCCGGGGATCGCCGTCATCGGTGAGGCCGGCGATGGCGAGCGGGCCATCGAGCTGGCGCGCGAGCTTGCGCCTGACGTCGTCCTGATGGACGTCGAGATGCCGAAACTGGACGGCATCGCCGCCACCGAGCGGCTGCAGCAGCTCGTTCCCGGCTGTTCGGTCGTGATCCTCACCATCCACGATGATGCCGGGACACGGGAGCGGGCACGGAACGCGGGTGCCGCGGCGTTCGTCTCCAAGCACCAGATCGATGCCAAGCTGATGGAGGCGATCCGCTCTGCACGGCCGGGGCCTGAGGCGCAGCCGGGCTGACGCGCGGGGCGCACCGTCGCTCAGTCGAGCACGAGCTCGGCGATGCGACGAAGCTGAGCCGGCGGACCGCCGACGAGCATCGTCGTAAGACACGTTTCCTTCCACATTGCGAGCTCGTCCCGGATCTTCTCGGGGGGCCCGATGAGCGCAACATCTTCGACCAGTCGCGTCGGAATGGCGGCCATCGCCTCGGCTTTCTTGCCGGCGAGGTACAGCTCCTGCACCTTCTCGCACTCGGCCTCGTAGCCGAGGCGCGCGATCACGTCGTAGTGGAAGTTCGCGCCCTTCGCGCCCATGCCGCCGACATACAGCGCGAGCATGGGCCGGATCATGTTGGCGCCCTGTTCAAGGTCATCGGTGATGATGATGGTCACCGGTGACACGACTTCAAACGTTTCGGGCGTGTGGCGCGTGCCGGGCCGCGAGAAGCCTTCATTCAGCGCGTTTCGGTAGAACTTGTCGCTCTTCGGCGAGAAGAACAGCGGCAGCCAGCCATCTGCGATCTCGGCAGCGAGCGCGACGTTCTTCGGTCCTTCAGCCGCGAGGTAGATCGGCAGGTCGCGGCGCAGCGGGTGCACGGTCGACTTCAACGGCTTTCCGAGGCCAGCGCCACCCGGGTACGGCAGCTGGTAGTGCTTGCCCGCGTACGACACCGGCTCGTCGCGGGCGAGGACTTTGCGGATGATGTCGATGTACTCGCGGGTGCGCTCGAGCGGGCGCGGGTAGGGCTGCCCGTACCACCCTTCGACCACCTGCGGGCCTGACGCGCCGATGCCGAGGATGAAGCGCCCGCCGGAAAGGTGATCGAGCGTCATCGCGGCCATCGCGGTGGCCGCGGGCGTGCGGGCGGAGAGCTGCGCGATCGCGGTGCCGAGCTTGATCTTCGTGGTCTTCGCGCCCCACCAGGCGAGCGGCGTGAACGCATCGGAACCGTATGCCTCGGCGGTCCAGACGGAGTCGAAACCGTACTCCTCAGCGGCGGCGATCGTCTCTTCGATGCCGGCGGGCGGGCCCGAACTCCAGTATCCGGCGCTCAGTCCGAGCTTCATGTCGTGCTCCTTTCGTGCGCGATGCCACGGTGCTCCGGATAGCCGCGCGCTGCAATCGGCCAGATCTCGACGACTTCGTCGCCGTCGAGGGCGTACATCACGTCGTGGAGATTGATGGTGGGGTCGATGTGCGACGGCCAGAGCTCGATGTGGTCGCCGACGGCGATGGGGCAGTCGGGCGGAAGCGCGATCGTCGCGTGCTCGTCGGACAGAAAGAGGACCGATGCGCCGTCGATCCCTTTGACGTCGGGGTTGCCGTGGTCGATCGAGCAGGCCTTGTGCCCGTTGTCGGCGGCGCACTGCTCCGGGCGCGGACGGCTGAGTACCGTGCCGAGGACGGTGAACGCCTTCTCGAACGGGATGTCGAGGCGCGCGTAGGCGGTATCCATCAGCACGTACGATCCCGCCTGGATCTCCGTGACGCCTTCCATGGCGCCAGTGATGTCGTACGTCCCGGTGCCGCCACCGCTGACGATCTCGACGCGCAACCCCTGCTCACGCGCGTCGCTGACGGTCGAGAGGAGGCGCTCCATCGCCTTGGTCGTCCGCTGCTCACGCTCGGCGCGATCCTCGATGGCGACGACATGCCCCTCGTAGCCCATGAAGCCACGGAAACGCACGCCATCGAGCGCGCTTGCGCGGTGGGCGAGCGTGACGGCCGGCTCGCCCGGCGCGATGCCGCAGCGGGGGAGGCCGACGTTCACATCGACGAGGACGCCGACGGTCGTGCCGGCGGCGCGGGCAGCGGCAGCGATGTCGTCGAGCGCGAAGGCGCTGTCGACGGCGACGGTCAGGTCGCAGCTGCCGGCGAGCTGCGCCGCGCGCGCGGCCTTGCCCGGCCCGACGACTTCATTCGCGATCAGTACGTCGGTCGTGAGTCGCTCGCGCACGACCACCTCGGCCTCGCCGACGGTGGCGCACGTAAGCCCAGTGCACTGGCCGGCAGCGAGCTGACGACGAGCGATGGCGGGCGTCTTGTGAGCCTTGAAGTGCGGACGCAGCTTGCAGGAGCGAGCGGCGAAGTAGGACGCCATGCGTTCGATGTTGCGCTGCATGGCGGGAAGGTCGACCACGAGCGCGGGCGTGGGAATGTCGCGGAGCTTCACGGCATGAGCGTACCGGGCGCGTGGCTTAGTGAACATCGACACAGCTTTCGAGCGAGGCGCGGGCCCGATACCCTCAATGAGTGACTGACGGGAAACGACGGCGGCGGCGCGGCAGGCGCGGTGGACAGGGGCGGCCGGCGGGCGAAGGCTCGCAGCAGGCGCGATCGGAACCGCAGGCCGGCGACGTCGAGGAGACAGAGCAACCGGCGCATGACGCGCCGCGGCGCGGCGCGCGGCGTGACACGCGCCGCTCGAAGACGGGCGCTCCCGCACCGCCGGCGAACGGCGGTGGTTCGATACGGCGCGCGCCGTCAGCGGGTGAGAGCAGAGGGCGCGCGCGAGAGAGCGGGCGCGATGGCGGCGGGCGCCAGCGACGCGAGCCAGCCACGCGCCTGCTTGAGCCGCCTCCCCCGCCGGACCCGGTGTCCGTGGAGTTGGGCCAGGCGTTCCGCGACGCGCACGACGCGGTCCGAGACGCGCGCAAGGCTCTCGAGAAGCGCAGGGCGGAATTCGGCGACGAGCCGGACTGGATGGTCGCCCAGCTGGAAGCGGCAGAGCAGCGGTTCGCCGAGGCGGCGGACCGCTGGGTCGAGCATCTGGCGAAGACCGGACGAAGGTCGGTGCGTCGCTAGCCGTTCGGGCTAGGGCGTCCCGGAGTCCGGGATGTCGGTCCCCTCTCCCACGAACGTCAAGGTCTTGTCCCCAACGCGCACCGTGTAGGTGACGCCACGGTCGAAGTCGCTGCCCAACTCGACGACCTCCTCGTGCGTGCCGTAGATGGCCGTGCAGGCTACGTCCGGATCGGCGATGACTGTGTTCGTCACTCGGATCTCGATCGTCGTGCCGGTGCGTGTCGTGGTGATGTCGTGGAACTCGTGGCAGCCGTCAGGGATGCCGGAAAGGACGCGGACGGCGTATTGCGGGGGGAAGCTCTCGCGGATGATGAGCTCCGCTTCGTCGATTGGCGCGTCCACGATGCGACGTGCGGGCGTCGGCGAGGCATCAGCGCCGCCATCATCGCTGTCGGCGGTGTCCTCGCCGCATGCCGCGGCGAGGACGGCCGCGGAGACCGTCAGCGCGGTGAGAAGAAGTTGTCGGATCACGTTCGTGCTCTTTCGTGTGCGCTCCTCTACCTGTCCGGACGATAGCGCAGCGGCTTTGGTTCCCCATAGGCGAAGCCGTACGGGGTCGTTTGTCAGAGGGCACAGGGGCTCTCGTTGTCGTGATACGATCGCCGTATGAGTGACGAAGCATCGCACCCACCGTTTGACCTCACGCGCTTCCACAACCTCCTCGAGACGAAGCGCTTCGGCCGGAACCTGGTGTTCGAGCCAACCGTTGGGTCGACGATGGATCTCGCGCGCGATGCGGCACACCACGGCGCGGCCGAGGGCACGGTGGCCCTGGCCGATGAGCAGACGGCGGGCCGCGGACGCCTGGGGCGGTCATGGATCACGCCGCGCGCGTCGAACCTGACGTTCACGGTGGTGCTGCGACCACCTCGCCATGTGTTGCGCCAGGTGGCGATGCTCGCGCCGCTCGCGGTCGCGCTTGCGGTCGAGGAGGCGACGGGCGTGCGTACCGCCATCAAGTGGCCGAACGACGTCCATGCATCGGGAAGGAAGCTTGCCGGCGTGCTTATTGAAACGGAGTCGGACGGCAGCGGCGAGGCGATCGTGCTGGCGGGCATCGGCCTCAACGTGAACTTCGACCCGCGCGAGTACGCGGAGATCCGCGACATCGCGACGAGCCTGTCCGTGGAGACGGGCCACCCAGTCGACCGCGAGCCGTTGCTCGCGACGGTCATGCTCCACTTCGAGCGGCTGTACGACGAAGCGAAGGCCGGCGGATCGCTGCGAGACCGCTGGCGCGAGCGTCTGGCCATGCTGGGGCAGGCAGTGAAGGTGGCGGCGCCAGGCCGGACGATCGAGGGCACGGCGGAGGACGTTGACGATGACGGATCGCTGCTGGTGCGCACGGCCAGCGGCGACGTGGTCGCGATCGAGGCGGGCGACGTCACGTTACGCGAGTGAACCGACGCCCGCGCGCGCCTCGGCCATGCGCTTCACGTTCGCGAGCGAGCGGGCGAACACGCGGGTGAGATGCGGCTTCACGAGAAGCGCGAACGCGGCCGCGCCGAGCGGCCCGAGCGGCGGCTGGACATCCTCGATCCAGCGGAAGATGGTGCCGTTCTCGGCTCGATAGAGCACGAACTCGCCTGTGCCGGCGAACGACCCGCGGTGCGCGACGTCGATGCGGCGGCCGGGCTGCCATGCCGTGACCTGCATGACGTCCTTCACGATCGGCAGGCCGAACAGCTCGCTCGTGACTTCCATCACGGCTCCCTCGCCGCGCTTGACGTCGGACGTGACGCGAAGCTCGCGCACGTCGACCATCCAATCGCCCTGACGCTCGAGGTCGGCGAGGATCTCCCATACGGTCTCGGGTGGAGCGGCAATGAATGTGGCAACTTCGAGATGCGCCATGGCACCACCAGCATAGAGCCTCACTGGAGGGCTGCCCGCAAGCGTACAATCGGATCATGTTGCAGGTGTGGCGCAGCCTCGGCGCAAGGGCACAATGGGCGCTCCAGCTTCTCGTGGTGTTCGCCATCGCGCGCGTCATCGCCGGGCTCATAATGATCGCGTTCGTGTCGGACGCGATTGCCTGGGGCTACGAGATCACGGCGATCATCGCGGGCTGCGCCGTCGTGTACGTGCTCGTCGCGCTGGCCGTGCGCCGCTGGGCGCCGCCGCGCACCCGTTAGCTCACGGTGCCCTCGCGCGTCGGCGGTTCAGCCTCCGGCGACAGCGACTCTCCGCTCCCGCTCGGGACGTGCACGCGCGGGCGGCTACCGCCGCCGGCACCGTCGCCGCGCCCGCCGGTGCGACTGATGACGAGATCGATGAGGTCGACGGGCACCGGGAAGATGATCGTGCTGTTCTTCTCGGCGGCGACCTCGGTGAGCGTCTGGAGGAAGCGGAGCTGCAGCGTCGCCGGTTCTTCGGCCATGACGGCGCCGGCCTGGGCTAGCCGCTCGGACGCCTGCAGCTCACCCTCGGCGTGGATGATCTTCGCGCGGCGCTCGCGCTCGGCCTCGGCCTGACGCGCCATGGCGCGCTGCATGCCCTGCGGCAGCTCGACGTCCTTCACCTCGACGGTGCTGACCTTCACACCCCACGGCTCAGTCTGCTCGTCGATGATCCTCTGGAGCTGCATGTTGATCTGCTCACGCTCCGAGAGCAGGTCATCGAGGTTGGACTGGCCGAGCACGCTACGCAGCGTCGTCTGCGAGATCTGCGAGGTCGCGCGGAAGTGGTCGAGGACGCGCGTGACGGAGTCCTCGGGGTTGGTGACGCGGAAGTAGATGACGGCGTTGACCTTCACGGTTACGTTGTCGCGGGTGATGCACTCCTGCGACGGCACATCCATCGTGACGGTGCGGAGGTCGACCTTCACCATGCGGTCGACGATGGGCAGGATGACGAACAGGCCGGGGCCTTTGGCGCCGACGAGCCGGCCGAGGCGAAAGATCACGCCGCGCTCGTACTCCTGGACGATCTTCACGGAGTAGAACCATGTGATGAAGCCCCACGGCGGGATGAGCAGGAAGAACGCGAACGCCGTGAGGACGAACCTCAGGACGGACGCGAGGCCGCCTTCATCTCTCGCGCGTTCGGTCTCGGGGCGGACGATCTCGGGGGGAATCTGGGCCATCGCGGGCCTCCTTTCGCAACCACGCCCGATGTAGCGATCGTGGACATTGTAGGCAGCGCGCGTTGCGCAGCACACGAGGGCGGGCGTACGATGGCGTTCCAGTCCACGGCGGGAGGCGACAGATGCTGGAACACGTCGATCGCGTGCAGCTTGCGGTGCGCGACATCGAGGAGGCGACACGCACGTTCGAGGGGGTATTCGACGCGCGGAGGGTGCGCGACGATACCGTGCGGGCGTACGGCGCCAATCGCCGCGTCCTACACGCCGGCACGAGTGAGTTCGAGCTGTTGCAACCGGCGGGCGCGGGACCGGTGCGCAACTTCGTCGAGCAGTGGGGCGAAGGGCTGTTCGCGGCAGGCTTCTCGACGCGCGACATGGACGGCGTTGCGTCGCGGCTGCGCCAGCGCGGCGTGGCCTTCGAGCAGGAGGGCGATCAACTACTCATCGCGCCGGATCAGACACCGGGGCTGCGGATGGTGATCTCGCCCGAGAGGGACCGGCCGATGACGGGGCTACTGCGCTACCTGTACGAGGTGACGAACCTCATCGACGACCACGAGGCTGCCGCGCGCTTCTATGCGGACACCTTCGCGCTGGACCCGACGCGCTTCTCGCCGATCGTAAGCAAGCATTACGGGTACAAGGGACAGCTCACGCTGTTCAATCCGCCGGACCGCCTCGACCGGATCGAGCTCTCACAGATCACTGACTGGGACAGGGCGATGGGCCGGTTCATGAAGCGCCGCGGGGGCGAGACGCTCTACATGTGCTTCGCAGAGGCGGAGGACGTCGAAGCGATCGTCGAGAGGGCACGGGCACGCGATATGCGTTTCGTCGGGCACGATCGCGACGGCGGGTTCCGGGAAGGGCTGTTCTTCCACCCCGCGACGCTGCACGGGATGCTCATGGGCATCAGCCGCACGAACGTCGCGTGGATCTGGTCAGGACGTCCGGACCTGGCGCCGGGCTGGGCGCGGCGACCGGACTAGAGCGCGCGCCAAGATCGCTTGCCGTCGACGCGCACGAGACGGCCGAAGCCGGGCGCGGGGAAGTGTCCGGCGATCATGAGCGCGCGCTCTTCTTCGATCCGCTGTATCAACGATGCGCGCGACTGCGCCGACAGCGCCGGGTTCATGTCGGCGATGGGTGACCACTCCGTCTCGACGACCTGCGCGGGGTGATGGCAGACGTCGCCAATGATGACGGCCGTCTCGCCCGCCGACATAATCGCGATCGAGGTGTGCGCGGGCGTGTGGCCGGGCGTCGGCAGGAGGGTGAGCTCGTCGGTAAGGGCGTGCTCGCCGTCAATGAGCTGGACGTCGGCGCTGTCGCCGAGCGGGACCACACATTCGCGCACGTAGCGGCGCTCATCGCCGGCGGACTCCTGCGGGGAGGTGAAGAAGTCCCATTCCTGGCGCGCGAAGATATAGGTGGAGGAGGGGAACATCGGCACGGGGGTCTCGCCTTCGAGTCGGGTGTGCCATCCGACGTGGTCGACGTGGATGTGCGTCGCGAGGACGACGTCGATGTCGCCGGTAGAGACGCCGAGTTCGCGGAGCCGCTCGGGCAACTGGCCGGGCGGGAAGTACGGCCGATCCCAGTTCCCGATGCCGGTGTCGATGAGGATGGTCTTGCCGCCCGAACGGACGAGGAAGGATGTGACGGTGAGCATGAAGCTCTTGCCATCGGGATTCATGTACTCGCCGTAGGGCTGCCAGTCCTCCGGCGTCAGATCGGGGAAGAACGCACGCGTCGGCGCCGACAGCTGGCAGTCGACGAGCGCGACGATCTCGACATTGCCGACGCGGACGGAACTGACGGACATGGCCTTCTCCTTTCGGTGGAGGCGACCATATCCGCGGATGGACGAAGGGGCAATACATTTGGCCGTGGACATCGGCGGCCGATGCTTTCCTTGTCGGGGGAAGCGCCGGAGCCTATAATCGGCCCATCCCTCAATAGAAAGGACGCGCAGGTTATGCCCACCCAGTACGCCTACTTCCAGAAGCGCATCGTGCCGCTGGAGGAGGCGCGGGTACCGGTCATGACGCACGCGTTCCTCTACGGGACGGGCGTGTTCGAGGGCATCCGCGGCAACTGGAGCGATAACCGCGGGGAGATCCTGCTGTTCCGCGCGCGGGAGCACTTCGAGCGCCTGAAGATGTCGGCGCAGATCATGCACATCGGGCTCCAGCACTCAGTCGACGAGTTGATGGACATCTGCGAGCGCGTCGTCGCCATGTGCGGCTACCGCGAGGACGTCTACATCCGGCCGATCGCGTACAAGAGCGGCCAGGTGATCGGCCCGCGCATGCACGACGTCGACGACGACTACCTGATGTTCGTGATGCCGTTCGGCAACTACCTGGACCTCGACGCCGGCATCCGCTGCCAGACGTCGACCTGGCGGCGCGTGCCCGACACGTCGATCCCGGCGCGGGCGAAGGTCACGGGGCTTTACGTCAACTCCGCGCTTGCCAAGACGGAAGCGATGCAGAACGGCTTCGACGAGGCGATCATGCTCAACGACGACGGGCACGTCTCGGAGGGGTCGGGCGAGAACATCGTCATCCTGCGGCACGGGCGGCTGATCACGCCGGAACGCAGCGACAACGTGCTCGAGGGGATCACGCTGCAGTCGGTGATGCAGCTGGCGAAGGAAGAGCTTGGACTCGAGGTCATCGAGCGCACGATCGACCGCACGGAGTTGTACGTGGCCGACGAGGTGTTCCTCACAGGCACGGCGGCGCACCTGTCACCCGTCATCGAGATCGACCGGCGGAAGGTCGGCGACGGGGGGATCGGGCCGGTGACGGCGAAGCTGCAGAAGCTGTTCTTCGACTGCCTGCGCGGGCGCAACGCCAAGTACAGCGCGTGGGTGCACCCTGTCGTGCCGGCGAGCGAACCAGCAAGAGCAGAGATCAAAGCCTGAGATGGAGTTCCGCCCACCCCGCGCCATCGGCACGCTTGTAGGCGGCGGCCTCGCCGCATGGTGCTTCGTGCTCACGATCGCGCTCGTCGTGCGCGGCGTGATGGAAGATGTCTCGCTGGGGGTGATCGCGCTCTACGTTGTCGCGACGATCTTCTTCATGCTGGGCGTGCTATTCGCGTACTGGACGTACAGCCTCAGCACGCTGCGCTACATGCTCGACCGGAATGCGCTCACGATTGTGTGGGGCGACATACGGCAGATGGTCCCGATGTCGCAGATCGAGCGCCTGGTGCCGGGAAGGGAGCTGCCGAACCCGCAGGTATCGGGAGTGAGCTGGCTGGGGCACCACATCGGCGAGTCGACGGTCGAGGGAGGGATCGGCAAGACGCTGTTTTACTCGACGCACCGCTCGCCGGAGGATCTGCTCTACGTGGTCACGGCCGACCAATCATACGCTGTAAGCGTGGAGGACGAGGTGGCGTTCGCGGAGGCAGTGCAGGCGCAGCAGCGCCTCGGCTCGCTGGTGGCGGTGCCGCAGGCGCCTGACCGCTTGTACCTGGCAGCGCAGCCGTTCTGGCAGGACCGCATCGCCCAACTGCTGGCGGTGGCCGCGTTCGGGATGTTCTACGCGATGTTCGCGTACATCTACCGGGAGTACCCAGACCTGCCGCAGAGCATCGCCCTGTCGTTCCCGCAACTCGAGGGTGTGACGCGCGTGGGGTCGAAGAGCGAGCTGCTGAAGCTGCCGCTGACGGGCGCGGCGCTGCTGATGATCAACGTTGCGCTCGGGTTCGTGGCGCATTCCTGGGAGCGGATGGTCGGGTACGTGCTGCTCCTGGCCGCGATCGGCGTGGAGGCGATGCTGCTTGTGGCGGCGATCATCGCACTCAACTGACGCTGGCTTCGCCTGATTCACCGCGCTCATAACGGCGAGAAGTCAACGCCACGCTTCCGTAGACTTTCCCTAGATGACTGAGAAGTACGACGCCATCGTCATCGGCGGCGGGCCCGCGGGAAGCGCAGCCGCGCGTAACCTTGCGTCAGCCGGGGCGCGCACCCTGCTGCTCGACCGCGCCAAGTTCCCGCGCGACAAGCCGTGCGGCGGCGGCGTCACGTTTCGCGCGGACGAGGCGAGCGACCTCGACCTGTCACCGGTCACCGAACGGGAGATCTACGGCGTGCGGGTGAGCGTGAACATGGGCCGGCGGTTCGACCGCATGAGCCCGACGCTCCTAGCGCGGATGACCCAGCGTTCGCGACTGGACGAGTTCCTCGTGGAACGCGCCGCGGGCGCAGGCGCAGAGTTCCGGGACGGCGCGAGCGCACGTTCCGTGGAGATCGACGGCGCGGTCGGACGGGTGCGCGTCAACGGCGACGTCTACGAGGCGCCGATCATCGTCGGCGCGGACGGCGTGAACGGCGTCACGGCGACCAGCGTGGGACTCGCGCCGCGCGCCGAGGTGGCGGTGGCGTTCGAGGCCAATTATCCGGCCGATTCGGCACTGATACGGGAGTCGGAGCGGTTCATCGCGCTCGATCTCGGCGGCATCCCGGGCGGGTACGGCTGGGTCTTCCCGAAGGGCGATCACCTCAACATCGGCGTCGGCGGCTGGAAGTACGTCGGGCCAACGCTGCGCGAGCGGCTGTCCCGG
>Ga0073934_10010191_pt1 | contig 11752 bp, 21 predicted proteins | sample LarsenN4metaG_FD_76834 | JGI IMG/M metagenome (GOLD analysis project Ga0073934, IMG submission 76834) | Hot spring sediment bacterial and archeal communities from British Columbia, Canada, to study Microbial Dark Matter (Phase II) - Larsen... ... | reverse complement strand
GGACGGGCCGATGCCGCAGACGCGGGAGCACGTGCTGCTGGCGCGGCAGGTGAACGTGCCGTATCTGGTGGTGGCGCTGAACAAGGTGGACGCGGTGGACGACCCGGAGCTGCTGGACCTGGTGGAGCTGGAGGTGCGGGACCTGCTGAAGACGTATGGGTTCCCGGCCGAGGAGACGCCGGTGGTGCGGGTGAGCGCGCTGAAGGCGCTCAACGGGGAGCCGGAGGGGGTCGAGAGCATCGTGAAGCTGATGGAGGCGCTGGACACGTATGTGCCGGTGCCGCAGCGGGAAGTGGACAAGCCGTTCATGATGCCGATCGAGGACGTGTTCTCGATTTCGGGCCGGGGGACGGTGGTGACGGGGCGGGTGGAGCGCGGGAAGGTGAAGGTGGGGGAGGAAGTCGAGATTGTGGGCTTCCGGCCGACGGTGAAGAAGGTGGTGACGGGGGTCGAGATGTTCCGGAAGCTGCTCGATGAGGGAGTGGCGGGGGACAACATCGGCGTGCTGCTGCGGGGGGTGGAGAAGACGGACGTGGAGCGGGGGCAGGTGCTGGCCAAGCCGGGGTCGATCACGCCGCACACGAAGTTCAAGGGCGAGGTCTACATTCTGTCGAAGGAAGAAGGGGGGCGGCACACGCCGTTCTTCAACGGGTATCGGCCGCAGTTCTACATCCGGACGACGGACGTGACGGGAGTGCTGCATCTGCCCGAGGGGGTGGAGATGGTGATGCCCGGGGACAACACGACGATTACGGCGGAGCTGATCACGCCGGTGGCGCTGGAGAAGGGGTCGCGGTTCGCGATCCGGGAAGGCGGCCGGACGGTGGGCGCGGGGACGATTACGGAAATCATCGAGTAGCAGGCAGCAGGCAGGCGGCAGGAGGTTCGCGCCGCCCGCCGCGGGTTGCCGGCTGACAGGATTCAGCAATGGCGATGTTCTCAGACAAGATTCGGATCCGCCTCAAGGCCTACGACTCCCGCATCCTCGACCAGTCCACCGGCGAGATCGTGGAGACCGCGAAGCGAACGGGCGCGCGCCTGGCGGGGCCGATCCCGCTGCCGACCTCCATCAACAAGTGGACCGTGCTGCGGTCGCCGCACGTCGACAAGAAATCGCGCGAGCAGTTCGAGATCCGCACGCACAAGCGGCTGATCGACATCTTCGAGCCGACGCCGCAGACGGTCGACGCGCTCATGAAGCTCGACCTGCCGGCAGGCGTCGACGTCGAGATCAAGGCGTTCGGCAAGGAACACGGGAAGTAATCACAAATCACCAATCACAAATCACAAATGGTTACGCCATGGTGACTGGACTGATCGGAAAGAAAGTAGGGATGACCCAGCTGTTCGCGCCGGACGGCACGGTCCATCCCGCGACGGTGCTCAAGGCGGGTCCGTGCGTCGTCGTCCAGACGAAGACCGTGGCGACCGACGGCTACGAGGCAGTCCAGCTCGGGTTCGTCGACGACCGGCCGACCAGGGAGAACAAGCCGACCGCCGGCCACTTCAGGAAGGCGGGCGTGCCCCCGACCCGTGTGCGGCGCGAAGTGCGGGTGAAGCAGGGCGGCGAGCCGATGAAGCCGGGCGACCAGGTGAACGTATCGGTGTTCGCGGAAGGCGAGCGCGTCGACGTGGTCGGCACCAGCCGCGGCAAGGGCTTCCAGGGCGTCGTCAAGCGGCACCACTTCCGCGGCGGCCGCGCGACGCACGGGTCGATGTTCCACCGGGCGCCCGGATCGATTGGCGCCTCGTCGTTTCCGTCGCGCGTGGTCAAGGGGATGCGCATGGGCGGGCACATGGGCAGCGGCCGCGTCACCGTCCGCAACCTGAAGGTGCTGAAGGTGGACGCCGACAACAACCTGCTGCTGCTCGAGGGGGCGATCCCCGGCGCGCCCGGCGGGTACGTGACGATCCGCAAGGCGGTGGCCGCCAAGCCGGTCCGCGTCGCGCAGGCCGAGCCGGCGAAGAAGAAGGGAAAGAAGTAGCGGGGCCGTCATGACAGTCGACGTAGTCAATCAGCAGAACGAAAAGGTCGGCTCCATCGACCTTCGCGACGAGGTCTTCGGCGGGCGGATCAAGACCGATGTGATCCACGAGTCGGTCGTCCGCGCCAACGCGGCCGAGCGGCGCGGCACGCACGCGACCAAGAACCGCGCGCTCGTCAGCGGCTCCGGCAAGAAGCCCTGGCGGCAGAAGGGCACCGGGCGCGCGCGCGTCGGCGAGATCCGCAACCCGCTGTGGCGCAAGGGGGGCACCGTGTTCGGGCCGCAGCCGCGGAGTTACGAGTACCAGCTGCCGCGCAAGGTCGAGAAGGGGGCGCTCCGCGCCGCGCTCGCCCAGAAGCTGCGGGACGGCGAAGTGATCGTCGTCGACGCGCTGCGCGTCGGTGACATCAAGACGAAGGCGGCCGCCGAGATGCTGCGCCGGCTGGGGGTCGACGGCAAGGCGCTCCTCGTCGACGTGAAGCCCGAAGACAAGCTGGTGCTGTCGGTGCGGAACATCGAGGGGGTGACGCTGCTGCCGAGCAATCGCATCAGCGCGCGGGACGTGATGAACACGCGGCGTGTGGTGCTCACGCAGGCAGCGCTGGAGAAGCTGCAGGACGCGCTCGGATAGGCGCGGGCCGCGAGGGTGTGACGAGCGTGCGGCACGCGCGGCTCGTGGGGTTCGCGGACGAAGCGTCCGGCGCCCCGGCGGCGGACGAGTAGGGACGTTATGAAGCTGACAGACGTGATTCGGCGCCCGTTGATTACCGAGAAGACGACCGTCATCCGCGAGGACGGGCGGACGCTGGTGTTCCAGGTGGCGCGGGACGCGAACAAGATCGACATCAGGCGCGCCGTCGAGTCGCTGCTCGGGTCGAAGGTCGAGAGCGTGCGCACGACGCTGGCGCACGGAAAGGTCAAGCGCCAGGGCCGCTACGTCGGCCGGCGCTCGGACTGGAAGAAGGCGTACGTGAAGCTCCGGGAAGGCGAGAAGCTTCCGGAATTCCTCCAGGGGGCATAAATCACCATGCCGATCCGCAAGTACAAGCCGACGTCGGCGGGCAGCCGCTTCCGGACCGTCCAGACGTTCGACGAGATCACGACGACCGAGCCGTACAAGCCGCTCACCGAGAACCTGCATCGATCGGGCGGGCGCAACAACCACGGGGAGCTGACGTCGTGGTGGCGCGGCGGGGGGCACCGGCGGCTGTATCGCATCATCGACTTCCGGCGCGACAAGAAGGACATCCCCGGAAAGATCTCGACGATCGAATACGACCCGAACCGCTCGGCGCGGATCGCGCTCGTCACGTACGCCGACGGCGAGAAGCGCTACATCCTGCAGCCGCTCGGGCTCAAGGTGGGCGACACCATCGTGTCGGGCGACAACGTCGACATCCTGCCGGGCAACTGCCTGCCGCTCAAGAACATTCCGCTCGGCACGCAGATCCACAACGTGGAGCTGAAGCCGGGCAAGGGCGGCCAGATCGCGCGCAGCGCCGGGTCGTCGGTCCAGCTCGTCGCGCGCGAGGGGGACTACGCGTCGGTGCGGCTCCCCTCGGGGGAGATCCGGAAGATCAACGTCGAGTGCATGGCGACGATCGGCCAGGTGGGCAATCTCGACCACGAGAACGTGTCGGTCGGGAAGGCCGGGCGCAGCCGGTGGCTGGGCCGCCGCCCGCACGTGCGCGGCGTCGCGATGAACCCGGTGGATCACCCGCTCGGCGGCGGCGAGGGGAAGACGTCGGGCGGCCGGCACCCGGTGTCGCCGTGGGGCCAGCCGACCAAGGGCTTCAAGACGCGCCGGCGGAAGGACACGGATCGGTTCATCGTCCAGCGCCGGACGAAGTGAACGTGGGACCGGGAGTTCAGGATTTGCTGCTATGAGCCGCTCGCTGAAGAAAGGGCCGTTCGTCGACACGCCGCTCCTCGAGAAGGTCGAGGCGCTGAACCGCGCGAACGAGAAGAAGGTCATCAAGACGTGGTCGCGGCGATCGACGGTCGTGCCCGAGATGGTCGGGCACACGATGGCGGTGCACAACGGGAAGAAGTTCATCCCGGTGTACGTGACCGAGAACATGGTGGGCCACAAGCTCGGCGAGTTCGCGCCGACGCGGACGTTCAAGGGGCACACCACGAAGACGGAGAAGGCGGCCACGGCGGCGCCCGCTCCGGCGAAGGCGTAGGGGACCGTCATGATCGAAGCGCATGCCACCGCGCGCAACGTGCGCACGTCCGCCCAGAAGGCGGGGCTCGTGCTCGACCTGATTCGCGGCAAGAACGTGAACCAGGCGCTGGCGACGCTCCAGTTCACGCGCAAGACGATCGCGCGCGACATCGCGAAGGTGCTGCGGTCGGCCGTCGCCAACGCGCAGCAGAAGGAAGGGTTCAGCGGCGACGTGGAGCGGCTGTTCGTCGCCGCCTGCTACGCCGACCAGGGGCCGTCGCTCAAGCGCGTGCGCCCGGCGCCGATGGGGCGGGCGTTCCGCGTCGTGAAGCGCACGGCGCACCTGACGATCAAGGTGGCCGAGAAGCCGCTCAAGATCGCGCGCGTCGACGCGCCGGGCGGCGCGGCCGGGAAGCCGGCCCGTCCCGCCAGGGCGCCGCGGACGGGCGCGAAGGCCGGGTCGGCCAGGGCGTGATGGTGCGCGGACAGTTCCGCACGTTTCTCTTTCGATAAGGACGTACTGTGGGTCAGAAGGTACATCCGTACGGATTCCGGCTCGGCTTCAACAAGACGTGGCGCTCGCGGTGGTACTCCGACCGCGACTACGCGAAGCTGCTGCACGAGGACCTCGCCCTCCGGCAGGATCTCAAGAAGCGCTTCTCGCACGCCGGCGTGTCGCGCATCGAGACCGAGCGCGCCGCGAACAAGCTGAAGATCGACATCTACACCTCGCGGCCGGGGATCATCATCGGCCGCAAGGGAACCGAGGTCGACAAGCTGAAGCAGGAGATCCAGAAGCGCACGAGCCGCGAGGTCTTCATCAACATCCAGGAGATCCAGAAGCCCGAGCTCGAGGCGCAGCTGATTGCCGAGTCGGTCGCCGTGCAGCTCGAGAAGCGCGTGGCGTTCCGGCGCGCGATGCGCAAGGCGGTGGAGTCGGCGCTCCGGTTCGGCGCGCGCGGCATCAAGGTGCGGGTGAGCGGGCGGCTCAACGGGGCGGAAATCGCCCGGTCCGAATGGTACCTGCACGGGCAGCTGCCGCTGCAGACGCTGCGCGCCGACATCGACTACGGGTTTGCCGAGGCGAACACGACCTACGGCCAGATCGGCGTGAAGGTGTGGCTCTACAAGGGCGAGCGCCTCGTGCCGCGCGTGGGGCGGGACGAAGAGTACCGGGATCGGGCGCCGCGGCGTCCGGCTCGCGCGTAACCGGAGCAGGGAGTCGCCGCGACGGGAGCCTGGGGGGCGGCGCACGGACGCGCCGTGCGTGCGGGGATGCCGGGACGCCGCCAGGTAGCGCCGGTCGTGGTTCAGGGGTGAAAGGGTAGGGATCGACGCCATGTTGATGCCCAAGAAGGTCAAGTATCGGAAGCAGCAGCGCGGACGGATGGCCGGGAAGGCCTGGCGCGGCTCGGATGTCTCGTTCGGCGACTACGGGCTGAAGGCGATGGAGCCGGCCTGGATCACCGACCGGCAGATCGAGGCGGCGCGCGTGGCGATGACCCGCTTCATCAAGCGCGGCGGCAAGATCTGGGTGCGGGTGTTTCCCGACAAGCCGATCACGAAGAAGCCGCAGGAGACGCGCATGGGCAAGGGGAAGGGCGCGCCCGAGCAGTGGGTGTGCGTCGTGCGTCCCGGCAAGATCATGTTCGAGATGGAAGGCGTGACCGAGGCCGACGCCCGGCGCGCGATGCAGCTCGCCTCGGCGAAGCTGCCGATCAAGACCAAGTTCGCGACGCGGTTCGCCGAGGAGAAGGTCTAGATGAAAGCGAGCGAGATTCGCGAGCTCGGCGAGGACGAGCTGCGCGCCCGTGAGAAGGAGCTCGACGACCAGCTGTTCCGCCTGCGGATTCAGAAGTCGATGGGGCAGCTCGAGGCGCCGGCGAAGGTGCGTGAGGTCCGGCGCGACCTGGCGCGCGTGAAGACGATTCTCCGAGAGAAGCAGAAGGCATAGCGATGGGCGCGAAATCGGAACTGACGGGCACGGTCGTCAGCGACAAGATGCAGAAGACGGTCACCGTGGCCGTCGAGCGCAAGGTCCGGCACGAGGTGTACGGGAAGCAGCAGACGCGCACCTCGACGTTCCTGGCGCACAACGAGCGCAACGAGGCGAAGCTGGGCGACCGCGTGGTCATCGCGGAGTCCCGCCCGCTGAGCCGGCGCAAGCGGTGGGTCGTCACGCGCGTCGTCGAGAAGGCGCCCGAGGTCTAGGAGGCTTCCATGATCCAGATGCGATCCATCCTCGACGTCGCTGACAACTCCGGCGCGCGCAAGATCTCGGTGATCAACCCGATCGGCGGCTCGACCGGCCGCTACGCGCGCCTCGGCGACATCGTCACCGCGTCGGTGAAGGAAGCCACGCCCGACGGGACGGTGAAGAAGGGGCAGGTCGTGAAGGCGGTGATCGTGCGGACCGTGAAGGAGCAGCGGCGCCGCGACGGCAGCTACATCCGGTTCGACCGGAACGCCGCCGTCCTGATCAACGACCAGCGCGAGCCGATCGGCACGCGCGTGTTCGGCCCGGTGGCCCGCGAGCTGCGCGAGCGCCGGTTCATGAAGATCATTTCGCTCGCGCCGGAGGTGCTCTAGGCGCGGGGCGAGCACGCGGCGCGCCGCGGCTCCGGGATTCTGATATGTCGAGAGTGCAGACACCGATTCGCCGCAACGACACCGTCGTGGTGACGACGGGGAAGGACAGCGGGAAGCGCGGGCGGGTGCTGAAGGTGATCCCCGCGACGAACCGCCTGATCGTCGAGGGCGTGAACATCATCAAGCGCCACACGCGGCCCAACCCGCAGAAGAACATCAAGGGGGGGATCGTCACGCGGGAGGCGGCGCTCCACGCGAGCAACGTCCAGCTGGTGTGCCCCGAGTGCGGCAAGATGACGCGCATCGGGCGCCGGATCCTCCCCGACGGCCGGAAGGTGCGGATCTGCCGCAAGTGCGAGGGAGTGGTGGACAAATGAGCCGCTTGAAGGATCGGTACCTGCGCGACGTCGTGCCGGCGCTCAGGAAGGAGTTCGGCTACCGGAACGTGATGGCGATCCCCAGGATCGAGAAGGTCGTCATCAACATGGGGCTCGGCGACGCGACGCAGAACGCGAAGATCGCCGACACCGGCGCCGAGGAGCTGGGGCGCATCACCGGCCAGAAGGCGGTGGTCCGCCGCGCGACGAAGTCGATCGCGCAGTTCAAGCTCCGGCAGGGGATGCCGGTGGGCGCCATGGTGACGCTGCGCGGCGAGCGGATGTACGAGTTCCTGGATCGGCTGATCACGATCGCGCTGCCGCGCGTGCGCGACTTCCGCGGCGTGTCGCCGAAGGGGTTCGACGGCCGCGGCAACTACACGCTCGGCCTGCGCGACCAGCTGCTCTTTCCCGAGATCGACTACATGAAGGTCGACAAGGCGCGCGGCATGAACGTCTCGGTCGTGACGACCGCGAAAACAGACGAGGAGGCGCGGAAGCTGCTCCAGCTGATGGGCATGCCGTTCCGCGCGAGCTAAGGAGCCCGGTACGCGATGGCTACGACTGCGAAGATCGCCAAAGAGGTCAAGCCGCCCAAGTTCAGGATCCGCCTGCGCAACCGCTGCCGCCTGTGCGGCCGGCCCCGCGGGTACATCCGCAAGTTCGCCATGTGCCGGCTCTGCTTCCGCAAGCTGGCGCTCGAGGGTGACGTCACCGGCGTGACGAAGAGTTCTTGGTAAGAGGAGCCATGACTGACCCGATTTCCGACATGCTCACGCGCATCCGCAACGCCGTGTCCGCCAAGCACGCGCGCGTCGACATGCCTGCGAGCCGGCTGAAGGCGGAGATTGCGCGGATTCTCCAGGACGAGGGGTACATCCAGGGCTTCCGCGTGCTCGAGGAGCCCGCGGACAAGGCGGGCCGACAGCCCCGGCAGATCATCCGGATCTTTCTCAAATACGGCCCGCACGGCGAGAAGGTGATCTCGGGCATCGAGCGCATCAGCCGCCCCGGACGCCGCGTGTACCTCGGCCGCGAGGAGGTGCCGAACGTGCTCGGCGGCCTCGGCACCAGCATTCTGACGACGTCGCGCGGGGTGATGACCGGCGCGGCGGCCCGGAAGGCGGGCGTCGGCGGCGAGGTTCTCTGCAACGTCTGGTAGCGGCCGCGCGACAAGGGTAGGCACATGTCTCGAATTGGCAAGAAACCCATCCCGATCCCGAAGGGCGTCACGGTGAAGATCGCCGCCGATGCCGTCGAGGTGCAGGGACCCAAGGGCAAGCTCCGGCAGCCGATCCCCCCGGGCATCACGTTCGCCCAGGACAACGGCACGCTCGTGGCGAAGCCGGAACGCGAGGACCAGGCGCTCAAGAAGTTCTACGGCCTCGCCCGGAGCCTCGTCGCGAACGCCGTGACCGGCGTGACCGAGGGGTTCAAGAAGGAGCTCGACATCGTCGGCATCGGGTACCGCGCCGAGCTGAAGGGGAAGCAGGTGCACTTCGCGCTCGGCTACTCGCATCCGATCGTGTTCGACATCCCGAACGGGATCGACATCGCCGTCGACAAGCAGACGCACATCACGGTGACCGGTGTGGACCGCCAGCTCGTCGGCCAGGTGGCCGCCAACATCCGACGGATGCGCAAGCCCGATCCGTACAAGCAGAAGGGGGTGCGCTACACCGGCGAGGTGCTCAAGAAGAAGGTGGGCAAGACGGGAGCGTAGCGATTTGTGATTTGTGATTTGTGATTTGTGATTGACGAGCCACGAATCATGAGGTCGCAACCGGGAACGCGTTTCAGGGAACTGCGATGAAGATCAGGACGAAGGAAGATCGCCGCCAGCGGATCAAGTTCCGCCTTCGGAAGCGGGCGGTCGGCAGCAGCGAGCGCCCGCGGCTGACGGTGTTCCGCAGCCTCTCGCACATCTACGTGCAGGTGGTGGACGACATGACCGGGCGCACGATCGCCTCGGCGTCGAGCGTCGAGCCGTCTGTCAAGGGCTCGCTCGCCAGGGACGCGAAGGGCGGCAACGTCGCCGGCGCGCGGGTGATCGGCCGGACGATCGCCGAGCGCCTCCTCGAGAAGGGCGTCAAGCGGGTCGTGTTCGATCGAAACGGGTTTCTCTATCACGGGCGCGTCAAAGCGGTGGCCGACGCCGCGCGCGAAGCCGGGCTGGAGTTCTGACGTGGCACTGATGAATCGCACTCGCGAGAAGATTGACGCGTCGCAGCTGGAGATCAAGGACACCGTCGTGTCGATCAACCGCGTGACGAAGGTCGTCAAGGGCGGCAAGAACCTGAGCTTCAGCGCGCTGGTCGTCGTGGGCGACGGCCACGGCGTGGTCGGCTTCGGCGTCGGCAAGGCGAAGGAGGTGCCCTCGGCGATCAAGAAGGGGATCGAGGCGGCCAAGAAAAACCTCATCCGCGTGCCGCTTCGAGGGACGACCATTCCGCACCAGGTCGTCGGGCGGTTCGGCTCGGGCAGCGTGCTGCTGAAGCCGGCGCCGGACGGCACGGGGCTCATCGCCGGCGGCGCCGTGCGCGCGGTCGTCGAATCGGCCGGCATTCAGAACGTCCTGACGAAGTCGCTCGGCTCGGCCAATCCGCACAACGTCGTCCGGGCGACCTTTGCCGGCCTGATGGACCTGAAGGATCCCGGCCTGGTGGCGCGGATGCGCGGCAAGGAACCGGCCGAGATGGTGGGGGCGTAAGCCATGGCAGGCGGTCAGAACGAGAAGCGCCGGGCCCCGCGCGCCGGCAAGGCGGCTGCGGCGAAGATGCTGAAGGTGACGCTCGTCCGGAGCCCGATCGGGTTCAACCGGACGCAGGGCGAGACGGTGATCGGCATGGGCCTGCGCCGGATTCGCCACACGGTGGAGCTGCCGGACACCCCCGCGACGCGGGGGATGATTCACAAGGTGCGGCACCTTGTGGAGGTCCAGGAGTAGGTGCGTTGCGTGTGGGACGTGGTTTTCGTGGGCGGGGTTGACCGATGGACCTGAGCAATCTCAAGCCGGCCGAAAGGTCGAAGAAGAACCGCAAGCGCGTCGGGCGCGGTCCGGGCTCCGGCACCGGCACGCAGGCGGGACGGGGCCACAAGGGTGCGAAGTCGCGATCGGGCTTCAAGTTCAAGCGGGGCTTCGAGGGCGGACAGATGCCGCTGCACCGGCGTCTGCCGAAGCGCGGCTTCCACAACGAGTTCCGCACCGAGTACGCCGTCGTGAATCTCGACACGCTGGCCGAGCGCTTCGACAGCGGCACCGTGGTCACGCCGGAGCTGCTTCGCGAGCGGGGGATCGTGCGGAGCAGCCGCCAGCCGATCAAGGTGCTGGCGCGCGGCGACATCGACAAGCAGCTGACCGTCAAGGCCCACAAGTTCAGCGGCAAGGCGTCGGAGAAGATTGCCGCCGCGGGGGGCGCCACCGAGGTGCTGCGCTAGGCAGGTATGGACAACGCGCTGAAGAACCTGTTCGCGATCACCGATCTGCGCAACCGCGTGCTGTTCACGCTCGCGCTGCTCGGCGTGTATCGCATCGGCAGCCACATCCCGACGCCCGGGGTCAACACGGAGGCGCTGGCGATCCTGGCCGAACAGGCGCGCAACACGATGTTCGGGCTGTACGACATGTTCTCCGGCCAGAACCTGTCGCGCGTGACGATCTTCGCGCTCGGCGTCATGCCGTACATCAGCGCGTCCATCATCCTGCAGCTGCTGACGGTCGTATGGCCGTACCTCGAGCGGCTCTCGAAGGAGGGCGAGCTCGGCCGCCGGAAGATCACGCAGTACACGCGCTACCTGACGCTGGTGCTCGCGGTCGTCCAGTCGCTCGGCATCGCGATCTTTCTCGAGCGCCAGACGCAGGTCGCCGGCGGCCTGCCGCTCGTGTACAGCCCGGGCTGGGGCTTCCGCTTCATGTGCGTGCTCACGCTGACGACCGGCACGATGTTCATCATGTGGCTCGGCGAGCAGATCACCGAGCGGGGCATCGGGAACGGCATGTCGCTGCTGATCTTCGCCGGCATCGTCGTGGGGCTGCCGAGCGCCGTGCTGACGACGTTCGACCAGATGCAGACCGGCCAGATCAGCCTCCTGCGCATCGTCTTCCTGCTCGTGATGATGGTGGCCGTCGTGGCGGCGATCATCTTCGTGGAGCGCGGCCACCGGCGCATCACCGTGCAGTACGCGAAGCGGGTCGTGGGACGGCGCCAGTACGGCGGCGCGAGCACGCACATTCCGCTGAAGGTGAACACGGGCGGCGTGATCCCGGTCATCTTCGCCTCGTCCATCCTGTCGTTCATCGCGACCGGAGCGAGCTTCTTCGCCGTGGGCGGCTGGGCGCGGGCGGTCTTCGACCAGTTCCAGTACTCGATGCCGCTCTACAACCTGCTGTACGTGGCGGGCATCGTGTTCTTCGCGTATTTCTACACGGCCATCATCTTCAACCCGGATGACGTGGCCGAGAACATGCGGAAGTACGGCGGGTTCATCCCGGGCATCCGGCCGGGCAAGCGGACGGCGGAGTACATCGACACGATCCTGGCGCGCATCACACTGGTCGGCGCGGTGTACCTCAGCATCATCGCGCTGATTCCGGAGTTCATGCTGACCGGCTTCAAGGTGGCGCCGATTCCGTT
>Ga0073934_10010190_pt1 | contig 11753 bp, 11 predicted proteins | sample LarsenN4metaG_FD_76834 | JGI IMG/M metagenome (GOLD analysis project Ga0073934, IMG submission 76834) | Hot spring sediment bacterial and archeal communities from British Columbia, Canada, to study Microbial Dark Matter (Phase II) - Larsen... ... | reverse complement strand
GCTCTCTCTGCTCCGCGTCGTCCGTCTCGGCTCCCCTCGGCACCCTGGCGAGGGCCTCCGGCTGGGCACGGTACGGCGGCCACCGCGCGGCGTACCGAAGAGCGAGTACGCCGCGCAGGACTGGTACGACCTCTGGCTCCCGGACCTCGCGCCGAGCGCCGAGCTCGTGAAGCTCGCCTACGACGCGACGAATGAGCGCGAGTGGGCGACGTTCGAGAAGAAGTACCGGGCCGCCATGAAGGCGCCGGAGAAGGCGCGACTCCTCGACCTGCTGGCCGCGATGTCGCACCAGACGAACTTCTCCGTCGGGTGCTACTGCGAGGACGAAGCGCGCTGCCATCGCTCGATCCTCCGTGAGCTGCTGGAGGCGCGCGGAGCCGAGGTCGCCTAGCGACGCGCCACCGCCCGGACCGCCCCAGAGAACGAGCTAGTGCTTCAGCCCGCTCGCGTCGGCGAACTCCTCCATCGCTTTCCGCTCCGCGTCGGTCAGCTCCTCGGGTACCCGGACGACGACCTCGACGTACTGATCGCCGACCCTTCCATCCTTTTGGATCCCCTGCCCCCGGATGCGGAATTTGGTGCCCGACTGCGTCCCCTTGGGGATCTTGAGCACCACTTTCTTACCGCTCACGGTCTTCACGCGGATCTTCGAGCCGAGCGTCGCCTGCACGATATTGATGGGCACGTTGACGTGGATGTCGAGGCCGTCGCGCTTGAAGAAGCGGTGGGGCTGGACCTTGAACGAAAGGATCAGGTCGCCGGGCTGTCCGCCCTGCGAGCCGCGCTCGCCCTGACCGGCGAGGCGCATCCGGGAGCCGGTGTCCACGCCCGAGGGAACGTTCACGTCGAGCCGGCGCTGCTGGCGAACGACGCCCTTGCCCTGACATACCTCGCAGGGCGTCTCGGGGATCTTCCCGCGCCCGAGACAGGCCGGGCACGGGCGCTTCACGGCGAATCCACCCTGCCCGAACGACACGGTGCCGCTGCCCCCGCACTCTTCGCACGTCTTGATCGAGGTGCCGGGCTTCGCCCCGCTCCCCGCGCACGTCGCGCACTCCTCGGTCACGGCGACGTTGATCGAGATCTTGCCGCCGGTGACCGCAGTGAGGAACGGGATCTCGACCACGTACTCGACGTCGCCACCCCGCTGCCTACCCGCGGGCTGCTGTTGGCCGCCTTTCCCGCGGCCCATGTCGAACAGCTGGCTGAAGAGATCGGAGATGCTCCCGAACCCGCCGCCGAAGTCCTCGAAGCCGACGTTCGGACCCGCCCCCGCGCCGGGCTGTCCGCCTGGGCGGGGCCGGCCGCCGAAGCCGCCGAAGCCTCCGAGGCCGCCGAGCCGCTTCATCTCGTCGTACTGCTTGCGCTTCTCGGGATCGCTCAGGACGGAGTACGCCTCACCGATCTCCTTGAAGCGCTCCGCGGCCTTCGCGTCGCCCTTGTTCGCGTCGGGATGGTGCGTCTTCGCCAGCTTGCGATACGCCTTCTTGATCTCCTCGGCGGTCGCCTTCTCGGGTACTCCGAGGACCTTGTAGAAGTCCTTCGGGCCTGATGCCATGGAAGCGCGCTCAGCCGTGCTTGTAGACGGCGACGCGGGCGGGACGCATGAGCGTGCCCTTCAACGCGTAGCCTTTCTGCATCACTTGCGCGACCGTGTCGTCCTTCTCGGGCGACTCCGCAGGTATGCGCGCGATCGCCTCCATCTTCTGGGGATCGAAGGGGAGTCCGACCGGATCGATCGTCTCCACGCCCAGGTCTTCGAGCATGCGGCTGAACTTCCGCTCGGAGAGATCGATGCCCTCCATGATCGTCTCGACGGTCGCGGTTCCGAGGTCGAGCTGCGCGACCCTGTGCAGGTCATCGAGCACGTCGAGGAACTTCGCGATGACGTCCGACTGTGCCCTCCCCCACGTGTTCAGGCGGTCCTGCTCGGTGCGCCTGCGGTAGTTGCTGTACTCGGCGACCAGCCTGAGGTGCTTGTCGTTCAGCTCCTCGAGCTGCCGCCTGAGCCCGTCGAGCTCACCGCGCTCCGGCTCTGCCACGACATCTCCGGCCTCGGGAGCGTCCGTGGAATCCTGCGCGGCGGCCTCCGCTTCGGTCGCCACGTCGCCCTCGAGGTCCTCGTCGTCCCTTACGGAATCCGACATCTCTCTGTTTTCCGATCGATGGGTTCTGGGAGATCTCAATCTAAAGCCGCAGTCGGGGGATGGGGTCTCGGCCCCCGCCACCGGCTCCGACTACCCTACGATAGAGCGCCGCCAGTGCTTCCTGGGCCGCCCGCTCGCGGATCGCCTCCCGGTCTCCCACGAACGTCAAGAGCCGTGCCTCGACCTCCCCGTCCAGGGAGATCGCCCGCCAGACGGTCCCCACCGGCTTCTCCGGCGTTCCGCCTCCCGGACCCGCGATCCCCGTGACGCCGATCCCCGCCGCGGCGCCGAAACGGTCGGCCACACCCCGCGCCATCTGCCGCGCCACGGGCTCCGATACCGCTCCGTGGCGCGCGAGATCCTCCGGGGTCACCCCGAGCTGCGCGGTCTTGATCTCGTTGGCGTAGGCGACCACGCCTCCCACGAAGATCTCCGAGCAGCCGGGCTGGTCGGTGATGCGCTTGGCGAGGAGCCCGCCGGTGCAGCTCTCCGCGACGGCCAGCTGCTTGCCCGCCTTCGCCAGGGCTTCCTTGAGCGCTTCGGCGATGTTGCCGCTCTCGGCCTCGAACCGCCACGGCGCAACCACCGGCGCGATCGCCTGTTCGACCTTCGCGAGCGACTCGTTCGCCTCCGTCGCGGATACGCCCCGTGCGGACAAGCGGAGATCCACGCCGCGAAGGTCGGGCAGATAGGCCAGCGTGACGGGGCCCAGGTCAACCGGCAGGGCGGCGTCGACCAGCTCGGCGAGCCTCGACTCGGCGACCCCGGTGGTATGGATGACACGGTGGTGCACCTTCTGCGCGCGCCCGCCGAAGCGCTCCTCGAGGAACGCCCGCAGGTCTCCGTCGACGATCGCCCGCAGCTCCCTCGGCACACCGGGCAGCATGACCACCCACCTGCCTTCGGACTCGAGCGCGAGCCCCTGAGCGGTGCCCTGGGGATTCCGCAGGATGTGTGCGCCTTCGGGTATCTCGGCCTGGGAGCGATTCAGCGCCGGCATCTGCGCGAGTCCGCGGGAGCGGAAGTACGCCTCGAGTCGCTCCAGCAGATCCCGATGGATCGTGAGCCGGCGGCCCAGCAGCTCTGCCACGGCCGGCTTCGTCAGGTCGTCCGCCGTGGGCCCGAGCCCGCCGCTCACGATCACGAGGTCGGCGCCGTCCATCGCCGAGCGCACCGCATGCTGGATCTCGGCGGCCACGTCCCCCACGGTGAGCTTGCGGACCACGGGCAGACCGAGCGACGCGAGCGAGCGGGCGAGCCAGGCCGCGTTCGTATCGACCGTCTCGCCGTAGAGGAGCTCGTTGCCCACCATGACGAGAGCCGCGACGGGCGACGTGCCTCTCATCGACGTCATCCCTGGCTGCATGCGCGTGTCAGCTGCGAATGCCGACGACCGCCCTGTAGGACCAGAGGTAGTCGAGCATCGAGTACACGGTCAGCACGATGGCGGCAGCGAGCATGATGCCGATCCAGGCGCCGTGGAGCTGCGTCCAGAACGCCCACAATGCCCCGCTCCAGCCCTGGCTCTCCGCGTACATCCGCAGCGGGTACCACAGCAGCAATCCGCCTGCGAACAGCAGCTGGAAGAGCGTCTTCCGCTTTCCGGATTTGCCGGCCGGAATGACCACGCCACGCCGCGCCGCGTAGCCTCGGAAGACGGTCATGAAGAGCTCGCGCCCGAAGATCACGACGATCACCCAGAGCGGCATCGCGCCCCACCAGGGAATGAGATCCAGATCGGTGCCCCTGTGCGACACGAGATAGAACGGCACGAACGTCGCCACGAGCAGGAGCTTGTCCGCGATGGGGTCGAGCAGCTTTCCCGTGTCCGTGATCAGGTCGTAGCGTCGCGCGTACCAGCCGTCCCAGACGTCCGAGAGCCCCGCCGCGACGAAGAGGACGAACGCCCACAGACGGGCAGCCATCCCGGGAGAGATGGCGAGAAAGAAGATGACAGGACACGCGAGGATGCGTGCGATGGTGATGATGTTCGGGAGGGTGATGCCGCGGCTCCCAGACATCCGACTGCCCTCAGGAAAGGGACTGGACGACCAGCTTACTCACGCACGAGAGAGTCTCGAAAACGCCCTTTCCTTCGACCGCTGTCGCCTCGAAGTCCGGCACGCCCATCGGGTTGATCTGCGCCCTGAGCTCGGTGACCGGGAGGATGTTGGGCATGTCCCGTTTGTTGTACTGGATCGCGAACGGGATCTTGTCGAGCTCGTAACCGTAGGTTTCGAGGTTCTCGTACAGGTTGTGCATCGCCTCGATGTTCGCCTCGGCGCGCGAAGCCTGCGAATCCGCTACGAAGACCAGACCGTCCACGCCTTTCAGGATGAGGCGGCGGCTCGCGTTGTAGTACACCTGTCCGGGGACGGTGTAGAGGTGGAAGCGCGTCTTGAAGCCGCGCACCTCGCCGAGATCGATCGGCAGGAAATCGAAGAACAGCGTGCGCTCCGATTCCGTGGCGAGGGAGATCATCTTGCCCTTCGTGTCCGGGTTCACTCGGGAGTAGATGTACTCCAGGTTGGTCGTCTTGCCGCCGAGGCCCGTCCCGTAATAGACGATCTTACAGTTGATCTCCCGGGAGGCGTAATTGATCATCGACATGGGTCGATGCTACCTCCCGAGCCGGCGCGAAGAAATCAAGAGATCTCCCGTTCGGGCATACGGTTAGGGGCACACCCCGCCTCCCGCGAGCCCGCGGATGCTTGTGATGGCGCCCTAAACTCGGCCCGCCCGGGTCGAGGGGCAAGGCTCACGCGGTCTCGTGCGTCGGCTCGATAGCCAAGGCGCCGACCTCGGCCGTCATCCGGTCCATGATCGCCTGGGCGCGGGCCTTGAGGTGACCACGCGGCTCCCAGGAGATGAAGTCCCTCAGGAGTCGGATCGCGTCGACGGATGCCGGCTCCCGCCCGATGTGCCCCAGTGCTGCCAGCCGCCGGAACGGGCGCGGGCTGAACAGATCGCGTCTGTGGATGCGCATCTGCCGCTGCAGATACCACATGGCGAATAGGCCGGCGGCCGCGGCCGCCAGGACGGTGACCCCTGCGATTCGCACAGATCTTTTCATCTCGATGTCACGTCTCCGTGTTGTGCTCACATCTCTCGGCGGCCCGCGAGGGCCTGCGCGATCGTCGAGCCGTCCACGTACTCCAGGTCGCTTCCCACCGGAATCCCGCGCGCCAATCTCGTGACGCGAGGGCCGAGCGCGCGAATCTGCCCCTCGAGATAGACCGCGGTCGCCTCACCCTCGACGCTCGCGTTCGTGGCCACGATCACCTCTCGAATCTGTCCTTCCGAATCACGGACACGCCGGAGGAGCGAAGTGATGCTCAGCTCTTCCGGCCCGACGCCGTCGAGCGGCGAGAGCCTACCCCCCAGTACGTGGAAGATCCCCCGGAATTGACCGGTGCGCTCGATCGCTCCGACCTCGTAGGCCTCCTCGACCACACAGAGGACCGACCGGTCGCGGCGCGGGCTCGCGCACACCTCGCAGAGCTCGTCCTCGGAGAAATTCCCGCACTCCCGGCACGGACGGATCTTCTCCGCGACCTCGACCAGGGCGCGGGCCAGGCGATGCGTGTCGTCCCGCGAGCCCTTCAAGAGATGATGCACGAGGCGGAGCGCGGTCTTCTGGCCGATCCCCGGGAGCCGTGACAGCTCGCCCGTGAGGCGTTCGATCACCGACATGGAGACGTCCGCGCCGTGCGAAAACGCGTGCGGATCAGAACAGCTTGGGGAGACCGGGGATGTTCAGCGGGAGGCCGCCCGTGGCCCGCTTCATCTCCTGCTCGTACGCGCTCTGAGCCTTGCCCTGCGCCTCGGTGACCGCCGCGAGGACCAGGTCCTCGAGCATCTCCACGTCGCGTGAATCCACACAGGTAGGATCGATCTGCACCCGCTTGACCTGGCCCTTCCCGTCGACGGTGACCGTGACCATGCCACCGCCGGAGGTGCCCGTGAGCTGGGCGGACTCGAGCGACTGCTGGAGCTCGCTCATCCGCGTCTGGAGCTGCTGGCTCAGCCGCATCAGCTGCTGGAAATCGGTCATGCCTGGTTCACGGAGGGGGGCTACTCCATCAGCTCCAAGTCGAGTTCTTCTACAGCCTTCTGTAGGCGGGGTTCCTGGCGGTACAAGGCCTTGAGCGCATGGTCGCGCACTTCGGCCTCCGTCACCCGCGCGGACTTCGTCGGCGCGGCCGTGAGGCCCTCGAGAACGAGCTCCGGAACCCTCCCCAGCTGCCCCGCCAGACCCTCGCGGATCGCGCTCTGGACGGCCGGTTCGGCGAGCCTCTCGCCGGCGGGTGGGGCGATACCGGAGATGTGCACCCGGCCGTCCGCGCCGTCGGTGACGGTCGCCGTGCGGAGGAACGACGTCAGGCCTCTGGGCACGCCCACACCCTTGTCGAGCCATTCCCTCCAGGCGTCCGCGGCGCTGAGCGTCGTGCGCGCGCGGCCGTCTGCCGTCGAAGCCGCAGGCTCCGCGGGCCGCTGCGGCGCGGCGCCAGGGACCGCCTCGTGCTTCGACGTCGGCGCCGGCTTGGCTGGAGAGCGACGCGGCGCGACCGTGGACGGAGGCGTGGGCACGCCGCTTCCGGCCGTCGTACCGCCCGATCCCGCAGGGCTTCCGGGCGCACCGCTCCCTCCGAGCGCCCCGATCAGGTCCTCCAGGGAGACCGTGCGGTCGAGGTAGCTCAGGCGCAGCAGGAGCATCTCGATCGGCACGCGCGGGTTGGGGCTCCGCCGCAGGCTCCCTTGATTCTCGAGCTCGGCTGCGGCCGCCAGCATGCGGACGAGATCCGGCGGCTCGAACGAGCCCGCGCGCTCCAAGAGATCGGCGCGGAGGTCTTCCTTCAGGTCGACGTCCGCATCGGGGGAGAGCCGCAGGCGCAGCAGGGCGCGCAGGATGTCGAGGAGGCCGTGGTAGAACTCGACGAGGTCGTATCCCTCGGCAACCAGGCGATCGACCAGATCGAACACATCGCCGTGGCGCCCCTCACGCAGGATGTCGACGAGCTCGAGATAGCGCTCCTCCTCCACGAGCCCGAGCACGCGCCGCACCGAGTCCGCGTCGACCTCGCCGCCCGTGAGCGACATCACCTGATCGAGGAGCGAGAGCGCATCGCGCATGCCCCCATCGGCTTTCCGCGCGACGAGGCGGAGCGCGTCCTCCGGAGCGTCGACCCCCTCGCGCGCGAGCACGCCCTCCAACCGCGTCACGATGTCCGAGGCGCCGATGCGGCGGAAGTCGAAGCGCTGGCAGCGCGACAGGATCGGCGCGGCGGACTGCTGGATCTTCTGCGGCTCCGTGGTCGCGAAGACGAAGATCACGCGAGGAGGCGGCTCCTCGAGGATCTTGAGAAGGGCGTTCCATGCCTCGCGCGTGAGCATGTGCGCCTCGTCCACGATGTAGACCTTGTGGCGTCCCTCCCCGGAGGGGGCGTACATGGCGCGCTCCCGCAGATCCCGCGCGTCGTCCACGCCGCGGTTGGAGGCCGCGTCGATCTCCACGACGTCGAGCGCCGTGTGTCCGCCCCAGATCCGCGTGCAGCTCTCGCACTCGCCGCACGGCTCTCCGTCCGGGGAGCGATTGGGGCAGTTGAGGGCCATGGCGAGCACACGCGCCAGGGTCGTCTTCCCCACCCCCCGCGGACCACAGAAGAGGTACGCGTGGCCCACCCGGCCCGTCGCCACCGCGCTCCGGAGCGTCTCCGAGACATGCTCCTGCGTCGCCACGTCCGCGAAGGAGCGCGGGCGGTACTTCGTGGCTAAGGCGATGTGCGCCAAATGATTGCCGCTACCGGCTCGGGCACCGTCGGAAGGAAGGAAAATGCCCCAGGCGACCCGCAGCGACGATCACCGCACTTACCGCTGCTACCTGCGGGGTCCTGACGGGATTCGTGAGCTTTCGCCCTGCGGACCTGGGGCAACCGAAGCTACCCGGGGGGGACTGGGGGGTCAACGCGGGCTCTCGGGCCGCCACGCGTCTTCGAGATGCTCTATGCGCGCATTGCGACCGACGGTCACGGAGATCACGTCGAACCGCACATCCACGTCGTTCAGGCGATGGCGGCAGAGATACTCGCGCGCCACGATCTCGATCTCGCGGCGCTTGAGCCGCGTCACGGCATCCTCGGGCGCGCCGTAGCCGTCGCCGCCGCGGGTCTTCACCTCGACGAACGCCACGAGGTTGCCCTTCCGCGCGACGATGTCGACCTCGCGGCGCCCGAAGCGGTAGTTGACCGCGGCGATCGTCCAGCCACGGGTGGCCAGGTGCTCGCGCGCGCGCGCTTCCCCGAGACGGCCGAGGGCGTGGGGTGCGTGCATCCACGAGGATCGACGCTCACCGCGGGCCCCGGGATGGCTGGTCAGGACAGCCGCGGCGTGACGTCCCTTCCGATCGCGCGCGCGATGACGGTGATCTGCCGCATCAACTCGCCGAACTGCTCCGGGTAGAGGGACTGTGCACCGTCCGACATCGCGTGGGGCGGGTCGGGATGCACCTCGACGATGAGGCCGTCGGCTCCGGCGGCGATCGCGGCCCGGCCCATCGGCGTCACCTTCGCGCGCAGTCCCGTGCCGTGGCTCGGATCCGCGATGATCGGAAGGTGCGACAGCGATTTCACCACCGGGATCGCCGCGAGGTCCAGCAGGTTTCGCGTGTGCGTGTCGAAGCTCCGGATCCCGCGCTCGCAGAGGATCACGTCGTCGTTCCCCTCGGCGAGAATGTACTCGGCCGCGAGCAGCAGCTCGTCGATGGTCGCGGACAGCCCGCGCTTCAGCAGCACGGGCTTGCCCGTCTTGCCCGCCCGTCTGAGCAACGGGTAGTTCTGCATGTTGCGCGCGCCGATCTGGATGATGTCGGCGTACTCGGCGACGAGATCCGCACCTTCGGGGTCCAGTGCCTCGGTGACGACGGCGAGACCCGTCTCCTCACGCGCCTTGGCCAGCAGCTCGAGGCCTTCCCTTCCGAGCCCCTGGAACGCGTATGGTGACGTGCGCGGCTTGAAGGCGCCGCCCCGGAGCACCGTGGCGCCCAGCTCGCGCAGCCGGTGCGCGATGTCGAGGATCTGCACTTCGCTCTCGACGGCGCACGGCCCCGCCATCACGACGACATCGAGAGCCCCGACCTTCGTCCCGTTCGCCAGCGTGACGACGGTGTCCTGCTCGCGCCACTCGCGGGACACCTGCTTGTAGGGGTGCGTGACCGGGATCACCTCGAGCACGCCATCCAACCCGAGCAGCCGACCCGAGTCGACCTCGCCGTCGTTGCCGATCAGACCGACCGCGGTGCGCTGCCCACCCGGAATCGGGCGAGCGCCGTAGCCCATCTCCTTGATCGTGGCGACCACGGCGTCGATCTGCTCGTCGGTCGCGCTGTGCTTCATCACGACCAACATCGGCTACGCCGCTCCTGCCGCCTCGAGCGCCTCCTGGAGCTTCACGCCCACGATCGTGCTCACGCCGGGCTCCTCCATGGTGACGCCGTAGATCCAATCGGCCGCCTCGATCGTGCGTGGGTTGTGCGTGATCACCACGAACTGCGTGTCGCCCTTGAAGTCCTGCAGCAGCTTGATGAACCGCCCGATGTTGTTCTCGTCGAGCGGCGCGTCCACCTCGTCGAGCACGCAGAAGGGGCTCGGCTTCACGAGGTAGATCCCGAAGAGCAGCGAAAGCGCAGTCAGCGCGCGCTCGCCCCCCGAGAGCAGGTCGATGCGCTGGGTGCGCTTGCCACGGGGCGACGCGTGGATCTCGATCGGCGACTCGAGCGGATCGTCGGGATCCTGGAGCCAGATGTCCGCTTCGCCGCCCTCGAAGAGCCGGAGGAACGTCTTCCGGAAGTTGTCGCGGATCGCCTCGAAGGTGCCGACGAAGAGGTCCGTCGCCGTCTTGTTGATCTCGCGGATGGCTGCGCGCAGGTCGTCCCGCGCCTTCACGAGGTCCTCGCGCTGCTTGGACAGGAAGTCGAGCCGCGCCTGTTCTTCGCGATGCTCCTCGACCGCCAGCATGTTCACCGGTCCGAGGGCGTTCAGCGCGGCGACCAGCTCCTCGAGCTCCCTCTGGAGGGCGGCGGGGTCGCCCTCGACGGGAACCGCCTCGGCGAGCAGCGACTCCCAGGGCCTGCCCCACTCGCCTTCGAGCCGCTCACGGAGCCGGTCGATACGGCCTCCGAGCTCTTGGCGCTCGAGCTCGAGCGTGTGCCGCCGGTCGGACGCCGCGCGCTCCTCGGTCCTGGCCTCGCGCACGCGTCGCTCCGACGCTGCGAGAGCCGCGGCCACCCCTTGGAGCGCCTCGTCCTTCTCGCGCAGCACGGCCTCGGCCTGCGTCCGCTCGCCGAACAAGCGCTCGGTCGCGGCGTCACCCTCCACGCGCACCTGGCGCGCCTTCGCGAGCTCCTCGCGCAGCTCGCGCTCCTCGCGCTCGAGCCCGGAGACGCGCTCTTCGGCACGCACGCGTGCCGTGGTCACTCCCTCGAGCCGCTCCGCGAGGCGCGCGACGTCCCCCTCGAGACGGGCCACCTCCACGGCGAGTCGCGCCTCCTGCGCGCGGGTCGCCTCCCACTCCTCCTGCACGCGATCCAGGTCGGCGCGCACCGACCGACGCTCCGTGTCGAGCGTCGCCTCCTGCTCGAGCAGCGCGGTGCGGAACTCACGCGCTTCCTTCTCGCGCTCGAGCGCACGCGTCCGCGCCGCCTTCGCGCCCTCCACCTGGCGCGCGAGGTCGTCGCGCACCCTGTGCATGCGGCCACGCAGATCGACCTGCGCCTGCAGCTCGCCGCTCACCTCGCGGTGCTCGTCCTCCGTGCCGCGGCGCTCCAGGCGCGCGGCCTCCACGTTCCCCTCGGCGACGCTGAGCGCGCGCTCGGCGGCGGCCAGCCTCACGGCGGCCTCTCGGCGGCGGGCGGCGACGGCCTCGTGCTGCGCGCTGACCACCCGCAGCTCCTCGCGCCTCTCGAGCACGCCCGATCCGCGCCTGGGATCGCCCACGCGCACGATGCCCCGGCTCTCGGTGACGGGCTTCCCATGTGCGGAGATCTCGGAGAGCTCGACACCGTCGAGGAGCGCCCTCACCCACGCCCCGCCCTCGCCCTTCGTGCGAACCCTGGCGAGCAGGCCCCCGGCGGCGCTTCCGGCGTTGGCCGGAACCCTGTCCAGCGGAAGCAGCACGAGCCCGCCGCCGCCACTCCACTCCGAGCCGAACCAGCGCAGCGTGCGCTCCACCGCGCCGCGGTCACGTACGACGAGCGCGTCGGCGAGCGAGCCGAGATAGGCTTCGGCCGCCTCCGTGACTTCGGAGGGAGCGTCGATGGAATCGGAGAGCGTGCCGAGAACCCCCGCGTCGCCGCTCGCCAGCGCTGCGCGCACCACGGGCTCGACGCCTCCGCGCTCGCGCTCGAGCCCCTCGAGCGCGGACTTCCGCGCGGCGAGCGCGGCCTCGGCGTCGGCTGCCTCGCGCTCGGCGGCGCGCGCAGCCTCGAACTCGGCGCGAGCTGCCTGGAGCTCACGGACTCTGTCCTCGAACCGCTCGCTCGCGGCGCCGAGCGCCTCCGTGAGGTCGTCCACCCGGCTCGAGAAGAGATCGCCCTGCGCCGCGAGCTGCGTG
>Ga0073934_10010188_pt1 | contig 11757 bp, 8 predicted proteins | sample LarsenN4metaG_FD_76834 | JGI IMG/M metagenome (GOLD analysis project Ga0073934, IMG submission 76834) | Hot spring sediment bacterial and archeal communities from British Columbia, Canada, to study Microbial Dark Matter (Phase II) - Larsen... ... | reverse complement strand
TTATTGTTTACGTTTTCTCTCTTTCTGCTTTGTTTCTTTTTTTTGAGTTTCTTTCTTTGTAGTTTCTTTCTTTGTAGTCTCTTTTTTCTTTTCGGTCTCTTTCTTTTTTACAGTTTCTTTCTTTACTTCTCCTACTTTCAGTTCCTGACCAACCTTAATCTCATCATCTTTTAGTCCGTTCCAGCTCTTGAGTTGTTTTACCGTAACATTATATTTATCTGCGATTGAAGATAAAGTCTCTCCTTTTTTTACAATATGAGTTTTTGCAGTTTTAGTCTCTTTTGTCTCCTTTTCTGATTCCTTTTTGGAAGTTTCCTTTTTGGTTGTTTCTTTCTTGTCAGGTTTTACTAATGTTAACTCCTGTCCTATGTAAATAACATCATCTTCAAGGTCATTCCAGTCTTTTAGATTACTTACACTTATTCCGTATTTTTCTCCTATTGATGAAAGATTCTCGCCTTCCTCAACTATATGTTTGGTTGCTTTTGTTGTTTTCTTTTCTTCTTTCTTGTTATCTGGAGGATACAGTTTTAATTTTTGCCCGACCAATATTTTGTCTGATTCGAGATTATTCCATTCTTTCAGTTCTGCTACAGTTACTCCGTATTCTGAGGCAAGTTTACCAAGAGATTCTCCCTCTGTCACTGTGTGAACTGTGGCATCGGTTTTTGTTTCAGTCTTTTTCTTATTTGAAGTAGTTTTATCTTTGGTTGTTGTAGTTTTTTCTTTTGAAGTTGTTTTTTCATTATTGGTTGTTTCTTTTTTATTATCTGTATTTGATTTATCGCTTACCTTTTTCCAGGGATTTGTGCTCTCAGTATTCTTTTTTTCATTTTTTTCTATTTCTTTTTCAACTTCCTCAATTTCCGAATCATCTGATTTTTCATCAGTTTCTATCCCTGAAAGTTTGTTGTATTGTTTCTCACTCAGATATACGTATATGTTGGAGCTATCCTTTGGATTTAAAGGATAAGGCAAATTATTCCACATTCTGATTTCTGATTGCCTTACACCAAGAGAATCTGCGAGTTTTTGAAGTGTCATCGGCTTAAAGAATAATACTGTTATTTTCTTTTTCCCGGTTGTTACACCAATATCTTTTGGATTCGGAGGATTATATCCTTCAACAGTATAATATGTATATGCAGGTTCCGTTTCATAATAACTTTGATGTTCATTCCCCGCAAATTCAGGCTCGATACTGCCGTTTTCAGAATATTCAGGTGATTTTTTATAATTTTTTACAAATGTATTATATGAATCTCTTGGTATTCTTAATTGATAGGGGACATCGTAAACCGGAATGACATCATTGTAAAGCTCAGGATTCAAATCCCTTATTGTTTCTATGTCAGTATTTGCAAATTCCGCTATTCTCTCGAATGTTAGTTTTCCTTTAATATTAACTCTGTCAAAAGCAATCGGTTTTGCAAACTCAATATTTTTGAAACCGTATTCTTTAGGTGAACGGAAAATATGCGACAGTGCAATAATAGAAGGTACATAATTTTTAGTTTCTCCGGGCAAATATTGACGTACTTCCCAGTAATTATTAGAGCCCGATTTACTAATTCCGGTATTTACTCTTCCCGGTCCTGCGTTGTAAGCTGCGAATGCGAGATACCAGTCTCCATAAGTCCTGTATAAATCTTTTAAATGCCTTGCCGCCGCATCAGATGATTTCTCAAAGTCGCGTCTGTCATCTCTGTATTCATCAGAATAAAGACCGTAAGCTGCACCTGTTGATGGCATAAACTGCCAGAGTCCGACAGCGCCTGCTTTTGATACAATTGTCGGATTTAAACCCGATTCCTGGACTGAGAGAAATACAAGATCTTCAGGGACACCGTGATATCTCAGTATTTTTCTCATCGTAGGAAAATATTTCCCTGAGCGATACATAGTTTTATCAATAAAACTTTGTCCTCTCGATGTACCTGCAAAAAAATCAATCCATTCCTGCACTGCACTGTTCTTTTCGAATTCAATTTCCTTGTTCATCGGTATTATTTCTTTATCACCTGATTCATCTGCTACTGAAAATTTCTTATAATCTATTCCAAGTTTTTTTGCGAAGTAAAAAACATTACTTGAAGACTCAATATCTTTATGCAGAACAAGATAATCTTCCGTGATACTTTTGGCGAGGTCATTGTAGTCTTTTAGCCAGTCTTTATAAAGAGGATTTGAAAGCACATCTGAATCAATTTTTTTAAGATATTTAAGAGATTTTTCAAATTTGCTTTTTGAATCTTCTTCATCTCCTTTAGAATTTAATTCAAGTGATTCCTTATAATCCTTAAGACTTTCTGATAATGCTGAATAAAATACTACAGAATCTGCTGCACGTTTCTTTAATAGTCTTTGCTCTTCAGTCTCTGCCAAATCGCCTGAAGAGGAACAACCATTTAATGTTACTAAAAGAAATATAAACAGCGGGATAACTGAGAACTTTAAATAAATAAATGATTTTTTCATTTTTATTTTTTTACTTATATAAAAATATATAGGTTATATTGCGTATATTCAATCTAATTATTAAGTAATTATTATTATGTTTTTTAGTACAGAATATGCTGAATTGTTCCAAAATATAAAAAAATAACGCCGCTCAAGGCGGCGTTTATTTTTTGGGGAATATGGAGGTTACTATTATTTCATAACAATTTTGTACACAAATGTACTTTTGGCATATTTAGGATCTGTCCATAAATTCCTCGAGTTAAGCTTTTTTGCTACATAAGAATTTAAAAAGACATTCCCGCCAGCTACCTTATCAATGAAAATTTTGCCGTCTTCACGGACATTTATTAAAACATAAGAAGTGCCTTTTAAGTTCTTATCAGAGTAATACAAAAGAAGTGGAGTATTTACCATTTCCTTTATCTCTTTTTTTATCTGATAATTCAAATCGGCATAGGTATTAACATAAACAGGGTCAGTAGCGGCAAAAGAGCTACTAAAAGGCACAATGATTGAGAAAGTCAGTGCAATAATTAAAATTTTGAAAAAGTTCATTCTATTTATTCTCCTTTAATTTAATTTTCAATATTATTAGTTTCTACTCTGTATTCGTAAAAATTTAAAATTTGTTTCACCGAGAATTCAAATTAACAATTTAGTAATATAGATTGGAAAAAACCTATAAATTAACAGTTCCTGAGATAAAAGAAAAGATTCGTATTGATAAATATATCCCGATGTTTATACAAAATACCTCAAGAAATAAGGTTCAGAAGGTTATAAATATGGGAAATGTTACTGTAAATGGGGATATAGTCAAATCCAACTATATACTAAAACCTTATGATGAAATAGATATTGAATTACCAGTTCCTGATAAGCAGGAAATATTACCTGAAGATATTCCTCTTGATATTGTATATGAAGATCAATATCTGATGGTAATAAATAAACCAGCCGGAATGGTTGTACATCCTGCATATAAGAATTATAGCGGCACTTTAGTAAATGCAATAATGTATTATGCAAGTAAAAAGAATGAATCTTTATCGGATTTAAACGGATTTGAACGCGCCGGTATTGTACACCGATTGGATAAAGATACTTCAGGAATACTCGTAATAGCAAAAGATGAAGTTACACACAGGAAACTTGCAGAGCTATTTTACACGCATAATATTGAAAGGGAATATCAGGCACTGATTTGGGGTTCACCAAAGAAGAAATCAGGGAGAATAGAAAACAGAATAAGCAGGGATTTAAAAGACAGAAAGAAAATGGCTGTAACTGAAGATGAAGAACGTGGAAAAATCGCAATAACTGATTATGAAATAATTGAAGAATTTGAAATACTTTCCCTTGTTAAATTAAATCTTAAAACAGGCAGGACTCATCAGATAAGGGTTCATTTATCTCATATCGGGCATCCTGTATTTGGTGATGAAACCTATGGAGGCAGAAAACCGCATTGCATTGAACTGACAAGTAACATAAGAGCAAGAATAAATAATATGTTAAGGCAAATGAAAAGACAGGCACTTCACGCAAAGGTACTCGGTTTCGTTCATCCAATTACAAAAGAGAAAATGAGATTTGAATCTCCCTTACCGGAGGACATAATGAACTTAATTGGATATTTATCCAAAAAAGATAATACTTAAACCGCATAAATTTTTTTCAAGGGTAAAAATTATTTTTAAAATATCAAAAATTAGTGTGTGGTATAATTCATTTATTAATTATATCTTTATTGTTAAAGTAAAAAAAATTACGAATAAAGTTATTTTATGCAGGAAATATTAAATCAATTAAGAGAAGTATCTAACAATCTATACTGGTCATTCAACAACGAATTTGAAGCAATTTTTGAGGATATTAACAGAGATTACTGGAAATGGAGTCAGAAAAATCCCGTTAAATTCCTTGATTCAATAAATAAAGAATATCTTTTCGATATTATAAAGAAAAAAAATCTTAGAGAAAAGATTCACAGTCTATATAAAGATTATAAAAACTATATGAACGGGAGTACATGGTTTGAGAAAGAGTATTATGATCCGGATACACCTCAGATATGCTATTTATCTGCTGAATATGGAATAACAAAATGTCTTAAGTTTTATTCGGGAGGTTTAGGTACTCTTTCCGGCGATCATATGAAATCATCATCGGATCTCGGTTTACCTTTAATAGGTATAGGTTTGGGCTATTTATATGGTTATTTCACACAATATATAAACCTTGACAACAGGCAGGCAGAATTATATGACATGAATCATTTCGAGAGTATGCCAATGAGGCAACTGCTTGACGAAGATTACAAGCCCGTAAAAATCAGTCTGAATCTCCCCGGGCGTGAAGTTTTTGCTCAGGTCTGGGAAGTTAAAATCGGAAGGGTGAAATTATACCTTCTTGATACTTTCGTAGATGAAAACGATGCTGAAGATAAAAGGATAACAGATATTTTATACGGCGGCGATATTGAGAAAAGAATACTTCAGGAAATCCTGCTTGGTGTAGGTGGAATGAGAGTGCTTGAAACATTAGGTTATGAACCGAAAGCATTTCATATTAACGAAGGTCACTCCGCATTTCTCGTCTTTGAGAGAATTAAGAAAGCTATGAAGAAATTCAATATCGGTTTCAAAGAGGCGAGAGATATGTGTTACTGGTCAAATATTTTTACAACACATACTCCGGTACCTGCTGGAATAGATATTTTCCCGAGATGGATGATGGAAAAATACTTCCGAAATTTCGCCGAGAATGAGCTTAAAATCAGTTTTGATGATTTTATGAGGGAAGGAGATTTAAAAAGAAATGTTACTGATAATTTCAATATGGCATGTCTTGCAATTAACAATTCAAATTTCGTAAACGGAGTTTCAAAACTTCACGGAGCGATTGCAAGGAGAATGTGGTCATTGCCTGAAACAAGAAGTCAGATAGTATCCATTACAAACGGAGTTCATTTAAAGACTTATCTCTCTGGCCATAGTGAAAGGTTATACATAAAACATTTTGGTAAAGACTGGGAAAGTGAAGAAAATATCTGGGGGAAAATTGCAGAACTTCCGGATTCAGAAATATGGGAAACAAGAAATAAAAACAGAAGAAAACTGATAAAATACGTCAGGGAAAAGATGCTTGATAAATGCAAGGCGTTGAATTGTCCTGAGGAAAAAGCAGGAATGATAGAAGAGATGCTTGATGAGAATGCTTTGACAATAGGATTCGCAAGAAGATTTGCAACATATAAAAGAGGAAATTTAATTTTCAGAGATATTCAAAGATTGAAAAAAATTCTTTCCGATAATGATATGAAGGTACAGTTTGTATTTTCAGGTAAAGCACATCCAAAAGACGAAGGAGGAAAGAATCTTATTGCAGAGATTATGTCATATTCGATGAGCGATGAGTTCAGAAATAAGATTGTATTTCTTGATAATTATGATGTTGATGTTGCAAAGCAACTTGTTTCAGGTTGTGATGTATGGCTGAATAATCCGCGAAGACCTTTAGAAGCATCAGGGACAAGCGGAATGAAAGTAATTGCGAATTTCGGACTGAATTTCAGTATATTGGATGGCTGGTGGATTGAAGGATACTCAAAAGAAACCGGGTGGGCAATCAAAAGTCCGGAAAATGCAGATACACTCCCTGAAAGTGAAGTAGATTTATATGAATCACTTTCATTATATGATACACTTGAAAAAGAAATTATACCTTTATTTTATAAAAGGAATGGTGATAATATACCAAAAGATTGGGTGAAGAAGATAAAAAATTCTGTCAGAAATTTAGCTCCTGTTTTCAATACATCGAGAATGGTGAAGGAATATACTGATATGTTTTATATGAAGGTAAAATAATAGTTTTAAAACAATTTCAAACAGATGAAAGATAAAATAAGAATTGCATCAGGTCAGGGTTTTTGGGGAGATTTGATTGATGCTCCATACAGGCAGGCAACAGAAGGTCAGATAGATTATCTTGTGATGGATTATCTTGCTGAAGTTACAATGTCAATCCTTCAGAAACAAAAACTGAAAAATCCTGATTTTGGATATGCAAGGGATATTCCTCCACTTATGGAAAAACTTTTACCTGTTATGATGGAAAAGAAGTTTAAGGTTATTACAAACGGCGGTGGAGTTAATCCAATTGCCTGTAAAGATGCAATACTTGAAATTGCGAAAAAACTCGGAATTAAAACATTGAAAATCGGAGTAGTTCTTGGTGATAATATTCTTGATAAAATTGATGATTATATTGCAAAAGGAATTGAATTAAATAATATGGAAACAGGAGAAAGTGTAAAAGTCATAAGGGATAAAATTCTGAGTGCAAATGTATATTTTGGTGCTGAACCTGTAGTAAATTGTCTTAAGGAAGGTGCAGATATTGTAATTACGGGAAGGGTAACAGATACAGGTCTCACGCTTGCCCCGATGATATATGAATTTGGATGGGACATGAAAAATTATGATTTAATGTCAGCTGGAACAATAGCGGGTCATATACTTGAATGTGGCGGACAGGCAAGCGGCGGAAATTTTTTAGGTGACTGGAAAAATATAAAGGATATGTGGAAAATTGGTTTTCCTATAGCAGAAGCTTTTCCGGATGGTGAATTTATTATAACCAAGCATGAAGGAACAGGCGGTTTGGTAAGCGTTGACACTGTAAGCGAGCAGCTAGTTTATGAAATCGGAGACCCTGCGGTTTACATAACGCCTGATTGTATAGCAGACTTTACTTCAATTAATCTTGAGAATCTTTCTGAAAACAGGGTAAGGGTATTTGGAATCAAAGGTAAACCTGCAAAAGAGTTTTATAAAGTATCAATGTCATATTCAGACGGTTATTCTGCATTCGGTTCATTAACATACAGCTGGCCTGAAGCATTGGAAAAGGCAAAAGCCGCAGATGAGATATTGAGAAAAAGACTTGAAAACCTCGGATTAAGTTTTGATGAGATCAGAACTGAGTATCAGGGATATAATGCATGTCACGGTAATATTGCAAATGAAATAAAAGAACCAAATGAAGTTGTAATGAGGATTGGTGTGAGGTCAAAAGACAGAAAATCCATAGAAAGATTCGGAATGGAGATAGCTCCGTTAATTCTTACAGGACCTCCGGGAGTAACAGGGTTTGCAGGCGGAAGACCGAAACCATCGGAGGTAGTAGCATACTGGCCTGCCCTGATACCCAAAAAAGCAGTACAACCGGAAATTCAAATTTTCAAAATATAATCATAAAGGTATGGAAAAAATATTAATTATCGGAGCGGCAGGTCAGATTGGGTCGGAGCTTACAATGGCTCTCAGAAATGTTTACGGAAACGATAATGTTTTCGCAACTGATATTAAACAGCCACCGTCAGATGTTGTAGAATCAGGACCTTTCCAGATACTCGATGTAATGAACGACAGGGCTTTGATTCATTTTGTTATAAGACATAAAATAACACAGATATATCATCTTGCGGCAGTATTATCAGGTAATGCAGAGAAATTACCAATTCAGGCATGGGATATTAATATGAAAAGTCTTTTGAATATACTTGATCTCGCAAAAGAAGTCGGGCTTAGAAAACTCTTCTGGCCAAGTTCGATTGCAGTTTTCGGTTTAACAACTCCTAAAATTAATACACCTCAATTAACAATTACTGAACCGAATACAGTTTATGGAATAAGTAAACTTGCAGGAGAAAGGTGGTGTGAATATTACTTCAATAAGTACGGAGTAGATACAAGAAGCGTCAGATATCCGGGTTTAATCAGTTATAAAACTGAAGCAGGTGGCGGGACAACAGATTATGCTGTAGAGATTTTTTATGAAGCAATAAAAAAGAAAAAATACGAATGTTTTCTCAAAGAAGATGCTACGTTGCCGATGATGTTTATGCCTGATGCGATTGAGGGGACTATAAATCTTATGGAAGCTGAATCTTCAAAATTGTCAATTCGTTCGAGTTATAATTTAGCGGCTATAAGTTTCAATCCAAAAGAAATAGCAGAGGAAATTAAAAAACGCATCCCTGAATTCGGAATTACATATAAACCTGATTTCAGACAGAAAATTGCTGAATCATGGCCTCAGAGTATTGATGATAGTGTTGCTCAGAATGACTGGGGTTGGAAATTCAAATACGGACTTAGCGAAATGACCGATATAATGCTTGCAGAAATAGGAAAGAAAATAAAATAATTTCTTATAGAAATATAGTTTTAAGTAAAAAAAATGACCTCCTTCGAGGTCATTTTTTTATAACTAAATTTACAGAAACTTTTAGAAATTCCAGTTTAGTGAAAGGTGTCCGATAAAATTACTTAAACTGCTTGTGCTTCCATTAAATTCGGATTGAATCAAACTCGGATTTGTAGCTATTAAATCTTTATTTAAGACTGTTTCCAGTGCGAGATTGAGACTTAGATTATTTGTGAATTTATAGCTGCCACCTAAAGTCAGATGATTTTCAACTATAGCAGGAAATACAGGGAATACAGTATTTTCGGGAACAGGATTGCTTCCGAAAGCATAACCAAGTCTTAAAGTCACTTCTTTTGAAGCATCAAATTCACCGCCGACCTTTACGATTACGGCATCTTTCCAGTTGAGCGGAAAATCAATATTTACATTTGGACTGCCCATCATAGTATTAACATTCGAGTTGGTTCCATTTGTAAGTTTGATTGACATTTTATCAAAAGCATTGCTCCAGTTAATCCATTCAAAATCAAGACCTAATCTAAGAGTGTTCGATGCTTTGTAAGACATACCAAATCCGACGGATTGAGGAAGTTTCATCCCAACTTCAAGGTCATATTCAGCATAGACACCTTTAGTTAAATCTATACCCATCTGGGCAAAATTCATTCCGATATATTTGAATGCTGTATCAAGCAGTGCTCCGTGAGTTCCGGGTTGTGAATAAAAGCCCATTACCGCTCTGCCCATTGCGTCTTCAAATTGTTTTGCCATATCCATAGTAGCTTTTCCGTTTTTATAGGTCAAGTTTGTCGGGAGAGTATAAGTTAAACCAAACGAAAGGTTACTGTTCGGTTTATATGCAAGTCCGATTTTACCGTTAAATGTAACAACATTTAGATTTTTCATATCGGCTGAAGCAACAACTTCAGAATATCCGAATCCGCCCATCTGAGGTGGCATAGAGAAAAGCTGACCAAAAGTCATTCCCGGCATCGGGCTGCCCTTCATAATAGAAGGATTTAATCCGAAAGGCATTTTGAATTCCATCATGCTATAAACCAGTTGCGCAGTAACGCCGACAGAAAATTCAGGCGTAATTTTATACGCACCTGAAAGTCCGCCGTTCATAACAGCGAACATTGAATGATATTCCTGGTTTGTATAATCACCTTTAACAGGATAGTATGTACTATCCGAAGGGTTATATGAATAAGACTGATTTCGATAAAGAGCATTTTTCAAAGAGAAATCCGCACCCATTCCACCAATCATATAAACTCCTGCACCCCATATAAATTTTGAATCTTTGATTTTTCCGACGTATCCTGCAGAAGGGAGAGGGAAATAGTTATTTTTGCCGTCAACATCATTTATAGTGTTTTTAAAATGTGTCTTTGGCGCCATTAATGAGAAATCAACATTTAAAGATGATTTATCAAGGAAAGAGATACCAGCCGGATTTGTCATCATTAATTCAGGTGAATCAAAAAATCCTATTGAGGTACCTCCGCGCCCCATGCTTAAAGCGTCATAACCGATTAACCTGACTCCATTTTGTGCAAATGCAGAACCGGATATCATTAAAACAAAAAGTAAAACGTAAAATTTTTTCATAAAAAGTGATTTTAATTTGAGAACAAAATTAATTGCTATTAGCAACTTAAATATTGTAAAAACAATAAACAATGTAAAAAAAAGTCTCTAAAAAAACATAATTTATTCAATCAGAAAATTAAATATTTTATCTGGTAAGTTTTTTAACTAATTTCAGGAATTCTTTTTTCCCAATAATCTGATAAAGGTGCTTTAAGGTTTCGCCGCCATCAAACATTGTAACACCAACCTGGTTTGAGTTAATATAATATTTCCTGAGTTTCTTCTTCACATTTTCGAATTTATTTTTTGCAGAGTTAGTTACAATGTGAAGAAATTTCGTTTTATCAGCTTCTATTATACCAAACCATCTTTTGCCTTTTGTAAAAACATCAGACGGTTCAAATTTTTCTATAAATCTGAAATCAAAAGGAGCTGTTATATTAAGTTCTCCCCAATTACCAGATAATTTCAAAATTAAATCACCGGTGTGTACTAAAGGAATTTCAGAAGAAAATTTTGCGATGCATGAACCGTTAACAATTTTTGTGAAATATTCTTCGAGTCCGATGTAATAATTATTTCCTATTAAGTATTTTAAAACTATGCTGTTTTCAAACCTGTAATATGGGTGAGAAAATGGTGTTGAGCTAACATCAAGTTCAAATATAGTTTCGAATGAAAAGGAACTGACTTTATCTTCATCTCCTGATTTGAATTTACCAAGTTCTACTCTGACTCTCTTATCAAAAGCGCATTTATCACAGAGAAAATTATTATCACATAATTTATAATCAACAGTTCCGCTTTTCATCCAGACGCACTGAATCTCGTCAAAGGATTTATGATGAAAACTATCCGCAGACATTTTTTCAGAATGTTAAGAAGTTTTCTTCAAATTCAATTACCAAATCATCATCGAAATCAGAAACAACGCCTTCTACAACATTTCCTCCGTCATACATTGTAGCACCGACCGGCTCAGCTTTGAATGAATTGAAACTTAAAAAATCTTTTAATCTGCGGAATTCTGATTTCATCCAGTCAAGTGCGGCTCCGTCACTCAAAAGTCTGGATACCTGATCAGAGTTAGAAATCATAGTTACACCCCAGTTTTCACCATAAACATCAGATAGTTCCTTACCAATTACTCTTTGATTTACAGATTCAATTTTTCCATCAACAGGTGAGCGGAACTTTACTCTTTTTGAATTTGCAGTTCCTTCAAAAATAACATCACCTTTTTTGATGCTGTTCCCTGCAGGAACTAATTTATCAATTTTCAAATTCCCAAGTGCCTTTAAAACAAAAGCGTCAATTCCTATTTTCAGTTTACCTGAATCTTCTTTCGCCCAGGTATGGCCGGGGGAGAAATAATAACCTTCAGGGATTTCAAGACTACTTTTATTGAAAACAGCAGGACTGCTTGAATGTTCGTTTACGGATGATAAAGCTCTTTTTTTGCGGAGGAAGAGTACCTCT
>Ga0073934_10010186_pt1 | contig 11758 bp, 16 predicted proteins | sample LarsenN4metaG_FD_76834 | JGI IMG/M metagenome (GOLD analysis project Ga0073934, IMG submission 76834) | Hot spring sediment bacterial and archeal communities from British Columbia, Canada, to study Microbial Dark Matter (Phase II) - Larsen... ... | reverse complement strand
GCGGGTTGAGCCCGCGTCCCTCGGCGGCCGGGACCGGGAGGCGCTCGAAGGGGTTGGCCACCACCCCGACGATCAGGAGGAAGACGCCGGATACGACGAAGAGCACGGCGAGGGCATGGCCCGCCAGCTCGCGCCGGAGGGCGAGGGCCCGGCGGGCGACCAGGACCACGAAGAGGGCCTGGAGCCATTCCCAGAGCAGGATCGAGCCCTCGAGGGCGCCCCAGAGGCCGGCGATCTTGTAGCGGACGGGGCTCGTCGAGATGCTGGTGTTCGCCACGTAGCGGACGCTGAAGTCGCTGGTGACGAGCAGGTACTCGAGCGCGAGCGCCGCCCCCGTGACCAGCAGGAACTGGGCCAGCGCCGTGTGGCGGGCGGCCGCGAGCCAGCGCGGCTCCGCCGACCCGGCACTGCGGATGGCGACGGCGGCGCCGTAGAGCGACAGACCGAGGGCGACGACCAGCGCGGCGTGGCCGATCTCGGGGATCATCGTGCGGGGTCTCCTCCCTTCGGGGGCGGCGCGCTCCCCGCCGGCGGCGCGGCGGAGCCTGGGGCCGGCGCCGTGGGGGCCGGGGGCGCGGCGGCGAGCTTCGCCCGCGCCTCCCGGATCCGCTCGAGGGCCTGGTCGCGCGCCGCCTGGTCCGGCACCACCTTGGCGAACCGCTCCCACGCGGCGATGGCGCCCGCGTAGTCCTGTCGAAGCTCGTAGCGCACCTGGGCACTGTAGCTCAGCGCCTCGGGGTAGTCGGGATCCCTGGCCAGCGCGCGGTCGAAGAACTCGAGGGAGCGGTCCGCGTGCCCGGCCATGGCGAGGATCAGACCGAAGTGGGTGAGCGCGTCGACGTTGTTCGGCTCGCGCCGGAGGATCGCCTGGTACGCGGCGATGGCGTCCTGCATCCGCCCGGCCTGGAGACTCGACCGCGCCGCCTGGAGCATGCCCTGGAGCATTCCCGGGGGAATCGGCCGGGACGCGTCGCCCCCGGGGCCGCTGGCCGCCGGTGGACCCCCGGGCGCGGGCGACCGGCTCATGCCGGGCATGTCGGGGATGGCCGCCATCGGGCCGGCCCGAGAGTCGGGCGGCGCCGGCGCGGTGAACCGGACGACGAGGGCGCCGAGGACGACGCCGAAGAGCACGAGGCCGCTCGCGCCCCCGGTGAGCACGAGTGGCCGCCGGGACCAGGGCACGGGCACGGCAGCGGCGACCGGCGAGGCCGCGGGACGGCGGCCCGCCGCGCGCTCCGGTCGCTCCGGTCCCAGCTCGTCGAGGCGCCGGAGAATGGCGGCGGCCCGGAGCTCGGCGCGCGCGCGCAGCTCGGCGTAGTCGTGGGCGGCGAGGTGGCCGGCCTGGTGGTCCAGCTCGAGCTCTCGGATCGCCCGGAGCGCCCGGAGCTTCTCCGCCTCGAGCTCGGCGCGCGTGGTGTCGAGGACCGTGGCGCCGGCCCCCCTGTCGCGCCGGAAGAGCGGCCAGAGGACGAAGAGGGCGGCGGGGAGGCCGATCGCGAGCGCCGCGAGGGCGAGGGTCATCGGAAAGGCCGGCGGCCTACGGGCCTATTCGCGGAGCCGCTGCAGCTCGGCCTGAACACGCTCGCGGTCCGCAGAGGTCAGAGGCTCGAGGCTCTCTGCCGTCGGCGCGCCCCGGCGGATCCAGCGCGTGGCCATCCGCGCCACCACCCCGAGCCCCACCAGGAGGGCCGCGAACGGGGCGACCCACACGAGCAGGGTGAAGCCACGGGGACGCGGGCTGAGGAGCACCCACTCGCCGTAGCGCTCGACGAAGTAGGCGACGACCTGCTCGGGGGTGTCCCCCTGGGCGACGCGCTCGCGGATCAGCTCGCGCATCTGCTTGGCCATCTCCGACGGCGAGTCCGCCACCGAGAGGTTCTGGCAGACGACGCAGCGGAGCTGGCTCGCGATCCGGGTCACGGTCTCCTCGTCCACCACCGCGGCCGTGACGGAGCCGGTCGCGGCCGCCAGGAGGACCAGCGTCCCCAGGATCACGCCCACGAGACGCGTCATCCCGACGTCTCGCCGAGGAGCGGCTCGACCTTGTCGCGGATCACGGCCTCGGTGACGGCCCCCACGTGCTTGTAGCGGATCCCCCCGCGCCGGTCGATCACGAAGGTCTCGGGGACGCCGTAGACGCCGTAGTCGATGGAGACCTTGCCCGTGGGGTCGGGAGCGTTGGGGAACGTCAGGTTGAACTGGCGGATGAACCGAAGCGCGGCTTCCTCGGTGTCCTGGATGTCCACGCCGAGGACGACGAGCCCCCGGTCTCGGTACCGCTGCCACGTGGCCTCGAGGACGGGGGCCTCCTCGTAGCAGGCGGGATAGCACCAGGATGCCCAGAAGTTGAGGATCACCACCTGGCCCCGGTAGCCCTCGAGGCTCATCGGCTTGCCGTCGAAGGTGGTGAGCGAGAACGGGGCCGCCGGTCGGCCCACGAGCGGCGAAGGGATGGCCCGGGGATCCGTGCGGAAGCCGTAGGCCAGGAGCCCGAGCACCGGGACGACGGCCAGCGGAATGAGCCAGCGCCCGCGAGGCATGGTCAGGGTGACCGGGCCGGCTGCGCGTCGGTGCCCTTGAGCGTCCGCAGGAGCTCCTGGTAGCCCGCCTGCGCGTCCTGGGGCGCCTTGTACTCCTCGGAGTGCTTGGCCATGATCGTGCTGGCCACGAACGTCCCGTCGGCGGCCAGCGTGCCCTCGACGACGGCGCCCCGCCCCTCGGCGAAGAGGTCCGGCGGAATCCCGCGGAACCGCACCGGGACCGTCGCCTTCCCGTCGGTCAGGACGAACTCGTGCCCGAGCGTCGCCGGGTCGCGGCGCAGCGAGCCCTGGGCCACCATGCCGCCGAGACGGTACGATTTGCCGGCGGTCCCGCCGGGTGCCGCCCTGAGCTCGGACGGCGTGACGAAGTAGACGACCGACTGGCGCACGCCGGTGAAGACAAGCCCCCCGAGCGCTGCCGCGATGAGGCCGCCGCCGATCAGGAACTTCCGCGGCCGCGTCATCGCCCCAGCCCCTCCCGGTCCTCGAGCCGCCGGAGGGCGCGCTCCACCCACCACCAATAGCCCAGGAGCACGGCGGCGGCGAGCGCGTAGGCGGCGAGGACGAACTCCCAGTGCCGCATGCCCCTAGCGTACCATTCGGGGTCAGGCTTTGAAATCTGGACTCTCTGCAGCGATCAACGCTTGACCCCGCAGCGTGAGCAGGCGGTAGCGCCGGCCGGCGAGGTAGGCGTAGGCCGCGAGGAACGCGACCACGTTCAGGGCGAGCACCGCCAGCATGGTCGGATCCATGGTGGGCTTCTCGGGACGGAGCACCGTGGCGGGTTGGTGGAGGGTGCGCCACCACTGGACCGAGAAGTGGATGATGGGCACGTCGAGCGCGCCGAGGATCCCGAGCACCGCCGCGTAGGTGGCCGCCCGCTCCGGATCCTCGACGACGCTCCGGAGGAGCAGGTAGCCCAGGTAGATCACGAAGAACAGCGCGGTCGACGTCAACCGAGCGTCCCACGTCCACCAGGTGCCCCACGTCGGTTTCCCCCAGATCGATCCGGTGACGAGGGTGAGGCCGATGAAGCACACCGCCAGCTCGCCGGAGGCGGCCGCCACGCGGTCCCACGCGGGATCGCGCCGGCGGAGGTAGGCGATGCTCGCCACGAAGAGGACCCCGATGGCCAGGTACGCGGTCAGGATGGCGGGGACGTGGATGTACATGATGCGCTGGACGTTGCCCTGCACGGCGTCGGGTGGCGCCCAGCCCAGGCCCGCGGCGACGCCGGCGACCAGGAGCGCTCCCACCCCCAGGCCGACCGCCCTCGACACCCTCACGCCTCCAACACGAACTCGAAGGTGAGGAAGCCGGCGACGACGAAGACCACGTCGAACCCGAGGAGGAGCTGCCACCAGGGGAGCGAGGCCGCCCACGGCTCCCCGGCCAGGGCGTCCTCGGTCAGGCGGACCGCCGCCAAGAGGACCGGGACCACGAGGGGCAGGAGGAGGACCGGGAGCAACACCTCACGCGCCCGGAGCTGGGCGGTCATCGCGGCGAAGAGCGTCCCCACCGCCGCGAAGCCGATGGTCCCGGCCAGCCCTACGAGGCAGAGGCCCGGCACGGCCGGCCAGAGGTCGAGGTTGTAGAAGATCCCCGTGGCCCCGATGAACGCCAGCTCCATGGCCAGCATCACGGCCGTGGTGCCGGCGACCTTGCCGAGGTAGAGGCCGCCCTTGTCGCCGGGGGCCAGGATCAGCCCGTCCAGGCAGTCGTTCTCTCGCTCGAGCGCGAACGCGCGGCCGAGGCCGAGGAGCCCGGCCAGGAGAAACGCGAGCCAGAGGAGGCCCGGCAGCGCGGCCCGGATCCGGTCGCGGTCGGGTCCCACCGCGAAGTAGAAGAGGAAGAGCAGGAGGATGGCGAAGAAGGCGAGGGCGTTGATCCCCTCCTTGGCGCGGCGTTCCACCACCAGGTCCTTCCAGAACACCGCCCACGCGCCGCGGAGGACTGCGGTCACAGCCCTTCCGTCGCGGCCACGTAGAGCCGCTGGAGCGCCTCGAGGGTCAGCGTGCCGCGCGGCTCGTCGGCGACGAGCCGTCCGCCGGCCAGAATCGCCACGCGGTCGGCGACCTCGAGGCCCCGGCCGAAGCTGTGCGTCACCAGGACGGCGGCGCCGCCTCCGGCCTTGAAGTCGTGGAGGTAGGCGTCCAGGCGCTTGAGGCTCTCGAGGTCGAGGCCCGTGAAGGGCTCGTCGAGCAAAAGGACGCGCGGCTGTCTTAGCATGACCCGGGCCAGCACGAGCCGCCGCTGCATGCCGCTGGATAGCGCGCGGACCCGCGTGCCGGCCAGCGCCTCGAGACCGATGCTCGCCAGGGCGGTGGCCAGGGTGTCCCGGTCGCGCGGGGTCCCCGCCAGCGCCGCGGCGAAGGCGAGGTTCTCGAGCGCGGTCAGGTCGTCGTAGAGCTGGGTGCCGTGACTCACGAGGCCGACGAGACGGCGGACGCCGTCGCGATCCTGCACGAGGTCGTGGCCGCCGATGCGTCCGCCCCCGGCGGTCGGGCGCGTCAAGGTGGCCATGAGGCGGAGGAGCGTGGTCTTGCCGGAGCCGTTGCGGCCCAGCACCGTGAGGACGGCGCCTGCTGGGACCGTGAGGCTCACCCCCTGGAGCGCCGGCTGAGACCCGAAGACCTTCGTGAGCCCGGAGATCTCAATCACGACGGAGCAGTGTGAGTGGCTCAGGGCGCCCTGTCAAGGAACAGGCCACGGGGGGCCACCCTCGGCCCCCCGTGGCCCTCAGAGGCGCATGGCCCGGAGGCGAGCGATCCGATCCTCGATGGGCGGGTGCGTCGAGAAGAAGTTGAGGAAGCTGCGGCCCGTCAACGGGTTCACGATGAACAGGTGGGCCGTCGCCGGGTTGGCGTTCATCGGGACGATCTGGCTCGCCTGGTGGAGCTTGGCGAGCGCCGCGGCCAGACCGAGCGGTCGCCGGGTGAGGCGGGCCCCCGAGGCGTCCGCCTCGAACTCCCGCGATCGGGACACCGCCATCTGGATCAACAGGGCCGCCAGGGGCGCCACGACGATCATCAGGACGAGGGCGATGGGGTTCGTGCCGCCCTCCTCGTCGTCGCGGTGGCTCCCGAAGAACATGCCCCACCGGGCGATGTCGATCAGCATCATCACCGCGCCCGCAAGGGTCGCGGCGATCGTCGAGATGAGCACGTCGCGGTTCACCACGTGCGACAGCTCATGGGCCAGGACCCCTTCCAGCTCCTCCTCGTTCATGATCCGCAAGATGCCCTCGGTGACCGCCACCGCGGCGTGCCCGGGGCTCCGGCCCGTGGCGAACGCGTTGGGGGTGGGCGAGGCCATCAGGTAGAGCCTGGGCATGGGGATGCCCGCCCGCGTCGCCAGGGTGCGGACGATCCGGTGGACCGTCGGCGCGTCGTGCTCCGCGAGTGGCCGCGCCCCGTACATGGTCAGGACGAGCTTGTCCGAGAACCAGAACGAGGCGACGTTCATGAGGAGCGCCACGACGAACGCCATGACCATCCCGGACTGTCCGGCGAGGGCGCCCCCGATGGCGAGGAACAGGCCGGTCAGGAGCCCGAGGAGCAGGGTCGTCTTGAGCATATTGGCCATCGCGCGAATATCCTCCTTCCGGCGGGAGACGCAGGTCTCCCCCGTGCCGGTGACGGGATCCACCCGAAACGTACCAGAGGCCTCTGGGGGCGTCAAGGAAGCCCCCGGGCGGCGGTCGGAAGGCGCCTTTTCCCTTGACACCCCAGGGGTCGGCCCCTATAATGCGTTAGTTTCGGAAAGCCCAAATTTTTCATGCACTTAATCGCGTTCCACGGGTCGTGGGCGGCCGCAACCTGGGAGCGAGAGGAAGCGCGATGGTCATCCGTGTGTCCGAGATTCCCGACGAGGGGCTCCGTGTCGATTCCGTCTCGGAGCTCCCCGGGCTCTTCGCCGAGGAGGGATGGAGCCTCGACAGAGTCGGGCTCCGGATCGAGCGGCACGGGGGAAAGATCTCGGTGACCGGCACGTTCCAGGCAACGGCCCGGCTCGCGTGTAGCCGCTGTCTCGAGCCCCTGGTCTCAGCCATCGCCCAGGACGTCGACCTGCAGCTGCTCCCGTCGCCGGACCAGGCCCCCGGCTCTCGCCACCCGGAGGTCGAGCTAGGGGCGGACGACCTGGAGGTGGACTTCTACCAGGGTGACAGCCTGGACCTCGCGCGGCTCATCCGGAGCGAGGTCCAGCTCGCGCTCCCGATGAAGCCGCTCTGCCGCCCCGACTGCGGCGGGCTCTGCCCGATCTGCGGGGGCAACCGCAACCAGACCGCCTGCGAGTGCGCGCCGCGCCGGACCGACCCGCGACTCGCCCCGCTCGAGGCGCTGAAGCGCCTGCGATAGGAGACGCGATCCATGCCGCTGCCGAAGCGCCGTCATTCCCGAACCCGTGGCCGCAAGCGCCGCACCCACTACAAGCTCGCGGCGCCGACGCTCTCGGAGTGTCCACAGTGCCGCGAGAAGAAGCCCCCGCACCGGGTGTGCCCGCACTGCGGCACCTACAAGGGACGGGAGGTCCTCTCGGTCGAGGGCAGCTGAGGGTGGGGGCGGCGGTGGGGGTTCGGGCCGAGCCTCTCCCCGCGGAGCCGCCGCTTCCGGTCGTGGCTGGGAGGCCGACGCGGCCCCGCTGACCGACCGGGGCATTCCGGACTGTCCGATGCGGATTGCCGTCGATGCCATGGGCGGCGACGTGGGCCCTGCGGTCAACGTGGAGGGCGCGGTCGCCGCCGCGCGCGACTATCGCCTCGAGATCGTCCTCGTCGGCGACAAGGCGACGGTCGAGCGCGAGCTGGCCCGCCATCGGGCCGGCAACTTACCGATCACCCTCCGTCACGCGTCCCAGCGGGTCGAGATGGGGGAGACGCCCTCCCAGGCCCTCCGGCGGAAGCGTGACTCCTCCATGCGGGTAGCCGCGGAGCTCGTCCGGGACGGCGAGGCCGTGGCCTTCGTGTCGGCGGGAAACACCGGGGCCGCCATGGCCATCGCGATGTTCACCCTCGGCGTCCTGCCCGGCGTGGACCGGCCCGCGATCGCCGTCGTGCTGCCGAACCTCCGGGGGCGCACCGTGCTCCTCGATGCCGGAGCCAACGTCGACCCGAAGCCGTGGCACCTCGTCCAGTACGCGGTGATGGGCCACGTCTACGCGCGCCACATCCTGGGCGTCGCCGACCCGCGCGTGGGCCTCCTCTCGGTCGGCGAGGAGGAAGGGAAGGGCAACGAGCTGGTGCGGGAGGTCTTCCGGACGCTGGAGGGGATGCCGCTGAACTTCGTCGGCAACGTCGAGGGGCGGGAGCTCTACAACGGCGGCGTGGACGTCGTGGTCACCGACGGGTTCACCGGAAACGTGGCCCTCAAGATCTCCGAGAGCGTCGCCGACATGATCATCCACCTGATCCGGGAAGAGCTCACCCGGACCCCCCTCGCCAAGATGGGCGCCCTGCTCGTCCGGCCCGCGTTCCGCCGGTTCTGGAAGCGGGTGGATTACAACGAGCTCGGCGGGGCGCCGCTCCTGGGGATCAACGGCGCGTGCATCATCAGCCACGGGGCGTCGCCGCCGCGGGCCGTCAAGAACGCGATCCGGGTCGCCTCGGAGTGGGTGCGCACGGACGTCAACGCGCTGATCCGAGAAGCCCTCGCCGGCAAGCTGGGCGAGTCGCTCGTGGATCCGCGCCGCACGCGCCCCGAGGGTCGCGCCGCGGGCTCCGCCGACCGCGAACACTCTTGACACGCGCCCCGGGCTACGCACCATAGGGGAGACGTGCGCCCGGCGTTCTGCTTCCCTGGTCAGGGCTCGCAGGCGGTCGGCATGGGGCGCGGTTTCCACGAGACGTCCGCCGCCGCGCGGCGCGTCTTCGAGGAGGCGAGCGATGCCCTCGGCCTCGACCTTCGGCGCCTCTGCTTCGAGGGTCCCGAGGCGGCGCTCCAGCTGACGGCGAACACTCAGCCGGCGGTGCTCACCGTGAGCGTCGCGGCGGCCCGAGCCCTGACCGAGCACGGACTCGAGCCGACGATCGTGGCCGGCCACAGCCTGGGCGAGTACTCCGCGCTGGTCGTGGCGGGCGCGCTCGGGCTCGCGGACGCGGTCCGCGTCGTGCGCCGGCGGGGCGAGCTCATGCAGGACGCCGTGCCCGTGGGGACCGGGGCGATGGCGGCCATCCTCGGCGTGGAGCCGTCGGTCGTCGAGGCGATCTGTCGCGACGCGGCCCAGGGCGAGGTGGTGGAGGTCGCCAACATCAACTCGTCGACCCAGGTGGTGGTCGCAGGTCACCGGGCTGCCGTCGAGCGGGCGGTGGCGCTGGCGGCAGCCCGTGGAGGCCGGCGGAGCGTGCTCCTGCCGGTCAGCGCGCCGTTCCATTGCCGGCTCATGGCGCCGGCGGCCGACCGCCTCGCGGGCGTCCTGGAGGGGATCGCGGTCGGCGCGCCCCGAGTGCCGGTGGTGCGGAACGTCGACGCCGGGGTCACGACCCGAGCCGAGGAGGTGCGGCCGTTCCTGGTGCGCCAGATGACGGCGCCGGTCCGATGGACGGAGTGTATCGGCCGAATGGCGGCGGATGGCGCCACGGTGTTCCTGGAAGTGGGGCCCGGACGCGTCCTGACGGGTCTCCTCAAGCGCATCGACGGCGCCCTGCGCGGATTTGCCGTGGAGGATCCGCCGAGCCTGGAGAAGACGGCGGCGGCACTCGCGGCCGGCTCGGGGAGCTGAGGGGCCCGTGGGCGGCGGACTCGACGGGCGGGTGGCCCTCGTCACCGGCGGTACCCGGGGCATCGGGCGGGCCGTGGTCCGGGCGCTGACCCGGGACGGGGCGGCGGTGGCGTTGACCGGCCGGGACGGGGGCCGCGTCGCCGAGACCGTGCACGAGGTCGAGGCGGGCGGCGGACGGGCGCTCGGGATCGTCGCGGACATGGCCAAGGCCGACGAGGTCCAGCGGGCGGTGCGGGAGACCCACCGCTGCTTCGGACGGATCGACCTCCTCGTCAACAACGCCGGGATCACCCGGGACGGGCTCCTCGTCCGGATGAAGGACGCGGACTGGGACGAGGTCCTCGCGGTGAACCTGCGGGCCGCCTTCCAGGCGAGCCGCGCGGTGGCCCGCATCATGATGCGGCAGCGGTCCGGACGGATCATCAACATCTCGTCGGCCTCGGGCGCCATGGGCACGGCCGGCCAGGCCAACTACTCGGCGGCCAAGGCAGGCCTGATCGGGTTGACGAAGTCGACGGCCCGGGAGCTCGCCCACTGGGGTATCCTGGTGAACGCCGTCGCGCCCGGGCTGATCGAGACGGACATGACCGCCGCGCTGTCCGCCGAGACGCGGGAGACGTACCTCGGCCAGGTCCCGCTCAAGCGCATGGGGACTTCGGACGAGGTGGCCGAGGTAGTGCGCTTCCTGGCCTCGGACGGGGCGTCGTACGTCACGGGCCAGGTGATCCACGTGAACGGCGGACTGTACATGTGAGGAGGAGCGTCGACGATGACGACGAAGTCGATTGAGGACCGGGTCAAGGAGATCATCTGCGAGCAGCTGGGCGTGGAGGAGAACGAGGTCACGTCTCAAGCCAAGTTCATCGAGGATCTTGGCGCCGACTCGCTGGACACGGTCGAGCTGGTGATGGCCTTCGAGGAGGAGTTCGACCTCGAGATCCCGGACGAGGAGGCGGAGAAGATCACGACCGTCGGCGACGCGATCCAGTACATCAAGGACCGCGCCTAGCGCGGGTCGAGACGAAGCAGGAGGCCCGGGGTGAACGGCGGCAAGTCGCGCGTCGTGGTGACCGGGGTCGGGGCAGTGACGCCGGTGGGGAACACCGCCCAGGGATTCTGGACCGCGGTCTGCGAGGGTCGGTCGGGCGTCGGCCCGATCACGCGGTTCGATGCGAGCCGCCTGGACGCTCGCATCGCGGCGGAGGTGAAGGATTTCGATCCGCTGCGCTTCACCGAGAAGAAAGAAGCGAAGAAGATGGATCGCTTCATCCATTACGCCCTCGCGGCCGGCATCGAGGCGGTGGAGGACGCGAAGGTGGACTTCGCCCTCGTCGACCCGATCCGCGCCGGCGCGCTGATCGGCTCGGGTATCGGCGGCATCGAAACGATCATCGAGTGGCACAAGGTCCTGCTCGACCGGGGACCGGGACGCATCTCGCCCTTCTTCATCCCCGCCCTCATCGTCAACATGGCCTCGGGCCAGCTCTCGATGCGCTACAAGCTCAAGGGTCCGAATTCGGCCGTGATCACGGCGTGCGCCACCGGGAACCACGCCATCGGGGACGCCTTCAAGGTGATCCAGCGCGGCGACGCGGACCTCATGCTCGCGGGCGGATCCGAGGCGATCATCATCGAGCTGTGCGTGGCGGGGTTCTGCGCCATGAAGGCGCTGTCCACGCGAAACGACGAACCCGAGCGGGCGTCGCGGCCGTTCGACGCCGGGCGCGACGGCTTCGTGGTCGGCGAGGGGGCCGGCATCATGGTGCTCGAGAGCCTCGAGCACGCGCGCCGGCGCGGCGCCCGGATCTACGCGGAGGTCGTGGGGTACGGGATGACCGCCGACGCCCACCACATGACGGCGCCCGATCCCGAGGGCGACGGCGCGGCGCGAGCGATGGCGGGCGCCCTCCGCGACGCCGGGCTCGCCCCCGAGACGGTCGGCTACATCAACGCCCACGGCACCTCCACCCCGTACAACGACCGCACCGAGACCGTCGCCATCAAGCGCGTGTTCGGCGAGCATGCCCGGCGGCTCGCCGTCTCCTCCACGAAGTCGATGATCGGTCACCTCCTGGGCGCGGCGGGGGGCGTCGAGGGAATCGCCACCGTGCTCGCCCTCCACCACGGCATCCTGCCGCCCACCATCAACTACGAGACGCCGGATCCCGAGTGCGACCTGGACTACGTCCCCAACGTGGCGCGGAAGGCGGAGGTGGAGGTGGCGCTGTCGAACGGCTTCGGGTTCGGCGGCACGAACGCCACGCTGGCGCTCCGTCGCTTTCGTGAGTAGCGGCGCGTCGGCGTCTGCTGGAGAGGTGGCCGACCCCGTCAGGCTCGCCGAGCTGGAAGCGCAGCTCCGTGGCCGGTTCCGCGACCCCGATCTCCTCACCCGGGCGCTGACGCATCCGTCGTACGCCCACGAGCACCCGTCGACGCCGCACAACGAGGCGCTGGCCTTCCTGGGCGACGCGGTGGTGGGCCTGGTTGTGGCCGAGCTCCTC
>Ga0073934_10010185_pt1 | contig 11758 bp, 10 predicted proteins | sample LarsenN4metaG_FD_76834 | JGI IMG/M metagenome (GOLD analysis project Ga0073934, IMG submission 76834) | Hot spring sediment bacterial and archeal communities from British Columbia, Canada, to study Microbial Dark Matter (Phase II) - Larsen... ... | reverse complement strand
TGCATCTCGCGGATGATCGCCAGCGCCGCCGCCACCTTCTTCGATTCCGGTAGGCATTCCTCGAGGTCCAGCTTGCGCGATACGACGCCCGCTGGCAGTCCGCCCGCGATGAGCTGGTCGGCCATGTCCTGCAGCAGCTTTTCGCCGTCGGTCCGCGCGCGGGTGGCCCAGCGTTCGGCCAGCGAACGCGACGTCAGCCCCGGCTCGGGATGCTCCGACAGCAGGAACTCCGGCAGAAACTCCGCGACATGGTACAGCGTGATCTGGTCTTCGCCCGCGCGCCGCCCCAGCCACTCCGCCACGCGTCGGACTAACTTCCGCGAGACTTCGGATCGATCGACGCACACCAGCACGTTCACGTTAAATCCTCTTTCGAGACGGAAACACACCGACCGGCGGAGAACCCGCCGCGGTCAAACACTCCGATGCGCGCATTCTAACCCCGTTTGGCCCGCGGTCCAACGGACCGCGGAAACTCGCGGACCGCTGGTCCGCGAGCTAAACTGTCACCATGAACATGCTGCATGTTGATACCGCGGTCCGCGAGCGCTATGCCGCAGCGGCCAACGCGCGGGCGGCCGAGCTGTGCTGCCCCGTTGAATATGACCCCCGCTTCCTCGCCATCATTCCGCAGGAGGTGCTGGAGCGCGATTACGGCTGCGGCGACCCCTCGCGGTTCCTCGCCCCAGGAGAAACGGTGCTCGATCTCGGCTCCGGCGGCGGGAAGATCTGCTTCATCGCCGCGCAGGTGGTGGGACCATCGGGTCGCGTGATCGGGGTGGACTGCAACGACGACATGCTCGCGCTGGCCCGCCGCAGCGCACCGGCCGTCGCCGATCGCCTCGGCTATGCCAACGTCGAGTTCCGCAAAGGCCGCATTCAAGATCTGAAGCTCGACGTCGACCGCTGGGAAGCATGGCTGCACGAACATCCGGTTCGCGATTTGACGGGCTGGTCGCAGGCCGAGGCTCAGGCCGATCACTTGCGACGCGCGGCACCACTTGTCGCGGACGAATCGGTGGACGCCGTCGTCTCCAACTGCGTGCTGAACCTGGTGCGGACCAGCGACCGCCGGCAACTGTTCGAGGAAACGTATCGCGTGCTGAAGGCGGGCGGCCGGGCGGTGATCAGCGACATCGTGAGCGACCGCGACGTGCCCCGCGAACTCCAGGACGATCCGCTACTGTGGAGTGGGTGCATCAGCGGTGCATTCCGCGAGGACCGCTTTCTGCAGGCGTTCGCCGACGCGGGGTTCGTTGGGATCGAGCTGCTGAGCCGGCAGTGCGAGCCATGGACCGTGGTGCAAGGGATCGAGTTCCGCAGCGTGACGGTGCGGGCACGAAAGCCGGCCGTGTCCGGCGACGAACCGCCAATGCTCTCCATGCTGCCGACAGTGCAAGCCGGCCGCTGTTGCGGGTGATTCAATTGGAGCCGGCACGCTCCGCGTGCCGGGGATTCCGCGCACAGAGTGTGCGGGCCACATTATTCCCACTCGATGGTGCTCGGCGGCTTGGAACTCACGTCGTACACCACCCGGTTCACGCCGCGAACTTCGTTGATGATCCGCGTCGAGATCCGTTGCAGCACGGGATAGGGCATCGGGTACCAGTCGGCCGTCATGAAGTCGTCGGTGGTCACCGCCCGCACGGCGATCGCGTCCTCATACGTGCGGCCGTCCCCCATCACCCCCACCGACTGCACCGGCAGCAGCACGGCGAACGCCTGTTGAATATCGCGGTATAGCCCGTGCTTTCGCAGTTCTTCCAGCACGATGGCATCGGCCTCGCGAAGCGTGCTCAATCGCTGCGGCGTGATCGCTCCCAGGCACCGCACGGCCAATCCGGGACCGGGGAACGGGTGCCGCCAGATCAGCTCGTCCGGCAAACCAAGTTCCGCCCCCATTCGCCGCACTTCGTCCTTGAACAGATCGCGCAGCGGCTCGATCAGCTCGAAGCCCAATTCGGCGGGCAGTCCACCCACGTTGTGGTGATGCTTGATCGTCGCCGCCGGACCGTCCGGGCTGCCGCCCGATTCAATCACGTCGGGATACAGCGTCCCCTGAGCGAGGAAGCGGGCGTTGGGGATCGACTTCGCTTCCTGCCGGAACACCTCGATGAACACGCGGCCGATGATCTTCCGCTTTTGCTGCGGATCGGAGACGCCGTGCAATTCCTTCAGGAAGCGGTCCGATGCATCGACCACATGCAGGTCGGTCTGAAAGTGGTTCTGGAACCGCTCGCGGACCTTGGCGGCTTCGTCCTTTCGCAAGAGTCCGTTGTCCACGAAGATGCACGAGAGCTGCTTGCCGATCGCCTTCGCCAGGATGGCCGCGGTGACCGACGAATCGACGCCGCCAGAGAGGCCGCAAATCACGCGGGCGTCACCCACGCGCTGGCGAATGGCGGCGACTTCACGCTCGATGAGCGAACTGATCTTCCACGTGCCGCGACACCCGCAGATCTTCTTGACGAAGTTCTCCAGCAATTGCCCGCCGAACTGCGTGTGCGTCACTTCGGGATGGAACTGCAGGCCGTAGACGGGTCGCGTGCGATGCTTCACGGCGGCAAACCGGCAGGTGCTGGTTTCCGCCACGGTTTCGTAATCGGTGCTGATCTCGGCCACCTTGTCGCCGTGGCTCATCCATACCGTGGACGAGGGAGGCACGCCGGCAAACAGCGGATCGGACTTGATGACGCGGCATTCGGTCCGCCCGAACTCCCGCGTCTCGCCGGGACACACCGCCCCGCCCCCCGACTGGCACACCAGGTTCATGCCGTAGCAAATGCCCAGAATGGGGATGTCGAGATGGAAGATTTCGGGGTCGGGCTGAGGCGATGCGGCCCCGTAGACACTGGCGGGTCCGCCCGACAGGATCAGTCCTTTCGGATTCAATTCGCGGATCCGCGAAGCAGGCAGATCGTGCCGGACCAGTTGGCAGAACACGTTGCGGTCGCGGACGCGGCGGGCGATGAGCTGGGCGGTCTGGCCGCCGAAATCGAGAACCAGGATCAGCTCTTCGCGTTGCGGATCGACGACGTGGAGGTCGCCGGAGGGAACAGCGGGGGCGGGAGCAGCCACAGACATCGGCGCAGGTCCATCGGTGGGCCAACGGGCGGGCGAGCCGACCGCGGAAACAAATCAGTTTACCCTCCCCCGCCGCGGAAGCCAACTTCCCGCATTCCGTGGAATTGATATGATGCCAGATTAGCAGCAGGCACACTCCATGTGCCGTCGGTTAGCAACTGCCGATGCCGAGGAGAGCGGCACACGGAGTGTGCCTGCGACTATTCGGGACCAAACCATGAGCGCCATCGGCGGCGGTGGGTGGAGTATCGGACCGCTAACGAATTCCACGGCAGGGACGGCGGGTCAGCGCCGCGTCGCCGAGACCGACCGCGAGCAGGCCGAATCGGCTGAGCGCAAGTTCCAACTCGACCAGCAGGCGCTCACCGAGAAGGCGGTCGGCGACATCGGCGAATCGGACGAAGCGCACGACCGCGACGCGGATGGCCGGCAACCGTGGACGATCATCCGCCGCCGCGCTGCCGGGAACGATACGTCCACCCCCGCGCCGCCGCGTGCCCCAGACCCCGACCACGAACGCGGCGGACAGCTCGACCTCGAAGCGTAATCTGGTTGAAGCCCAGGGATGGCGATCCCTGGGTCTGTTCTCGCGCGAAGAGAAGAGACCCAGGGATCGCCATCCCTGGGCTTCTGTGATAAGACGGCGCCATGTCATCCGATTGGCAACCCACCGCGTCGCTCGACATGTTGAAACGCCGCGCGGCGCTGTTGCGCGTAACGCGGGAGTTCTTCGATGCGCGCGGCTACTTCGAAGTCGATACACCGCTCCTCTCCGCCGACATCGTGGTGGACGCCTGGCTCGAGCCGTTTGTGTGCGAGTGGCTGCCTGAGCCGACGCGTTGGCAATCGAACGATTCATCGCTACGGTTTCTGCAGACTTCCCCCGAGTTCGCCATGAAGCGACTGCTCGCGGCGGGAGCGGACGGGATTTATCAGCTCGGCAAAGCCTTCCGCAACGGCGAGACCGGCCGCCGGCACAACCCGGAGTTCACGCTGCTCGAATGGTATCGCGTCGGGGACGACCACTTCGCGCAGATGGACGTGGTGGAAGCGTTCGTTCGCACGTTTTTCGCTGAGGTTAGCCGCAACGCGAGGTCTTCCGAGTGGAGCGATTCTTCGTCGGCACGCTCCGCTCCGCAAAGCCGTCGCGTCGCGGCTAACCGTCGCTTCGAGCGCCTCACTTACGATGATGCGTTCGCACGGCACGCGGGTCAACCAGTGCTGAACTGCGGCGTCACCGAGCTGCACGCCCTTGCGGCGAAATATCGTCTCATGCCGCCGCCGGGACTCGCTCCCGATGATCGCGACGGCTGGTTGAACTGGCTGCTGGCCGAACTGGTTGAGCCGCACCTGGGCGTCGACCACCCCACATTCCTGTGGGGCTATCCGGCATCGCAGGCGGCCCTGGCGCAGACCAGCCGTCGCGACGATGGCGTCGACATCGCCCACCGCTTCGAGCTGTACATCGACGGCGTGGAGCTGTGCAACGGCTACCACGAACTGCTCGACCCGCACGTGCTGCGGGAGCGCATCCGCGAGCAGTCCGCCCTCCGTGCCGCCGCGGGATTGCGGCCCCTGCTTCCCACGAACCGGTTGCTCGCGGCGATGGAACACGGCCTGCCGCCGTGCGCCGGTGTCGCGCTGGGCTTCGACCGGCTGATGATGCTCGCCGTCGGCGCGACGTCGATCGATGAAGTCATCGCGTTTCCGTTTGATCGAGCGTGAGTCCAGAATAGTAGCAGGCACTCTCCGTGTGCCGGTCCTCTCTGCGACGACGCCTGTTGACCAACTGACGGCACACGGAGTGTGCCTGCTACTTTTGGAGCCACCATGCGCATCACCCACATTGAACCCATCCCCGTCCGGATCCCGCTGAAGCCCGAGCGACGGATGATCTCGGCGCTGGGCCGGCACGAAGTGTCCGACTTCGTGCTGGTGCGACTGGCCACCGACGACGGCCACGAAGGGGTCGGTGAGGCGACCGCGACGCCGAACTGGAGCGGCGAGACCGTGTGGGGCGTGCGGGCGATCATCGAACACGTGTTCCGGCCGGTGGTGCTCGGTTGCGACCCCCGCGATGTGGCCACGATCTCGCAGCGGATGAACGCGGTGGCGGTCGACAACTGGTTCGCGAAGTCGGCCATCGAGATGGCGTGCTGGGATATCGCCGGCCGCGCGGTGGAACGGCCGGTATATGAACTGCTCGGCGGAGCATGCCGGTCGCTGACCGTGCCCAATCGCTTTTCGATCGGCGCCTACACGCCGGAGGTCGCCGCCCAGCGCTCTGCCGAGCGCGTGGCCGCAGGATTTGACACGATTAAGGTGAAAGTCGGCACCGATCCCGCACAGGACATCGCGCGGGTGCGGGCAGTCCGCGAGGCGATCGGCCGCGACGTGAAACTCACCATCGACGCTAACGGCGGCTGGAACGAAGAGCAGGCGACCTCGTGCTTGCATGCGCTCGCTGACTGCGAATTGACGCTCGTCGAGCAACCGCTCCCTCGCGGCAACTACACCAGTCTGCGACGGCTGCGGCAGGAAACCGGTCAGAAGATTCTTGCCGACGAAAGCTGCTTCGATGAAATCGAGGCCCGCGAGTTGATCGAGCAGCAATGCTGCGATGCCATCAGCCTGTATCCCGGCAAGCAGGGCGGCATCGCCATCGCCCGCCGCATTGCTACATTTGCAGGCGAGCATGGCATTCCCTGTTCCATCGGCTCGAATCTGGAGTGGGACGTGGGCGCCGCGGCGATGTTGCACTTCATCGTCTCGACCCCCAACATGCAGGTGGAGCGTTATCCCGGGGACTGCCTCGGGCCGTTCTACCACGAGTTTTCGATCGCGAAGAATCCGCTGCCGATTGCTGGCCCGCACATCACCCTTCACGAAAGGCCGGGATTGGGGATTGAGGTCGACTGGGATGTCGTGAACCGGAACCGAATCCCCGACGTTGAATGAGCGACGATAATCGCACTTCGGCGGCAACACAATCATCAGCACCTATTGATTCGTTCCCCGGAATCGTTACACTTGGGATGGATGCTTTTCGGAAGGACGCCGCCATGCTCACGTTCTTCGGCCATTCGCCCAGCTTCTGTGATCGCGTGTCGCGCCGTGGGTTCCTTTCCATCGGCAGCCTGGCCATCGGTGGCCTTACGCTGCCCCAACTGCTGCGGGCCGAAAGCCGCGCGGGCAGCCGCTCCACCGGCAAGTCGGTCATCAACATCTACTTGCCCGGCGGTCCGACGCATATCGATATGTTCGACCTGAAGCCGAAGGCCCCGAAAGAATTCCGCGGCGAGTTCCAACCCATCGCCACCAACGTCGACGGCATGGAAATCTGCGAGTTGATGCCGCGGTTGGCCCAGCGCGCTGACAAGTTTTCCGTCATCCGTTCGATCACCGGTCTGCGCGACGAGCACGCACCGCAGCAGTCGGATTCGGGCTGGTCGGAGCAATCGCTGCGCACGATGGGCGGCCGCCCCGGTCTCGGTTCGGTCATGTCGAAGCTGTGGGGGCCATCGCAGACTACCATTCACGGCGCGGCTCCGACGTTCGTCGACCTCACCGGCTGGACGCGCCCCGGCTTCACGGGCCAGGTGAACGCCGGCTTTCGCCCCGACGGCGAAGGCCGCGGCAACCTCTCGCTGCACGGCAGCGTTCCCCTGGATCGACTGAGCAACCGGAGTGCATTGCTTTCCAGCCTCGATCGTTTGCGCCGCGAAGTCGACGGTCACGGCATGATGACCGCCATGGACAGCTTTCACGAACGCGCCGTGGGCATCGTCACTTCCGGCGAGCTGGCCAAGGCGCTTGACCTCAGGAACGAAGATCCCCGCACGCGCGAACGTTACGCAATGAACAGCCCCATGCGCGGCGAGAACGAGCGGTTCATCCTTGCCCGGCGGCTCATCGAAGCCGGCTCGCGTTGCGTCGCCTTCTCGTGGGGCGGGTGGGACACGCACGGCGATAACTTCAACCAGATGCGCCGCCAGTTGCCGCCGCTCGACCAGTGCCTGGCCATGCTGCTGGACGACCTCGACAGCCGCGGGCTGCTCGATTCGACAATCATCATGATGTCGGGCGAGTTCGGCCGCACGCCGCGAGTGAATGGCGGCGCCGGCCGCGACCACTGGCCGCGGGCCTCGTTCTTCTTCCTCGCCGGCGGCGGGATGCGTCACGGCCAGATGATCGGCAGCACCACCCGCAACGCCGAAGAACCGCTGGAACGCCCCGTGCACATCCAGCACGTGTTCCACACGGTCTACCACCAGCTCGGCATCGACGCCGACGCCGTGACCCTCACCGACCCCAACGGCAGGCCGCAATACCTCGTCGAGGAGCGGAAGCTGATTGGGGAGCTAATCTGAGCCTTGGCCAACGAATCGATCCGGAGAACGAATGCAGTGCGGCGCCAAAGGTTGGCCGGTTATCCGATCAACAGCGACGTGCGCGTCATTGGCCGCATCACGGCACCCTCCAAGTGAGGTAGGACCAACCCCGCCAGCCTCATTTGTTGCCGTTCTGGTTCACAGCAATTCACACAGCGATGACCGGTGGAACCCGCTCTACGGCTCCCCGAACTTGGCGACGATCGCGGTGATGTTGTCCCGGCCGCCGCGGTCCAAAGCGAGAGCGATCAGACGTTCGCAGACGGCCTGGGCGGAGTCGTGACTGCCGAGTTGCCGGCCGATTTCGTCGTCGGGAACTTCGCGGGTGAGGCCGTCGCTGCACAAGAGAAGGCGGTCGCCGCTTCTTACTTGTGCCACGATTACGTCGAGCCGCGAATCGTGGCCCTCGGTGCCGAGCGCCCGGGTGAGAACGTGCTGGCAGACTCGGGCCTCAGCGGTATTCTGGCCGGCATCGAGAAGCGCCTGTTCGACCGTGTGATCGCGAGTCATCTGCTGCAACCGGCCGTCGCGCAGCAGGTAGGTTCGGCAGTCGCCAATGTGGGCGATGACCACATCCTGGTTCATGATGGCCGCACAAGTGCACGTTGTGCCGAGCGAAACGTTCGGGCCGGCGATCGCCGCGTAGTCCTCGAACATCTGCTGGAGTTCGTCCGCATAGCGCTGGATGCGACGGTGCGGTTCGTTCGAGGTGGATTCTCCCAGCCGCATGAGCCAACTGGTGGCTTGCCAGGAGAGTTCCCAGATCTTCAAGGCGACCATGCGGCTGGCGAGTTCGCCGATCGTCGTGCCGGCGACGCCGTCGGCGACCAGCAGCGTGTAAGATTCCTGTTCGTGGGCGGTCGTTTCGTCGAGCGGCAGGCTGGTGCATAGAATCTGCTGCGACCGGATGCGACGGGCCACCAGAAAATGATCCTGGTTCTCGCTGCGCACGCGTCCAGCGTGTGTTGCGCCGTGCACCGTCAACGGCAAGGGACGTGCGAGCGGAGCAAAGAAGACCGATGACTTTGGGTCTGCTTCCACAGCAACGTCGACCGTCTCGTCGAGTTCGCGCGGCATCTGCGACTCCTGACTGCCCGATTCACCCCGACTCACCATATCAGTCGTCGAAGCGGCAAACAATCGGCGCGGTGAAGACGTGCCCGATTCGCTACAATGATCGGGGCACGCGGCCGCATCGCCCGACATGTTATTGAGGTGTGGTCCGATTGGATTCCGAGTTGAGACCCCGCCGCTGAACGCTGCATCCGTGGTGATTGTCCCCACCGTTTCTCGCCGTGAGGCGTGGCAGGTGGAACTTGCGGGGGCGGTGCGCGATGCGGATGCGTTGGTCGATCGCCTGAGACTGCCTGATGCGTTCCGCGAGCCGGCGCGACGGGCGGCGAGGTTGTTTCCACTACTGGCGCCGGAAAGCTATCTCGCGCGGATGACGCCCGGAGACGTCAGCGATCCGCTGCTGCGGCAGGTGCTGCCGGTCGATGCGGAGGCGGAGGTCGTCCCGGGTTTCACCATCGATGCCCTCGACGAAGCGGAGGCCCACGTCGCACCGGGGCTGCTGCAGAAGTACGCTAGCCGGGCGCTGCTCATCACCACTGGCGCGTGTGCCGTCCATTGCCGGTACTGTTTTCGCCGGCATTATCCGTATGCGGACGAGCCGCGGCAGCTTCGCGATTGGGAACCCGCGCTCGCGGCGCTGGCTGCGGATGCGTCGCTTCGGGAAGTCCTTTTGAGCGGCGGCGATCCGCTGACCCTCACCGATGCACGGTTGTCCGCGCTGGTAGACCGGCTGGAAGAGATCCCACACCTCATGCGACTGCGGATTCACACGCGGCTGCCGATCGTGCTGCCGTCGCGCGTCACCGACGCCTTCGTCGAGCGGTTGACTTCGTCGCGGCTGACGCCGGTGGTGGTCGTTCATGCAAACCATCCGGCAGAGCTCGTGAATGACTGCGCGGAGGCATTGCGGAGGCTGGTGCGGTCGGGCATCACTACGCTCAACCAGGCGGTGCTGCTTCGCGGTGTGAACGACCGCGTCGACGCGCTCGCCGGCCTCAGCGAACGGCTGATCAACCTCGGCGTCATTCCATACTATCTGCACCAGCTTGACCGCGTGCAGGGGACCGCCCACTTCGAGGTGCCCGAAGAGCGCGGCCGCGAGTTGATCGCCGCATTGCGACGCCGGCTGCCGGGTTATGCCGTGCCGCAGTTTGTGCGCGAAGTGCCCCGCGCGGCACACAAAGTGCCGCTCACATGACTTCGTAGAACGGGTTTCCAATTCGTCCACTGCGGTTGCCGCTCACATCGGCGGATGGATTGGAAATCCGTCCTGCGGCAAGCGCCGTTGCGAGCTAGATTTAAGAATAAGGGGCGATTGGGTTTCACTCTTGCTGGAAAATAGGGGGTTTGCTAAACCGCGCCGGCCGTGAGAATTGCATTAGGAAACCGGGTAACATGCCTCCGGCTCTTGGTTTGCGTAAGGGTCACGAAACTATGGACAGCGCACACGCGGGATGGCTGCGGTTAGTGGGAATCGCAGGTTTGCTGCCGTTCATCATGGCCGTTGGGGCGCACGTCGTGTGGCCGTCTCAGCCACGGGTGATTGAGACCCCGCCGCGGCCCGCGCTTGCATTTCACCAGTATCTGGTGGATCTGGGACGGATCGAGCCAACGTCGGAAGAGCGTGGAACCTTCCTGTTCCGCAACCGCGGGTCAAATCCGGTGCAGATCACCTCCGTCGAGCCGAGCTGCGGTTGTCTCAATCCGTATGTCTCGTCGCACACGATTGAGCCGGGCGCCGACGGACGCATCGTGCTGCGGATTCAACCGGCGAACGAAGCACCTGGGCGCAAGGAATTCTATGCCGACGTCAAGTACGCCGATCCGCAGCCGCGCGAGGTGCGGCTGTCGTTCAAGCTGGAGATTCCCGAGCAGGGTCTGTCGGTTCGGCCGCGTGCGCTGCTGGTCTACCAGGGAGGCGACCGGGCGGTCAAAGAGCAGATTGTAGTGACCGACACGCGATCGTCGCCGGCCCGCGTGCAGGAGGTGTCGGTCAACAATTCAATTGTCCAAGTTGCGCTGGGGGATAGCCGAACGACCGAGAGCGGGGGAATCGAGCAGGCAGTGGATGTTGCCGTGCCGGCGGGGCTTCTTGCCGGACGTCACGAGGCTATCGTGACAATTCGCACCGATGATCCCCAGATGCCGGTGCTGCGCGTTCCGCTCCGTATTGAGAGCCGCCCCGTGAGTGCCGAAGCAGTTCAACCATGAGTGCCGATCTTGCCACCGAAGTTGTCCCGAACGCGTTGCCGCAACCGAGAATGGCCCCTCGCTGGTGGCGCGGCTTGATGAGCTGCCTGGCGTTTCTGGTGTTTCCGCTGGGTTGGTTTCTGCCGGCCCGGTGGTTCCGCCGCGTCTCGGACGAGCATCTCGACCAGGGCTTAGTGATCATTCTTCCGGGCGTGGAAGGCCGCGGCTTCTTAAGCTTTTCGATCTTGACGGGACTGTCTGAGGCAGGCGTGCCGTATGGCCTCGAGGTATTCGACTGGACCACGGGCTGGAAGCCGCTGGTGCTTTATCACCTGCGGGCGTGGCGGCGGAACCAGCGGGTGGCCCAACAGGTCGCAGAGCGGATTGTCGGCTATCAGCGCGACTATCCCAACCGGCCGGTGTGGATTGTGGGGCACTCGGGCGGCGGCGGGATGGCCCTGCTGACGGCAGCGGCATTGCCGGAAGACGTGCGCGTCACCGGCATCGTGCTGCTCGCACCCGCAGTGTCGCCCCAATTCGACGTTGCCAGCGTGCTGGGCAAAGTCGAGAAGGGCATCTGGAACTACTATTCCTGGTTTGACTGGTTCTTTGTAGGACTGGGAACGTCGATCTTCGGGTGCTTCGACGGTCGCCACGGCCCGGCCGCGGGCATGGTCGGATTCCAGCAGCTTACCGAGACCGTCGAATGCAGCGTCGTATCGGCGTCGAAGGCGGTCTTCGAGCAGACACGGCACACATGGCGGATGTTGCTGCAATTCCATGCCGGCGGCCACTTCGGCTGCGCCCACCGGGTGTTCGTTGCCGAAAGCATTGCGCCGCTGATGCTGCCGAAGCGCTGATCGATCATTCCGCCGCGATCGCGAAGCAACCCCGGCTCCAAGTCGTGCTCACAACGGATTGGCCGCACCTATTCCGCAACGGATCGCTCCGGCTCACCGGGCGGAAACGCATCCACCGTCGAAAATGGACGCTTGTGCGGGTGCCGCGGTATACTGCGT
>Ga0073934_10010184_pt1 | contig 11759 bp, 4 predicted proteins | sample LarsenN4metaG_FD_76834 | JGI IMG/M metagenome (GOLD analysis project Ga0073934, IMG submission 76834) | Hot spring sediment bacterial and archeal communities from British Columbia, Canada, to study Microbial Dark Matter (Phase II) - Larsen... ... | reverse complement strand
TTCAGCGCCAACACTCCGGTCATCAACTTCCTGAACACGGTCTCCAGCGAACACTACGGCAACGACCTCACGTTCCCCGGCCTGACGATTGGCCAGGACGCGGACAACTTTGCGGTGCATGCCGTCGCCACCATCCGGATCCCAACGGCGGGCCAGTGGACGTTCGGCGTGAACAGCGACGATGGCTTCCGCCTGAATATCGGAGGACAAGTCATGTCGTATCCCCAGCCCCGGGGTCCCGCCGATACCGTGCAGACCTTCAATTTTGCGCAGGCCGGTGACTATGCTTTGGACCTTGTATTCTACGAATGCGGCGGCGGCTCCGAGGTGGAACTCTGGGCGGCAAAAGGCGCCTACGGGGCCTGGGACGCCACCAATTTCCGGCTGGTGGGGGCTCCGGACGGGTTGTCCGTGACCGCGCCAGTGGTGACCGGGGGCAGCGGCGAGACAGGCCTGAGGCCCTTGATCAAAACGGACGTGCAAACCCAGATGAGCGGGGCCAACGCTTCGGCCTACCTGAGGGTCAAATTCCAGGTGGCGGACCCGGCGAGCTATCAATCGCTCACCTTGCGAATGAAGTATGACGACGGTTTCGTGGCCTACCTGAATGGCCAGGAAGTGGTGCGCCGGAATGCCCCCGCATCGCCCCAGTGGAACTCCACCGCCACCACCTCGCATCCGAATCACCTGGCCCTGGTGTTTGAGGACATCAATATCTCGGACCGGCTCAGCGCGTTGGTGAGCGGAGAAAACGTTCTGGCGATCCACGGCCTCAACCAGGCAAGCGGGGACACGGACTTTCTGGTCCTGCCCGAATTGGTCGAGTATCGCTCGGCCAATCTGGCTCCGAAGTATTTTGCCCAGGCAACCCCGGGCGGGCTGAATAATAGCGGTTTTATCGCGTTCGTGGCGGACACGAAGTTCAGTGTCAATCGCGGCTTTTTCGAATCGCCGTTCAGCCTGTCGATCACCTCAGCCACCCCGGGCGCGCGGATCATTTACACGACGAACGGCACCGAGCCGACGCTGGTCAACGGCACCACCTACACCGCCCCGTTGACGATTAGCGGAACGACGGTTCTGCGCGCGGCGGCGTTCAAAGACGGCTACGAACCCTCGGACGTGGACACACAAACGTATTTGTTCCTCAACGATGTGATCCGCCAGTCTCCGAACGGCGCGGCGCCACCCGGATGGCCAGCAAGTTGGGGACAAAACACGGTCGATTACGGGATGGACCCGGACATCGTGAATAGCGCCACGTACGGCGCGGCGATGATTCCGGCCTTGAAATCGCTGCCGTCCTTTTCAATCGTGACCGATCTCAAACACTTGTTCGATCCATCAACCGGAATCTATGCCAATGCCGGCCAGGACGGGATCGCGTGGGAAAGACCAATCTCGCTGGAGTTGATCCACCCGGACGGCAAAGAGGGCTTTCAGGCCAACGCCGGCATCCGCATCCGGGGCGGCTACAGCCGAAACTCGGGAAACCCCAAGCACGCCTTCCGCCTGTTCTTCCGGCAGGAATACGGCACGGGCAAACTGAAGTACCCGGTCTTCGCCAAACAGAACGGGGCGGAAAGCTTCGACGCGTTTGACCTGCGCACTTTCCAGAACTACTCCTGGAGCTTTGAGGGCGATTACCGGTTCATCGGCTTGCGCGACCAGTTTTCCAGGGACGCCCAGTACGAAATGGGGCACCCGGCGGAGCGCGGGGATTTCTGCCACCTTTACATCAACGGTCAATACTGGGGCGTGTTCAACACCGCCGAGCGCCCCGAAGCCGATTACGGCGCCAGCTACTTTGGAGGCACGGATGCCGACTACGACACGGTGAAGGTGGACAACGGGTATGTGACCGTGGCCACGGATGGCGATTTGGCGGCGTGGACCCGCCTGTGGCGGGCGGCCACAAACGGTTTTGCCAATGATGCGGATTACTTCCGGATCCAGGGCCTCAACGTGGATGGCACGCCCAATCCCGCTTACGAGAACCTGCTCGATGTGGACAACCTCATCGACTACATGCTGCTGGTGTTCTTCACCGGGAATGTCGACGCGCCCATTTCCCAGTTCCTCGGCAACAACAGCCCGAATAATTTCTACGGTGTTCGACACCGCCAGGGGCTATCCGGAGGATTCAAGTTTTTCGCCCACGACAGCGAACACACCCTGCACCACGAGACGACTCTCGGCGGTGGCGAACTAAACCGGGACCGAACGATCCCGATGCCGGCCGGTGATCCCATCGCCCAGGGGGCCGCCACGGCGTTCTCCAAGAGCAACCCGCAGTACATTTTCATGCGCCTGAGCACCAACGCCGAGTTCAGGCTGCGCGTGGCCGATCACGTGCAGAAGCACTTTTTCAACGGCGGCGCGCTGACCACGGAAGCGTCGCGCGCGCGTTTGCTGGCGAGGAGCAACGAGATTTACCAGGCGGTGGTGGCGGAGTCCGCGCGTTGGGGCGACTCGAAGCGCCATCCGCCTCGCACCCGCGATGTGGACTGGGTGACAGAGATGAACCGGGTCTATGGCAACTATCTCAGTCAGCGCCCTGGCATTGTCTTGAACCAGTTGAGAACCCGGGGTCTGTATCCCGCGGTCGCCGCGCCTGCTTTTAACCAGTATGGCGGCAATGTTCAGGCCGGTTTCCAGGTGGTGATGACCGCTTCCGCGGGCACCATCTACTACACGCTGGACGGCTCCGACCCGAGGCTGCGCGGGGGCGCCGTGTCGCCCTCCGCCGCAAGTTACAGCGGGCCGATAACGCTGAATCAAAGCAGGATCGTGAAAGCACGCGTGCGCAGTGGCACGACCTGGAGCGCGTTAAGTGAAGCCACCTTCTACGTCCTCCGCAATTTCACCGAACTCCTGGTCACGGAGATTATGTATCACCCGCCGGGAACGACGAACGTGGATGGCGACGCATTCGAGTTTATCGAGCTGAAGAACGTTGGCTCGACCACCCTTGAGCTTAGCGGGCTGCGTTTCACGAATGGAATTCAGTATGCCTTCCCGATTGGGACATTCCTCGCCCCCGGCAAGTTCGCCGTGTTGGCCGGCAACGCTTCCGCCTTTGCGAGCCGTTACCCGGGTGTGCCTGTCCTGGGCCAGTTCACCAATAACCTGTCGAACTCCGGAGAAACGTTGACGCTCGTGCATGTGTCCGGCGCGCCGATCTTCCACGCAGCGTATGGCACGCGGCCGCCCTGGCCCCAATCCACGGATGGGGGCGGTTATTCGCTCGTGCCGGCGAGTCCGAATGTCAATCCCGACCCGGGGAACGCGCTGAATTGGCGCGCCAGCGCGGTGATCGGCGGTTCGCCCGGCGCGGATGACGCCCCAACCAGCATTCCGCGCATTGTGATCAACGAGGTCCTCACTCACACCGATCTGCCGGCGGTAGACTGGGTGGAACTCTACAACCCCTATCCAACCAACGTAAACGTCGCCGGGTGGTACCTCACGGACGACCGAACGGTGCCCACCAAGGCGCGCATTCCGGCAGGGAAGGTCGTTCCCGCGAACGGGTATTTGGCGATCACCGAAACGGAATGGAACGCCGGACAGCCGGCGGAAAACCAATTCCGGCTCAGCTCGCACGGCGATGAGATCTACCTGTACTCGGCGGATGCCGGGGGCGCGCTTACTGGCTACAGCGACGGCATTGCGTTCGGCGCAGCCCAGAACGGGGTAAGTTTCGGCCGTTATACGAACGGCGTTGGCGATGTGCAGTATCCGGCCCAGGTCGCGAGTTCCCTTGCCACGCCGAATACCGCCCCGCGCGTTGGCCCTCTCGTCATCAATGAAATCCATTACCACCCCGCCGCGGGCGGCGATGAGTTTATCGAACTCAAGAGCATTACGAACGCTCCGCTCAGACTCTTTCATTCGACTTTCACGACCAATCGCTGGCGCGTGAACGGGATCGGTTTCGATTTTCCTCCGAACATTGAGGTCCCGGCCAACGGGCTTGTGCTGGTCGTTCGGATCGACCCAACCCTGTTCCGGGCCAGGTATGGGGTGCCGGGAAATGTTCAAATCTTCGGACCTTACACGGGCGCTCTGCAGGGTGGCGGGGAGAATCTCGCGGTGCAGATGCCGGATGCGCCGGACGTGGACACCAATACGGGGGCGATTTTCGTTCCTTACATTGACGTAGATGTGGTGCGCTACGAGGACGCTTCGCCCTGGCCAACCAACGCCGATGGCGGCGGTTCCTCTCTGGAACGGCTTAACGCCAAGGCCTATGGCAACGATCCGCTCAACTGGCGCGCCAGCCCGGGGGCGCCGTCGCCCGGCCTGGAAAACACCGGCAACCGCATGCCGGTGGTCAATGCCGGAGCGGACATCTCCATTGACGTGACGAATGTGCCTTACGCCCACACGCTGGCCGGCAGCGTTTCGGATGATGGCCTGCCAACCCCGCCCGCAACTGTGAGCGCAAGCTGGTCTCAGGTCAGTGGGCCCGCCAGCGTTTGGTTCGCCGATGCTTCCAATCCCGGCACGACCGTGTATTTCCCCGGTTCGGGGACGTACGTCCTGCGGCTCTCGGCCAGCGACGGTGAATTGTCGGTGAGCGACGAAATCAGCATCGCCATCCAACGACCCGAGACCGCCGTGCCGGTGGAGTTGGTGCGGTCCGGCGCAACGTGGAAGTATCTGGACAACGGGTCCGACCAGGGAACCGCCTGGCGCGCCCGCACCTTCAACGACGCGGCCTGGGCCTCCGGACCCGCTCCGCTTGGGTATGGAGACGCGAATGGGACACGGCCGGCGACCACCAACAGCTTCGGGCCAAGCTCGAACAACAAGTACATCACCACCTATTACCGCCACTCCTTCAACGTGAGTGCCCCGGCCGCAATTCGCGCGCTCACGGTCAACGTCCAGATGGATGACGGCGGACTTGTGTATCTGAATGGCACGCCGATTCTGACGAACAACATGCCCAGCACGGCGATTGGCTACCTCACTAATGCATCCGCGGCGGTGGGGGGCGCGGAAGAAGTCGCGTGGCACTCGCGCGAAGCGAGTCCACAACTGCTCGTCGCGGGAGTAAACGTGCTCGCAGCGGAGATTCATCAGTCCGGACCGACCAGCAGCGACTTGTACTTTAATCTGTCGATGGCGGGAGAACTGTCCGCCGCGAACACAGCTCCTGTCGTAAATGCGGGCGCTGATCAGACCATCACGATGCCGAGTCCCGCGGCGCTTCAGGGGACGGTGTCCGATGATGGCCTGCCAACCAACCCCGGCATGCTCAGCTTTGGCTGGGTGAAAGTCAGCGGACCGGGGACCGTTGTGTTCACGAGCCCGAACAGCCTGAAAACTGCGGCGAGTTTTTCGGCGAACGGCACGTACATCCTCCGGCTAACGGCAACCGACGGTAGTCTCACTGCGGCGGACGAAATAACTGTGACCGTTGCCGGCCAAAGTGTTCCTGAGCGCGTGCGGATCGAAAACGTGCAGTTCGCGCCGGCACCCACGCCGAGCCTGCGGCTGGTATTTCAGGCCGCCGCTGGACAGCGCTATGAGGTCCAGCACACCACTTCGCCACTCAATGGAGCGTGGCAGAAACTCCAGGACGTGCCGGCTGGAATTGCCAGAGAGGTGACGGTAACCGACTCGGACATCGGCAACGCGCAAGTAAAATTCTATCGTGTGGTGGCACCCGTGGAGTGAAGCGGCGGGGACTGGGGCCAGGTATTTGGGATTTTGAGCCCCAAGCCGTGTCCGTGCACTTGGATTCGCCAGCCATGGCTCGGACGACGCGGATGAGGCGCGGCGGGTGGGATCGGCGCAACCCCCCTTGGATGATTACTGAGGAGTCCGTGGGTTGGGCTACAATGGGAGATGGGAATTTGGAAATGGGAAACGCGGAAATGCGAGCGGCGTGTAGTGTATCCCACAGCCCAAGCAGCACTGTAGAACCCGATGACAAAATCTCGGACTACGCAGCTTGGCACGTAGTCCAGTCTCGGTGTCTCGAAAGTGCATGTGAATGTCCCACGCGGAAGGAGAGAAGGTCGCGTCGCGGAAGGGAATTGGCAGATGGGAGTTTATGGGGAAATCTCAGTGGCTCTCATTGGCATGAATGGTTGCGGCGGGATTCACAGGGATTTATCGTCGCCCAGTGAGCGCGAACCTTAGCTGGCGGCTTGTCTTCGGAGTGGTTCTCCTTTGCACCGGTTCGATTTCGTCGGCTCAGCCCGGTTACTCCGATACGGCCGCATCCCTGCCTCGCGGATGGGAAACGGTGGCACCGCGTCCGGAGATCAGTCCCGAGTTTGCCTATGAACCGCGCGGCGGTCCTGGCGGCGAGGGGGCGATGGTTATCCGGGCTGATCAGCGGGAAGGACTGGACGGAGCGTGGGTCAAGCTGTTCCCGGTCAAAGGCGGCAACTGGTATCGGTTCACCGCGCTCTACAAGCCCAGGTCGGTGGCGGTGCCGCGTCGCAGCGTTGTGGCGAAGATTGATTGGCGGGACGACCAGGGGCGGGCAGTCCTGCTGGACGAGCCGACGGTCGCCGGGTATTTGCGCGGCGCAACGGGCTGGGCCGAAACAGAGTTTCCCGGCGTGAAGAGCACTCGCGACGGCTGGACGGAACTGTCCGACGTCTATCGCGTTCCCTCGAAAGCCACGCAGGCACGGGTCGCTCTCCATTTGCAGTGGGCACCGGGAGGCGAGGTGCGTTGGAGCCGGGTCACCCTCACGGAATCGGAACCTCTCCCGCCGCGAAAAGTCCGACTCGCCGCGGCGCACTTCCGGCCGAAGGCGGGCAAGGATCCGCTCGATAGCTGCCGGCAGTATAAGCCGCTGATTGAGCAGGCGGGGCGGGAGAAGGTGGACCTCCTCGTGCTGGGCGAAACCGTGACCTACGTAGGTTCGGGGAGGAAACCGGCGGAACTGGCTGAGCCCATTCCAGGCCCCAGCACGGAGTATTTTGGCAGGCTCGCTGCCCGGCACGGGTTGCACCTGGTCGTGGGTTTGTTCGAACGGGAGGGGCCGCTGGTGTATAACGTGGCCGTGTTGCTTGGTCCGGCGGGCAAGGTGCTCGGGAAATACCGCAAGGTTTGCCTGCCCCGGAGCGAGATTGAGGCTGGGGTATGTCCGGGCTCGGATTACCCGGTTTTCGACACCACATTCGGGCGTTTGGGCTTGATGGTGTGTTACGACGGCTTCTTCCCGGAAGTCGCGCGAGAGTTGTCAAACCGGGGGGCGGAGGTGATTGCGTGGCCGGTGTGGGGCTGCAACCCGTTGCTGGCGCGCGCCCGGGCTTGCGAGAACCACGTCTACCTGGTGAGCAGCACGTACGAGGATGTCTCGCGCAATTGGATGATGACCGGGGTGTTCGATCATTCCGGCGAACTCCTTGCGCAGGCCAAAGAATGGGGCACGCTGGCGATTGCCGAGGTGGACCTGAACCGGCGGACTCAGTGGATCAGTCTCGGGGACTTTAAAGCGGAAATCCCGCGGCACCGGCCGGTGGCGGTCCAGGAGCCAGTCGCGGGACAATAGCCGCAACGCGCGGCAAGTAATCTCTTCGCTGGCGATCGGCGGGCCGGGTTTGCTCCAGGCTGACCCTGACAGGTTGCTCCAAAAAAGGGCTTCTGCCCATCCCAGTTTTGCTGTTCAATGAGGGGGGAATGAGCCAGACACATCCCCTGACGACGACCGCCTTTGAACTGCCCGGTTACCGGGTGGTGCGGTCTTACGGGGTGGTCCGTGGAATCATCGTGCGCTCGCGCTCGATCGTTGGCAACATCGGGGCGAGTTTGCAGAGCCTAGTCGGAGGCAATATTTCTTTATACACCTCCTTGTGCGAACGCGCGCGGGAGGACGCCTTCAATCAGATGCTCGCGCATGCCGGTGAAGTTGGCGCAAACGCGGTCATTGGCGTGCGTTACGATGCCACCGAGATCGGCAATGGGATTACGGAGGTGCTCTGTTATGGCACCGCGGTGAGCGTCGAGCGAAGCGGGTAACGGCGGCGGAGTGAGCAAGCGAAAGAATTCAAAGCGAGGCTGTTATGGCAGGTCACAGCAAGTGGGCTAAAGTCAAACATTTCAAGGGCGCCCTGGACGCCAAGCGCGGCAAGATCTTCTCCAAGCTGAGCAAGGAAATCGCGATTGCGGCCAAGATCGGCGGACCCGACCCGGCGATGAACCCGCGTCTCCGGATGGTGCTGCTGAAATGCCGCGCCGCGAACATGCCGAATGACAACATCGAGCGCGCGATTAAGAAAGGCACCGGCGGAGGGGAGGCGGGCTCATTCGAGGACCTGACCTATGAGGTTTATGGCCCGCATGGCGTCGCCATCCTCCTGGAAATCAGCACCGACAACCGGAACCGGACCGCATCGGAAATCCGCAGCCTGGTGACGAAGAATGGCGGGACCATTGCCACCCAGGGTTCGGTGACGCGGCTGTTTCACCGCAAGGGCCAGATCATCGTTTCGCGGGACGCGGCCAATGAAGACCAGTTGATGGAAGTGGCCCTGGAGGCCGGCGCCGAGGATTTCAAAGCCGAACCGCAGGGCTACGAGATCATCACTGACCCCGCCCATTTTGAACCGGTGTACAAGCAAATCGAAGCGAAGGGAATCAAGGCGGACGTTGCCGGAATCACCGAACTCCCCACCCTCACCGTGCCCGTGCCGGCTGAAGGCGCGGCGGCGGTTAACAAGCTGCTCGAGGCGCTGGAGGACCACGACGACGTCAAGGAGGTGTATTCCAACGCGGAATTCGCCGACGAGGCGATCCAGGCCTGAGGGATTGGGTCAACATGGCGCCGCGCGGGTGAGGGACGCTCTTCACAATCGCCGCTGTCCCAGGCGGATCACATTCTGCCATTCCGGCCTGGCCGGACCCGCGCAATCGTATCGTAGCGAATGAGGAAACTTTCTGACAGCAACCTGGTGGCGCGTGCGCTCGGCTGGATAGCCGACGGCGTGATTCGGCGTCGCGCCTGGTTTTTCTGGCCGCAGGTGGTGCTGGTCGGTGTCTGCGTGTATTACACTCTCCACTCTCTCTCGTTCAGCACGCGGCGGGAGAACCTGGTTGGGGCGAACAAGAAGTACCACCAGAACTTCATCAAGTTCAAAAAGGAATTCCCCACCCAGGATGATTTGGTGGTGGTGGTGGAGAGCGAAGACGGGGAGAAGAACCGGCAGTTTGTCGAGCGGCTGGGAGCGAAGCTGGACCGTGAAACGAACCTGTTCAACGTGGTCTTCTATAAAGGCGACCTTAAAATGCTGGGCAGCAAGGCGCTTCTGTTTGTGCCGGAAGCCGACCTGGCTGAGCTGAAGCGAACGCTCCAGGAGTACCGCCCATTCATCGAAAAGTTCACCCGGGCGACGAACCTCGTCTCGCTCTTTCGGATGATCAACGCCCAGTTTCGAACCGCGAAGCAGGAGGCTAACGAGGAAAACGAGGGGCTGATCAAGGCCATGCCGGCGTTGGAGCGAATCCTCCGCCAGGCAACCGAAAGCCTGCATCGGTCCGGCACGCCGCCCTCGCCCGGGGTGACGGCATTGTTCGATCCCAGCGGCGGCGGCCAGCAGGAGGTCTACATCACCTACGGCAACGGACGCATTTTCCTGGTCACTGCCCAGGCGCCCACCGAGGACCTGAACGCCGCGGCGGTAAAGCGCCTGCGCGAGTTGGTAGAGGAAACCCGGTTGGAGGTGCCGGGGCTGAACGTGGGCATCACCGGGGAGCCGGTGCTCGAGTTGGACGAAATGGAGCAGTCCCAAAAGGACACGACCGTTGCCAGCATTGCGTCCCTGATCATCTGCGCGCTGATCTTCATCTACGGGTACCAGGAGACCGGGCGGCCGGTGAAAGCGACCGTATGCCTGCTGGTGGGCCTGGCGTACACCCTGGGTTTTGCGACCCTGACCGTGGGGCACCTGAACGTGCTCACGATTACTTTCGTCCCCATCCTCATCGGGCTGGCGATCGATTACGGGGTCCACCTGATCTCCCGGTATGAAGAGGAACTCCGGCACGGCAAGAGCGAAGAAGCCGCCTTGAAACGGGCGATGGTGTACACGGGGCAGGGGATTTTTAGCGGCGCGTTCACTACCGCGGGGGCTTTCCTGGCCATGGGATTCACTGATTTCAAAGGGATCCAGGAGATGGGCCTCATCTGCGGCGGCGGCCTCCTGATCTGCCTCCTCCCGATGATGACGATGCTGCCGGTGCTGCTGCTTCAGGGGAAGCAGAACGTGATCGACCATGCTCACGCGGATCCGGTCGACAAGCGGGCCCGGATCGAGAATCTCTGGCTCAAACGTCCCCTGACGGTCACGGGCATCACGATCCTCGTTTCCCTCGCCGCCGCTCTGTATGCGCCGAAAGTCTACTTTGACTACAACCTCTTGAACATGCAGAGCGCGGGTTTGCCCGCGGTCGAGTTTGAGAAGAAGCTGATTTTTGCCAACGAGGCTGCTCCGGGGACAACGAATGCTGAGCACAAGTCTGTGCTGTATGCCGCGGTCATCGCCACCAACCTGGAGCACGCCCTGGCCCTGGAATCCCGCCTGACCAACCTGCCCGCGGTGGCGGGAGTGGAATCCATAACCCGGTTTCTCTGCGAAGATCAGACCCGGAAACTCCGCCTGGTTGATGACTTGAAGAAGGACCTGGCGCCCCTGCGGTTTCAGGAGCCGGACCTGGCCCAGGTCGACCTTGCCGAACTGAGCCGGATCCTCTGGGCCTTCGGCGGTTACCTTGGCGCCGCAAATGACGTGGTGAAAAAGGAGGACCCGAAGCTGAGCGAGAGCCTTTTGTCGCTTGATTCCGCCGTCAAGTCCTTGCGCCGTGAGATGCTGTCGGGCAGCGCCTCCGAAGTGCAGGAACATCAGGCCAAGCTCACGTTGTATCAGCGGTCACTGTTCTGCGATATCAGCGAGACATTTGCGGCCCTCCAAAACCAGGACACGCGCGAACCGCTCCGGGTGCAGGACCTGCCCAAGGCCCTGCGCAGCCGGTTCGTGGGGGTTACGGGCAAGTATCTCCTGATGGTCAGCCCGCGCAAGGACGTCTGGGATCGCGAGAACCAGAAAGAACTGGTTGGGCAATTGCGAGCGGTGGACCCGAATGTCACGGGGACGCCGGTCCAGCTTTTTGAATACACGAACCTGCTGAAAGAGAGCTACGAGGAAGCGGCGCGCTATTCGCTGGTGGCGATAGCAGTGCTGGTGCTGGTGCATTTTCGCGCCATCAGCCCGGTATTTCTGTCGATGATCCCGGTGGGGCTGGGCGCCCTCTGGCTTTGGGGGATCATGGGCTACTTCGGAATCCCTTTGAACCCGGCCAACATTATGACCCTGCCTCTCGTGATCGGCATCGGAGTGACAAACGGCATCCACATCCTCAACCGTTTCGCGGAGGAGCAGACGCCTTCGATCCTGGCCCGAAGCACGGGCAAAGCCGTGCTTGTTTCCGGGCTGACCAGCATTGCGGGATTTGGCAGCCTAATCCTCGGGAAACACCAGGGCATCGAAAGCCTGGGGTTGGTGATGTCCATCGGCCTGGCGACCTGCATGCTGGCGGGTCTCACCTCCCTGCCCGCGCTGCTCCAGTTGCTGATTCGGTGGAGACTGCTGGGCTTCAAGCAGCCAAGCCAAAATCGACCCAGTGCCGACAATGCACAGTCGTCACTGGGTCGGGAGGAACCGAAGTAGCACTCTCACTAGTGCTGCAGCAGCGTATGTTACTTCGGGGTGCTGTCAATACGATTGTTCCCG
>Ga0073934_10010183_pt1 | contig 11759 bp, 14 predicted proteins | sample LarsenN4metaG_FD_76834 | JGI IMG/M metagenome (GOLD analysis project Ga0073934, IMG submission 76834) | Hot spring sediment bacterial and archeal communities from British Columbia, Canada, to study Microbial Dark Matter (Phase II) - Larsen... ... | reverse complement strand
TGCGGCACAGGGACGTGTCGCGCATTTTTCAAACACGTAAGTGTTTGAAAAATGGAGCAAAGCAAAAGCCGCGCCTTTTGCTTTGCGTCTTAAAAAAATTGCCAGGAAGGCAATTTTTAGAGGCACCCTAAAGACGTCCTCGAATATTCAAATGTAAGGTGGGGCCCTGCCCTGGTGGGGCAGGGCCCCACCTTACGAAACTAGCGCCTGAGACCTGCGGCGCGCAGTTGCACCGCTGCGGTGGTCGCGTGGTAAAACGGCGAAGCGCCGATCAGCGCGTGACTGCTGTTGGCGGCGGCCAGCGCCTGCTTCCGCAACGCCGCATCGTTACGGCGCGCGGCGATGACGAGGCTTGTATCGATCAGCACCGCCGAGGGCGACGGCAGGTGGCCGTCGTTCACGGCATCCTGGCCGCTCTCCGCCGCAAGCAGGCTTTGCTCTTCGAGCCGCCAGCCCTTCGGCCCATAGAAGCGCTTCCAGGCGCTGGCAACGATATCGGACGCGATCGCCACGTCTTCCTTCGCACCGCTGACTTCGGCCCAATCCGCGAGACCGCGTGCCACGTAAGCGTAATCCTCGAGCGCCGCCGTGCCGCCGGCCTTTCCGTCGACGCGCGAGCGCGCCAATTGCTTTCCGTCCCACAAGGTTCGCACCAGATAGTCCCGCAGCGCCTTCCCGGCCTCGCGATAACGCGGCTCGTTCGTCGCCCGCACTGCCGCGGCCAAGGCCGAGAGCGCCAGGCCGTTCCAGGCGGCGAGCACCTTGGTGTCGCGCGGCAACCCACGCTTGGCGCGCGCTGCCCGCAGCTTGTCTTCCGCCGCTCTCACCAGGCGTTCGATCTCGGCCGGCTCGCGCTTCAATCGGGCAGCCAGCTCCGTGGTGGAATGCGCGGCGAGCGGCAGCCAGCCCGACTCGAACGGCGGGGCATCGGTCATGCCGGCATACAGACGATAAACCGTACCCTCGTCCGGGGTCAGTAATCTTTCCAGCTCGGCCGCGCTCCACAGGTAATAACCGCCCTCCACGCCCTGATCGTCGAGCGCCGAGAGCGCGGACATGAACGCGCCGGACGGCACCTTGAGATCGCGCAACATGAAGTCGAGCGTGCGGACGGCGACCGCCTGGTAGTCGTCGCGCCGCAACACCCGTGCGGCGTGCAGGTAGAGCGCGACAAGCTGGGCGTTGTCGTACAGCATTTTCTCGAAATGCGGCGTCTTCCACGCAGGATCGACGGTGTAGCGGAAGAGACCGCCGCCCAGATGATCGTGCAGGCCGAGGCGCGCCATGGCGTCGAGCGTGAGCGTAAGAAACTCCCGCAGCACCGCGTCGGGCTTAAGTTCCTGGCGATCGAGCAGAAATGCGAGCTGCGGCGCCGACGGAAACTTGCTCTGCTCGCCGAACCCGCCCTGCACGCGATCGGCCTCGGCGAGCAGCGCGGCGGTCACGCTCTCGGCATGGCGGCGCGCCTGCGCCGCGTCGACCGCAGGCCGGCCGGGGCCGGCGGCCTTCACTGTCTCGACTTGCGCCAGTTCGGCGAGCCGGGTGCGGTCGTTGCGCCACAGATGCTCGATGCGCGTCAGGATCTTGAGGAATTCCTCGGGCGGATGATAGAGCGTGGCGTACAACGGATGGCCGTCGGGCGTCACGAAGGCGTTGAGCGGCCAGCCGCTCACGCCGCGGGTCTTTTCCGCGAATTCGATCAACCGCTGGTCGAGCGCCGGCTCGAGCTCGCGATCGACCTTGACCGGGATGAAATGCTCGTTCAGGAAACGCGCGATCCCGGCGTTCTGGTAGCTCTCGCGCTGCATCACGTGGCACCAGTGGCAGGAGAAATAACCGATGGACACGTACAGCAGCTTGCCATCGGCGCGGGCACGCGCCACGGCGGCGGCGTTCCACTCCTGCCAGGCGACCGGGTCGCTGCCGTGCAGGGCGAGATACGGCGACGGGTGGTTCTGGAGGCGATTGGCGAGCGCCGCCGGCTGCGCCGTGAGCGGCAGCGACGCAACCCCGAACAGCAATAACAGCGGAAAAAAACGGCGCATGGTCCCTGTAGGACAGGGCCGGTGCGTCATTTATTCCCGCGCTTCGGCTTGCCGGGGTTGTCCTGAATATGGGCGTCAAGCATGGCGTCCATTTCCACCGGCGTCAGGGCACGGTGTTCGCCCGCCTCCCCGACGGCACGGCGGCGGTGCAGGCGGCGGGCGATGAACAACCCGATCTCGAACAGGATCAGCATCGGCACCGCCAGCAGGAACTGCGACAGCACGTCGGGCGGCGTCAGCACCGCGGCGACCACGAACGCAGCGACGATCACGTACGGACGCTTCTGGGCGAGTGTCTCCGGGTTCACAATCCCCATCCACGCCAGGATCACCACCGCCACCGGCACCTCGAAGGCGATGCCGAAGGCGAAGAACATGGAAAACACGAAATCCAGATAGGCCTTGATGTCGGTCATCATCTGCACGCCGGGCGGCATGATGCCGACGAAAAACCCGAACACTGTCGGGAACACCACGAAGTAGGCGAACGCCATGCCGGCGTAGAACAGCAGCACGCTCGACACCACCAGCGGCACCACCATGCGCTTCTCGTGCCGGTACAGGCCGGGCGCGACGAACGCCCAGATCTGGTAGAGCACGAACGGGATGGTGAGCGTGACCGCCGCAGCCAGGGTGAACTTGAGCGGCGTGAGAAACGGCGAGGCCACTTCGGTGGCGATCATGCTCATGCCCGGCGGCATCACCGCCAGCAGCGGCCGGGCGATGAATCCGTACACCTCGTTGGCGAACGGCACCAGCACCAGAAACACCACGCCGATCGCGCCCAGGGCGTAGACCAGGCGGTTGCGCAACTCGACCAGGTGCGAAAGGAATCCGCCTTCAGCGGCGTTTTCGGGTGGCTCGGCCATGTCCGGCGCGTGACGGGGTCGTGGGCTTGCGAGTGGAGAATTTTTTTCCGGCGGCCCTGGCGGTTTTCTTCTTCTTGCCGGTGCCCTGGAGCGCGACCGCTGGTTCCGGGGCGACCGGCGCGGAGGAGGCGGTCGCCGACGTCTCAGTCGGCTGGATCGAGGCCAGCGAGGCGAGTGTGCCGGCGGCGGTCTGCTCGAAGAGCTGCTTGGTTTCGGTCAACTGCTCCTTGACCTGGCGCAACTCGGCGAGCTCGTCCTTGCGCAGCTCGACGTCCATGTCACGCTTCACCTCGTCAACGAACCGCCGGATGCGACCGGCCCAGCGCCCGGCAGCGCGCGCCACTTCCGGCAGCCGCTTCGGGCCGATCACCACCAGCATGACGATGCCGATGACGACCAGCTCGGAAAAAGCGATATCGAACACGGCGCTCGCCGGCCCGGCGCAGGCCGATCAGGTCTTGTGGGTGTCAGTCTGCTTCGAGGTGACTTGGCCCTCGACCACTTTGCTCTCGATCTTCTTGGCCTCTTCCGCCTTCTTCTCTTCTTCGGTCTTCATCGCGTCCTTGAAATTCTTGATCGCACCGCCGAGGTCGCCGCCCAGGTTGCGCAACTTCTTGGTGCCGAAGATCACCAGAACGATGGCCAGGACCACGAGCCAGTGCCAGATGCTGAAAGTACCCATTGCTTGTCTCCGTTGAATCGCTCAAAAACCGGGCAGCGCGCCGCCGCCCAGGATGTGCACGTGCAGATGCATGACTTCCTGACCGCCGCCCCGTCCGGTATTAATGATGGTGCGGTAGCCGTCCTTCAACCCGGCCGCGCGCGCCACTTTGGGCGCGGTGCGAAGCAGGTGCGCCAGCAGGCCGTCGTCCGCGGCGCCCGCGGCATCCAGGCTCTCGATATGCGTCCGCGGCACCATCAGGAGGTGCACCGGCGCCTTCGGGTAGATGTCCCGGAACACCACGACCCGCTCGTCTTCGTAGACGCAGTCGGCCTTGATCTGCCCGGCGACAATCTTACAGAAGATGCAGTCGTTCATCGACCTATCCCTTGCGGGCCGCCTTTTCCTCGAGCCCGGAAAGCCCGAAGCGGCGTTCGAGCTCGCCCAGCACGTCCTCGGGTTTCAGGCCCTGCTGGGCGAGCAGCACCAGGGTATGGAACCAGAGGTCGGCGGTTTCGTGCACCAGCTGCCGGCGGTCCCCGCCCTTGGCGGCGATCACGGTTTCGGTCGCCTCCTCGCCGATCTTCTTGAGGATGGCGTCAAGACCCTTGGCATACAGCCCGGCAACATACGAAGAAGAGGGCTCCGCGGCCTTGCGGGCCTCGAGCACGGCCGCCAGTTTGGTCAGAGTATCAGACACGGGATGTGCGTACGGCTTCGGAAGAGGGTCGAAACGACATACTAACCACGGGGGGCGCGGGGGTAAATCACCTGTTTCGGACCGCTTCCCCCGGCGGTTAAAGACCGCTATTTCTTGCCGTAGAGTTCCGTTGCCGGCTTGAGCACCGGCTCGACCACCACCCAGCGGTCGCCCTGGAGCTGCTGGAAGAAACAGGAGTACCGGCCGGTGTGGCAGGCGATGCCGCCCTGCTGCTCGACGGTGAGCAGCAGCACATCGTTGTCGCAGTCGAGGTAGATGTCGCGCACCGCCTGCTCGTGCCCGGACTCTTCGCCCTTGCGCCACAGCCGCTTGCGCGAGCGCGACCAGTACACCGCCTTGCGGGTGCGCGCGGTCTCGGCCAGCGCCTCGCGGTTCATCCACGCGACCATCAGCACCTTGCCGCTGCCGGCCTCCTGGGCGATGACCGGCACCAGGCCGTCCTGGCCCCATTTGATCGTGTCTAGCCAGGAGGCCGTCATAAGATTCCTGTCGCGGGGGCGTGCAAAAAACCGGAACGGAGGAAAATCTTAGCGCCTTGGCGTCCCGGCGGCAAAGATTCCGGAGTGCGCTAGCCCTCCGGCAACGCGATGCGATGCTCGGTACTGAACTGGTAATCGCGAAAGATGTGCTCGGCCGTGGGCAGGAGGTAGCTGCCGTCCGCGAGCTTGCGGCTCGTGTCCTTGAGGCGGTAGGCGTAGTGGCCGCAGGTCCAGATGTCGTAGTTGCGCATGTGGGTGCACAGGCAGGTCTTGTCCTGGACCGAGATCTTGTCGGCGTCCGGGTGCAGTTCCACCTCGCGGTTGTAGGCCTCGATGTACGCACACTTGCCGTTGGCGTCCAGCAGGTATCCGTAGGCCTCGCAGTTCGGGCGGATACCGGCGCCGATGCCGGGGCTTTTCTTCAGCATGCGCATCGGGTAGCCGGTCGGCGAGATCGTGTTGACCTCGATGTCGTCCTCGTTGCTCTTGAAATACTCCTGTTTGACCTTGTCCGGCAGGCCGCACTCGCGCGCCACCGTGAAGCGCGTCGCCACCTGCACCGCCGCCGCGCCGCGCTCGAGAAACCCGACCGCGTCGCTGCCGGTGAACACGCCGCCGGCCGCGATCAGCGGGATGTCCAGGCCTTCCTGCTGCATCCAACGATGGATTTCACCGATGATCGTCTTGAGATCGTACTTCGCCCAGTCCAGGCCGAAACCGAGATGACCGCCGGCCAGCGGGCCTTCGACGATGATGTAGTCGGGCAGGCGGTCGAGGCGCGCGCTCTTGCGCAGGAACAACTGCAGCGCGCGCAGCGACGAAACGATGATGCCGAACTTCACGTCGCGGAACCGCGGGTGGTCGGCGACCAGCGCCAGCGAGCCGAGGTGCAGGCCGGCGCTCAAGGTGATGCCGTCAATGCCGGCATCCATGGCCGAAGACAGGCGCACGCGCAGGGTTTCGCGCGGGTCGTTCATCGTGAGCTTTTCCATGCAATTGATGAAGATCATCCCGTCGCCGCGCTTGGCTTCCATGGTGCGGCCGACGTGCAGGCGCGTGGCTTCGGCCAGCTGGTCGAGATTGAACTTGACCGACGACTTGTCGGCGCTGGCGACGTTGCGCTTGTATTTCTTGAGCTTGTCGGCGACGAAGCCGGTGTCGAAGCGCCGGTCGGAGACGGTCTGCACCATGGCGTCGGAAATATGACCGACGCCGCCGAGGCGCGCCGCCACCAGCGCCAGCTCGGCGGTGGAGATGTCCACGCCCATCCCGCCGATCACGATGGGAACGTACTCGCGCCGGCCGAACTGCAGTCGGAAATCATCAACCCGCTTCACGCTGAATTCTCGTCGCCTGTTCTGAATACCGGGACAGTATTCGTTATGGGGCATGTTGGCAACCGTTGATTTCGTGGCGTAATACCCGCCGGGCTACCGGCCGGGATGAAACCGCTCCGTGAGCTTCGGCAGGAGATTGACCAGCACCTTGAGCGGTTTGTAGAGCTCCGCCATCCGGCGCATGGTGACCATCTCGCGCATGGCCTGCTTGCGGTCGGTGGCGGGGAACCCGACCACCTCGGCGCCGCTTTTGACGTCGCCGATCACCCCGGCCTGGGCCAGCACCTTGGCACCGCGGCCGACGCGCACGTGATCGGCCACGCCGCATTGCGAGGCCAGCACCGCGTAATCCTCGATGACTGTGGAACCGCCGATCCCGGCCTGGCCGCAGATCAGCACGCCTTTGCCGATCCGCACGTTATGGGCGATGTGCACGTGGTTGTCGATCTTGGTGCCGGCGCCGATCACGGTCCGGCCTAGTGCCGCGCGGTCGATGCAGGTGTTGGCGCCGATCTCGACGTCGCGCTCGATCAGCACCGTGCCGACCTGCGGGAACTTGACGTGCACACCCTTGCGGTGCTTGTAGCCGAAACCGTCGCTGCCGATCACCGAGCCGGCATGGATGACGACGTTATCGCGCAGCGTCGTGCCGTGATACAGCACGACGTTCGGATGCAGCGTGCAGCCGTCGCCAAGCTCGACCTCCTCTCCGACATGGCAACCGGCCCAGAGGATACAGTGGCGGCCGATGCGTGCGCCACGCCCGACGGTGACGCCGGCATCGATGAAGCTGCCGGCGCCGATCTGCGCGCTCGGATCGACGTTCGCGCGCGCACTGATCCCGGCAACCACCGGTTTGGTGGGATAGAGGAGCTCGAGACATTTCATGAAATCGATCTCCGGATCGGCGGACGGCAACAGGCAGGTGGCTTCCGGAACACTCACCGTCGTCATGCCCTTGGGAACGATCAGCGCGCTGGCGGTGCTGGCCGCGGCCTTGGCGGCGTATTGCTCACCGCAGATAAAACTCAGCTGCTGCGGTCCGGCCTCGTCAATGTTGGCGGCCGAACGGATCGCCGCGGATGGATCGCCGCCGATCGTTTCCAACCCGCAGGCGCACGCCAGCTCTTGGACAGTCATGGACATGGGATCTTCTCCTGGGAGGTACGGCTTGTAGTAGTAATTAATAATGTGCCGGCCGCGGTGCCGGAGATCCTGCATGCCGTACGATACCCGATTCGCTTGTCGCTGTCCCGCCCGCAGATCGGGCCGGCCGCCGCGGGGGACGGCCACGACTACAATCGCACTTCAATACCGCGTTCGGCCATGCGCCGCTTGGCTTGGGTCACGGTGTACTCGCCGAAATGGAAGATGCTCGCGGCCAGCACCGCATCGGCATGGCCTTCGAGGATACCGTCGGCCAGGTGGTCGAGGTTGCCGACCCCGCCCGAGGCGATGACCGGGATGCTGACCGCATCGCAAACGGCGCGCGTCAGCGCGAGATCGAAGCCGTCCTTGGTGCCGTCACGGTCCATGCTGGTGAGCAGGATCTCGCCCGCGCCGTAGTCAACCATGCGCCGCGCCCAGTCGAGCACGTCGAGGCCGGTGGCCTTGCGGCCGCCATGGGTGAACACCTGCCACCGGCCCGGCGCCACCTGCTTGGCGTCGATCGCCACCACGATTGCCTGCGATCCGAAATGGTCGGCCGCTTCCTTCACGAATTCCGGGCGCGCGACCGCGGCGGTATTGATGCCGACCTTGTCGGCCCCGGCGTTGAGCAGGCGCCGCACGTCGTCGTTGCTGCGGATGCCGCCGCCGACGGTGAGCGGGATGAACACCTGCTCGGCGACCTGCTCGACCACGTGCACGATGGTTTCGCGATTGTCGGACGAGGCGGTGATGTCGAGGAAGGTGATCTCGTCGGCACCCTGCTGGTCGTAGCGGCGCGCGATCTCCACCGGATCGCCGGCGTCGCGGATGTCGACGAACTTCACGCCCTTGACCACGCGGCCGGCGTCGACGTCCAGGCAGGGAATGATGCGTTTGGCTAAACCCATAAGACTTCTCGGCCGCAGATGAACACAGATGCACGCAGATTAGAAGCCGGTGTTTCTATGTATTAATCTGTGTTCATCTGTGGATCAAGATTATATGCTCAATTCGTCGGCCAGCCTCTGGGCGGCGGCGAAATCGAGCGTGCCCTCGTAGATCGCGCGGCCGGTGATGGCGCCGATGATGCCGCTGTCGGCCACTTCGCACAGCTTGCGGATGTCGTCGAGGTTGGTGATGCCGCCGGAGGCGATCACCGGGATCGCGATGGAATCGGCCAGGCGCTTGGTGGCCATGACGTTCACGCCGCTCAGCATGCCGTCGCGGCCGATGTCGGTGTAGACGATGGCGTCCACGCCGTCGTCCTGGAATTTCTTCGCCAGGTCGACGACATCGTGCCCGGACATCTTCGACCAGCCGTCGATCGCCACCTTGCCGTTCCGGGCGTCGAGCCCGACGATGATATGGCCCGGGAACTCGGCGCACACGTCGCTCACGAAGTGCGGCGCGTTCACCGCCTTGGTGCCGAGGATTATCCAGCGCACGCCGCTGCCGAGATAGGCCTCGATGGTTTCTTCGTCGCGGATGCCGCCGCCGACCTGGATCGGCAGGTCGGGATGGGCCCGGGAGATCGCCTCGATCACCTCGCCGTTCACCGGCTTGCCCTCGAAGGCGCCGTTGAGGTCGACGATGTGCAGCCGCCGCGCCCCGGCCTTGACCCAGCGCTCGGCGACCGCCAGCGGGTCGTCGGAGAACACCGTGTCGTCGTCCAGGCGGCCCTGGCGCAGGCGCACGCACTTGCCGTCCTTGAGATCGATAGCGGGGATGACCAGCATGGGAAACAACGTGCTCGGTTCTCGTCGGCGGCGTCCGTTAACCAGAATATAGCGCAGCCTGCGCGCGATGCGAGTTCATGCCGAGCCGTCCCAGCTTATGAAGTTTTTGAGAAGCCGCAGACCGGCCGCGGCGCTCTTCTCGGGATGGAATTGCACGGCAAAGATATTGGCACGGGCCGCGGCCGAGGTAAACCGGATACCGTAATCGGTCGCCCCGGCCACATCAGCCGGCTCGGTGGCGTCCGCATAATAGCTGTGCACGAAATAAAACCGCTCGCGGTTCGCGATCCCGTTCCACAGCGGGTGCCTCCGGACCTGCTCGACCTGGTTCCAACCCATGTGCGGCACCTTGAGTGCCAGACCGGATTTGGCGTCACGCATCTTGTCGGCCGGGAACCGCGGCACCCGGCCCGGCAGCACCCCGAGCCCGCGCACCCCGCCGCCTTCCTCGCTGAAATCGAACAGCGCCTGCAGGCCCAGGCAGATGCCGAGGAACGGCCTGCTCCGCACCGCGGCCAGCAGCGCGTCGCGCAACCGGCAGGCGTCGAGTGCGGTCATGCAACCGGCGATCGCGCCCTGCCCCGGAAACACCACTCGTTCGGCGCGCGCGACCTCGGCGGCGTCGCGGGTGAGCAGCACCCGGGCAGCGGGCGCCACGTGCTCGATGGCCTTCACCACCGAGCGCAGGTTGCCCATGCCGTAGTCAATAACCGCAACGGAGTTCATACATAACTGAATGTAAACATCCGCCGCGAAGACGCAAAGCGCGCAAAGAAGTTCTTTTTACTCATCAAAGTCTTCTTTGCGTCCTCTGCGCCTTTGCGGCATGTGTTCTCTTACAGGCTGCCCTTGGTCGACGGCACGACGCCGGCCATGCGCGGGTCCGGTTCGAGCGCCATGCGCAGCGCCCGGCCGAAGGCCTTGAACACGGTCTCGGCGATGTGGTGGGCGTTCTGGCCGGAAATGGCGTCGACGTGCACGGTGACCAGTGCGTGGTTGACGAAGCCCTGGAAGAACTCGCGGATCAGGTCGACGTCGAACTCGCCGATTCGGGCGCGCGGGTATTCGACCCGGTATTCGAGGCCGGGGCGACCGGAGAGATCGATGACCACACGGCTCAACGCCTCGTCGAGCGGCACGTAGGCGTGGCCATAGCGGCGGATGCCGGCCTTGTCCCCGACCGCCTTGGCGAACGCGTGCCCGAGCGTGATGCCGATGTCCTCGACGGTATGGTGGGCATCGATGTGCAGATCGCCCTTGGCCGTGAGGTCGAGATCGATCAGCCCGTGACGCGCCACCTGGTCAAGCATGTGTTCGAGGAACGAGATGCCGGTGGCAAGACGGGCGGTGCCGCTGCCGTCCAGATTCACGCCGGCGCTGATCTGGGTTTCCTTGGTGTTGCGGACAACCTGGGCGGTGCGGGCCATGGAACCTTCGGGGGGTTGTTAAAGACAGATGGTAGCAAATCCGCCCGGCGGCGGGAATTTCACAGCGCCCGCTTCAAGGCGGCGAGGAACAGCGCGTTCTCCGCCGGCGTGCCGATCGTCACCCGCAGACAGTCGGCAAGCACGCCGCCCGCCGGCGACAGGTTCTTGATCAATACACCCTCGGCGCGCAGCGCGGCAAAGACCTCGTTGGCCGGCCTCGCCCCGGCCCGGAACAGGATGAAGTTGGCGGCGCTCGGCCAGGCCTGGATACCCGGGATCGCGGACAGCGCCTGAAACAACCGTTCGCGTTCGGCACGCAGCCGCGCGGCCTGCTCATCGAGCACGTCCCGATGTTGCAGCGCGAACGCGACGCTTGCCTGGGTGAGGCTGTTGATGTTGTACGGCAGCCGCAGCTTGTCGAGCTCGGCGAGCCACGCGGGGTCGCCGGCCAGCGCCCCGAGCCGCAGCCCCGCCAGCCCCTGCTTCGACATGGTGCGCATCACCAGCAGGTTGTCGTATCGTCCCAGCCGGTCCATGAAGCTTTGCTGCGCGAACGCCTGGTAGGCCTCGTCCACGATCACCAGCCCCGGCGCCTCGCGGACGATCGCCTCGATATCGCTGTCCTTGAACAGGTTCCCGGTCGGGTTGTTCGGATAGGCAAAGAACACCGCCGCCGGCCGGAACTCGTCCATGACCGCCAGCATCTCCGGCAGGTCGAGGGCGAAATCCGGCGTGAGCGGCACGCCCACGAATTTCATGCCGGTGAAGGTCGCGATCATTTCGTACATCACGAAGGTCGGCGTCGGCGCCAGCACCACGGCGCCCGAGCGGGCGACGCTCATCAAAATAATCTGAATGAGCTCGTCCGAGCCGTTGCCGAGCAGGAGCTCCATTCCGGCCGGCACGCCGAGCGCGTCCTTGAGCCGGGCGCGCAGTGCGCCCGCCGTCGGATCGGGATAGCGGTTGATCGGCACGCCGTGCAACACCTTCAGCCACTCGGCCTTCAAGGCCTCGGGCCAGGAATAGGGATTCTCCATGGCGTCGAGCTTGACGAGGCCGGTCGCGTCCGGCACATGATAGGCCTTGAGCGCCCGGACTTCCGGGCGGATCAATCGAGCGATGATGTCTTTGTCTTTCATAGAGAACGCCTGCCGCAAAGACGCAAGGAAAGCACGAATAATAAAACAATCCTTTGCGTTCTTTGCGCCTTAGGGAAGGTCTGAACAAGCCCTCCGTGGCTTGTTCAGACTCGCAAAGCGAAAACTGTCATTTTCGCTCTGCTCCAATTTTCAAACACCTGCGTGTTTGAAAATTGCCCGGCCATCCCTGGCCGGA
>Ga0073934_10010182_pt1 | contig 11759 bp, 11 predicted proteins | sample LarsenN4metaG_FD_76834 | JGI IMG/M metagenome (GOLD analysis project Ga0073934, IMG submission 76834) | Hot spring sediment bacterial and archeal communities from British Columbia, Canada, to study Microbial Dark Matter (Phase II) - Larsen... ... | reverse complement strand
CTCCGACCACATAACCTCTCCCTTGTTTAAAGATTGAGGCCAAAAAATTAAAAACCTGGTCAAAAGAGGTATTGAAAAGAATAATCAGCCCAACCAAGGAGGTTCCCAGAAGAACGATAAAAGCGCCTGCGGGGGTAACCAATGAAGAGGCCCCGCCCCAGGCCGCCTCGCCAATTGTCCCGGCCCGGCCCAGAGTCGCCAGGGAAATAAAGAAAAGAATGCTACCCACCACTACATTCGGCTGGGAAAGAGGAATTTTTATTTTGGAAAGCATGAAGGCAAAGGAGAGAAAAATAAAGGGCAGGAAAATCGTGGCCCAGGAAAAGGAAGAAATCAGAAAATCGTTAAGCCGGACCAAAATTAAGCCCTGGCGGGAAAAGGAAATCAACACCAAAAACGCCAAGGCAAAAAAGAAAATCTGGGTGATGGAAAAAATGGTTTGTCTTTTTAGCCTTAGTTTAAAGGCTCGCTTGGTAAACCGTCTTCTTACTTTCGCCATTTCAAATACATTATATCTGACTTGCGCGCATCTGGGAACCTTGGCAAGGAACTCTTAGGCTTCAACAACTACCGGAAGAACCATTGGGCGCCGGCCGGTCTTCTCGTAGAAGTACTTTTCTAAAAAGTCGATGACTTTATCTTTCAAATATTTACTGTCGAGGCTTTTTTCTCCATCGATTGCGCGCCTTAATTCTTTGGCTGCTACTTCCAAGAAACCTTTCTGTTTCTCCTCAAAAACAAAGCCCCGGCTGATTATTTCCGGGTCGGCGAAAAGTTTTCTCTGGGCTCCGTCGAATTTAATTATCACAATCGCCATTCCGTCCCTGGCCAGGATTTGCCTGTCCCGCAAGACCACGTTCCCGACGTCACCTACGCCTAAGCCGTCAACCAGAACTTTTTTAACAGGGATTTTGCTTGATATCCGAGCAATCTTATTTTTGAATTCTATTATCTGCCCCGGGGTCAGCTCGAAAACATCTTTAGCCTCGGCTCCCATTCCCTGTGCCAAAAGGCTGTAGGCTCTCATGTGTCTAATTGTGCCTCCAATCGGGATGAAGTATTTGGGCTTTAAGAGGCCGAAAAGCATCAGAATATCCCCCTGGCTGCCGTGGCCGGAAACGTGCAAATCCTCCTGCATGTCGTAGTAGTGAACCTCGGCATTTATCTCAATCAGCTTATCGACAACAAAATCGGTGTTGGTCTTTGAACCGGGCGGGGCCGGGTCGGAAGAAAAAACCACCAAATCGCCGGGGTTAATCTTTAAGAAATCGTGCTCTCCCATGGCAACCCGGTAAAGAGCGCTCCCGGGCTGCCCATAGCTTCCCGAAATGATATACATTATCTTATCAGCCGGAAGCCTCCTCGCCTGCTTTGACTGGATTATCAGCTCGGGTGGATAGTGAAGGTAACCCAAACTTCTGGCAATCTCTGCCTTCTTGACAATGGAGCGGCCAATAAAGGCAACCTTGCGTCCCAAGCGTAAGGAAACGTTTAGGGCTTGCTGCATCCTTGAAATGTTTGAGGATATGGTGGTGAAAAAAACTTGTTTTTTGGACTTGCGAATAATTTCTTCAATCCTGCCTTCGATTTCTTTTTCACTCTCCGTATACCCAGGGGTTGTCGAGCCCAAGCAATCCGAAGCCACGGCCAAAACTCCTTCCGAGGTCAGAGACGTCATCCTGGCAACATCGAATGGCCTTCCGTCAACCGGCGTCCAGTCGAATTTGTAATCAGGAACATGGAAAATTTTACCCTCGGGGGTATCGATGGCAAAACCCACCCCGCCCGGAACCGAATGGGCAACCCTAAAGGGGGTTACCCGAAATGCTCCCAGGGATAAAACATCCCTTTCGGGGTCAAAAACATTTATTCTTGGGGGTGGCATTTCGTGGTCCGCAAATTTATCTTCAATAAACCCTGCTACCAGTTTGCTTGCGTAAATCGGGGCTTTGACCTCCTTGAGCAAAAACGGCAGGGCCCCCAAGTGGTCTTCGTGACCGTGGGAAATCAAGATTCCCTTGAGCTTGCTGGCGTTTTGCTTGATATAGGTAAAGTCGGGAATGACTAAATCCACCCCAAACATATCAGCTTCAGGAAATCCCACGCCGCAATCGACGATTATCATATCGCCTCCATACTCGTAGACATAAAAATTCTCGGTAACTCCGGTTGTCCCGGAGAGAGCAATAAATTTAAGTGTACTCATCGTTTTAAGAACTCAAACTAAATTCATTTGTTCAACTTCTATCTTTTCTTTTTCCTTGTTTAAGACTTCAGGAAGACTTTGAAAATCTTCCTTAATTTGACTTAAGACCTCACCTCTTCTGAAAGCTGCCGCCGGGTGGTACATGGGAACCACCGTCAATTTAATGTCCTTCCAGTTTAGCGCGTAGGGCCTGCCATGAATAGCAGTAATTTTGGTTCCCGGTAGAAACTTGGCCATGGAAAAGCAACCCAAGGTAACTATAACCTTGGGTTTGATTATTTCGATAATTTCATCGAGATACTTTCCGTAGGCTAAGATTTCCGCAGGTTCAGGGTCCCGATTTTCCGGAGGTCGATGGTGGACCACGTTGGTGATATAAACTTCTTGCCTGGGCAGTTTAATCATTTGAAGTAAACTATCCAGAAGCTTCCCGGCATTGCCCACGAAGGGCTCGCCTTTGATATCCTCCCAGTAGCCTGGCCCTTCACCTATAAATAGTATCTTTGTGCCTGGGTCTCCTACCCCAAAGACCAGATTTGTTGCCCCACGACTTAAGGGCAGGGTTTTATCCTCAAGCATCTCTTTTTTAAGTTTGAGCAGGGCTTGCCTTTTTTCTTCGCTTCCTGTCATTGTGGCAAAAATTCCTTTATGTTTTCGGGGGTAATTTTAAACGACTGGCCTTTTCCTTCAACAATCGACCTGGCCACTTTCCTGACAATCCCCTCAATTGTCCGCTCCAAGGTTCTTATCCCGGCATCGTAGCCCAAGGGCCTGACAACCAATGGCCAGACATTCTCATCGATGGTAAGTACCCCCTCGGGTATTCCCGCCTGTTTAATCAGCCTCGGCAGAACGTAGCTTGTGCCAATGGCGATTTTCTCAGCATCGGAATACGAAGGCATGCTTAGGGGCTCGAGTCTGTCCAAAACTGCAGTTGAGATGTTGGTCGTATTGTTAGCCGTTGCTATAAAAAGAGCCTCGGACAAATCAACCGGGTAATCAAGGTAGTGGTCGGTAAAGGCATAATTTTGTTCCGGGTCCAAAAGTTCCACCAAAACTCCCATTATTGAGGCCCGTCCCGCATCGGTCACCCGGTCTATTTCATCCAAAAGTATCACCGGATTTTTGCTTTGGGCCCCCTTTAGGGCTTTGATGATTTTGCCCGGTTCGGCCTCAGCGTGCATTCTTGACTGACCCCTTAAATCCAAGGGGTCGCCCATTCCGCCAAAAGGAATGCGGGCAAACTTTCTGCCCAGAGCCTCGGCAATCGAGGCTGCAATCGTGGTTTTTCCAGTTCCGACCAGGCCCACAAAACAAAGAATGGGGGCCCTAAATATTTCCTTGCCCTCGCCTTTTTCCTGCTTAAGCTTCATGACCGAGATATATTCCAAGACCCTGTCTTTGATTTCTCCTAAACCCTGGTGATTTTTATCCAAAATTTGCTTGGCGTGGGTTAAATCTAAGTTATCTTGGGTCCGTGCTTCCCAGGGCAGTGTCGTCACCCATTCCACAAAACGGTTGACTCTATCAAATTCCGGCAAAAACGTCGGGGAGGCGGTAAGCTTTCCCAACTGGGTAAGTCTGACCGTTATTTCTTCTTTAAGTTTATCCGGAGCGCTTGACCCTTTGACTTTTTCAGCTAAGGAAGCTATTTCCTGGATGGCAGTATCCATAATGTAAGTTAAATTAGATTTTACTCCAAAGAGGGAGGGGTTATCTAGGAGGCCTTCTTCTGTCCTCGACAAACCTACTTGTGGGGAAATGCGGACCAGTTGAGCCGGACCTTTCCCTAAAGTCTCTTCTGGGCCCTGGACCAAATCTTCTTGGTCCGAAACCTTCACGTCTTTCTGTTCTGGGTTTGTCCTTTGAGGGATCCATATTCATGGAAAGGTTAATCCTTCCCAAATTGTCGATTTCTTTGACCCGAACTTTAATTTTATCTCCCAACTTGACAACTTCTTCGGGATTATTAACAAAGCCCTCTCTCATATCCGAAACGTGAACCAGGCCGTCTTTCCCAGGCAGAATTTCGACAAAGGCTCCGAAAGGTTGAATCCTTTTGACTTCGCCCTCATAAATCTCTCCGGCCACAACTTCTTTGGTCAGGCCTTCCACACGCTCAACCGCGGCTGCCACGACCTCAGCGGTCATCCCAGAGATATTGACGCTGCCGTCATCCTCAACCTCAACCTGGGCCCCGGTCTCGGCAATAATCTTTCTAATCATTTTTCCGCCAGGGCCGATAATCTCCCCGATTTTTTCAGGGGAAATCTTAACGACCTTAATTTTGGGTGCAAAAGCGGAAACCGTCTTTCTTGGCTCGGAGAGCGTTTCAAGAATGCTCTTTAAGATTTTGGCACGGCCTTCTTTTGCCTGAGCCAGAGCTTTGGTCAGAATTTCTCGGCTTAAGTTTAGGGTTTTGACATCAAGCTGCAGGGCCGTTATGCCTTTTTCGGTTCCCGCAACCTTAAAGTCCATATCCCCAACCATATAGTCCTCAAGTCCGGTAATGTCCGAAAGAATCACATAGTCTTTGGGGCTTTCGATAACCAAACCCATGGCGATTCCGGAAACGGGCGCGGTTATGGGGACTCCCGAATCCATCAGGGAAAGGGTTGAACCGCAGACGGAGGCCATCGAGGTTGAGCCGTTTGAGCTGGTAACCTCCGAGACCACCCGAATTGCGTAAGGAAAGACATCGTCTGCCGGAATTACGGGTTCTAAGGCCCGCTCGGCCAAAGCACCGTGGCCAATCTCCCTTCTTGAAGGGTAACCGACCCTGCCGGTCTGACCCGTGGAATAAGGCGGCATCGAATAATGGTGCATGTACCTTTTTGACTCCTCTCCTTCGGCAGACTCGACAAGCTGTTCCAAAGAGGGCGCCCCCAGGGTGGTTACGGTCAAAACCTGGGTCTGTCCTCTTTGAAAAATTGCACTGCCGTGGGTTCGGGGAAGAATCCCAACCTGGCTCGAAAGTTTTCGAATTTCGTCAACCTTCCGGCCGTCAACCCTTTTGCCCTTGAGGGTCATTTCTCGGGCTTTCTCTTTAAGCATTTTTTCTATAACTAGGGAGACCGCTGCCGGGGATTCCTCAGCCAACTCCTGGGCAATTGCGGTTTTGATTTCGTCAAGCTCCCCTCCGCCTTCGTGCTGGGCCATGGCTGTTATCAAGTCTTCGGCTTTGCCCTCCATCAGTTTTTTAACTTTGGACTTGGTCTCTACCGTAAAAAGAGCTTCGCCGGCAGATTCTTTTTTGACCCCAACCTCTTTGGCCAAGTCCTCAATTGCCTCGATAATTTTCTTGGCCTCTTTTTGGGCATGCTCAATTCCCCCTAAGATTGCCTCCTCGTCCACCTCTTTGGCTCCAGCCTCAATCATCAAAACCGAATCAGCTGTGGTAGAAACTACCAGGTCCATGTCTGAAAAGGCCATTTCTGAATCCAGGGGATTGGTAAAGAAAGTGCCGTCTTTTTTGCCGACACGTACAGTCCCCACCGGACCTTTCCAGGGAATGGAGGAGATGGCAATGGCGGCTGAGGCGGCAATGGCCGAAAGGACTGAGGGGTCATTCTCGATATCCACCGAAAGAACCGTAATCATTACCTGAACGTCTTTTTTGTAGGTCTCGGGAAAAAGGGGTCTGATCGAACGATCGATAAGCCTGGCCGATAAAATTTCCTCGTCGGATGGGCGGCCTTCACGCTTAACCCAGCGGCTGCCCTTGATTCTTCCTCCGGCATATAACCTTTCCTGATATTCAACCGTCAGGGGGAAATAGCCCAGGTCAACTTTAAGGGGAGCTGCAACCACTGTGGCCAAGACAACGGTCTCGCCATAGGTCGCCAGAACCGCACCCGAGGCTTGTTCTGCCAAGACTCCGGTCTGAAGTGTTAACTTTCGTCCACCTAATTCAACTGTCTTTTCGATCTTTTTCATTAATTGTGGTTTTTACTTTTCTAGCTTTAATTCAGCAATCAGTTTTTTGTAGCGCTCTTCGTCGCGCTTGCGAAGATAGGTTAATAGTCTTCTTCTTTTGGCTACCATTCCCAAAAGTCCCCTCCGGGAATGAACATCTTTTGCGTGCTCCTTTAGGTGCCCGACCAATTTATCTATTTGGATTGAAAGAAGCGCAATTTGTACCTCTGGAGAACCAGTATCGCCTTTTTCTCGAGAGAACTTCTTAATTATAGACTGTTTTTCTTCTGATTTAAGTGCCATGTGTCGTGTCAAACAAAGTAATTCGATTAAACGAAGAACCTTGTAGGCATCGGACGAATAATAACACATGATAATTTTGTTCGCAAGTATGGCAAAAATTGACTGGGGTAAATTTTTGTATTATAGTATCGCCCACACATGGAAACCGTGCCAAAAACGGCTAACGATTCGGAAAGACTCAGGGCAATTTTGTCCGGGCGTTTCTCCCCGGACCTGGTAAATTTTCTCTTTTCCCCTCGGCTCGAAGAACAAGGGCACGAAACTGCACCAACTCCAACCCCCGCTGAAGCCTATCGGGTTCTTATTAATGAAAGGTGGAACTCTGGTAAGCGCCAGCTTGTCGGCTATGTCGATGGGACTGTAACTCTGAATTTACAAGAAAAGAGTCAAGACGTTGATGTCCATATTGTTCTAGCTCGGGATGGAAGAGTCCATCTTGATGGAACTCTCCCTTTTTCCTATCTGATTGAAACCCTCCAGCTTGCTAAACAAAACGACTTACTTTCCGACCAAAACCTAATAACACCGGACTCCATAATCCAAATGATAGATGTCTTGAAGTTTCTGAATCCCCAGAAAGCCATGGAGACCGAGGGGGTTAGATGCTCTTTCGAATCAGACCCTCAAGGAAAATTGTTAATTAAAGGCGTTTACCTCGTTTAACTAATTGAAGTCCCTTTGTAGATTTTGGGTTCGAGCCAGTCTTTGGGGGTACTTTTCTGTTCTTCTTCTGTCTTTTTCTCTTCCGGTTCGATAATTTCTCCCGGAATTGCTCCGGTGGGGTAATTGGTCTTTTCCACTATTTCCTTGGGGAGTCTTTGGCCTCCGTCTCTTAGCAGTTGAGCCACTATTTCGAATGTTTCGGGAGAAACATCTGGTCCTTTAAACTCTCGGCTGCCCTCCTCAATTCCCATTAAAAGATTGGTGGCAATATCGGCATCTATTGTAATTCCACTTTCTTTGATTAAAGCGGCAACAACTTCGGAAGAACTTGAGCCCGGTTTGGCAAAAGACAGGACGGATGAATTTCCTGCCAGCGATAAGGGTCTGGTTCCGATATGAACCAGTCTGGCTTGACCCAAATCCTTTGAAGAAAGTGCCGGAAAATGAGATTCGTTGGCCCCACCAACCAAAATTATCGTATCGGCTGAGATTCCAGCGTATTCGAATGTTACCTGATCTTTTTTGGGAGAAGAAAAACCTGGCTTGGGAACTACTGTAAGTCTGAACTCTCCGTTTTCGATATCGTAGCTTACCTTTTCGATGTCGCTGGCTTTGTATTCCCTAAATCTAATTGTTAAATTTTTGTTTCCAAATTCGGATGAGACCCGGTTGACTCCTACCAGGCGGTTAAACTCAACCAGCATCGGGGATGGACAGGCAATACCCACATCTTTGCCTTCCCTGAGTGAAAGATATAGGGCCAGACCGGCCGCTACCTGGTCAAAATACGGCTTTGTAGGCAAAAGGATAAGAACTGATTTTGAAGAATCGATTATTGAGTTGAAAGAATTTTCCACGCCTTTTTTATTCGAGCTAAGCGAGAGTCAGGCTCCGCTTATCTACGGACGGATACTAACACATCACCAATTTGAAAATCAAGCTGGGGTTCAAGAAGTGCGCCGAATTCCTCTCCCAATTTTGCCTCGGAAATATCCTGCTTCTGTTTCTTTAAAGAAACAGCCTTGGTTTTGCCAATTTCTTTCTCGGCCCTGAAAAGCGAGAGGTTGTCTCCTTTGGAAATTTTTCCCTCGATAACTTTACAGCCAGCAATTTTTTTCTTTTCAAAAGGGAAGGTTGCCAAAATTTGAGCTTTGCCCAGGATTTCGACTATGCCTTTTTTGAGTATTTCTTCCAATTTTTGGATAAGCTCGTAAATAATTTCAAAGGTTTCAATTACCACCCCTTCTGTCTCTGCCAATTTGGAAACCTGGGAAGAGGCTTTGGCCCTAAAGGCGAAGATTAATGCTCCGGCCGCTTTGGCGGCTAAAACATCCGACTCATTCACATCCCCAACTCCCGAATCGATAACGACAACTTTGGCGGGTAGGCTAGCCACCAGGGCTTCCAAAGCTCCCTGGTTTTCCGCTTTAATAATTACGGCAATCTCATCGTCTTTGACTTTGCCAGTCCATCTTTCTTCCTTTTTTGAAACTCCGCTTCCTGTCCCTTCTTTCTTTAAGATTTTGGCTCCCACTGGCGGGGTATCGGTAAATCCCAAGACCAAAGCCGGGTATCCTGCTTCCACTTCTTTTACCGAACCGCTAGTTGCATCAAAAAGGGCCCTAATTTTAGTTTCCTGACCTTCGACATAGATTTGCTCTCCGACTTTTAAGCTTCCGCTTTTGACAATGACGGCTGCTTGGGGGCCCCTTTGGTCCTTGGAGCTTTCGATTACAACCGCTTCCTCCTCACCCTCATCTGATTTTAATCCGTGAACCTCAAAGACCAAAGAAATTGTTTCCAGAAGCTCATCGATGCCTTTGCCTTCTTTGGCTGAAACGGTAACCACCGGGACATCTCCGCCCCTTCCCTCAAACAAAGCTCCTTCTTTTTCGAGCTGACCCTTTGTGCTTTCGACATTTGCCGACTGTAAATCGATCTTTGTAATAGCAACGATGAACGGAATTTTAGCATCTTTAATCAATTGAAGTGCCTCTTGCGTTTGGGGTTTGACTCCATCGTCGGCCGCAACCACTAAAACCGCGATATCCGCTACATTCGCTCCTCTGGAGCGCATCTTTGTGAAGGCTGCGTGCCCAGGAGTATCAATAAAGGTAATTTTTTTACTCTCTTTGGTGGTAACGACTGAGGCACCAATGCTTTGGGTTATCCCGCCTTTTTCTCTGGCTGCAATATTGGACTTCCTTATCGCATCAAGAAGTGTGGTCTTGCCGTGGTCAACGTGGCCTAAAACGGTAACTATTGGGGGTCGAATATTTACTTTTTCCATAACTTATTTTCCTTTCCAAGAGACTTCTCATTCTTGGGTCTTGGCTTCTTTATTTTCTTCGCTTTTGACTTCCTCTTGAACCTCTTCTTTGGCCTCATCGGGAGCAGGAAGCTCCTCTGTAGCTACCTCCGGTTCCGAAACCTCAGGGGCTGGTTCTTCGGCTACAACTTCTTCTTTCGGTTGCTCTGACTTGACTTCCTCGATGGCCTCCTTTTTCTTTTCAGTTTTTTTCTTCTTTTTCGGCTCTTTTTTCTCTTCCTTCTCTTCTTCTTTCTCTTCGCTTGGCGGAACAGGAATTCCCTCAACTTCAATCCTGTAACCGGTAAGTTTTGCGGCCAGTCTAACGTTTTGTCCCTCTTTGCCTATGGCTAAAGAAAGCTGATCCTCAGGGGCGGTAACTTTTGCAATTTTAGTCTCTTCGTCGAGTTTGACACTGAGGTTTTCAGCCGGAGACAGGGAAGATTTGATAAGCTCTCCTGTATCGTCGCTCCAAAGAACAATGTCGACCCTTTCTCCGCCAAGCTCGTTGGTTACGGCCTGGACCCTGACTCCTTTTTGACCGACACATGAACCTACCGGGTCTACCCCTGAGGCGGTTGAGGAAACTGCAATTTTGGTTCTGGTGCCGGGCTCTCTGGCAATGGTCTTGATTATCACGCTTCCAGAGGAAATTTCGGGAACTTCTCTGGCAAAAAGCTTTTCGACGAAGGCTGGGTCAGCCCTGGAAAGAACAATTTCTTTACCCTTTGGTCCCTCGATTATATCCTTAAGAAGAAAGGTCAGCCTTTGATTAGGAGAAAGTCTCTCATTTGGAATTCTTTCTTCGGCGGGCATAATTGCCTCGGTTCGGCCCATATCAACCCTGACATTGGGTCCGTCGAATCGAAGAATCATTCCGGAAATAAGAGTTCCGACTCTGCCCGAAAATTCATCCATGATTGCTCCCTTTTCTGCTTCTCTTATCTTTTGGTGAATAACCTGCTTGGCTGTCTGGGCTGCAATCCGGCCGAAGCCTGGAGGGGTAACATCTTTTCTCTCTTCGGGTTTTTCCAACGGCCAGGCAAAAACTTTGGCCTCACCGTTGGTGGGATTTATTTCAACGTCGTAGTCGAATTCTTCGGTTTCTTCCCCGCGCTCTCTGGCATCACGCCTGTAGGCGGCGATAATTGCCTGTTTAATGGTGTCCAAAATGACAGCGGGGTCTAAACCTCGCTCGGTTGCGATGGCTTTTAGGGCCTGGGCAAATTCGGTTCTGGGTGTTTGCATATGCTATTTAAAAAAAGAGGTGGGTATCTCTCCCACCACTTCAAACGAACTTAATCTGCATCGATTTTACTCTAGGGGTAATCAGAAGTCAAACGCCCTTTGAAAGGTTTTTTCTAAAAATAGCCTTGAATTTTTGTATATCTTTCTGCGGGAAAGTGGTTAGCACCTGAGGTGGATATTTATATCCCAACCACCGAGCAATCTTTACCAGCCCATTTACGTGAGCCGGATCAAGCTTTCCCTTCTCAAATAACCTATTAATCTCCATTATCCTACCAAACTGGCCCCTTTCGGCCATGTAAATCATCTCGGCAAACATTGGGATATCTTCCTCAACGGTAAGATTGTGGCCGATTTCATGAACAACAAGGGATTGAACCAAATCTTGGGTATATTGCTGGCCGGGATTTTTGGCAAGCTCCCTTAAAAGACTGGCATCCATATGCATCAAAACTCCGCTGTGTCTGAATCTTCCTTGAACAAACTCGATTACAAATCGATCACTTAAATCTCCAAAGTCTTCCCCCACCAAATTCCGAAAATAATCATAGCCTGCCGCCAAAAGCTCCTTGGCTTGGGCTTTCAAGCGAAGGATATCTGGGGCTTCTCTTGAAACTGGGGTATCTTGGAATAACAGCTCAAGCTTCCTTCCTTGCGGGGTTTCAACCATCTCGCCCCTTGGCAATTCAAGTGGTTTAAACCTGACTGATATCCTCTCGGTAGTATCTTCCGCCATTCCTTTATAGTCCTATCTTTTTTAATTTTTCAATAACAATTTTGTCTTCCCGGGTCAATTTCTCGGGCACCAAAACGTTAATCCGTACGTATTCGTCTCCCCGACCTCGACCATGGAGGTGGGGGACTCCTTGCTCTCTTAGTCTGATCATTGTCCCCGATTGAGTTCCAGGGCGGATGCGTATCTTGACATCTCCGTCGATTGTTGGAACTTCAATGTTTCCTCCCAAAATAGCCAGAGAAAAAGGGATGGCTATTTTAATAAAAATATCGTTTCCGTCTCTCTCAAAAAGATTGTGGGGTCGAACATTAATCGAAAGAATAAAATCTCCAAAATCGATACTTGAACCTTCTCCGATTCCTGCCGGAATTTTTATCTTT
>Ga0073934_10010181_pt1 | contig 11760 bp, 6 predicted proteins | sample LarsenN4metaG_FD_76834 | JGI IMG/M metagenome (GOLD analysis project Ga0073934, IMG submission 76834) | Hot spring sediment bacterial and archeal communities from British Columbia, Canada, to study Microbial Dark Matter (Phase II) - Larsen... ... | reverse complement strand
GCATCCGCTCGTCGAGAAGGTGCTCGCCAGGGGGGAGACGAAACAGCGGGTCCGATTGCGGACCGGCCTGGAACTCGACCTGCGCGTGGTTCCGGAGGAATCGTACGGTGCGGCGATGGTGTACTTCACCGGTTCGAAGGAGCACAACATCGCCATCCGCCGCCGGGCGCAGGAGCGGGGGCTGAAGATCAACGAGTACGGCGTGTTTCGGGGCGAGCAACGAGTGGCCGGCCGCACCGAGGAGGAGGTGTACCAGGCGATCGACCTCCCCTGGATTCCTCCCGAGCTGCGCGAGAACCGGGGGGAGATCGAGCTGGCTGAGAACGGGAGGCTGCCGAAGCTGATCGAGGTCGCCGACATCCAGGGGGACCTGCACATGCACACGACGGCGACCGACGGCCGGGCGACCATTCAGGAAATGGCGGAGGCGGCCAAAGCCCGCGGCCTCAAGTACATCGCCATCACCGACCATTCCAAGCGGGTGTCGATGGCCCACGGGCTGGATGCCACACGACTGCGAGCCCATTGGAAGGCGATCGACAAGGTCCGCGGGAAGGTGTCGGGGATCGAGATTCTGTGCGGCATCGAATGCGACATCCTGGAGGATGCCACGCTGGATCTCGACGACGAGGTGTTGTCGGAAGCCGATCTGGTGATCGCCGTCCTGCATTACGGCCTGAAACAGCCGCGGGCCCAGATTCAGCAGCGGCTGCTCAATGCGGTCCGCAACCCGAATGTGGACATCATCGGGCATCCGTCGGGACGGCTGATCGGCCGGCGTCCGGCCGCGGACGTCGACTACGAAGAGCTGTTCCGGGCCGCGGCGGATCACGGCGTGATGCTGGAAATCAATGCCAGTCCGGAACGGCTGGACCTCGACGACGTGCAGGCGGCCGCGGCGAGGTCGCACGGCATACCGCTCGTCATCGACACGGATTCGCATAGCACGGAAGGGTTTGAGACCCTCCAGTTCGGCGTGTTCCAGGCCCGCCGGGCCGGTCTGACGAAGGCGGACGTCGCGAACACCCGGTCGTTCGCCCAGTTTCGCAAGCTGCTTCGCCGGTAACGCCCGCTCCCAGAATTCGCCCGTCCCGGAGCATTTTTTGCTCGCCAACGGGGGACTTCAAATCTAACTTGAAATTCTGGCGGGCCGCAGGAAGCCTCTGGTTTGGAGACCCCAGGATGCACAGGTTCTTGACATCGTTGCTGCTGGTTCTGGCGGGAGTCGTGATCGCGCCCGTCGTGTTGGCCTGCGGAGCCGTGGGGACGGTGTTGTCCCTTCCGGTCTTCTTCGAGCGCCTCCCCTGGAAGCTGCTCAGAAGGCCGGTGATGTTTCTGCTGGCCCTGGGGGTGCAGTTGGCGCGGATGACGGCGTTTCTGATTCGGACGCTGGGTTACGCCCGGGTGTTTCTGGCGGAATCCGTGTCGGCCGACCGGCATCCCCGGGACTGGCAACTGCCGTACGGGCTCCGGGTCCGCTACCGCCTGCTGCTCACCGCGCAGCGGTTCTTCGGCCTGCTGAAGTTTCAGGGTTGGGAGAAGCGGCTGCGCGACGAGGCGCTGGCCTACTGCCGGGCGCATCCCCCGACGCACGCGCAGATCCACCAGGAGATCCCGCGGGTCAACGCCAGCGAGATCACGCCGCAGGAGTTCTATCAGAAGTACATCAGGAATCCGCACCCGGTCATCCTCTCGGGACTCAACGCCGCCTCGCATGCGGTCCGGCATTGGACGCCGGAGTACTTCCGCAAGTACGAGGAGGAGCGGGCGCCGATGTTCACCGGCGACTCCGAGGACGCCTATCAGAAAACCCGCTTCGGAGACTTTCTGGACTACGTCCGCGACAACCTGCACGTTCCGGTCGACCAGCGGCCGCCGAAGTACGTCGCCAACTTCGCCAACCTGTGCAACAACCATCCGGAACTGATCGACGAGTTGAACGTCCGGCAGATGACGAAGTGGATGCCCGGCGCGCTGCAGACGAACCTCGCCGGCGTGCACATCTTCATCGGCCTGCAGGGGACGTCCACGGTGTTCCACTGCGCGAACACCCCCAACTGGTTCTTCCAGGTGCAGGGAGAGAAGCGTTGGACGTTCGTGCATCCCGAGCACATGCTGATGATGTACCCGGTGGTGACCTCGGACGTGTTTTACGGCGGGTCGATGCTCCCCTACCCCGAGCCCGACCCCTCGGTGATGGAGCTGGACTTCCCGCTGTGGTCGTACTGCCCGCGGTATGAAACGGTGCTGCAGCCCGGGGACGTGCTGTTCAATCCGTCGTGGTGGTGGCACCGGATCATGAACGAATCGTCGCCGACGATCGGTTGCGCCACGCGCTGGCTGATCATGCCTCAGACCCCCACCAACCTGCTGTTCGACTTCTATCACAACTGGAGCAGCTACTTCTTCTGCAATTTCGTGACCCTGGTCGGCAAGAAGGCCTCCCGCCAGCCCACGCTGACCGACGAAACCACGCTGACGATGGAGCAGCGGCAGGCCCGCATCGAATTGATGCACCGCCTGCACGCCGAGAAGCGGCCGTCGCGGAAGCAGCCGCCGCCGTCAGACGTTGAACCTGTCGAAGCGGAACAGGAGGCGGTGGGGGCGTCGTGAAGTCCAGAGCGTTAGAGGGGTAGAGAGTTAGTGGGGTAGTGAAAAGACGAGGGCGTGCCGATGCTCTTCGTCTCTCTAACCTTCTACACCTCTAACGCTCTATCCCTCAGCTTCCCGATTTCGCCAAATCCTCACCGCAAGTTCATCAAGCCATCATCCCCTCCGGTTAGATAATGAGGGTAGAGAGGTGTTGACGCCGCGGGCAGGGTCGCCTCACGGAGGTTGACGACCCCGCTTGCGGAGGCCGGAACCTGCTGTGGGGGACACTTGATGCGCGCCATCCAGGGAAGGGGTCGCCGCCGCGTGCGATCGGTGTTCGTCAGCGATGTGCACCTCGGTTGCCGGCACGCCCACGTGTCCGAGTTTCTGCAGTTCCTCGACCGCTACCAGCCCGAACGGCTGTTCATCGTGGGAGACTTTATCGACTGGTGGAAGCTGCGGCGGTCGCTCGCCTGGCAGCAGGTCTTCAACGACGTCCTGGCCCGGCTGTACGATCTCTCGGAAGAGGGAGTGCAGATCTGCTACACCCCAGGCAACCACGACGCGTTTCTACGGCAATTCTCGTGGAACTTCAGCTTCGTCAAGGTAGCTGACGAGTTCGTCGTCCGGCTGGAAGACGGCCGACGGTTCCTGGTCACCCACGGCGACAAGTTCGATCGCGTCGAGTGTGCCGCCGGATGGGTCTCGGCCGCGGCGTCGATCGGGTATGACGCCCTGCTGACCGCCAACCGGATGGCGAGCTGGCGTCGAGGCGTTCCCCGCCGCGGGACGTACGCCTTCAGCGGCCGGGTGAAGCGGACGGTCAAGCAGTTCGTGCGGTACATCAGTGATTTCGAGACCCGGCTGGCGGCCCACGCCCGGAGCCGAGGCTGCGACGGCGTGCTGTGCGGGCACATCCACACCCCGGCGGATGCGGAGATTTCCGGCATCGCCTACTGCAACACCGGCGACTGGGTTGAGAATTGCACCGCGTTCGTGGAACATGAGTCCGGCGTGCTCGAATTGGTGAACTACTTTGACGAGGATCGCAGCCCCGAGACGCCGGACTCCGCAAGGACTTACGCCGACCCGACAGGGCCCCGCGCCTGTCGGCCCCGGGTGACGGAACGGGATGTCTCCGTGCCGGAGACCGTCGGCGTGTAGGCTGGCGGCCCCCGGACCGACGCTGCGGCGATCCTTGTCGTCGCGGCAGAGACTATGGCTTTCGAACGCATCAGCCGGTCGTGGTTCAAGCTCGTCCACGGGCGGAACATCGTCTACAACCAGTGCTGGGAAGACCCCCGCCTGGATCGCGTGGCCCTGCAGCTCACGCCGCAAGACCGGGTGGTGGTGATCACCTCTGCGGGCTGCAACGCGCTCGATTATGCCCTCGCCGGCGCGGGGCACGTTCACGCCGTCGACATGAATCCCCGGCAGAACGCGCTCCTGGAGCTGAAGCTCGCCGCCGCCCGGCAGCTCACCCATGACCAGTTCTTCCAGATGTTCGGCCGGGGCAAGGTCCCCGACTGGAAGACGCTGTACCCGCAGGCTCTGCGGCCGCATCTGCCCCCCGAGGTCCGCGCCTTCTGGGATCTGAAGGGGGACATGTTCTCCGGCGTCGGCCGGCGGAAGTCGTTTTACTTCCGGGGCACGTCGGGCACGTTCGCCTGGATGGTGAACGTGTACGTCGACAAGATCGCCCGGCTGCGGGATGCGGTGAATGCCCTGCTCGCCGCTGACAACGTCGAGCAGCAACAGGATCTGTTCGAGCAGTACCGCCTGGCCGACCGGTTGTGGCGGCCGATGATCAAGTGGGCCATGCGCCGCGACGTCACGCTGTCGCTGCTCGGCGTGCCCCGGTCGCAGCGCCGACACATCGACGACAGCTACCCCGGCGGCATCCTGCAGTTCGTGATCGACCGCGTGGAGGCCGTGTTCACGAAGCTGCCGCTCAAGGACAACTACTTCTGGCGAGTCTACCTGACCGGCGAATACACGCCGCAGTGCTGCCCGGAGTATCTGCGGACGGAGAACTTCGAGACCCTCAAGAATCTCGGCGACCGGGTGACGACGCACACCAGTTCGGTGCTCGGCTTCCTGCAGGAGCATCCCGGCGAGATCACCCGGTTCGTGCTGCTGGACCATATGGACTGGCTGACCCGCGAACCGTCGAAGAAAACGCTCACCGCAGAATGGCAGGCCATCGTCGACAAGGCCGCCCCCAACGCCCGCATCCTGTGGCGGTCGGCGGACCTAAACGGCGAGTTCGTCAACCCGCTGTCGATCCAACTCAACGGCCAGACGAAGCCGCTCGGCGAGCTTCTCCGTTATCACCGCGACCTCGCCGCCGAACTGCACCCCAAAGACCGCGTGCACACCTACGGCAGCTTCTGCATCGCGGATCTGGTGCGATAACCACACCCGTTAGCCGCGACGCGAAGGCCTTGCGCAGCGGAGCGCGTTCTGCGAAGGTCCAAGAAACCGCTCGCTGCGATCCCCGATGAAAACGACTGGCATGATCCGGCGTGGGTGTTTGACCTCGATACGTCAGGCGCGTACGGAATCTTCTTCGGGAAGTCGATCGACGAGGCAATTTCACTCATTGCTCGAGACAGCCTGCATCACAATGAAAACCTCAGTGCGATGCCACCGCGCTGCCTGCGGTACTACATTCGAGCCTACATTGCTTACTTGTCGACTGACGATAGCAGGCAGGACTCGCTGAGCGCGTTCTGCTTTCTGTCGCTCGTGAAAAGTCGGCTGGCCGACCTCAAAGGTGCAAACGCCGCGCTAATGGATTCACTCATCGGGGCACTCCCAGATGTTGCAGGGCGTCCCGAATGGCCCGATGTGCCCGACTGGCGTTCAGGCGAACTCCGTAGCCGGTCGGTCGAACTGCTCAACCAACTCCAAGCGTAACATCCAATCGCCCGGATCAGGTGGCGGTGCAAACCCCTGCCCTGAAAGGGCAGCACACCGCAGCCCAGGGTCGCTCCGAAGGAGCGCACCCTGGGACGAGATTCCTTCAGCCACGTCAACCCTGAAAGGGTGGCACACTCGAATCACGACGCGTGTGGAACCCCTTCAGGGTTCGGGCACAACGGTGCGCCGTCCACCCAGGGTGCGCTCCCTGCGGTCGCGACCCTGGGCTGTGTTGTCGAACCCCTTCGGGGTAGCAGGTCGCGACAACGGCCTGGCGACATCGAAAGTGGAACGAAATGAAACTCGGCAACTTCTGGATCACGGACCAATCCTCACGGCTCGACCATCTCCAGCAACCCGTGCCCCGCCGACCGCAGCTTCCCCTGCTTGATGAGTTCGTCCCACACGGCCTGCGGGTACTGGTCTGGCGGGCGGATGGCGGTGATGCCCCAGCCGGGGCCGCCGCTCATCGGGCTTTTGCCGACCTTCGACTCCGCATCCAGCCGGGTCAGCTTGAGCCGTTTCTTGAACGCCTTCAGGGCCTGCTTCAGAACTTCGGGGGTCGGGGCGTCGGATGACATGCAGCTTCCTCGGATGGCGGCGTGAATTCCGGAAGCATACATCGTCGTTGCCCCCCGGAGAATGCCGCGGCGTTCACGGCCTGCGGCCGATCACGTTACAATTCCACCGACGTCATCTCCCCCTCTTGAAGGACGCGCGATGCATCGCCCTCGGCTGTTGGTCTGGGTGTGCGCATGGTGCCTGGTTGCGGCAACGGCCGGCCGGGCGCAGGAACCGACCCAGCTCGCGAGCTACATCCAACTGCACTACGTCAAGTCGGAGCACATGATTCCGATGCGCGACGGCGTGAAGCTGCACACGCACGTCTACAGGCCGCGCGACACGACGAAGACCTATCCGTTTCTGATCAAGCGCACGCCGTACGCCGTGGCGCCCTACGGCGTCGACAAGTACGCCGCGTCGCTGGGCCCGAGCGAAGGAGCGGTGAAGTCGGGGTACATCTTCGTCAACCAGGACGTCCGGGGGCGGTACCTGTCCGAGGGGGAGTTTCTGCAGGTCACGCCGCACCGCACGACGAACGCCGGCCACAAAGACGTCGACGAAAGCACCGACGCCTACGACACCATCGACTGGCTGCTCAAGAACGTCCCCGGCCACAACGGCCGCGCGGGGATGTACGGCGTGTCGTATCCCGGGTTTTACGCCTCGGCGGGGATGATCGACGCGCATCCCGCGCTGAAAGCCGTGTCGCCGCAGGCGCCGGTCAGCGACTGGTATTTTGACGACTTCATTCACAACGGGGCGTTCTTCCTGGCGCACGCCTACCGCTGGATCGGCCAGCACGCCCGGCCCCGGCCGATGCCGACCAGCGAACGGTTCGCCGCGGTGACCTATCCGACGTACGACGGCTACCAGTTGTTCCTCGACGCGGCGACGGTGGACTCGGTCTACAAACAGCATCTCAAGGAGGGGATTCCGTTCTGGGCCGAGATGATGGCCCATCCCGACCGGGACGCATACTGGCAGGCCCGCAACATCCTGCCGCACCTCCAGAACGTCGCCCCGGCGGTGATGGTGGTCACCGGCTGGTACGACGCCGAAGACCTGTTCGGTTCGTTCAAGACGTACCAGTCGATCGAACGACTCAATCCGAACGTCAACAACGTGCTGGTGGTCGGCCCGTGGTCGCACGGGGGCTGGAGCGGCGGCGACGGGGACAAGCTCGGCCCGGCGACGTTTGGCTCCAAAACGGCGGTGTTCTATCGCAACGAGATCGAGCTGCCGTTCTTTGAAAAATACCTCAAGGAGGCCAACGTTCCGGCGCCGGCGGAGGCGACGGTGTTTGAGACCGGCGCCAATGCCTGGCGGACGTTTGACGCCTGGCCGCCCAAAACCGTGCAGCCCAGGACCTGGTATCTCCGCGAGAATGGCCGGCTCAGCGACGAGGCCCCCCCGGCGTCCGCAGCCCCCTACGACGAATACGTCAGCGACCCGGCCAGGCCGGTGCCGACAACCGAAGGCATCGCCCCCGGCATGCCGATCGAGTACATGGTCGATGACCAGCGGTTCGCGGCCCGCCGGCCGGACGTGCTGGTGTACCAGTTCCCGGAGCAGCAGGAAGACCTGGTGCTCGCCGGGCCGGTCCAGGTCGATCTGTGGGTGACGACCACCGGCCAGGACGCCGACTTCTACGTCAAGCTGATCGACGTGTTCCCGCCGTCGCCGGACAAGGCCGCGCAGCCGGGCTACCAGATGATGATCCGCAGCGAGGTGTTCCGGGGCCGGTACCGCAACAGTTTCGAGAAGCCGGAGCCGTTCGTCCCCGGGAAGCCGGCCCGCATCCGGTTCGAGTTGCAGGACGTGCTGCACCGGTTCCAGAAGGGGCACCGCATCATGGTGCACATTCAAAGCACCTGCTTCCCGCTGGTGGACCGCAACCCGCAGACGTGGGTCCCCAACATCCATTTCGCCAAGCCGGAGGACTTCCAGAAGGCCACGCACCGCGTGCTGCATTCGCCGGAACATCCCACCCGCCTGACGGTCGGCGTCTTGCCGATCGGAGGCTGACGGTTACCGCGGCGTGCCTTCCACGCGGAACTCCACGGATTCATTGGCGATGTCGGCCCCGGCGTCGAAGCCGTAGCGCGCCGATGCTTCCGTCAGCGTGGCCGTGTGCTCTTTCTTTTCGCCGGCCTCCGTCCAGCGGTGCGTGACGACCAGCGGCGACGGCTCCCGCGGACGGTCCTCGACCACGTGGGCCGTCAGCCGCAGCGCTTGCAGGGCCGGCTGGCCCTCCACGCCCAGGTACACGCTCGTCGCGGGGAGATCGAGCCGGACCCGGCGATCCACGTGATAAACCGACCCGCCGTGCTGGGGCGACAACGTCGGCAGATCCAGCGGCATGAAACCGATCGGTTGCCCGGTGGCATAGCCGATGCGGGCCGCGGCCGTCGCCGGGTTCGCGGAATCGTTGGCGAACGTCCCGCCGACGGTGAACCACGCCACCTTCGCGGCGTACGGCGTCCCCAGCCGCAGCGTGAACGGCCCGACCACGCGGCCGGTCTTGTCGCCCGGTTTGAACTCCCTGGGAGGCCGAATCACCGGCCGCAGGAAACTGTTCTCGTCGGCCGTGTTGGCGGTCACGACCACGGCCCGCGTCCGTTCGCCAAAGGCGTCCCCCGTCCGCAACTGAAACGGATTCGCTCCCGTCTGCACGGTGGGCAACGCGTGCGGCGCGAGCTGCACCCAGGTGGTGATCTTCAGCGACTTCACCACCGCTTCGGCCGGTTTCCCCTTGAGTTCGATCCGCAGCAGATACCCCGACAACCCGGCGACCTGGGCCGAGAGGTCCGCCTTTGCCGGCCACTCTTTCGTCTCGATCGACAGCCACGTCGCTCCCTCGTCCGGCGAGTACGACAGCGTGGCCCCGGCGGCGTCGATCTCGATCACCGACGCCTCCCTGTCGTCCTTGGGATCTTCGAGCTTCCCCAGCTCGGGCACGATTACGTACGGCGACGCGATCTCGAAAATCGCGAACCCTTCGCCTTCCTTCTCAACGGACAAACCGTCGGCGGTGACGGCCACGTTCCCTGCAGCCAGCACGCCGTCGTGGAAGTCCGCGGCGTCGGCCTTCAGGTTCGGCTCGTACACGAACACGCCGTTGGCGAACAGCGGCTGCTGCGTCTCGCCGGCGGCTTTCGGCCCGACCGGCTCGGCTTCCAACTGCGTTCGCAGTTTCGCATCCTTGGCTTCGTCGGCCGACAACCGCCAGCGTTTCCCCTGCGGCTGGAAGAACCGCGTGAACCGTTCGCCCCGGCGGAGGATCAGGTCCAGCGTGTGGCCGGTCGGCGCCGGGAATTCATACCGGAGGAACGTCGCCGGCTTCAGCTCGCGCGACTGCTGCAACTCTTCCAGCGTCATGTACCCGCCGGCTGACTGCGGGAACGACTCGCGGCCGGGAACGTTGAACACCCACCAGCGACCGGCGGATTCCAGTTCGGTCCACCAGTCGTGTGTCTCGACCCGTTCCAGCACCCGCGCCCGACCCCGGCCGCTGGCTTGCCACGCCGCCGCCAGGGCTCCGGCGAGGACCCGCGGACTGCCATAACCGTAGACGTGCAGCAGCTTGACCGGATCGGCCACCGCGGCCAGTTCGGGAACGGGGTCGTTCGATTCGCGCGGACTGCGCTCCGCGACCGACAGGCGGGACATCCGCTCGAACAGCCGCCCGGCGAACTCGGCGTCGGACAGATCCTTCCACGCGGGATCGGCGGCCCACGTCTCGATCGAATACGGATCGGCGTCTCCGGCGGCGGTCACCCGCGGCGCAGACACCGCCGCCGACAACAGCGTCGGCGAGCCAGCCAACAATCCCACCAGCACCCAGCAGCGACGCATCATCGGACCCTCGACCGACTGATTCATTCACGAAGAAAAGCTGACCGCAAAGAGGCGCAAAAGACGCAAATGGAAGACCAAAGACAAGAACAGGATTGGCCACAAAAGGCACAAAAGTCACAGAGAGAAGAAGAGCTTGCCAGCGTTTTTTTGCGACCTTTGTGCCTTCTGTGGCTGACCTTCTTTTTTGCGTTTTTTGCGACTCTTTGCGGCCAGATCGTAGTGGCTTTCCGCGGCCGAACCCGGTGGAATCAGGCCGCGTGGGCGATTTTCCCCGGATGGGAGTGTTGCCGCCAGCCGACAGAGCGTAAAATCAGCATTCGTCCATGCGACTGCCCACCTGACCCGCCCCGACGGTGTCCCGCGATGTTTGTTTCCCGCCGTCTTGCGCTCCTCCTCGCGGCCGCGATCCCCACGAGCGGGATGGCGGCGGAGGTGTCCTTTCGCAACGACGTCATGGCCGTCCTCTCCAAGGCGGGCTGCAACCAGGGGACCTGCCACGGCAACGCCCGGGGCAAGGGGGGCTTTCAACTTTCGCTGCGGGGCCAGGACCCGGCGAACGATTACCAGGTGCTGACCCGCGACTGGCTGACCCGGCGGACAAACATCGCCGAGCCGGACCGCAGTCTGCTGCTGCTCAAGGCGACGATGCAGATGGCTCACGAGGGGGGCCAGCGGTTCGCCATCGACAGCGACGAGTACCGCGTGCTGCGGAACTGGATCGCCGCCGGTTGCCCTGCAGACCGTTCGGATTCACCCCGGGCGACGGTGCTGGACGTCTCGCCGACCGACGTGCTGCTGGAAGCGCCGCAGTGGGAGCAACCGCTGCGGGTGCGGGTCCGATATTCCGATGGCAGCCAGCGCGAGCTCACGTCGCGGGCGGTGTACGAAGTCGGCTCGCCAATCGTGGAAGTCACGCGCGACGGCGTGATCCGCGGGCAGACCGCCGGTGAGACCGTGGTGCTGGTCCGGTATCTCGATCTGCAGGTTCCGGTGCGGGTGGCGCTCATCCCCGCGCGGCCGGATTACGTCTGGAACGGGCCGCAACCGGCGAACGTCGTCGACGAGCACGTCTTCGCCAAGCTGCGGCGGATGAAGCTGCAGCCGTCGGAACTCTGCGACGACGCCACGTTCCTGCGGCGGGCGCATCTGGACCTGATCGGCGTGCTGCCGACGGCCGTGGAAGCCAAGGCATTCCTGGCTGATTCGTCTCCCGACAAGCGCACGCGGCTGGTGGATGATTTGCTGCAGCGGCCGGAGTTCGCCGACTGGTGGGCGCTCAAGTGGGCCGACATGCTCCGCATCGAGGAGAAGACGCTCGACGCCAAGGGGGCCGCCGCGTTCCACGCCTGGCTGCGGCAGGCCTTCGCGGAGGGCCGCCCGCTGGACGAACTGGTCCGGCAACTGGTGGCCGCGCGCGGCAGCACGTACAGCCAGCCCGAGGCGAACTTCTACCGGGCGCTCCGCGATCCGTTCGACCGGGCCGAAGCGGTGGGGCAGTTGTTCCTTGGCGTGCGGCTGCAGTGCGCGAAGTGCCACAACCATCCGTTCGACCGCTGGACGCAGGACGACTATTACGCCTGGTCGAATGTGTTCGCGCGGGTCGACTACAAGATCCTGGAAAACAACCGCCGCGACCAGAACGATAAGCATGAGTTCGACGGCGAACAGATCGTGTTTCTCAAAGACGAGGGGGACGTCAAGGATCCCCGGACCAACCAGCCGCGGCCGCCTCAGTTTCTGGGCGCGGGCGGTCCCCTGCGGGCGGATGCCGACCGGCTGGAACAGTTGGCCGACTGGCTCGCGCGGGCGGATCACGACCGCTTC
>Ga0073934_10010180_pt1 | contig 11760 bp, 15 predicted proteins | sample LarsenN4metaG_FD_76834 | JGI IMG/M metagenome (GOLD analysis project Ga0073934, IMG submission 76834) | Hot spring sediment bacterial and archeal communities from British Columbia, Canada, to study Microbial Dark Matter (Phase II) - Larsen... ... | reverse complement strand
ATGACCATCTCGATCGTCGCCCGTTCGAGCAGCACGTCGCTCGACGCGGTGGACGAGAACAGCACGTCCGCGTCGACCAGTACGTCGGCGACGTCGGTGAGCGGTATCGCCTCGCCGCCGATGTCGCGCGCGACCTCGTGCGCGCGGGCGAGCGTACGGTTCGCCACCCACACGTGGCCGACCCCGCGTGACCGCAGCGGCGCGGCGAGGCCGCGCCCCATCTGGCCGGCACCGACGACGAGTGCCTTGGCGTCTTCGAGCGTGCCGAGCTCCTCGGCCGCGACCGCGACCGCAGCGGACGGGATCGACACCGCGTGCCGGCCGATGCGCGTCTCCGTGCGCGCCCGCTTGCCCGACTCGACCGCGTGCTTGAACAGTTGCGAGAGCTGCTGGGACGTGCAGCCCTGCGCAACGGCGGCGTCCCACGCGTCGCGGACCTGGCCGAGGATCTCGCTCTCGCCGACGATCATCGAGTCGAGGCCGGCCGCGACCGAGAACAGGTGCGCGATCGCAGCGTCGTCGAAGTAGGTGTAGAGGTGGTCGGTGAACTCCTCGGCGCGGGCGCCGGAGTAGGTGGCGAGGAAGTCGCACACGTCGCCGACCGCGGGGTGGAAGCGGGTGCACTGCGCGTAGATCTCGGTGCGGTTGCACGTCGAGAGCACGACGACCTCGAGCAGGTGCTCGCGCGAGGAGAGATCGTCGAGCACCTTGGGGAGCTGGTGCTGCGGGACGGTCATGCGCTCGAGCAGCTCCACCGGCACGGTGCGGTGGTTGAGGCCGACGACGATCAGAGACACGACCTCAACAGCTCCTTCGCTTCGTCCACGCGCCCGGCGCGCACGAGATCCACGATGCCCGACTCGAACACCGCATGCCAATCCGCGTCCTCGCTGGAACGCCCGGCGGCACGCAGCGCTTCCCGTGCTTCGGAGAGGAGGTCGAGCAGGGTCTCGTACTCAGGGCCAAGCTCCTTGCCGATCACCGACCGGAGGTGCGCCGCCAGTGCCGGGCTTCGCCCTCCGGTGCCGATCGCGACGACCAGGTCGGCCCGCCGGACCAGCGACATCAGCGTAAACGAACAGTTCGCCGGATCGTCCGCGCTGTTCGTCCAGATCCGCCGTGCCTCGGCCGCGTGGAACACCGAGGCGTTCACCGCGGGGTCGTCGGTGGCGGTGAACGCGAGCCACGCCCCCTCGAGGTCGTCCGGCGCGAACGGGCGAAGGTGGAGCTCCAGCCGGCCCTGGTCGGCCCAGGCGACGACCTCCTCGTTCGCGCGTGGTGCGACGACGACGACCTCGGCACCCTGGTCGAGCAGCGGCTCGATCTTGCGGGCGGCGATGCGCCCGCCTCCGACCACCACGACCCGCCGGCCCCGGACGAGCAGGTTCGCGGGGTAGCCGGACGTTCCGGGCCGGCCGGGCGGTGTCATCCCGGCGGGTACGACCCGGCCCCGACCGCGCCGCGGCGAAGCTGGTAGAAGGACAGGATCTGCAGCTCGATCGCGAGGTCGACCTTGCGGAGGAACACACCGTCGGGCACCGCGAGCACCGCGGGTGCGAAGTTGAGGATCGACCGCACGCCCGCCTGGACGAGTCGGTCGGCAACCTCCTGCGCCACGGCCGCGGGTGTCGCGAGGATCGCGATCGCGATGGCCCGCTCGGCGACGATGCGGTCGAGGTCGTCGATCGACTCGATGGCGAGGTCGCCGACGCGCTTGCCGACGAGCGCGGCGTCGGCGTCGACGAGCGCAACCACGCGGAACCCCCTCGCTCCGAACCCGCGGTAGTTCGCCAGCGCACGACCCAAGTTACCGATCCCGACGATCGCGACGGGCCAATCGCGAGTCAGCCCGAGCTCGCGCGAGATCTCGTGGAGCAGGTAGTCGACGTCGTAGCCGACGCCGCGCGTTCCGTAGGAACCGAGGTACGACAGGTCCTTGCGCACCTTCGCGGCGTTGACACCGGCCAGCTCTGCGAGGCGCTCGGAGGAGATCGTCACGATCTCACGCTCCGCGGTCTCGAGGAGGGCGCGGTAGTAGAGCGGGAGCCGGGCCACCGTCGCCTCGGGGATCCTGCGACCCGACGTTGCTGCCACCTTCGCCCCTCGTCGTGAACACCGGCGGCCGCCACCGTACCGACTTTGTGACCGCGTTCTCAAAGTGTGGCGGTGCTCAGCCGGGATCGGTGAGCGCACGGCGCAGCAGCTTGCCGGTGAACGAGCGAGGCAGCTCTTCGACCACCTCGAGCCTGGTCGGGAGCTTGTAGCGGGCAAGGCGGCGGCCGGCGTGCCGGAGCAGCTCCACGGGGTCGGGCCGGCGGTCGCCGGCCGCGACGACGTACGCGACGACCGTCTCGCCGGTCCGGGGATGGGGTTCGCCGACGACGGCGACCTCCGCGACGTCGGGATGGTCGGCGATGGCGTCTTCGACCTCACCCGGGAAGACGTTGAACCCCGAGACGATGATGACGTCCTTGGCGCGGTCGACGAGCGTCAGCCAGCCGTCGCGCTCGGCCACGGCGATGTCGCCGGTATGCAGCCACCCGTCGCCCGTGAGCACGCGCGCGGTCGCGTCGGGGTCGCGCCAGTAGCCGGCGAAGACGTTGGGACCACGCACGTGGACCTCTCCCGGGTCGCCTTCGAGGACGTCGTTGCCGTCGGCGTCGACGAGACGAACGTCGATCCCGGGGAGCGGCGGGCCGATCGAACCGGGCCGCGGCTCGCGTTCGATCGCGCTCGTCGACACGACGGGGGACGCCTCCGTGAGTCCGTAACCCTCGTGCACCGCGACGCCGAACCGCTCGCGCATCGCGCCCGCGACGTCGGACGGAAGCGCGGCCGCGCCCGACACGCACAGGCGCACACCCGAGAACGCGTCGCGGGGTTCACCGATCGACGCCCACGCCGCGTACATCGCAGGGACACCACCGACGATGGAAACGCGGTCGGAGCGCAGCCGCGCGAGCGTCTCGACCGGGTGGAAGTGCTCGACCAGCGAGACACACGCGCCGGCGTGCAGCGCGACGCCGAGCACCACGTTGAGCCCGAACACGTGGAAGAACGGCAACGCTCCGAGCACGACGTCGTCGGCGTGCACGCGCAGCCCTTCGTGGTGCTGCATCTGCTCGATGTTCGCGAGCAGGGAACCGTGCGTGAGCATCGCCGCTTTCGGCGCACCCGCCGTTCCGGCCGTGAACAGCAGCACGGCGAGATCGGACGGTGCCCGCTCGACGATCGGCGCGCCGCTCGCGGGCGCGGCGTCGACGTCGGGAGCGTCCCACGAGATCGTCTCGAACGCGGGTGTGATGGCACCGCGCGCACAGGCGCGGCGTACGAGGTCGGCGTCTTCGGGTGTCGCCAGCACGAGCGCCGGGTCGACGACCGTCAGCTCGCGCGCGAGCTCGTGCGCGGGTGCCGCGGGGTTGAGCGGGACCGCGACGCCGCCCCCCGCAAGCGTCGCGAGGTACGCGACGACGAACTCGGGCCGGTTGCCGCTGACGATCGCGACCCGGGCGTCGGGCGGGACGAGGCGACCGAGTGCGTGCACCCGGGCGGCGAGCGCGCCGTGGGCGAACGCCCCGGTTGGAGTCAGCAACGCGGGCCGGTCGGGGGCCCGGGCGGCCGCCTCGAGCAGGGCGGCGGCGAGGTTCACGGGAAGGGAGGTTATTTCGTGCCCATAGCGCGCGAGAGCGTCACGCACGGTGACACTTGTCGCTCAAGAATCGCGCGCAGCGTGTCGTTATCCCTCGTACAAGCGAGCCGGCGTCGCCGTCTCGCCTCGGAAGGATCGAGGGTCTCGGTCGTGGGAGCGGGCGGTATGGCCGTCACCGGGCAACCGGCGGCGGTCATGCAACGTAGCCTCCCAGCCCGCCCCAGAAACGTCCGCAACTGCGGCCGGGGCCTTCGGTCTTGCTGCTCACGGTCCGAGGCGGAGCACGAACTGGGCGGCGGAGGCGAGCAGGATCAGCACGAGCAGGATGACCAGCACCAGGCTCGTACCCCACCTCATCGCCCGGCCTCCGGCGGCGCGAGCGTCACGGCACTGCCGGCCCGCAGCTTGAGCTCGCCGGCAGCCGACCGCCGGTCGTACGCGAGCGCGCACAGGCCGTAGGAGTCGACGAGCACGACCAGCTCGGAAGGCTTGGCGTCGGCGAACGCGTGGACCCAGCGCCCCCGCCGCGCCGAGCCGTCGGGAAGGCGCACCTCGAGGGCGTCGCCCGGGCCGGCGCGGAACGCGGCGAGCAGCTCCGGATCGATGTTGAGCTGGCAGTTCCCGAACCGGTCGACCCACAGCACCTCGCCCACGATCACGCCGTTCTCGTCGCGCGGGAGCGGGAGGAGTCCCGGCGCGAGCGTCGCGGCGTCGACGCGCTCGCCGAGCTCGTCGATGTCGACGCCGGCCGCGAGGTGCGCGGCCGCAGGTGCCATCACGTCGCGCCCGGCGAACGTCGGGCCCGGGGCCTCGAGCTGGTACCGCGCGTTCGTCAGCGCGACGACGCGCCGAGGTCCACCGAGCATCGCGACCGTCGGGGCGAGCAGGCCGTTGTCGGGACCGACGAGGTAGCCGTTGTCGACCTCGACCGCGATGCACCGGCGTTCGGTGCCGACGCCGGGATCGACGATGGCGAGGACGATCCCCTCCGGGAGGTACTGCGTGGCGCGCACGAGCGCGAGCCCGCCGGCGCGCACGTCGAACGCGGCGATCTCGTGGGTGACGTCGATGATGCGCAGCCGCGGCTCGATCCCGAGCATCACGGCGTGGCACACGCCGACGAACTCGTCCGCACGCCCGTAATCGGACAGGAACGAGACGAACGGAACGCGAGTCTGGTCGGCGCCCTCGGCCACCGCTCGACGCTACCCGGGCGAGCGGGGGCGGTTCGGATCGCGATGCGACCGCCCGAACCGGCGCTGCCGTACCGAACGCGCCCCGCTATCCCGCTTCTGTGTATCGCGACGCGAGGTACGCGTCGACGTCGGACTCCGCGACCCGGAAGGAACGACCGACCCGCACCGCGGGCAGATCACCCGCCTTGATCAGCCGATACACCGTCATCGACGAAACCCGCATCAAATCGGCGACTTCCTGCACCGTCAGGAAGCGCGCTTTGCTCAATCCCTGGCCCACGCGGTCTCCCTACTCCTCCCGCTCCGAATGACCTTACGCCGGTGCGATCGAAGTTGTCGAGCGAGTCTCCCGATGCGTGTGTGACGTCACATTTCGCCGGAGGCCGAGCCGGTCGCGGCCCCGCCGAGCGGGTCCCGGAGGAGCTCGTAGGCACCCGGCGGGCGCCCCGGGTGCACCGGAACGACCGTGCACGGCGCCCGCCGCGGATCGGGGACTGCGAGCCCGCAGCGCTCGAGACCCGCGAACGCGACGACCTCCACCCCACACGCGCGGGCGGCCGCCGCGAACGGCCCGTCGGCGACGACGAGCGACGCGCGGCCGACGCGAAAGAGGAGTTCGTCGGGTGCCTCAGGACCGTTCACCGCGAGCAACGAGTGACCGTCGGTCACGACCGCGACGCCGTCGAGAAAGCGGAGCCACCGCGGCGTACGCCCGTCGACGCGCAACGGCCCGATGTCGGCACCGTCACCGAGCGAAGCGCCGGCCGAACGGGCACGCTCGGCGAGCCAGAGATGCAGCGGCAGCAGGGTGGCCGGGACCGCCGTCGCGAAGACGATCCGCTCGCCACGGCGCGCCGCTTCGTGGACGCGCGCCCCGGCAACGCGCGCCGCCGCGATCACGCGGTCGGGAAGGATCTCCGCGCGTTCGGGCCGCGCGCCGAACACGCGGTGGACGGCCGCCCACACGGCATCGGTGCCGACGCCGGGCGCCATCGCATCGGCCGGCGCCCGCTCCACGAGATGTCGTAGCTCGGTCGGGCCGACCGTGCCCCGGCCCGCGATCCGTGCCTGCAGCATTCGCTGTTCGAGGGTCGGCTCCGAGGGGGCCGCGTCGGCACGGGCGGCAGGCTCGAGACGCGGCGGCCGGTTGCGCGCCTTCATCCACCCTGGCCGAGCTCGCGCGAACGGCGCGCCGCGGCCGCGACCGCGTCGAGGAACGCGGCGCGCACGCCGGCCCGTTCGAGCTCGTGCAGTCCGGCGGCGGTCGTGCCGCCCGGCGACGTCACCGCGGCTCGCAACGCCGCCGGATCCTCGTCACCTTGCGCGAGCAGGGTCGCCGACCCGAGCAGCGTCTGCTCGACGAGCCGCGCGGCGATCGACCGCGGCAGGCCGGCGAGCACGCCTCCCTCGGTGAGCGCCTCCGCGACGAGCATGACGTACGCGGGTCCGGAACCCGACAGGCCCGTGACCGCGTCGAGCAGCTTCTCGTCGACGCGTACGACGATCCCGACCGCGCCCAGCACCCGCTCCGCCAGCGCCAGATGCTCGTCGCCCGCATGCGAACCCGGTGCGATGGCCGAGGCGCCCCGGCCCACGAGCGCCGGCGTGTTGGGCATCGCGCGCACGACCGGGCGGCCGGGCGCGTGCTCCTCGACGGCCGCGATGGTCACCCCGGCCGCGATCGAGAGCACGAGCGTGGAGTCGCCGAGCGCGGGCAACGCGGAATCGAGTGTCGCGCCCACGTCGCCCGGCTTCACGGCGACGACGACCACATCCGCGTCCGCGACGGCCCACGCGGCGCTCGGTACCACGCGCACCTTCGGAAACTGCGCTTCCAACTCCCGGCGGCGCTCGGGGTCGATCTCGGCGACGGAGACGGAATCGGCATCGAAACCGGCATCGAGCAGGCCGCCGAGCAACGCGGCGCCCATCCTCCCGCCACCGAGCAACGCGACGCGCGCCATCGCGAGCAGCGTAACGGCACGTCGCGAGGCGACGTGCCCGTTCTGGCGATGGGCCCGAGGAACGCTCCGGTCGGCCCCGCACTTCCCCGAACGGGGCCGGCCGTCCTGCACCTCGGGCCCGTTCCCGGCACCGTAGCAAAGCAGCGCCGCGCACAACAAGACAACTTCAGACTGATCTGGGCAATCTCAGCTTCGCCGGAAGCCGATGCGGACGGCCGGCTGGAACCACCGCTCGACGGCCTGGTACAGCACGCCGATGATCCGGTCGAGCTCGGCGACGTCGAGGTGGGTGAGGAGCCGGCGGCCGACGAGATAGATGTCGCCGTCGGGCCCGATCGAAAAGCGCGTGCCGTACAGCGAGTGGTTGCAGCGCAGCAGGAACGCGTACAGCTCGTCGTGGTGCCCGGGGGGGTCGGGCATGAAGTACAGCTCGTGCCGCAGCGTGCGCTGGTGGAGGTCGAAGTAGATCGTCGCGGCGTCGCGTCCCTCGCAGCCGAACCGCACGTACCACCGCGGGATCGTCGCGTCGTACTCGACCGTCTGCACCCAGGGCTCCGCTGCGACCGGCCCTTCGAGGTGCGCGGCGATCAGCGCGTGCCGCGAGGCTCGGAACGCGTCGTCGAGCGCCGGGTCGACGGTGCGGTCCCGCTTGTCGCCCACCGTCAGTCGCAGCGGACGAGCCCGCGCACGACCAGGTCTGCGTAGAGCCGCCGCAGCCGTGCCGCGGTGATGCTCCACGAATAGCGGCGCGAGCGAGCGGCGGCGCTGACGCCCATCTCGCCGGCGAGCTGCTCGTCGCCGAGGATCGCGGCGACCGGCGCCGCGTAGTCGTCGGCATCCCGGCTGTCGACGAGGAACCCCGTGTGGCCGTGGTCGACCAACGAACGCAGCCCGCCCACCGCGGCCGCGACGACCGGCGTGCCGCATGCCGCCGCTTCGAGTGCCACGAGGCCGAACGACTCCGTGCGCGACGGCACGATGCAGACGTCGGCCGCGCGGTAGTAGTCGGCGAGGGCGGCGTGCGGCTGCGGCGCGACGAACCGCACCCGCCCGTCGAGCGCAAGCTCCGAGGCGAGCTGCCGGAGGCGCCGGGCCTCGGACTCGCCGCCGGTGCCGCTCGGGCCGCCGACGACGAGCAGGCACGCGCCCGGGTCGTCGAGCGCGGCGAGACACTGCAACGCGAGATCCGCACCCTTCAGGGGCTGGATCCGGCCGACGAAGAGCAGGACGCGAGGTGCATCGATGCGAAGCCGTCGCCGCGCGCGGGCGCGGCTTCCGGGAGCGAACACCGCGTGGTCGACGCCCGGCGGAACGATCTCGATGCGCTCGGAGTCGGCGTCGTACAGCGACGCGAGCTGCGCGCGTTCGTCGTCGGTCGATGCGAGCATCATGTCGGCACACGCGATCGTCTCCTGCTCGGAGCGAGCGCGCTGCGAGACGTCGTCGTCGATGCCCGCCTCGGCCTTCACCCGGGCGAGCGTGTGGAACGTCGCGACCATCGGTGTGTCGAGAGCGTGCTTCAGCCGGTGCGCGACCGCGCCCGAGAGCCAATAGTTCGCGTGCAGCACGTCGACCGGCGGGCGACGCGCCATCAGTTCGGCCGTCGCCGACACGAAGGGCTCGACCAGCTCGCCGAGCGCGTGCTTCGGCACCGGGACGCATGGCCCGGCGGCTACGTGCAGGACCCGAAAGCGCGGTTCGACGCGCACCACCGCAGGCTGCTCGGCGTGCTCGGCGCGGGTGTACACGTCGCACTCGACGCCCGCCCGCGCGAGCGCGGACGCCAGGGCACGGACGTAGACGTTCATCCCGCCGCCGTCGCCCGCACCGGGCTGAGCGAGCGGCGACGTGTGCATGCTGATCACACCGATGCGCCGGTTCGACATCGGGCGGAAGCGTACCCAAGCCCCAGCGCGGACACGGGTGTCGGGCGTCAGCCCGCTTCGGCGTCCTGACCGCGGTTCTCGATCTGGAAGGAACGGTAGACCTCGACGAGCGCCTGTCTCTGGCGGTCGTTCAACGACGGGTCGCGCAGAATCGCGTCCACGAGGTCGGGCGCGTCGTCGCGTCGTTCGTCGAGGATGCCCGCCTGCACATAGAGCGTTTCCGCCGAGATGCGCAGGCCCTTAGCGATCGCCTGCAGGATCTCGGCCGACGGCTTTCGCAAGCCGCGCTCGATCTGGCTGAGATACGGATTCGAGATCCCCGCCGCCTCGCTCAGCTTCCGCAGCGACAAGCGGGCGTTGCGGCGTTGCTCCCGGATGAACTGCCCGAGATCGCGCAGGCGATGCTCGAACGCGTCCGTGGCCATTACGCCGTTCCCGCCACCTGCCGCGCCGCGATCTCGCGTTCCAGGACGTCGATCACCCCGTGCAACGCGCGGCGGACTTCGGAAAGGTCGCGTTCGAAGCCACGCAGTCGCTCGGTCGTCGCGTCGAGGTCGGCTCCGGAGAGATCCGGGAGGTTGGCGAGCGTCAGATCCGCGACGAGCGCTTCCCGTCCGTCGCTCCAGCGCAACTCGATGTCGGGTGTCTGCGCGCTCGCGACGCGCGACCCGGTGGGCGAGGAACGCCCCGGTTCTGCGCCGAGGATGCTCGGAAGGTCGGCCACGAGCTCGGAGATGTCGCCACCGCGCGCACGACGATCGCGCTCGGCTTCGAGGATCTCCATGCGCGCCTGCGCGAGCCGGCGGTAGTACGACACCGCGTGCTCGACATCCGCGCACTCGGACTTCATCGTCCGGAGATCGTCGAGGGAGCGCGCGTCGAGCCCGCGCGTGTACGCAGGGTCGAGCAGGCGCTGGATGCGGTCGGGTTGGTCCACTCGTCGGAGGCTAGTGCCCGGGGCGGGCGATACCGCTCGGCGGCCGGCGTCAGCAGTTCGCCCGCACGGTCGGGTAGGGGTTGATCGCCCGGCCACCGCCGGGATGGATTTCGAAGTGGAGGTGCGATGCGCCGCCCCGCGCGTTGCCCGTGTTGCCGACCGTGCCGATCTTCTCGCCGGCCGAGACGGAGCGTGCCCCACCCGCGAAGTCGTCGAGGTGCGCGTAGTAGTAGGTGTTGCCGTCGCTGCCGCTCAACCAGATCGCGTTGCCGCCCAGACCTCCGGTGCGCAGCTGGATCGACCCCGACACCACCGCGACGAGAGGCGTACCTGTCGACGCCATCATGTCGACGCCCTGATGGCGCCGGCCGCCGGAACGCGGCGCGCCCCACGAGTCGCCGAACGACGCGCCGCCCTGGACCGGGCAGACCCAGTTGCCGGTCGCGATGATCTGGCCGGCGCCGCCCGCGCTCCCGCGCCCGGAACTGCTCGCCGCGGCTGCCGCGCGAGCACGTCGCAACCGTTCCTGGTACTCACGCGCCTTGCGCTCACGCTCCAGGCGTTCGCGCAGCTCCGCCTCCGCGCGCTCCGCGGCGGCAACCGCGTCGCGCAGGTCGGCTTCCCGCTGCTTGAGCTGCTCGACGAGCTGCTCCTGCTCCGCGATCTGGTTGTTGAGGTTGGCTTCCTGCACGCGCAGGTCCTCGGTGAGCGCGCCGAGCCGGGCGACCGCGTTGTCGCCGTCCTCGTTCACCCGCTCGAGCAGCTCGTTGCGGCGGCGGGCATCGAGCACGTCGTCGCCGTCGACGAGAGCGTCGATCTCCAGCCCGGAGTCGGTGTACGCCTCGACCGCCCGCTGCTGGGCGAGCGACCGGAGCCCCGCCGCGCTCGACTCGATCTGGCCGATCGCGGCGCGCGTCTGCTCGATGTCGTCCTGCAGCACCCAGTAGCGCGTCTGCGCTTCCTCGTAGTCCTGCGCAGCCTCGTTGGCGGCGCGGCGCGCTGCCGTGACACGCGCCTCAGCTTCGGCGAGCGGGTCGCGAGCCGCAGTGGCCGCCTGCGCCGGCAGCAGCAGCGCGAGGGCAGCCACTGCCATCATGGCGCGGCGCAGCGTCGAACGAGAGAGCTGAACGCGCACGGGCAGCGGGCAACGTAACAGATGTGAAGCGAACAGGGGTAAATCGTGCGCTCAGCGTCGTTACCCGCCACTCACCGGGGGTAGGACGGCGACCTCGTCGCCCGCGGCCAGCCGGCTCTGGAGCCCTTCGGGCGGTTCGTCCCCGTTGAGCCACACTCGGGCGGTCTCGAGGACCGCAGCGAACTCGCCGCCGTAGCGCGCGCGGGCCTCGTCGAGGAGCGATCCGAGCGTCGCACCCGTGCCCGCGTCGAAGGTGTCGCGCGCCCGGCCGGCCGTCTCCCGGGCAGCCGCGAACAGCCGCAGCTCGATCAAGGCGATGTCACGGTCTGGTGTCGACGTTGGTCCGCGCCGTCGGCACCGCGTCGAGACGCTCTGGATCGATCGGTTCGCCCGTGACTTCGTCGATGCCGTAGGTCCCTTCGTCGATCCGCTGGAGCGCGGCCTCGATCTCCGCGAGCTCGTGCTCCAGCCGCTCGAGGATCGACAGGTCCTTCTCGCGCTCGAACGTTTCGCTGCCGTAGTCGGCCGGATGCTGGTCGTAGTGCGCCAGGTCGCCCTGATCCTGGTCGGTGCCGTCGACCTCTCCGCGCACGCCTTCGATGAGGCCCTGCACGCGCTCTCGTTCCGCGAGCAGGCGCCGGCGCGCCTCGTCGGCATCGATGTCGGTCATGACAGTGACGATACCCAGTACGCCGGGCACGGTCACGGGCCGTCGTCGAACGCGAGACGCGCGCGGAGCTCGTGCTCTCGATCCGCGAGCATCCCCGCCAGCAGTGCGAAGCGCTCGGCCGCGAGATCGACGCGCAGCAGTCGCTGCGCGTCGAAGGGACCGAGCGGCGCCCGTGCGGCCAGCTGGAACGACGCCTGTACGGGGTCGCCCGCCACGGCGGAAACTACTGCGGGCACGGTTGGGTCGAGCCGGTGCCACAGCTCGACGACTGTGCGGAACCGCGAGAGCACCTCGTCGCGAGCGTGCTCGTCGCCGGGCGCGCT
>Ga0073934_10010179_pt1 | contig 11761 bp, 12 predicted proteins | sample LarsenN4metaG_FD_76834 | JGI IMG/M metagenome (GOLD analysis project Ga0073934, IMG submission 76834) | Hot spring sediment bacterial and archeal communities from British Columbia, Canada, to study Microbial Dark Matter (Phase II) - Larsen... ... | reverse complement strand
GGCATAGGGCTGATCCTTGACCATCTTGTGCGTCAAGATGAACTCCGGCGCCCGGCCCGTCTCGACCCAGGCCTCGAGCGCGATGACGGGATCGAAACCGTCGGCACCGGGGCCGCGCCGGCAATGGGCCATGCCGGGGATCATGAACAGCCGGAAGAAGTCGCGCGTGGCCTCGAGCCCGCCCATGGTGTTCACGACCGTGTCGTAATAATCGACGCTCAGGCCCGGCGGAATCTCCATGTCGTCCCAGCCGTGATAGAGGATCAGCTTCTTGCCCGCAGCCTTGAACTTGCGCAGGTCGGGGTTCTGGGCGTTGTACAGCGTCTCGGTCAGCATCAGCCGCGGCGGGTCGCGGTCCCAGTCGAAGGTCATCGGGTCGTAGCCCGGGCCGGGATCGTCGAAGAACGTCAGATACTGCGTGAACTGGTAGATCATCGACGAACGGTCGAGGATCGCGCCCGGCGTGCGCGTGCCGTCGGCCCGGGTCGGCCCGACGAAGGCGGGCGACCACTCGTATTCCGAGCCGCGCGCCATGCCCCCGGGGAAGAGCTTCTCGCCCTTGGAGTTGTGCGCGCCTTCGTAGATGCGCTTGACCGCGGCCACCTCGGCGGCGGTGAGGCAGTCGGGCCGCTCCTTGCCCTTGCACTGCATCTCCTCGGGCGCAAAACCGCAGCGGCGCGGGTCCTGCAGCACGTTGTCCTTGACGCCGTCGTGCATGTCGCACTTGGCCATGACCGCCCCGCGCAGCTTCGGCAGCTTGCGCGCATCGATGATGGGCCTGCCGGCGGCGTCGATGTTGGCGCGGGCGCTCCACAGCAGGTGCAGGGTGCCGTCGCCGATCTCGTTCAACACCGGGGCGCCAGCGACGATGCCGTCGAAGTCGTCGGGGAAGCGTTGGGCCTGCACCATGCCTTGGCGGCCACCGGTCGAGCAGCCGTTGAAGTAGGAATAGGCCGGGGCCTGGCCGTAGTAGGCCGCGACGATGGCCTTGGCCGCCACCGCAACCACGTGGGTGGCGCGGTAGGCGAAGTCGATCTCGGCCTGGCGGTCGTTGTAGGCCCAGGTGGCGATGAAGCCCGCACCGGCGTGGCCCATGTCGGTGTTGACCACGGCATAGCCGCGTACCAGCGAATCCTCGGCCGCGGCCATGTTGAGCGCGCCGCACATGCCGCCGCAGCCCTGCATCAGGAACTTGCCGTTCCACCGGGTCGTCGGCAGGCGCAGCTCGAACACGATGCGCGGCGAGACCACGCCGCCGACGCGGCAGTACTCGGGCAGGTCGCGCTCGGGCGCGACGACCGCAGCCGACTGGATGGCGGTGGTGGCGTCGGGCAACTGGGTGAAGTCCTGACGCAGAATGGCCGCGCACCTGGCCGCGGCGGGCGTGGTCGTCGGGTCCTGCGCCACGCTTGGCCCCGTGACGCTGATCCCCGCCAGGAGCGCCAGAAGCGCCGGGAGCTGGATCATCGCTCTCTCCCTCATTTGTCGAGGCTTTGCTCGAAGCTCTCGTTCTGGATCTGCGCGAAGGCGACGCGCACGCAATTGGGGTCGAACACGGTGAAGGCGTCGGTGGGCCCGCGGGACTGGTCGTAGGCGACCGGGCCGGTGACAAACGGCACCTGCGCAGCCTTCAGCCTGGCGTACAGCGCCGGCAGGTTGTCGGTCAGGATCAGCATGGCGGTCTTGCCGGCCTGGGGGACTAGGTCGCAGCCGCCGGCCGCCGGCCTGAGGGTGTCGACCCACGACAGGCCCACCGAGCCGCCAAGCCGAGCGCCCTGCCGGAGGGCGATGGCGCGGCCGCGCAGCGCGCCGGGCGCGATCAGGGCCAGCTGGCCCGGGTCGGTGACAGGCACATCGTATTCCACCGTGAAGCCCAGCAGGTCGCGGTAGAAGCGCAGCGAGGCCTCGACGTCGGCGGTCATGATGGTGGTGCGCCGGACCGGCGACAGACGCGGCTCCTGCGCTGCGGCCACGGCGGGCAGCCAAACCGCCAGCACCAGCACCACCGCCAGCGCCAGCCTCTGGCGGCCCGATTCGGGCCTATGGAGCCCATTGCCCATGACGCCCCTCCCCTGCACCGTCCCAGGCTAATCGGAAACCGGCATGAAAATGAAGGATTTACGCCGCACCGCACCGGGGTGTGGATATCTCTTGCAACTGGTTTCGACTTGAAATTGTATAAAACCGGCGGTTCGGGAAACGGCGCCGGAAAGAGCGCCTGAGTTGGGACCCGCTCCTGGGAACTGGGAGAGAGGGACGACGGATGCAAACGGTCGAACTGGATATCAAGCAGCTGGCGCGCAACCGGGGGCCGGGGCAGCCGCGCCACCCGCTGCTGCCGCCGCCGATCATCGCCTTCACGCAGCACTGGCTAAGCCTGGCGCAGGGCTTCACCCCGCGCTGGCCGCTGTTCGACATGCTCGGCGTGGCCGACGCAGTACCGTACCTTGCGGTGTTCAAGGCCCGCGGCGCACGCGCGTTCGACGTGGAGTTTGTCGGCTCGGCCGTGACCGCGCTGACCGACGGCGACCTCGCCGCCGGCCGGGTGGTGGTGCCAAGCTCGATCCTCGGCGACATCGACTGGGTCGGCCGCGCCAAGGCGACCCTGGAGCTGAACGACATTCTGGTGGCCACCGGCACTGTCAACCCGCCCTACACTTCGGCCATCGACTACGTCTCGGCCGACTTTCCGTTCCTGGGCGAGGCCGGAGGCACGGTCGAGCGCGTGGTCTGCATGACGGTGCCGAAACTGAACTGAGACACGCGCGGCCGCCGCACCATTGACTTTCGCCGCCGCCGGGCCGAAGAGACGCGCCTCTGCGGGCGGAGGCGCGCGATGGCCCAGTTCTATAATCCCTCTCATTTCCGTGTCGACGAGCCGGCGAAGCTGCATGCTTTCATCAGCCGCTTCCCGTTCGCCACGCTGATCACCGCGGGCACGGACGGCGCCAGCGTGAGCCACCTGCCCCTGCTGCTGGAGACGCCCGGCGACGGCCCGACGCGGGTGATCGGCCACATCGCCCGGGCCAATCCGCACTGGAAGGAGTTCGGCGAGGGCCGCGAGGGCCTGGCGATCTTTCACGGACCCCAGGCCTACGTCACGCCGCAGTGGTATGCCTCGAAGCGCGCGCACGGCAAGGTCGTGCCGACGTGGAACTACGCCGTCGTCCACGCCCGCGGCCCGGTGCGCGCGGTTCACGACCGCGATTGGCTGCATCGGCTGGTCAACCGCCTGACCGACGCCCACGAGCGCCCGACCGCCGCGCCCTGGGCGGTCGGCGACGCGCCCGAGGACTATGTCGAGAAGATGCTGACGGCGATCGTCGGGGTGGAGCTGACCGTGGCCGCGCTCGAGGGCAAATGGAAGCTGAGCCAGAACCGCGACGCCAGGGATTACGCCGGCGTGCGGGACGGGCTGGCGGCCCGGGGCGACGCCGACAGCCTGGCGGTGCGGGCGCTGATGGAGCCGGATTAAGCCGGCCCGGCGATGCGGCGCACCAGCGCGGCGTGACGCGGCAGCATGTCGTCGGGCAGGGCGTCGGGCGCGAAATAACCGGCCGCGGCGAGTTCATGATTGAGCGTGAAGGGCTGCGCCGGATCGACCCGGCCCGCGAACACCACCTCGCGCTGGAAGGCGTCGACCTCCTCCACCGCGCAGATGCCGTCGAGCACGGCGGCGAGGCCCGTCTCTTCGCCGAGCTCGCGCAGACAGCCCGCCGCCGGCGCTTCGCCACGATGCAGGTAGCCGCCGGGCAGGGCCCACGGATAGCGATGGCGGTAGACGTGCTTGACCACCAGCACCCTGCCCTCGGGCGTGCGCAACAGCGCCACGGCGCCCAGGTTGAACTTGTCGTGCGCCGCCCACAACAGGGCGCGCACCAGCGGGCGCGGGATCGCGCGATACAGCCGGGCCAGCACGGTCGTCATCGGCCAAGTCTGGCAGAGGCCGGTGTGGCGGCCAAGCGAGGCCTTGGCTAAACTGGCTCTGCAATCATGGAGACGGCGATGGCCGACAAGTATTCTGAGGCGAGCTTCGGCGCGCTGGGCGTGGGCTTCGGTGAGCGCCCAGCGGTGGTGGTGGTCGATTTCCAGAAGGGCTTCACCGACCCGCGCTTCGAGCTGGGCCGCTCGCCGTACGTGCACAAGGCCGTGGAGCAGACGGCGAAGCTGCTGAAGGCGGCGCGCGCCAAGAACGTGCCGGTGGCGAGCTGCCGAGTCGGCTGGGGCAGCGCCAAGGACATCGGCTACTGGAAGATCGGCTGCCTGCACCAGGGCTGGTTCTACGGCGACCCGACCACCGAGATGGACGAGCGCATCTACGACCCCGCCTACGACTTCAATTTCTGGAAGAACGCGCCCAGCATCTTCTTCGGCACGCCGTTGATGAGCTTCCTGACCAAGCAGCGCGTGGACACGGTGATCGTCACCGGCTGCAATACGTCCGGCTGCGTCCGCGCCTCGATCGTCGACGCCTTCTCGTACGGCTACCGGGTGATCGTGCCCGAGGACTGCTGCGGCGACGTCGACATCGGCCCGCACCAGGCCAACCTGACCGACTGCGGCCGGCGCTATTGCGACGTTATGACCTCGGCCGACGTGATCGCCTATTTCCAGCGCCTGGGCGCCGCCCCCGGACGCGCCGCCGCCGAGTGAGCCTGCGGCGCCCCAAGGACCCCCGCCTGCTAATACTGGTCCTTTAGCAGGCCCCCTTGCCCGCCAGACGGCCGCCGGGTCGGTGTGCGGCCCGCAACAACCGGAATTGCGGGAGCTGGGAGCGCTGGCCGAACCGTTATGTCACGTAACTATTTGTGCCGGCTCAGCAGCAGCATCACCGCCGCCGGGACGGCAACGGCGGCGCTGAGCAGGAACGGTGCATGGGGCCCGAGGTTGGCGTAGATCACCCCGGCCACGCCCGGGCCGGTGATGCGCCCGAGCGCGCCCGCCCCCTGGTAGGTGCCCAGGACCGCGCCGCGCTCGGTCTCGGCCGCTTCCTTCGAGACCAGGCTGGACATGGTCGGATTGAACATGCCGTTGCCGAGCGCCAGGATGGTCATGACGCCGTAGAGGCCGGCGACGCTGTCGACCAGGGCCAGCAGCACGAAGCCGACGCCGTAGAACACGATGGTGGCGCCCACCAGGGCGCGCTCGCCGAAGCGGCGCACCAGGGGGCCGATGCCCCCGCCCTGGACCAGCGCCGACAGGACGCCGGTGTAGGCGAACAGCACGCCGATGTCGCGCGGGCCCAGCTTGAGCGTGTCGTTGGCCCACATGCTGAAGGTGCCCTCGAGGATCGACCAGCACACCATGCCGAGGAAGCCCAGCGCCGACAGCGCCACCAGCACGCGCCGCGAGAACACCGTGCGCAGACGCTGGCCGATGCCCTGATGCGGCTGGGCGGCGGCCCTGGCGCGCAGCTCGGCGCTGAGGGACTCGGGCAGGGCGAAGGCGACGCCGGCCAGCGCGAGCAGCGTCAGCGCGGTGGCGACCAGCGCCGGCAGCAGGAAGTCGGCGGTGGCGAGATCGTTGCCGGCCAGAAGCCCGCCCAGCGCCGGGCCGAACACGAACCCCATGGAGAACGAGGCGCCCAGCAGGCCCATGCTTTTGGCGCGGTTCTCGGGCGTGGTGGTGTCGGTGACGTAGGCGAAGGCGGTGGCGAGGTTGCCCGCCACCGCGCCGCCGACGATGCGCGAGGCGATGACCATTTCGATCGACTGGGCCAGCCCCAGCATGACGTAAGACACTGCCGACAGCGCCAGCGTCCACATCAGGATCGGGCGGCGGCCGTACTTGTCGGACAGGCGGCCCAAGAACGGCGAGGTGAGGAACTGCATCAGCGAGTAGAGGCCGATGATGATGGTGACCAGCTCGGGCCCCGCCCCGACCTTGAGCGCGTAGAACGGCAGCAGCGGGATGACGATGCCGAAGCCGAGCAAGTTGACGAAGACGATGAGGAAGAGCGTGACGATCGGCGACATGGGACCTCTGCGGCAGACTGGCGCCACGGCGGCCTTGACCGGGCGGCGCTACGGTCATACACATATGTCCGAAATCGGACAATACTGTACGTCACGTCTTCGCCCATGAGCCCCACCGCCACGACCACCCCGATGCCGGCGGGCCGGCGCCGCGAGATCGCGCGCAGCCCGAGCCCGCGCAACCACACCCCGCGCAGCCCGCGCGTGGCCCAGCGCCGCGAGCGCATGCGCCAGACGGTGCTGCGGGTCGGCGCCAAGATGTTCCTGGAGCGCGGCATCGAGAACGTGAGCGTGGAGGAGATTCTGGAGGCCGCGGGGCTGGCGCGCAGCACGTTCTACAGCTTCTTCACCTCGAAGCGCGACCTACTGTTCCACATCCTCGACCCGATCTTCCAGACCGGCGTGGCGCACATGCAGGGCCTGAAGGGCAAGTCGCCGGCCGACATGGTCTACGGCGTCATCGACATGTACCCGATGCTGTGGGAGTGCTTCGGCGAGGCGCTGTTCCTGCGCATCGGCCACGACGAGTTCAAGCTGATCGAGAAGACGCACAACCAGTACGTCGCTATGCTGGGCGTGCTGTTCGACGAGATCGAGCCCGCCGGCATCCTGCGCAACGGCTCGTCCGCCCATACCCAGCGCCTGATCGCGCGCTGCGCCATCGACGTGGTGCGCGTCTACCGCAACGACCCCGACTTCAAGCGCCTGTACCGCACCACCATGGAAGGCATGCTGCTGACCGACGACGCGCACCGGCCGAGCGCATAGGCCGGCCGCCCCGCGGGCCGGGCCGCGGCCCCTTGCCCGCCCAGGCGAATCCGGGCAAAAGGCGCGGCGTCCGTGCCATCCGTCGTGCGAGTCCGTCCATGCCCATCGCCCGCATCAACCACCACAACATGTACTACGAGGTCCACGGCACCCAGGGCGACCCGGTGCTGCTGATGGGCGGCTGGGGCACCTTCTGCCACGGCGGCGAGAAGCATCTGCCGTGGGGGCTGACCGACAAGCACCGCGTGGTTATCATCGACTACCGCGGCATCGGCGAGTCCGACGACGACCCGCGCCAGCCGCCGTCGATCGACCTGTACGCCGAGGACGGCATCCAGTTGCTGGAGCACCTGGGCTTCACCAGCAACGTCCACCTGATCGGCCTGGTGGGCATGGGGGCGTGCATCAGCCAGGTCATCGCCATCAAGCGGCCGGACATGGTGAAGTCGATGATGAACATGGGCGCGTGGTGCGACGCGACCGACCCGTTCTTCCGCGAGCAGATCGAGATTTTCCGCACCGTGCACCGCGACGCCGGCTGGGCCACGTTCCAGCGCCTGGTGTGCGTGATGAGCTTCCGTCCCGACTTCTACAACGAGAACCACCACCGCCTGCTCGGCCCCAACGGCCCGTGGCGCGAGCTGAACGGCCGCTTCCCGGCGCACGACCGCTTCATCACCGCGTGCCTGGCGCACAACGTGACCGCCGAGCTGAAGAAGGTGAAGGCCAAGACGCTGATCGTGCACAGCCACCTGGACATCGTCACCGGCCCGCGCATGACCAAGCCGATCGAGCGGGCGATCCCCGGCGCCCGGGGCCTGGACCTGCCCGAGTTCGCCCACGTGGTGGCGGGCAAGGAGCAGAAGATCCAGTTCGCCAAGATCGTCAACGACTGGATGGCCAGCGTCAGTTGAGGCCGCCGGCCCGGCGCCCGGGGCCGGGGACAAGCCTGACGGCGGCGACTATGGTGGACGCATGCCCACCGTCTTCACCATCGGCCATTCCAATCATCCGCTGGAGACGCTGCTGGCCCTGCTGAGCGGCGCCGGCATCGACGCCGTCGCCGACGTGCGCAGCGCGCCCTATTCGCGCCGCCACCCGCAGTTCAACCGCGAGCCCTTGCGGGCGGCGCTGGCGGCGCGGGGCATCGCCTACGCCGACCTGGGCCGGGAACTGGGCGGCCGGCCGCAAGACCCGGCGCTGTGGCACGGACCCCGCCCCGATTACGAACGCATGGCCACGGCACCTGCGTTCTGCGCGGGGCTGGAGCGCGTCGAACACGGCGCCAAGGACCGCGCCATCGCCCTGATGTGCGCCGAGCGCGAGCCGCTGGACTGCCACCGCTGCGTGCTGGTGGCCCGGGCGCTGACGGCGCGCGGCACCGCCGTGCGGCACATCCTGGCCGACGGCACGGGCGAGGACCACGCCGCCACCGAGGCGCAGCTGGTCGCGTGGGCGGGGTTGGAGGCCGCAGACATGTTCGCCAGTCCGGCCGAACGCCTGGCGGCGGCCTACCGCAAGCGCGCGGCGTGGATGTGGGGTCTACGCCCCGCGCCTTAAGGCATGGCCAACGGCCACATGCGGCGCAGGACCGAGTCCTTCCGCACGAACTGGTGCCACAGCGCCGCCACGACGTGCAGCGACACCAGCGCCGCCCCGGCGTAGAGCGCATAGCGATGGATGCGCGCATAGAACGCATAGCCCAGCGGATCGCTGAGCGGCACCTTGGGCACCAGATTGGGCAGACCCTCGAGCCAGAAGAAATAGGTGGGCGCCTCGCCGAAGGCCGACAGCGACGCCCAGCCCGACAACGGCATGACAAACAGCAGCCCATACAGGGCGGCATGGTTGAGCTTGGCCAAGGCGCGCTGATAGGCGGCAAGGCCGGGCGGAACGTCGGGGCCCGGGTTCGACAACCGCCAACCGAGACGCAGGATCGTCACGAGCAGCACTACCAGGCCGCCGGTCTGGTGAATGCGCGACAGCCAGACGTGGACCGCCTCCATCTGCAGATTCGTCACCTTGAACTGATAGGTGGCGCTCATCACGAAGCCCACCGGCACGATGCCGGCAATGATGAGGACAATGACCCAATGGTACGCCTTGGCCAGCCAGCCCCAGCGCGTCGGCGTGTTATGCATTTGGAATCCCCCATGAAAGCGGGCCCCGCCGCGGCACTTTCCCACACCGCCGCCGGCCCTGGCCAGGGTTGACCTGGGTCATGGGCGGCGGGACGGCAAAGTCATCTTATAGCAATAATCACTGGCAACCGCGGGGAGGCCCGTCATGCTGATCAACAACTGGTACGTCGCCGAGCAGTCCGAGGCGGTGAAACCCGGCCAGCCCCTGGGCGTGCGCATGCTGGGGTTCGACTTCGTGCTGTTCCGCGACGCCACGGGCAAGGTGCACTGCCTGAGCGACGTGTGCTGCCACCGCGGCGCGGCACTGTCGGACGGCGAGATGGCCGGCGAATGCGTGGCCTGCCCCTATCACGGCTGGCAGTTCGACGCGGCCGGGCGCTGCGTCAAGATTCCGGCCCTGGGCGAGGAGACCAGGCCGCCCAAGCGCGCGCGCATCGACAGCTACCCGACGGCGGAGAAGTACGGCTGGATCTGGACCTTCCTGGGCGACCTGCCCGAGGCCGAGCGCCCGGCGATACCCGAGCTGTTCCCGGAGTACTACGACCCGGCCTGGCACAAAATCCCCTACCGCTTCGAGGCCAAGTGCAACTGGATGCGCATGGAGGAGAACAGCCTGGATACCGCACACACCAACTTCGTGCACAAGGCGTTCGGCGCCAAGCAGCGCCCGAAGCTGGAGGCCGCGCCGATCGTGCCGACGGAGTGGGGCGCCAAGGTGAGCCGCACCAAGCCCGCGCCCGACGCCAAGGTGAAGAGCGGCGAGATCGCCAAGCTGCTGGCCGAGCCGCGCGGCCAGACCAGCGTCGAGCTGGAGTTCAGCGTGATCGGCGTGTGCCACCGCATCAACCCCACCTTCAAGCCCGGCATGAGCCAGATCAACTTCACCGCGCGCACGCCCATCGACCGCTTCCTGACGCGCGCCATCGGCTGGCAGGCGCGCAACTACCTGACCGCGCCCGAGCACGACGCCGAGCGCATGGCCGGCATTCAGCAGGCGGTGGTCGAGGATTTGCGCGTGGTGGAGAAGGTGAAGCCCAAGCTGACCCCGCCCACCCTGTCGGACGAGTTCCTGACCGAGACCGACGGCATGGAACTGGCCTTCCGCCGCAAGGTGTGGGAACAGGCGGCCAAGGGCTGGGAGATCGACTGGGAGAAGTTCCAGGAACTGGCCAAGGATCACGTGGTGGTGATCCCCTCGCCGGCGCGGCGCGAGGACCCCAAGAACTGGGTGCACAAGCCCGTGCCCCTGCGCCCGGCCACCCAGTCGTTGCACCGCGCCGCCGAGTAGGTGCTATCATTTTCCCCGGAGTCGAACGGGGAGGATTCATCATGCACAGCCTGAACCGAACCCTGCGCGCGGCGCTGCTGGGCGCCGCCCTGGCCGTCGCGGCCAGCGCCGCGGCGCAGCAGTACGAGGTGCGCCCGCCCTCGGGCATGGCGCACGAGATGCCCAAGCAGGACCTGGACACCCTGCGCGCCAAGGTGCCGGGCTACCGCAACCAGAGCGACGCCGAGATCAACGCGAGCATGGGCCGTATGCCGCCCGACTGGGCGTGGTACGGCAGCCCCGAGACGGTGAAGGACGACATCGGCGTGCTGGTGGTCGCCCACGGCTCGGGCACGGTGGGCGACCGCGTGCTGCAGGAAGGCGTGACGCCCCTGGCCCAGAAGCACCCCACGGCGATCGGCTTCGGCATGGCGATGATGAGCTCGCATCACATCCAGGAGGCGCTGGACAAGCTGACCGCCGCCGGGGCCAAGACCATCGTCGTCGTACCGGCGGTGGTGACCGAGCAGTCCTCGGTGTACCGGCAGTGGGCCTATCTGTTCGGCCGGCGCGACGATTCGGCCTATCTCGACGTGCCGCGGGTGAAGACCACGGCCAAGCTGGTGTTCGCCCCGGCGATGGACGAGCACCCGCTGGTGACCGACATCCTATACGACCACGCCAAGGCCATCAGCGCCGATCCGGCCAACGAGGTGGTGATTCTGCTGGGCCACGGGCCCACGTTCGACCACGAGAACGAGATCGAACTGAGGCACATCGCCACTCACGCCCAACGCATCAAGCAGCGCGGCGGCTTCTTCGACGCCAAGGGGCTGACCCTGCAGGACGACGCGCCCGCGGCGACGCGCGAGGCCAACGTGGCGCAGCTGCGCCGCTGGGTGGAGGAGGCCGACAAGGCCGGCAAGACGCCGCTGGTGGTGGGCTACCTGATCTCGACCCGGGGTATCCAGGACAAGATCAAGGAAGACCTGGCCGGGCTGAGCTACAAGTTCCAGACCAAGGGCCTCAGCGCCCACCCCAACTTCACCGCCTGGATCCGGGCCAGTGTCGCCGAGCAGGAAGCGGGGCTGTAGACGCCGGGCCTGCGCCCGGAGGCCGGCGCGCTTGGAATCGCCGGGATCGGCGCCTATCTCAGGCCGGTCACGACCCCGGAGCGACCGCGGCCATGAATTCCCTGCCGGCCAAAGACCTGGCGTTCGATGCGCGCGCCTCCAGTTCCGCGCACAGCGCCTTCGGTTCCGCGCACAGCGCCGAGGCGCACGCCACCACTACGCCCGACGAGGCGCTGGTGCTGGAGCGCCTGGCGGCGCTGTCGCGCCTGCTGGACCATGCCTTCCGCATTCCCGGCACCGACATCCGCTTCGGCTTCGACGCCATCCTGGGCCTGATCCCCGGCATCGGCGACGTGGTGACCAACCTAGTCGCCGCCTACCTGGTGCTGGAGGCGCGGCGGCTGGGACTGTCGCCCTGGGACATGACGCGGATGATCGGCAACATCCTCGTCGACGTCGGCGTGGCCGCGGTGCCGATCGCCGGCGACGTGTTCGACCTGTTCTGGCGCGCCAACGACCGCAACCTGCGCATCCTGC
>Ga0073934_10010177_pt1 | contig 11761 bp, 9 predicted proteins | sample LarsenN4metaG_FD_76834 | JGI IMG/M metagenome (GOLD analysis project Ga0073934, IMG submission 76834) | Hot spring sediment bacterial and archeal communities from British Columbia, Canada, to study Microbial Dark Matter (Phase II) - Larsen... ... | reverse complement strand
CCTGCCCCTCGGGTTGCTGAATCAGGCGCAGGTGAGCGCACGAAACGGCGCTTTTTTGGAAGGCCAGCCGAGCGTGGTGCGCGCGGTGTACACAGAAGATATCTGCGATTTTGGGGCGACCTTTATCGATGCCCGCCAGTCTCCCGCCCTGGAGGCAGATTACCCGGATGTGCTGGAGAAGGTGGTCATCATCTGGCGTACACCCAGCGTGATTCCATATGAGAATATCTCGATCTCCACATCTCTGCCATTGGAGATGAGGCGGGTGATCCAGCGTGCCTTCATCGACCTGATGCTTGATCCTGAAGGCAGAGCCGCAGTCCAGGCCGCCTACGGGATCGATGAATTGCAGATCGCGGAGGATGCCATGTATGACTCCTTCGAGCAATATGTGCGGGATTCAGGCCTGGATCTTGCTGAACTGGTTCGACAAAGCGGGCCTTGAAACATGAATTAATATGCTCTTATATGAAATTTAATGCAAGTGACTTGTCTCCAAAAAATTTTTGGGTTATTATCCTTTCATCTGGTGCAACCGGCACCGGAACAACCCATATTTTCTTGAGAGGAGAAAATCATGACCAAACGTGTATCGTTCGTTGCGCTGGCAATGCTGGTCGTCGCCTCGATGATCATCAGCGCCTGCGCCCCCGCGGCAACTGAGGCGCCTGCCCCTACTGAGGCGCCCGCCACAGAAGCGCCGGCCACGGAACCTGCCATGCCTGCCATTGGTTCTCCTGAGCACCCGATCAAGGTATTGTTCGTTCCCTCTGTGGACTCAAACGTGATCGTGACCGGCGGTGAAGTGATGGCCGCGGCTTTGAATGAAGCCACCGGGCTGACATTCGAAGTAAGTGTGCCAACCTCCTATGCGGCCACCATTGAAGAGATGTGCGCCTCCCCGTCGGATACGATCGGTTTCATCCCTGCCTTCGGTTATGTACTGGCCAATGATCTGTGTGGCGTGGATGTGTCCTTCAAGGCTGTGCGCCGCGGCTGGGGTGTATATTGGTCCATGATCGTCGTTGGACGCGATAGCGACATTCAATCGCTCGAAGACCTGAACGGCAAGAAGTGGGCCTATGGAGATGCAGGCTCGACTTCGGGCTTCCTCGTGCCAACCGTGATGTTCAAAGAGGCCGGCATTACCCCGGGTGAAACCCTCGAAGCTGGCGGCCACCCCGAAGCGGTGCGTGCCGTATACAACGGCGAGGCAGATTTTGCAACCGCCTTCTATAGTCCTTATGCTGCGCCGGAGGGCGGTACCGCCTGGGAGATCGGCATGGATCCGGAAGTACCGGTGGACGTGAACAGCTGCGCGCTCAATGACGACAAGAGCCAGCTGCTTTGCGAGGGCTATCGTGTGCTGGATGCGCGCGCCAACATTCGTGAAGAGTTCCCGGATGTGGTCGCCAAGCTGCGGATTCTGACCATTTCACCGGAGATCCCGAACGATACCATGTCCTTTGGGCCGGAGTTCCCTGCGGATGTACGCGCCCAGATCGAGGACGCCATGATCGCGTTCGCAGAAACCGAAGCCTGGAGCGAGTCCATTGGGAGCGAGGATTTCTATGGCTGGTCCGGTATCGAAGTTGCCACAGATGCGGAATATGATTTCATTCGCCTGATGGTCGCTGAATCTGGCACGACCATTGAATCGCTCAAGTAAGTTGCCTCTTTGATGTGCACAATTCGGGCAGAGAGAACTATCTCTGCCCGAATTGTAATTATTCGCGACTTTTCCTTTTACCTTATAATGGACAGCACCTGAATACACAAATCCTTTCAACGATTGTGAGAAGCCTGCCATGCTCCAGGTAAAAAACCTTACCAAGGTATACGACGGGGGAGTAAAAGCGCTCGACAATGTCAGTTTTGATGTGCCAAAAGGGCAGTTTCTGGCTGTGATCGGTCTGAGCGGTTCCGGGAAATCCACCTTGTTGCGCTGCATCAATCGCTTGATCGACCCAACAGCCGGGCAAATCCTATGGGATGGTGAAAACATTACAACGGCCTCTCCGGAGGAGATGCGCCGCATTCGCAGCCGCATCGGGATGATTTTCCAGCATTTCAACCTTGTCCATCGTTCGAAGGTGATCACCAATGTGCTGGCCGGGCGGCTTGGTTATGTGAACCCGGCCTGGAGTTTGTTCAATCGTTTTCCAAAACAGGACGTGACAAAAGCCATCAAACAACTGGAACGTGTGGGCATTGCAGACAAGGCGGACCATCGCGCGGATGAATTGAGCGGCGGCCAGCAGCAGCGTGTGAGCATCGCCCGTGCGCTCATGCAGGATCCCAACATGATCCTGGCTGATGAACCGGTCGCCAGCCTGGATCCAGTCCTTGCGCACAGCATCATGAAACATCTTGAGGAGATCAACAAGAACGATGGGGTGACCGTGCTGTGCAGCCTGCATTTTCTCGATCTCGTGCATCGCTATGCAGACCGCGTGATCGCACTGAACCAGGGGCAGCTGGTGTTCGAGGGCCTGCCAAAGGACATCGACGATAAAAAATTCAAGGACATTTATGGACGTGACGCAGAGCGGGTGGGTTGATCATGAAAAAGGATACCGCCTCTCCCCGCAAATCGCTGCAAACCGGCTTTTTTGTCCTGCTCGTGCTTCTTGTGTATGCGTATGGCTTCGAAATTACCAAGATTGATCTTGCAGAATTGCGCAGTGAACAGCGGCAGGCAAGCCTGACTCGTGTCACCCGGGCGCTTGCGCAACCTGATATCCTGGAATTCGAGAAGAAAGAGCAAAGGTATACAGCCCCGGTTCATGTCACCTGCCCTGCGGGCGGTGTTTCATTTGCCGAACCGGATACTTCAGGCCCCTACGTCATTATTACACCCCCTTGTGCAGACCCCGGCCAAATCGTGACAGTGGAGGGATTTAACTTTCTCGCCAATGCGAGTGGACCGGTAAGGTTCGTTCCAGGCAACGATCCCACCTATCTGGTGGAGCTTGGCAACCAGGTTGCATCCACTGATGCAGACGGCCATTTCAAAACCGCACTCGAGCTGCCTGACCGTCCAAGTGATGACGTACAGTTCATCCGCGCCACCATGCGACAAAATGTGGGAATACCGCGATTTACTGAAACCGCCTGGATCACCTGGGAAAAAATTGTTGAGACTGTTTTCCTCGCGCTCCTTGCAACCACTCTGGGCACATTGCTGGCAATCCCATTAAGCTTCATTGCCGCACGTAACCTGATGAAACCGGTACGCAGTCCGCTGGCCAGTGTCGCCTTGTCCATGTTGGGCTGGCCGGTTGGCATTGTTGTCGGTTATCTCGTCGTTAGCCGCATTGGCCAGATTTCAGCATCCATGGATGGAATGCTGCCAAACGTGGCCAGTGTCATCCTCGCGCCGCTGGGTTTCTGGCTGTCATTTCGTTGGGCCCTGCCGCAGGAGGAGGCCAGTGTTCCCTCGTCGGGTTTGCGCCTTGTGCGTCTGCTGGTGCTGTCGATTGGGGTGCTGATTGGATTGTTCTGGCTTTTCCAACTTGCTGAATTGACAACGGCTCTCAGCCTTGGTATCAGAGACGCGCTGGGCCCGGCCGGCTTTTTAGCCACCTTCCTTTTCCAACTGGGCGACATTCTGCGAGTTATCACTCCGGCTGTTGGTGCACTTGTCAGTGGAGGTATGCTTGGCAGCATGTTCGGGCGGGTTGGGCAACGCGCGACGGAGAGGGGATCAGAAGCCGTCGTAAAACTTGTCAACCTGTTGACCTCGGCTGCGGCCGGAGCCATGCTCTTCGGTCTGCTTGGCCTGCTGGTCGAATGGCTGTATCAGATCGGCCGGCCCGCTTACACCACATGGGGACCGATCCTGTTGGGCGGAGGGCTGGGTCTGTTGTTGGCCATGTTTACAAAGCCAAAAGATACCCTGCCCGTTGGCCTGGTCATTTATACCTTGACCCGCACCATTCTCAACAGCCTGCGCTCGGTTGAAGCGATTATCATGGCTATTGTGTTCGTGATTGCTGTGGGCATCGGTCCGTTTGCGGGGGTGATGGCTCTTGGCTTGCATACCATTGTAAGCCTTGCGAAACTGTATTCGGAGCAGGTGGAAAGCATCTCTCCAGGTCCTCTCGAGGCCATTCAGGCAACCGGGGCCAACCGTTTACAGACAGTTGTCTATGCAGTCATCCCTCAAATTGTCCCGTCCTACATTTCCTATACCATGTATCGCTGGGATATCAACGTGCGCATGTCCACAATCCTCGGCATCGTGGGCGGTGGCGGCATTGGTTTTGTGCTCATTCAAAATATCAACCTGTCAAATTATCGTGCAGCCAGTGCACAGATGGTCGCAATTGCCATTGTGGTGTCCTTGATGGACTACATCAGTTCCATGGTGCGCGAGAAGTACGTATAAGCTCTGGAATTCTGCATGCCTCGAATAACTTTCAAGTGGCTGTTTCGCCTCGCGTGGACCGTGGGCCTGCCTGCCCTGCTCGGGCTGTTTCTTCCCCGTGTTGTTTTCCTGCTCTACGCCGCGCCACGGACTTTTCCTCTTGAGGCAGTACCTGTCCATGATGCAGCCATTGTCTTTGGTGCAGGGTTGTACCGGGATGGTTCCGCAGGACCCGTGTTGCGTGATCGGGTGGAAACGGCGGCAAAACTCTATCATGAGGGCCGGGTCGATAAGTTGCTGATGAGCGGTGACAATCGTTTCATCGAACACAATGAGCCGGAAGCCATGCGCCAGTACGCGCTGGATCTGGGTGTGCCGGATGACGATATCGTTCTCGATTATGCCGGCCGGCGCACCTACGATACCTGTTATCGGGCGAAAGAGATCTTTCAGCTTCAGGCGGCCATTCTGGTGACGCAGCATTTCCACATGCCACGCGCGCTGTTCCTTTGCAATTCATTTGGGCTTGAGGCTGTTGGCGTGGAGGCGGATAATCGCTATTTTCTCAAGCGTGCCCGTCTGATCTGGAACGTGCGCGAGTTTTTTGCCACAGCACAGGCCATCTACGATGTATATCTTGCCAAACCCCTGCCGGTCCTGGGGCCGGTGGAACCGATTGAGTTTGAAAACTGATCATTGAGGTAACAGGATGAAACGAGAAGAAGCCCTTGCGTTGGTACGCGAATTTGTGAAAAGCGAAAGCCTTGTGCGGCATATGCTTTCGGTGGAGGCTGCCATGCGCTTCTATGCAGACAAATATGGCGAGGACCCTGAAATATGGGGCCAGATTGGCCTGCTGCATGACTTCGACTGGGAGATCCACCCCACGCTGGAGGAACACCCCCAAAAGGGATCGGCCATTCTGCGTGAGCGCGGGGTGAGTGAAGAGATTATCCAGGATATCCTGGCGCATGCAGATCATACCGGGGTGCCGCGTGACACGCTTCGTCGAAAAGCCATTGCCGCGTGTGATGAGATCACCGGCCTGATCACCGCGGTGGCTATGGTGCGTCCATCAAAATCATTGTATGACCTGGAAGCCTCCTCCGTGAAAAAGAAATGGAAGGACAAGGCCTTTGCGGCTGGCACAGATCGCCGCGAAATGGAACTTGCCGCCCAGGAGTTGGGTGTGGAGCTTTGGGAACATGTGGGCAATGTGATCACCGCCATGCGGAGGATAGCCCCGGAATTGGATCTGGTCGGGAATGTACAGCCAGGCAGGTAACGGATTCAAGGCAGCTGTGACACATTTCAGAGTTTTGTTTCTTTCAGGACTGGCGGGCGCAGTTTTTTTTGTGGCATGTGCACCGGAGCAGACCCATTCCGATTTTATCCTGCCCACTCCCAACCTTGTTCAAACTGCCACGATACTCGAGCATGAAACAGGATCTCCCGTCTCTTCAGCCCGCCTGGACGATGAACGCCCCAATATCATCGTCATCCTGACCGATGATCAGCCATACCACACTGTGGATTACATGCCGGAGGTCAAAAACTTCCTGATACCAAACAGTGTGGTATTCGAGAATGGATTTGTCACCACGCCGCTGTGCTGTCCCAGCCGCATCAGTATTCTTACCGGTCAGTATGCCCACAATCATCAGGTGTATACTGATCGTCTGCCGATGGGTGGGGCAAGAAAGTTCGATGATACGTCCACCCTTGCTGTGTGGCTGCAAAACAGCGGGTATCGAACGGGCTATTACGGGAAATACCTGAATGGTTATGAGGGCATGGAACCCTATGGATATGTGCCGCCTGGCTGGGATGAGTGGGGTGTTTTCCTGAGCCGAAATCTTAATGAGGAGGAAGGCAGTGGAGGGCTTAACTATTACTATAATTTCAGCCTGTCAGACAATGGAACCCCGCAGGAATACTTGCGTTCGAAGGAGAATTTCAGCACCGATGTGATCACCTACAATGCCCTGTCATTCATCAATCAATCGCGTAATGATCCTTTTCTTTTGTTTGTGGGGTATTACAATCCCCATTCCCCGTATATTTCGGCACCTCGCCACAGGGACACATTCCGATCTGGTACCGATTGGGAATGGCTGCAATATCGTCCTCCAAATTTCAACGAAGAGAATGTTGGCGACAAGCCGGATTATCTGGAACAGCTTTCGCCATTGTCCCCGGAGGAGATCGATGTGGCCCACAAGCAGATCCTGCGCTCGCTGCTTTCCGTGGATGATGGCGTGGCGACCATCCGGTCCGTGCTTGAGGAAACCGGGCTGACGGAAAAGACGATCATCATCTATCTTTCAGACAATGGGCTCACCCTGGGTGACCATCGTTTTGGTGTGACCAAGAACTGTCCTTACGAAGCCTGTATTCGTGTGCCGTTCATCGTGCATGCACCCGGGTATTATCCCCCCCGTACGGAAAGCCACCTTGTGGCCAATATCGACCTGGCACCCACGATCGCAGAACTGGCGGGCGCGCGATTGCCAGATGGAGTCGATGGTGACAGCTTTGTGCAACTGCTCGAAAACCCGCAGTTGGGCTGGCGTGAGGAGATCCTGCTGGAACACTGGCCCACTGAGGAGGGGGTTGGGGCGATGATTCCGGAATTTTATGCCGTTCGCACAGCCACCTGGAAATATGTTGAATATTCCACTGGTGAAGTGGAGTTGTATGACCTCGTAAACGACCCGTATGAGTTAATCAACCTGGCCGGGCAGGGTAAGTACGCGGACATTCAGGCCGGATTGGCAGCTCGGTTGGAAATGCTCAAGGCAGAGTGAATCAGGGTTTGAAGAACCTCTCGTAGATCTCCTCGGTAACGAACAGCAGTCCCACAGAATCGCGATAAAGCAGACGATAGCCTTGTAGCTGGTCGTTGTCGGCATCCACATAGAATTGATACGTATCTTCAAAGGAAACCGGGTCGATGGCATTTTCGCGTGCACCGTCCTGGGTGTAATCCAGGATACGTTGTGACCACAGGACAATCACTTCAGGCTTGATCTGCTCGATCGTGGCATAGTCACTATTCCAGTAGGTTCGCAGGACCCATTTCGAGGATTCAGGTACATACATTCGCACATCGCGAAAGACAACGATCCTTTCATCCAGCTCGATCTTTGAAAGATAATCTGCTTCGATGGTTCTGTAGAAAATGAGGGGTTTGCTCTGTTCCTCGCGGGTCATCACGCCACGATATAGTTCAACGTCCTTTTGCAGGTAGGTCGTGAACTGATATCCAAGGATCGTACAGAAAAGGACTCCCCAGGCACGGGCAGCCCATTTCCATTTGGGCGGATTTGAGAACGGCGGCAGGTCGAAGAGTATGATCGCGCTGCTGTAAACAGGCAGCAGGATCGGGAGAAAGAAATGAGTGGGTTTGATCGCAATCGTGAAAAGAACATACAACCCAAAGGGGATCGCCCAGGACGCGATAACGAGATGACGCACACGGTCATTGCTTTTCCAGATACCCAGCAACAGGGCCAGTAGGGCCAGCCCGATAAAGGCCGGCTTACCGTACAGAGACTCGAGAATCGGCAGCCACGATGCCGGCCCCTTGTCGTACGATAATGTCCACCCAACGGACATGGCTGCAGACTGGTTTCCCATGATCCGGATCATGCGCGCAGCCTGGCTGGGGATCAGCAAATATGGGTTACTGATCACGATGCTGACAGTCATGACCGTCACAAACAGGACTGCACGAATCAACAGTGTCCGCCAGGTGATCCTTTTTAAGATCAGGCCCGCAAGTAGGTACACAGGAATAGCGAGGAAGAAGAACAAACCGATCACCTTTGTACCTGTTGCCAGCCCTGTGGCGATGGCCGCAAAGGTGAAGTCCCGTTCGAAACGCAGGTTGTCCCGGTCGAGAAAGAACAGTGTTAGCGCCACAAAGAAGAAGGCAAGGCTATCCACGTGCCACCAAAGACTGTTTTCGACCACTGCGGAAACTGAAAGCAGAAAAATGAACAACCCGATGGACTTCAGGTATGAATTGAACTTTGTCTGTATATAGGTAAGCAGAAGAAGCCCGCCCAGCATGGGAAGGATGCTGATGAACTGGCGCAGCAGGAGCATGTTCAACTGTGTCGTCTGCCGCAGGTTGTCGAGCAGTGCAATGGGCATCAGCAGAAACGCGCTGGAAAAATAGAAAGGTGAGCCATAATAGTAATGGCGGTAGGCAACAAAATTCAGGATGGTCTTGTCAAGCTCTTCACGCGGGGTGAGCATCTTCATTACGATCGGATACTGGGCAAACTCATCCGGTTCGAAGAGAGAAATCATCATCTGATCCCGGGCGCCTGTATTGTTGGGGAACAGGAACGCAAGGAAGTAAACAAGGCTGATGAAAACCAGGACTGCAAAAACACGTTTTTGGATGATGATCATTCAAGCAATGATACCATTTGTGAAGTGGATGCAAACATGACCCCGAATTTAGTCCTTGAAGTTCTTGGCCACGGATACTTCAGCACAGCTCAGTGCAAGTTCAGGATAGAGAAATCAAAATCGGTGAGAATCTCTGTAATACGGGGCTCAATCCTTAAGGTTTGGGTTGATCATGTATCATGGGTTTTTCTTGAAACGAACGAGCGCCAGGTTCTTTGAGCAGTCGTTGTATGTATCCAGGTAGATATTGTCAGAGAGCGGCAATCCGGCCTGATCCAGGATCTGGATATACAACTCTCCTCGGGAGGAGATTGGCACGGTTCCCAAAAAGAACTCATACCCCGATTTTCCATAGGCAGGTGCCACGCCGCTTACCGTGGGCTCACTCTTGGATTTGCCGTTATATGTACCAACGATCCGGATCACCATCCCACTCATATCGGCGTTGTTCGAATCCACCACGGTGCCGCCAATCCCCTGCCAGTTGCAGGCCAGGTCCGGATGAATGATGCTGCTGTCGATATAGGTTACCGTGGCAGAGAAGGGACGCTTTGGAGTTTTGGTGGGAACTGGCGTGTCAGAGGGTGTGACAAGTGACAGCGGCGTGGCGGAAGGTGGCAGCGTTACGGTGGGCAGGAGAGTTGCAGTTTCTGTCCCGGAGATAATGGTGGAAGTCCAGGTGGGTTCAAGCTGTATCGGCGTGATCGTGGGTGTGGGTGGTGCGTTGGGATCGATGGGATTGACAGGCAATGGGTTAAGCGCGGAATTGGGAAACATGTAGATCAGAACGAAGTAGACACCGACCATGGCGGTGGCCAACAAGATCAGGATGCTGAGCATGTCCCACAGTTCGAGGCGCGAACCCCTTTTGGATACTGCAGAGTCATCGTAGTTATAGTTGTAATTGCTCATTTGCGAAGCGCTCCCGAAAATTTATGGTGCCAGGATAATATCGCTGTCTGCGCGCTGCTCTGTGATCCAGTCTTGCAGGGCCTGCTCCTGTACGGTCAACAAGGCATCCGGTGAAAGTGGATGATTTGCACGTTCCAGCGCCTTGAAGATGTGAAAACCCGCCTCGGTGGCAATCACCGGACTGTATTCTCCAGTCTGCAAGGCAAAGACTGCCTCGTCGGCATTTTTATCAAGAAGGTAGCCACGCGGCACCCAACCCAATTCCCCTAATGTGATCGGGTCGTACAATGCAGCCAGTTCATCGAAATCTGTTCCGTTCTCGAGCTGTGCAAGGGCATAGGTGGCATCCGCCTCATTATAGGTCAGAATCTGACGCACATGGATTTGCTCCACGACGGTGGGCACATCCGCAATGATTTTGTCACGCATCCAGGCTGACTCTGCCGAGCGCTTCAATGCGAGACGGAAGGATGCATCGTCATAGCCGCGCGTGGACTGCCATTGAGAGAGCAGGTCTGGCCCTCCCAGTTCTGCAATCAGCGCGTCGATGCGTGCCTGCACATCTGCCTCGGTCAACTCGAATCCCGCTTCGCGCGCGGCCTGTGCCAGCAGCATCTGGGCGATCATGTCCTCGAGGACGAACTTGTTTGCCTCTTCATCCGAGACTGTGTTGCCAAGCGCAGTCTGTGAAGCCTTGTACCGCGCGAGCTCGGCCTGAAATTCAGGGATGGTGATGTATTCGCCATTAATGATGGCCACTGAGGGTGGGGGTGTGGCAGTGGGCGGCTCGGGCGTGGATGTCGGTATCGCGGGCGTGGGCGTGCCCGGGTTTAGGAACGAGGTGCAGGCTGAGAGGCCCATCCCAAGAAGCAGAATCAATTGTGTCAGGACAGTACGGGGGGTTGAAAACATCGGGCAAATTATATATTAAAAAGTTCGGGGCGGGTCTGGAACCCGCCCCGAGCAGCTTACAGATGATTAATAATCCATGCCACCCATGCCGCCAGGAGGCATGGCAGGGGCTTTTTCCTTCTCGGGCATGTCGGTGATCAACACATCAGTGGTGAGGATCATCGCGGCAATGGAGGCCGCGTTCTCGAGCGCGCCGCGCACGACCTTGACCGGGTCGATGACGCCGGCCTTGATCATGTCGGTGTATTCACCGGTCAGCACGTTGTAGCCGATGTTCGCATTGGATTTTTCCTTGGCGGTGCGGCGGACGGTATCGATGATCACGGAGCCGTCCTCGCCGGCATTGGCGGCCAGCTTGCGGATCGGGGCCTCGAGCGCCTTCTTGATGATGTTGATGCCGACCTTGATCTCCTCGTTCTCGCCCTCATTGTTCTTGGCGAGCTTGTCGAGCTTGGCAGCTGCGTTAATGAGTGAGATCTCCCCGCCAGGTACGATGCCTTCCTCCACGGCCGCGCGGGCTGCAGAGAGGGCGTCTTCGACGCGGTGCTTCTTTTCCTTCATCTCGGTCTCGGTTGCAGCACCCACGCGGATGATGGCGACGCCGCCGGAAAGCTTGGCAAGGCGTTCCTGGAGTTTTTCCTTGTCATAATCGCTGGTGCTCTTGTCGATCTCGATGCGGATCTCCTTGATGCGGCCTTCGATGTCGCCCTTCTTGCCCTTGCCGCCAACGATGGTGGTGTTTTCCTTGTCGGAGACCACCTTCTCGGCGCGGCCAAGATCAGAGACAGCAACCGATTCGAGCTTGCGGCCGGTCTCTTCAGAGATCACCTGTCCGCCAGTGAGTATGGCGATATCCTGCAGCATGGCCTTGCGGCGGTCACCAAAGCCGGGGGCCTTGATGGCCAGCACATTGAGCATGCCGCGAATCTTGTTGAGGATCAATGTAGCGAGTGCCTCCCCATCCACGTCTTCGGCGATGATCACCAGTTCGCGCTTTCCGAGCTGGACGAGCTTCTCGAGCGTCGAATCGGGACGCGGCCCGTCGTCGCGCGCAACCACCGTGCCGTCCTCCTTCTCGTACGGCGTCACCTCGCGGTCGAAGAAGCCGGATTCCCGCGCCGCCACCGCGCGCTCCTGCGAGCGCTG
>Ga0073934_10010176_pt1 | contig 11762 bp, 6 predicted proteins | sample LarsenN4metaG_FD_76834 | JGI IMG/M metagenome (GOLD analysis project Ga0073934, IMG submission 76834) | Hot spring sediment bacterial and archeal communities from British Columbia, Canada, to study Microbial Dark Matter (Phase II) - Larsen... ... | reverse complement strand
TACGCGCTGCAGCACCGGGGCCAGGAGAGCGCTGGTCTGGCCGTGTCCAACGGCAAGGACGTGAGTTGCCACAAAGCGATGGGCCACGTTGCCGATATCTTCACACCGGAGCGGTTGGGGCGTTTGAAGGGCGACCACGCCATCGGCCACACTCGGTATTCGACAGCCGGGGATTCGGCGCACTTGAACGCGCAGCCCTTTTCGGTGAAGTGCAACAAGGGCCAGATCGCCGTCGCCCACAACGGCAATATCACGAATGCATCCGAATTGCGGCGTGATCTGGAGCGAAGCGGAGCCATCTTTCAGGCCACCAGCGACACGGAGGTTGTGTTGCACCTGGTGGCGCATTCGCGCGAACGGACGCTGGCAGGCGCGTTGCGTGAGGCGTTGCTGCAACTGGAAGGGGCGTACTCTCTGGTGTTTCTCGCCGAGGACCGCATCATCGTGGCGCGCGATCCACATGGATTCCGCCCCCTCGCCATGGGACAGATGGAGCTTTCCGGAGGCCGTTCGGCGTATGTGTTTGCCAGCGAGACCTGCGCGTTTGATCTCATTGGCGCGGTGTATCTGAACGACGTGGAGCCGGGCGAGATGGTGATTGCGGGTCCGGACGGCGTCACGCGCGAGCGGTTCGCGCCACAGCGCAACCGTGCGCATTGCGTGTTTGAACATGTCTACTTTGCCCGTCCGGACTCGCTCGTGTTCGGTCAGCCTGTGCAGCCAACCCGCGAGAAGATGGGCCGCTTCCTCGCCCGGCGCCATCCAGTGGAAGCAGATGTCGTGGTTCCGGTGCCAGACTCGGGCGTGACCGCGGCAATTGGCTATGCCGACGAGTCGGGCCTGCCGTACCGACAGGCTCTGATCCGCAACCACTACGTGGGCCGCACGTTCATCGAGCCGTCTCAGGCCATTCGCGATTTCGGCGTCAAACTAAAGTTGAACGCGGTGCGGCATCTGCTCGAAGGTAAGCGTGTTGTCTTGGTCGACGACTCCATTGTGCGTGGCACGACATCGCGCAAAATCGTACGCATGGTGCGGCATGCCGGGGCCCGCGAGGTGCACTTGCGGATTTCCTGCCCGCCGACGATGTCGCCGTGCTTTTACGGAGTCGACACCCCGACGAAGAGCGAGCTCATTGCGGCTAACCATACGTTGGATGAGATCCGGCGTTTCGTGGAGGCTGATTCGCTTGCCTATCTCTCACTGCACGACCTGCGCGAGTCGGTCGGCGACGAAGAGAACCACGACTACTGCTACGCTTGTTACACGGGCGACTATCCGACCGACATGGTGAGCGTCGATGAGCTTCTCTCGTCGCGGAAACGGCCGTGAGCGCCGCGATCGCACCCTCGGCGCGCGCGATCGCCCATTCCCGCATTCGCGAACTTGCCGAGCTTGCGATGACGATGGAAGGCGTCTACAAGCTCTACTTCGGCGAGTCGAACATTCCCACACCGCCCTTTATCCGCGAAGCAGCGGCGCGGGCCATGGACGAGGGGTTCACCTACTACACATCAAACGCGGGACTTGCCAGTACGCGCGAGGCGCTCGCGGCTTACTATGCCAGCCGGCATGCGGTGAAATTGGATCCGGAGCGCGAGATCGTCGTGACGACCAGCGGGGTTCAGGCGTTGAACGTGGCGATTCGCTGCGCGCTCGACCCTGGCGATGAGGCGATCGTACTGACGCCCGCCTGGCCCAACGGAACCTCCATCGTGCAGATGTGCAACGCAACGCCGGTGCAGTTGGCGCAGCCGCTTGAGCGCACCGCTTTGGGGGTCCGCTACACGGTGGATTTCGAGGCGCTCGACCGCGCCGTGACGCCGCGGACACGCCTGTTGCTGTACACGTCGCCTTCCAATCCCCTGGGGTGGGTGGCGAGCGAACAGGAGCAGGTCCGGCTGCTGGAATTCGCGCGCAGCCACAAGCTGTGGGTGCTCGCCGATGAGGTGTACGAACGGCTTTGGTACGACGGTGAGCGGCTGGGCACGGCTGTTCCCAGCATCCTCCGCATAGCCACGAGGGACGACAGCGTGATCGTCGCGCAGAGCTTCTCCAAAAGCTACTGCATGACCGGCTGGCGGGTGGGCTGGCTTGTGGCACGCGCGGATCTGGCCTCGCGGGCGCGCGAATTGAACGAGTTCATCATTTCCCACGCTCCGAGTTTTGGGCAGCGGGCCGCCGAAACCGCGCTTCGGGAGGGCGAGGCGTTCATCGTGCGGATGCTTGAGCAGTTCCGCGCGAACCGGGACTATTGCCTCGATGTGCTGCGTGGGCTCCCTGGCGTCACGGTGCCGCAACCGAGCGGAGCGTTCTATCTCTTTCCTGGTATCGAGGGGCTTGCCGACAGCTTTGATTTCTGCAAGCGACTGTTGCTTGAGACGAAGGTGGGACTCGCGCCGGGCGTCGCCTTCGGAGCCGGAGGTGAGGGTAACGTGCGGCTTTGTTACGCCAGCGAGCGGAGCATCCTGGAGCCCGCCATGGAGCGTGTGGCCGCCTTCATTGCGCGTGGCGGTTGGCGGTAGCCGTCAACACTTTCCCGGGCGACCGCCCGGAGGACGCGGCGCTCAACCACCGCCGGAGCGGCTGATGAAGATCAGCGCGGCCAGCATGACGATCCAGAAGACGAGATCCACCGAAATTCTTCCCCCTACAAAGATGCGGCAACCGCGCCGAAGGTGACAAGGGAAATTGCTGATTGAGCGGGAATTGGCGCAGGACTATCCTGGGACCATGCGCGGCCCCCTCCCCCTACTCTTGTGTCTCCTGGTTGTCGCGCGAATCGAACCTGTCTCCGGGCAAGGCTTCGTGGTCTTCGAGGACGATGCGCAGGTCCGGATTCAGGGAGAGCTCTACGATGCCGCGATCGCCAAGTCGGGCTATGTGAGCGGAGTCGCCGCCGGATCGTTCCTGGACAAGAAGAGCGGATTTCGGGATGCGGGCTTCGGCTTGGCGATCGCCGACTGGCTGGTCGAGCCGGGTTCCGATGAAGCCTATCGCGCATCCCTCTCCCAGCAGTTGATCTACAAGTTCCAGGACCTGGTGCACGGGAAGATCCCGAAGCGAATCGTGGAGGGGCCGCAAATCTGTACACAAGCCAAACGGCTCGAGCCCAAGGTGACGCGCGGCTCGGGTTTCGTCGCCGTGCAGCTGCGCTATCAGTACAGTTTGGCGGCCCCAGGACGGTCCGCTGGATCGATTTGGGAGCAGACGCTGGTGTTTCCCGAGGGGAAGCGCTGGTTCTATGCCGCTGACGCGGTGACGCTCGCCAACGATGGCCAGGGAACCGCGCTTCGCGTCGATATGCCCGGCCACATCCGGCATCGCAACGGCGACCGCTTCGCCAGAGTCTACTTGAGCTACGACGGCGTCTATGCGAGTGACCAGTTCGCGCGCGACTTCGCGCCGGATGCCCAGCATCGTTACGTCAGAAAGCCGGGCGAGATCCCGAAGCGCTTCATCCGGGCCTACCGGTTGCGCGATCCGCGAACGGGTAAGCAGGGTCCATGGCTGGCCGGCATGACGCTGCGCCCAGAGGTGGTGAGTGAGGCGTGGTGTCATCAGCGTGGGTACGTGAGCATGATCCAGGAGGTCGGAGGCGGAACGTATCGCAAGGGCGATCAGATTCGCGCCGCGTATCTGATCGGGTACTTCGAATCGCTCGAGGAGATGGAGCGCACCTACGATCGGGAAATGGGACCGGATGGGATCGAACTCGAGCCGGACGCATGGCGTTTCACGACGCCGGAGAACCCACCCTCTCCACGTTGAACGCATAATGACGAGGTTGGCAACGGACCGCTCGCCGGCCGGATCCGGCAACCAATGCACGTACGCTTTGGCACCCCGCCGCATCAGATGGAGAAAGGACGAGTCGACGGCTCCCTGCTGCGCCTCGATATAATCTGAAGTGTGCCGCGCCCGCGCTGGGGACGCATCGAGCCGGCATACCGACACCATGAGCGAAGCGATGATTGAGGCGATTGGCCTCAGCAAGTTTTACGGTGATTTTGCCGCCACGCGCGACGTCAGCTTCTCGATTCCGCGCGGACAGGTGGTGGCGTTTCTGGGTCCGAACGGTGCGGGCAAATCGACCACGATGAAGATGTTGACGGGATATCTCGCGCCCAGTGAGGGTGCGGCCCGCATCGCTGGCTTCGATGTGTTTCGCGAACGCGAGCAGGCGGTGGCGCGCCTCGGCTACCTTCCGGAGAACGGCCCGCTCTATGCCGAGATGACTCCGCTCGGGCTGCTGCGTTTCTTTGGCCGGGCGCGGGGCATGTCCACGCGGCGACTGCGGGAGCGGATCGAAGCCGTGGCCGCGCAATGCGCGTTGGGGGAGGTGCTTGAGAAGCCGATTCGCAAGCTTTCCAAGGGGTACCGCCAGCGGGTGGGGATGGCGCAGGTGCTCTTGCATGAACCGGATGTGCTCATCATGGATGAGCCCACCACTGGACTCGATCCGAATCAGATCCGAGACGTGCGCCTCCTGATCCGCGAGTTGGGCAAGACGAAGACGATTCTGCTTTCGACGCACATTCTGCAAGAGGTGGAAGCCGTGGCCGGACGCGTCATCCTGATCAACGCCGGGCGCGTTGTTTTCGACGGCTCGCCTGGAGAACTGGCGCAGGGCGGCGGGATGGACGAAGCGTTTTATCGTCTCACGGAGGCCAACGCCTGATGCGGCACCACGTGGTTCGCGCGGTAGCGGGGCGTGAGTTCCTCAGCTATTTTGGTTCTCCGGCCGGCTATGTGTTCATTACCCTGTTCGTCTTCGTCAGCGCCGTGGCCGCCTTCTGGCAGGAACGGTTCTTTCAAAGCAACCTCGCCAACCTGGACCCGTTGAACGCTTGGTTCCCTTACTTGCTCATCTTCCTGGTCCCTTCGATCACGATGGGCTTGTGGGCCGAGGAGCGCAAGCAGGGCACCGAGGAGTTGGTGCTCACGCTCCCGGCTCGGGGCGTGGAGATCATCCTCGGCAAATACGCGGCCGGCCTGGCCATTTACACGGTCGCACTGGCATTTTCCTTCAGCCACGTCGTCGTCCTCATGTGGCTGGGATCACCCGATCCGGGACTGATCTTTTCGACCTACCTGGGCTACTGGCTGATGGGCGCGGCGCTGATCCCGCTTGGGCTACTGGCTTCGCAGCTCACGGAGAACCTCACGGTGGCCTTCATCGGAGGCGCGGCCTTGTGTGCGGCCCCCGTCCTGTTTCGCCATTCCGGAGCGGTGACGCAGCATGGACCGCAGCGTGTATTGGAGCAACTTTCGCTCCCCGAACAGTTCCGTGACCTCGCGTCCGGCATCATCTCGACGGGCCCGCTCGTGTACTTCCTTGCACTGGCGTGCTCGGTCCTCTATCTCTGCGTCCGGTTGACGGAGCGCCGGCGGTGGCGGGCGCCCTCGCTGGGCCGGCACTTCGCCGTCCGCACGCTCGCCCTGTTGATCGTCTCGGCCTCGCTGGCGCTCATTGCAGCGCGGTTCGGATCGCGCATCGACGTAACCAGCGAGCAGATCCACTCGCTGGCGCCAGACACGGTGAAACTTCTCCAAGGACTCGACCCCAAACGACCGGTGCTGATCCAGGCGTACATGAGCCCCGAGGTACCGCGGAACTACGTGGGCGTGCGCGCGAACCTGATTAACTACTTGCGCGAGTTCGCAGCCGTGGGCCGCGACCGCATTCAGCCGCGCATCGTGGAAACCGTGAAGTATTCGCCGGAAGCCCGCGAGGCCCGCGAGCGCTTTGGCATTCAACCGTTCCGCGTCCCGATCACCGAGGAGAGCGCGTCGAGCATCAACGAGATCTTTCTTGGCCTCGTGTTCACGTGCGGGAGCGAGGAGTTTGTGATTCCGTTCTTCGATCGGGGCCTGCCAGTCGAGTATGAGTTGATGCGCAGTATCCGCGTCGTTTCCCGGGCCGCGCGCAAGCGCATCGGCATACTGCAGACCGGGGCGCGACTGTTTGGCGGCTTCGATTTCCAGACCCGGCAGAATACGCAGGACTGGTCGATCGTGCAGGAATTGCGCAAGCAGTATGAAGTGGTGCAAGTGCCGCCCGATGCCGAGTATCCGGCAGGGCTGGATGTCCTGATCGCGACGCACCCCACCACGCTCGACGCCGGGCAACTCGCCCGGCTCACGGCGTATGTGAAAACGGGAAAGCCGGTCTTCGTACTGGTGGATCCTTTGCCGGCGTTTAACATCAACCTCTCCCCATCGGCCGCTGAGACGGGTTGGGATGTGCGCGCGCTCATGACGGCGTTAGGCGTGGAATGGGCGCAGGACCGGATCGCCTGGGACAAGTACAATCCGCATCCCCAGATGGGCGCGCTGCCGCCGGAAGTGGTGTTTGTCGGCTCCGGTAGCGGCGCCGCCATGGCGTTCCAACGCGGTTCGCCCGTCACGGACGGCTTGCAGGAGTTGGTGCTGCTGTATCCCGGCGAATTGAAGGCGCGAGGTGAGTCGGCCGTGCCGCTGCTCACGACCGGCACAAGTTCGGGCGTCATGCGCTTCGATCAAATTGTCGAGACCACGATGTTTGGCCGCTCCATTGTGCGCGGGCTGCCACACACGGCGGACAAAGGCGGGCATGTGCTCGCCTACCGTGTGAAGTCGAATGGCGTGAACGCTATCGTCATTGCCGACGTCGACGTAATGGGTGAGGAGTTCTTCGAACTGCGCCGCCGTGGCGTGGAGGCGCTGAACCTGGACAACGTGACCTTCGTGCTGAATGCCATCGACGAACTGGCCGGTGACCGAAGCTTCATCACTCTTCGTAAGCGCCGGCCGAAGCACCGCACGCTCGAACTGGTGGAGGCTCGCACGCGTGTGTATGAAGAAAAGCGTGCGGAAGATTCCCGAAATGCTGCCGCGCTTGCTGAGCGCCGTCTGCAGGAGGCGCAGGCGCGATTGGATGCGGCCGTCGCCGCCGTGCGGGCCCGCGAGGATCTTGACGATCAGGCCAAGCAGATCATGATCTCCAACCTGCAGACGGCCGAGAACCGGAGGTTGCAGGTGGCTCGCCAAAACATCCAGGATGAGCGTGAACGTCAAGTGGAAGACGCCCGCGCGGGCATGGAGTCGAGTGTGCGCCAGATCCAGAACACGATCAAGCTGCTGGCTGTGGGGCTGCCCCCCATTCCCGCGTTCGCGCTGTTCATCTTCATCAGCCTGCGCAAACTGCGCCGCGAGAGAATGCGGATCGCCCCTGAGCGGCTTCTCTCACGAACGGAGGCGCCGGAGAAAACGGGAGACGCCGCATGAGAAGGCAGTGGCTCATCACGTCCGCCTACGTCGCGGGGGCGGCCGTCGCCGCCTTGGTGGCCGCGCGGGTCCAGCCGGCGGGCTATCAGTCGTCGATCTTCAGCGATCAGGGTGAGGAACTGTTCCCCGCCTTCACCGATGCGTCCGCCGTGCAGGCAATTGAGGTGGTGGACTACAACGCCGAACAGGCAGTCGCGCGTCCACTCAAGGTTGAGCTTCGAAGGGGCCGCTGGTTGCTTGCTTCGCACGGCGATTACCCGGCCGAAGTACGCGACCGACTGGCACGGACCGCTGGTGCTCTGGTTGGACTCAAGAAGGACTCCGTCGCCAGCGAACGCTGGGAGGACCAGGCGCAATACGGTGTGATCGACCCGTTGGATCAGAAAAACGCCAGCCTCACAGGCCGGGGCAAGCGAGTCACCTTGCTCGACGGCCGGGGCATGAAGTTGGCAGAGCTGGTGCTTGGCAACAGTGCCGCCGGGAAGCCCGGCTATCGCTACGCACGACTACCGGGGCAAAAGCGGATCTACCTGGTGAGGACCGATGCCGACCCATCCGCGCGCTTCGAGGATTGGGTCGAGGCTGATCTCCTCAAGGTCGATGTGGGCGGCATGACGAAGCTCACGGTGAACAGTTACGTGATCGACGAGGTGGGTGGCACGCTCGCCAACTTGCGCCGGCGCGTAATGGTCCCCAACGGTGAGAACTGGGACGCAGCGGCTCGCACGGCTGCGCAGACGCTTGCCCAACTGCGCGTCACCGGCGCGCGCGCCAAGCCCAAACTGCTGGCCGATCAGCTTCGAACCCGGCAGCTCACTCTCTCGCTGGAGACAGTCATGAGCCTGCGCGCACGCGGTTTCTTTGTGCTCCCCACGGGGCAACTGCTTGCCAACGCGGGTGAGGCGATCGTCGAAACGAAGGACGGTTTCATCTACACGCTGCGATTTGGAGAAGTGGCCAGTTCAAGCCTGGATGGCGACGGCGCCGCGACCTCACCTGCCGCTGCCGCCAAGGCCGGAGACGACCGATTCCTGTTCGTCACTGTCAGCTCGCGCAATCCCGCCACTGAGGCGAAAGCGAAGGCGCTTGATGCGAAGTTCGCCGACTGGTATTACATAATCTCGGGCAAGGACTTCGCCAGCATCCAGAAGGCCGCGCCGGCCGGCGCATTGGCCACGCCGATTCCGCCGCGATTGGGTGCGGCGCCCCGTGGCGCGGAGGGCTCATTCCCAGCCACTCCGGCTGCTCCCAGGCCGTGACCGTGCGCCGCGATCCGCGCTGCTATTCTAAGAGGGTTCCGTGGGCGCGTAGCGCAATTGGATAGAGCATCAGCCTTCGAAGCTGAGGGTTACAGGTTCGAGTCCTGTCGCGCCTACCAACTCCCTCCACCTCTCCTAACCGGGGGGCAGCGCCGCTTGCCGGTATACTGCCTGGAATGCCCCGCTCCTTGATCCTGACGCTTTTCTTCTTCGCCGCCTCCGAGCTGCGGTCGCAACCCTTCGACCTCCTGCTCACCAATGGGCATGTGGTGGATGGCATGGGGAATCCGTGGTTTCAGGCCGATATCGGGATTCGCGCGGGCCGCATTGCGGCGATCGGAAAGCTGACGGGGAGGCCATCGAACAGAACAATCAATCTGCGCGGACAAACCGTCGCACCCGGCTTTATCGACATGATGGGCGGATCGAGCCTGCCATTGCTGCTCAACCCGGCCAGCGCGAACAGCAAGCTACGCCAGGGCATCACGACGATGTTCGCCGGAGAGGGCAGCTCCGAGGCTCCACGAGGCGATGAGCCGGCTGTGTCGGGCTACCGCTGGCGCACCTTCGGCGAGTACTTCGCGTTGTTGGAGAAGAAGGGGATCGCGCTGAACGTGCTGCATAACGTCGGCGCGGCGCAGGTGAGGCGGCTTGTCATCGGAGACGAGGACCGCGCCCCGACGCCGGCTGAACTCGACCGTATGCGCCAGCACGTCGAGCAGGCAATGCGCGATGGGGCCGCCGGGCTCTCCACGGCGCTGATCTATCCACCGGGCACCTATGCCCGCACTGAGGAGTTGGTGGCGATGGCCGAAGTCGCCGGCCGCTTCGGGGGCATCTACTCCACACACATGCGCAATGAGAGTAGCAAGCTGCTGGAGGCGATCGCCGAGTCCATGGAGATTGGCGTGAAAGCGGGCGTGCCGGTTCATGTGTACCATCTCAAGGCAGCCGGACAGGAGCACTGGCCGCTGATGGCGAAGGCTGTGGAGACGATCCAACGCGCCCGTGACAAGGGACAGGACGTAACTGCGGACATCTATCCTTACATCCGCAACGGCCTGGGCTTAAGCGCACTTGTGCATCCACGTCACTTTGCAGCGGGTAGCCGCGCGTTTCTTCCCAGGCTCGGAGACGCCGCCCTCCGGAGCGAGTTGCGACGCGAGATTGAGACGACATCGGACTGGGAGAACTGGTATCGCCATGTGGGCAGCGACTGGGAAAACATTCTCATTGCGCAGGCCCCGGACAAGTCGATGGAAGGCAAGTCTCTCTCGGAGGCGGCCAAGCTGCGTGGCAAGGACGCTTGGGATCTGTTTTTCGATCTCGTGCAGCAGGGCGGCGTCAGCGTCAATCCGAAAAGCATGAACGAGGAACAGAAGCACCTTGCGTTGCGCACTCCCTTCGTCAGCTTTTGCACGGATGCTTCGCCCACGGACATCGCGACCGCCACCGGCGCTCATCCGCGAGCGTTCGGTTCGTTCCCACGCGTGCTGGCGCACTACGTGCGCGAGGGCGGGATCATCGCATTGGAGGAAGCGATCCGCAAGATGACCTCTCTGCCGGCCAACCGGCTGAGTCTGTTTGACCGGGGTCGAATCGCGCCTGGCATGGCCGCCGATCTGGTGGTGTTCGACCCAGCGAACATACAGGACAAAGCCAGCTTCACGCAGCCGCTGGCGTTTCCCGAGGGCATCACGCACGTGATCGTGAATGGACAACTGGCCGTGGAAAGTGGTCGCTCCACGTCAGCCGCTGCGGGGCGGGTGCTGCGGCACGGCCGTTGATCAACGGTAGAACGGTTTCCAGGTGAGCCAGCGCGGTCCGTAGTGGGGCTCGGGCCGGTTCCGTTCGAGGGCGCCGAGGTCGGGCGCGCTGCCGTCGTAGCCATCATTCACGGTTGGAAGAACCACCCCAGCGTCCACAGCGCTTGAATTCGCCTTGAGGCGGAAGTTCAGATCCATGGAGTGGTAGACGTGGTGGCGACGGGACACATCGGGCGGCGCGAGGTTCTCGAAGATATCGAAATCCACCTCCACACCATGCGTTTCCTGTCCCGTGGCGGCGCGTAGTGCGGCCAGCGTATCGAAACTGCGCCAATCGGGATCCTTAGCCTCGTAGGCAGTCTTGCCTGCGGCGGGAGCGAGCCAGCGATACTGCGCCGAGACGCCGGGGGTGGGGCGGAAGCCGTTGTAGTCGCTGCTGTAATTCCCGGTGGCGTTGGCCCAGGTCATGACGCCCTGCTTGGGCGCGCCGCGGCTGAGAAACAAGTTATTTCGGAAATGCGCGTTCGAGTAGGGCCCACGTGCGTTCTGCTCACCGATGAGGGTGTTGTGGTAGGCAAGGATGCCGGCAGGCACGGCACTCAACTTGAAGGGCCCGCCCGCCGGGACATGGTAGGCGATGTTGCGGATGAAGTAGACGGGCCCGCCGAACACCGGCTGCGCGCTATAGCCGTTGTGCGCGGCGTTCACGCCGCGGTTGTTGTAGACGCGGATGTTGTGCGAGCCTCCATCGGACTCAATGAAATCGTCATTGGAGAGGTGGATGTCGTTGTTGTAGATATCGATCGAAGAGGCGCGCCGTTCCGGGTCTTCTTCCGGCGGACCATAGGTGGAGATGCAGATGCCGTCGTGGAAGTAGGCCACCGAGTTGTGCGCGATCACATGGCCCGGCCCATACACCTTGACGGCGAAGAAGCTGCGCAACTGGTGGGAGGGGTAGATGCCCGCCGTGCGCATGCCGGCCTGGTTCCACCCGATGAGGCGCATCTGATCTTCGCGACCGAGGAAGAGATTGTCGGCGATGTAGAAGTCACTGGAACCGGCATTCTCGGTCCAGACCCCGACGCCGATGTCCTCGAAGCGACAGTTTCGAACGGTCAGTCCGACCGCGCCCAGCACTTCTTTCTCACCGGCGAAGATGGCGATCTCCGTATTGCGAAACGTGAGGCCTTCGAAGATGTGGTGCGCGGAGGCCATCACATCGAACAGCTTGCTGTTGCCACCGCCGTCGAAGATGGCCTCGCCATCCCCGGCGCCCTTGATGGTGATGGGCTTCTCCGCCGTCCCCTTCAAGGAAAGCGACCAGGAACCGGTGAACGGGGCGCTGAGTGGGTCGACATAGTTCAGCCGTTCGGGGCGATAGAGCCCGGCGTGGATGAGGATGGTATCGCCCGGCTGCGCTTTTCTCATGCGAACAGCAGTCCAATCGCCGCGCCCTTCCCCGTAATAG
>Ga0073934_10010175_pt1 | contig 11762 bp, 10 predicted proteins | sample LarsenN4metaG_FD_76834 | JGI IMG/M metagenome (GOLD analysis project Ga0073934, IMG submission 76834) | Hot spring sediment bacterial and archeal communities from British Columbia, Canada, to study Microbial Dark Matter (Phase II) - Larsen... ... | reverse complement strand
GGGCGATCTTTCATTGCGGCCTCTACGGGTTCTCGTTTATTGGTGTGCCCTCGATGATCGCGATTGCAGGGTGGGGTACTCCCGTCGTGCACATGGGCTACTTCTCGGACATCGAGAGGATCTATAGATGGTTGACGGACGAGTGTTACCAGTTCCTCTACGATTCCTCGTACACACAGTCGCGGTGCGATACAATGCGAGAGGAGAAGAGGATGCGCGAGCTGGAGATGTACAAGCGGCAGTTGCCGATTATTGACAAGGGCTGACGCCCGTGGCGCGCCGTGTGATCCTTTGGCTGATTATCGCCCACTTGATCGGCTGGTTTTGCCCGATCACATGGCCGGGCGTGGAGGATTACGATGAGGGAGACAGAGGAAGAGAAGGCGGGACAGAGACCCGGCCAATGTAAGTTTTGGATCTCCCTGGATTCGCTAGATGAGGTGGAGGGAGAACAGGAGGGGCAGAGATACATCCAATGCAAGTTTTGGACCTCTCTCAATCCGCCAGTTCATAATCCCGAGACCGATCGGTGGGAGATCCCGGAAATTGACGCCGGTCTATGCTCGAAGATCGGCGTGAAAGGGCCATACGGGGACACGTTTAACTGGGGGTGCGACCGACGGTGGCATAAGGATATGCTTCCCCGTTGTTGTACACCGCTAGGAGGGCCAGATGGAGAAGGAAATTTCTTCGGGTTCTAAAAGCTTGCCAATCCGTCAATGCCGGTGGTGGAGGGCCCCAGCCCTAGAGGTTCCGCGCGCAATCGAGGATCTTGGGACGTGCCATAAGAATGGCCCCACGCTACATTGGCTGTGTGACCGGCGCTTCCACCCGCTCAAGGCATTTCCTTGTGTCGAGCTGATTAGTGAGGAGAAGGAGGAACCTCGATTTTTCGGGCATTGACCGAGCGGGGATCGCTAAGGTGCATGTAAGCCGGGCGGATGTCATGCGTGCGGTTCCTCTGCGGGAGTGCTACCCGCTCCTGCACTCCCTCGCGTACTCGATTGCGAGGGCGGCGAGGGTGCGGATGCCGCGCATTTACGCCTACGGTAGGGACCGTTCCGCGTACATCCCTGGGTATGGGATTTTCATGCCAAGGTACGATACGGCCTTTTTCGAGGCCTCTTTGCTCCACGAAATGGCGCATCACATTCAGTTCAGCCGCGTGGGCGCTCGGGGGCGGAAGCGGATTTTGCGCCGCCCCCATGCGCACGGGTACGTGGAGGCATTGAGGTACGTGCTGACGGCATGGTTTGGCGAGAGAGACCGGTGGGATTACCCTTTTGATTGGGAGTACCGTTCGGTGGCAAAAGCGCTAAGGAATGGGTGAGCGTGCGTGGGACTATGAATGGACGGTACAAGGTAATCTCGCTCTTCTCTGGGGCGATGGGGCTCGACATCGGCCTAGAACAGACCGGAAGGTTCCGCGTCGGATCTGGTGGCGAATGCAAGGAGCCCGGTTTGGGCGGCTCTCGCCAGCGGGCTGGGTCGTCTGGACGATCGGTCGGGAGTGGCGGAAATTGAAGACAAGGTATCGAGGAGTTCGAACGTGGGGAGGCGCTGATGCCTGAGCCGTTCGGGGCCACACGGGATCCGAAACGCACGCTCTAGGAGGATTGACGATCGCCGCGCCCTCGCCGCCCATCGCCGACCAGACCGCGACGCTTCGGGCGCTCCTCCGGTACCGGATGCCCCAGAGCAAGGCGGAGCTGTTCGAGTACTGCAAGGAGCACATGCGGATCCCCTGCGAGGTCTGCAAGGGGGCCAAGGAGTACTGGGCCCAGGGCCACCGGGTCCCCTGCGGGAAGTGCAAGGGCCAGGGCGCCCACGGGTTCCACCTCGGCCGGGTGGCGATCTGCCCCGACCACGTGGCGCCTTTGGACGTCCTGTGGGAGCTGCTCAACGCCCCGCCACCCCGGACGGCCCTCCTCATCGCCTCGCGGGAGGGTGGGAAGACCCGGATGCTGGCGCTCTACGAGCACCTCAGCGGGCGGTTCCATCGGAAGACGATCACCCACATGGGGGCCATCAGCCCTCAGTTCCGCAAGGTGCGGGAGTACCTGGAGCAACAAACGGGGGGCGATCCGGAGGCGGCCGCTTTCGGCTATGACGCCCGGACGAAGACGCCGGCGCCTCCGGACCTCCCCGACTTCCTCCGTGAGCTGACCAAGCAGGCCGCGGAGCGGATGGAGTGGGCCAACGGGGCGGCCATCGACTTCGTCCCCGGGACGCTGGCCCAGGCCTCCGGTCCCCACTACGAAGTGTCGGTGCTGGACGAGGTCGACGAACTGCAGGACCCGCTGGTGCAGCAGAAGTTCGCCCAGACCGCCTCCGGGGAACGGTCGGTCTACGTCATGGCCTCGACGTATAGCTACGCGACGGGCCCCGTGGCCATGGTGCTCCGGGAGCAGCCGCGGACGCCGACGCGCACGTGGTGCCTTTTCGAGGCGTTGTCCCGCTGCGAGTATCCCTGCGACGCGGCTCCCCTGCCCGATGGGACGACCGGCCGGTGCCCCTTCTACGACGAGGAGGTGACGGACGAGCAGGGGCGCCGAGTCCGGGTGCCCCTCTGCGGCGGGGAGAAGGCCCGGCGGTCCGACGGCCACATCCCGCTCCCGGAGGCCATCGCCAAGTTCGAGCGGGTCGGCCCCTACATGGCGGGGGTGGAGCTCTTCTGCCGCCGCCCGCAGCTCGGGCTGGGGGCGGGGCTGGCCTACTGGGCCTTCTCCGCCTACAACAAGCTGCCCCACGACCCCCCGATCCGTCCGGACGTGCCCCTGGAGCTGTCGGTGGACTTCAACCCCGGCGTCGACAGCGCGATGTGCTGGCTGGTGCTCCAGCAGGCGCCCCTGGACCGGGGCGAGCTGGAGTTCTGGGTGGTCGACGAGATCGTGCTGCCGACCTCCTCGACGCCGGCCTGCGTCGAGGAGGTGATCCGGCGGTACGGCCCCCACGGCTCGATGCTCCCGGCGGACGGGCCGGACGTCTCGCGGGGGCACCAGGGCGGACTGTGGGTCTACGGGGACGCGACGGGGCACAGTCGCAACTCCGCCGGGACGACTGATTACCGGATGATCGTGGACGGGCTGAGGGGGTTCCCGGACTTTCGGCTCCTGGTCCTGTCGGGCGAGGCTAACCCGCCCCTGGCGGACCGACTCAACCGAGCCAACGAGCTCCTCTACGACCCGATCTCGGGCCGGCGGACGGTCAAGATAGCGCCCCGGTGCGTCCGGACGCTCGACGAGCTGTCCCGGATGCCCTTGAAGCTCGGGACCCGGGAGAAGGACAAGGGGCCGAAGATCCAGCGGCTGGGGCTGTCGCACCTGGGGGATGACCTGGAGTACTGGGGGTGGAAGCGGTTTCCGGGTGGCCTCCGGGGCGGAGCCGTGGCGCCGACGCTGGGTGGATCCCGGACGGCCGCGGCGGTCGTCGGGGTCGGGGGACAGCGGGCCGTCGCCGACTGGCCGGGCGGCGCGGACAAGTTCCCTAGCCCTTGGGCGAGGGGAGGACGGTGATGGCGGTCGAAGATTTGTGGGCCGTGGGAAGCAGCGGAGTGGTTACATGCCGACTAGCTGGACCGTCATGACGACCGGATCCTCTACAGGCGTTGCTCCCGAGTGGACCGCCGAGCAGCGGGCCGTTGTTGACGAAGCCCGGCGTCGGCATAACCTCCAGTCTCGTCCCGGCGGTGGCCGGGCTGCCCTGGCCGGACGTCGTGCTGGCCAAGATCATGGCCCTGGAGGCCGACGAGACAGTGCTCTTCGGGCGGGGGAACACGAGGTGGGAGTAGGCGGGGCGGGCTGCGGTGAGTGAGGACGTGTTTCTCGCCCTGACGCGGGACGGGGCGGTCCCCACGGACTTCCCCGCCCTGGAGCAGCGGGCCTACGCCGAGACGTTCCGGCTGCTGGAGGGGGCCGGGCTCGAAGCGGGGAAGCCCGCCCGGCGACTGATGGGGGGACTCTTGACGGAAATCATCCTCCGCGACCCGGTGCTGCTGGACGTCTACCCCGTTAGCCCCGAGGATGCGGTCCGGATCGCCTTCGGCCGGATCATGCGGTTCGTGAAGCGGGGGCTGGTCGCCCCGCCCGAGCCGGGGACGGGCCCGGGGGACCCCGTTGGGGCGACGTGAGCGGGCGAAGCGGGGCTGTCTAGCGGGAGGCGCGGGCAGAACGAGAAGCGTGCGAGCAGGAGACCCGCGGGGTGGACGGGACTGTCGCCCTAGAGATCGTCACGCGCGGCTACCGCTCCATGGCGCTGGAGCTCCACCCGGACCGGGGCGGGTCGCACGAGGGGATGGTGGCGCTGACGCGGGCGAAGGAGTGGTGCCGGTGGTCAATGCCACGCTGTTCTTCAGCGAGGTCGGCGAGGAGGTGTGTCAGCGGTATCCCGACGCTCTGTCCGCCGCCCATTACCTCGATTGGCCGGATCGCCGACAATGGGGCCTGCGGAGTCGGAGCGGATTCGATTGCTCGGAAGTCGCGCAGCGATATGGCGGCGGGGGCCATCCGGGAGCGGCTGGGTTCACGACGGACCGGACGTGGCGGGGAGACGGAATCGCTGCGTCTGCGGGCATGCCTGAGACGGAGAGGAGGTGAGCCGCGTGGGCAAGAAGAAGAAGGCCAAGAAGAAGAGCAAGCCGGCAGGGACGCTCGGGTAGGAATCGGGGCGGGCGCGGCGGCACGGCACGCGCCCGACAACGCGGCCGGTTCTCGCGGGCCGCGCCCCCGCACTTATGCGTGAGTTATGAGAGGTGAGTGCTATTCAGTTGACTTGCGGCCACCAGACATCTCCGGTCGCCGTCCTCCCCGTCTGGCCAGCGACAGGCGGCGCGTTCGCCAGCGACACGGCGATCCGGCTGGAGCTCTGTCGAGTCTGCGTTCTGGGGCTGACGGGCTACCCGACGGAGTTGACGGCGGCGCTGGACAAGGCGTTCACCGAGAAGCAGTTCGGGGTCTTGGAGATGACGCTGCAGAGCGGGGTCCCCGGCACGGTGTACTTTCGGAACGCGCTGAAAGTGGCATCGTGGTCGCCGTGGCCCCGGACGAACTGGATCATGAAGGCAGAGCCAGGGGAGGGGGTGTGAAAAGATTTGCGATCGGCGCTGAACGACACAACCACACGTCTGTCTGGGTGGTCGATGAGCATGGGTGCCTGCTCCATACCGAGCCGGTCTGCGTGGTGTTCACGGGACCGACCGGCCACTCCTGGTTCGTCGAGGGGCTGGAAGGCCAGCCGTGCTCGTACCCGGGCGGGCCCGTTGCTGTGGCATCCGATGCTGGGCGAGACGCTGGAGACGTTCGGGCGAGAAAACAATTGTGAGATAGAGGAAACGGGATGCGAGCAGGAGTAGAGCTGGACGCCCTCGTGGCCGAGAAGGTGATGGGGTGGAGAAAACGCTATCCTAATGACCCACAACTAGTGTGGTACTGGGCCGATGCTACCGGGCTGTTTGAACGGGCGAAGCAGACCTGGCGTCCTTCTACTTCCATCGCTGCTGCGTGGGATGTGGTCGAGAGGATGCGCCAACTTGGGTGGACTGTCTCCCTTCTGAACCGCAATCGAAAGGAAGACCAGACAGAATTTTGGTATTGCGACTTCAGGCCTCATACTGCGATAGTTCCACAGGATTCGTTATGGGTGGACCACATCCCCACAGCTCCCTACGCTATCTGCCTCGCCGCGCTGAGGGTTGTGGGCGCGGACGTGCCGGTTTAATCCCGCCTCTGCGGGCGGTATAATGACGGTGTAAGCGATCGCTCGTCCGGGGACCGGGCCCCGGCGCGGGAACGGGTGCCTCTCAGGTATCGGGTCATCGCGTCGGGCCCCCGGCCGCCGGAAGTGTTTCCTTGCAGGAGCTCCGCTGGCTACTTCCAAGACTCCGAGGCGCAAGGGCCTCCAGAGCGGCAAGCCCGTCAAGAAAGTCTATGCTCCCCCCGCCGGGCCCTCGATTGCCTTCCCGGTGGCCCGGGTCGACCTACCCCGCCCCGGCCTGTTCCAGGAGATCTCCGCCAACGACGCGCGGTACTGGCTGCCTGGCCCCCGTCGGCTCGCCAATCCGGACGAGCTGGCCGGCCGCCGTGGCCTCCGCATCTACGCCGAGATGCGGACGGACGATCAGGTCCACGCCGCTCTCAAGCTCAAGAAGCACGCCGTTCTCTCCACCGGATGGGACGTGTATCCGCCCGACGACGCCGACCCGACCGAAGAGCGGGCGGCGAAACACGTCAAGTGGGTATTGGAAGAGGGGATGGACGGGGCGCTAGACGACGATTTGCTTGAGATCATGACCGCCAATGACTTCGGATTTTCAGTGACCGAGATTTGCTGGACCCCCGTGCTGGGTGGTGAGTGGGCCGGGACGATCGGCCTGCGGAAGCTCGCCACCCGGCAGCCGAAGGACTTCGTCTTCGTCACGGACGCTCACGACAATCTTCTCCCGGACGGGATCGAACAGTTCGGAAAGCGGTATCCCCGAGATCGGTTCGTCTTGGCGGCCGTGAACAAGGAGTTCGACAATTACTACGGGATGAGCGACCTTCGGCCGGCGTACAAATCCTGGTGGTTCAAGGACAACGTGCTTCGATATTGGCAAGTGTTCATGGACCGATATTCCATTCCGTTGGCCGTCGGGAAGGTGCCGCGGGAGTTCACCGGGACGGGCGCTGAGGTCGCCAACCTCCGGACCATTCTGGACCGGCTCCAGGCCTCAACGTCCATCACGATCCCGAACGACTACGATCTAGAGTTTCCCGCCGTCGCCTCCGCCCAGGGGAGCGCCGTTTTTGCGGCCGCCATCCAGGAGGCGAACCAGGCCATCGCCCGGGCTCTCCTCCTCCCCAACCTCCTCGGGGTCTCCGCCCAGGGGGACGTCGGGTCCTACTCCCAGGCGCGGAAGCAGTTCGATGTGTTCATCCTCATCATCGAGAAGCTCCAGCGGGATCTGGCCGAGATCGTGATGGGCGAGCAGGTCATCAAACCGCTGGTCCGGCTCAACTTCGACGTGCAGCGGTTCCCGAAGTTCGTCTTCCTCCCCTTCACGGAGTCGGATAAGTCGCAACTCCTGGGACTGTTTAACCAGGCCATCGCCGCCGGGGCGGTGCGGCCCCGACCCCCGGACGAGGTCCACATCCGGTCGATGGTCGAGTTCCCCGAGGTGCCGCTGGAGGAGATCGAGGCAGAGCAGGCGGCTGAGAAAGCCCGGGAGCAAGGGGGCGGGCTTCCCTTCGGGGGCGGCGAATCCCCGCCTGAGGAAGGCCTACCGGGCAGTGAGGAGGGGGAGGAGCTATCCGACGAAGAGCTCGACGCCCTGATCGAGGAGGCGTTGGGCGGGGAGCAAGGGGCCGAGGAGTTTGCCAAGAAGTCTAGGGACATCGTGATCGAGAACGTGGTGGACGGCCCCGGCGGCAAACCCGAGCCGACCGACGAGGAGGTCGCTTTGGCGATTCGCGCCGAGCATCCCGACTGGGACGACGGCCAGGTGGCCGCGGCTGTGCAGGCGTGGCGGGCCGCCCGGGGGAACCCCCCGCAAGGCGATGCGGGGGAGGAGGCGTCGGGATGATTCGATTTGCGCTGGTGTGGATACTGCTAGGTTTGCTCTTGCCTGGAGTCGGGCTCGCCCAGATGCCGCCCCTGACTTGCGGGGAGATGCAGGCCCGGGTGACGCGGGTCGTGGATGGGGACACCTTCGACGCGAACGTGTCGCTGGGCTACGACGTGATCGTGACGGGTCGGTTCCGCGTCCTGGGCGTGAACACCCCGGAGCGGAACCAGCCTGGCTACGTCGAAGCGAAGACCGCTGTAGAGCGGCTACTGACGGGCCAGCCGGTCGCGATCACGGCCTGCCGGAAGGACAGCTTCGGGCGGTGGCTGGCGGACATTAAGGTGCCGGAGGTCGGGGACCTCCGGCAGTGGCTCCTGGACCGCAAGCTTGGGGTGCCGGTCCAGCGGTAACGACGATACGCGCACCGGACCTCATGTTCCCTAGGCAGATGTGGGAGAGCCCGTTCGCCTGGCACGCGACGGACGGGGCCTTCATGCGGGGCCTCGGCTGATGGCGAGTTATTACGGGCGTCCTCGGTTCAAGTTTACCTTCGAGGTGGCCGCCGACAACGCCGGCCCCGAGGACGTGATCGCGATGCTCCAGCGGGTCGCCGAGGTCGTGGGGAAAGAGGCGATCCAGGTGCATGTGCCGGCGACCTCTGCGTTTTCGATTCCGTCGGCCCCGCCCGCGGTTCCCGGCGGGGGCTCTTCGCTACCGGTCAAGTCTGTTCGGCGATCGTATCGGCGGCTCGACATCGTGGAGAAAAAGGCAATTCTTCTGGACGCGCTCCGAGCTGAGGGATGGATGCTGGGGAAGACAGCTGAGCGGCTGGGGATCTCGCGGGAGACGCTTCGGCGGTGGATGCAGCAGCTGGACATCGGGGAAGGGGAGGTACCATAAGTGAGGTGGGAAGATGAATTTTGTGGACAGGACGAACGGCATGGCGGGGTTCTCGGACATCCTCTTGGAGGGGGAAGTCGTTCTCCAATTGGTCAATGCGCTGGTGGTGCGTCCTCCGGTGGTCATCGCGATCTCGGGCGTCCCGGCGAACAACGATCGGCTGGTCCAGATCGGCGGGGTGACCCATAATGCCGGGGGGAAAGATCCTCAGGTAATCCGCAGGATTCTGATGGACCGGGTGGGGGCCACTGCGCATGCCTAGTTTCGCTCCCATGCGGTCCGGCGCCCGCGCTTTTTGGCAGGGCTACTTCTCCCGGCCCGCCCCTCCGCCCCCGCCCGCGACGTTTGCCGTTGCCCCCGTTGCCTTCGACCCCGCCAAGCACCCTCGCGACCCGAAGGGGCGGTTCATCCGGACGGTGACCGGGACGCTCCCCGGCGGGGTGGCGTACGTCTTCGGCCATGAGAGCGATCCGAAGGTCACCCCCGGTAAGCCTGGGCTGACGATTTCCGCCGTCTATAACCCACGGACCGGCCAGCTGGGGTTTGCCAGGGCGGGGGGAGCGCATGCGCGTCTGCTTCGAGCCGCGAAGATCGGGATCGGCGACGTGGACATTCGGGCGCAGGACGCCTTCGCCCACGTGACGGTCTGGCCCAGGGGCGGGCTCGACATCGTCCCGCCCTACACCCAGAATCCCCTGGAGGAGAAGCGATTGGTCGGGGCGACGTTGTCCATGCTCCGTCGCCGCGGCATCGAGACCCCGGCGGGGAAAGTCACAATCGAGTGGGCCACCGATGTCAACCGGGAGCGGTTCGGGCGGGTACTGGAGAAGCTGCTGGCCCGGCGGTATGCTCAGCCTTCTCCCTTCTCCCCCAACTACGCCCGCATCGAGGAGACCCTGGACGCCCTCCAGGCTCAGCTCGTCCCCCGCCTCCAGCGGGTCTTCGTGGCCGCCAAGGACAAGGTGAAAGATCTCGTCCGCCGCAAGATGGACACCGGCGCTCTGGACGTTCGCTTCCTGGAGGCGCTGGAGCTCCGGGGGTTGGGCGACCTGGTGCCGCTCCTCCGGGCCTACCTCCAGGCGGCCTTCGGGGCCGGGGGCCGGGAGGCGCGGGACGAGCTGGGGCGGCTGCGGGGGCGGCGGTATCAACTTCCCTTCCTCACTATCACCGACCCCTCCGGCCGCCAGGCCCGTGTTCCCCTCTCCCCCGGCCGCGCCCCGTCGGCCGGCCAGGCCCGCCGCATCCCCTTGGCCCCCGGCGAGGTCCCCCCGACGGCCGCCATTGCCTACTTCGAGGACAAGGCGCTGGCCTGGCGGGGCATCCTGGCCGACGATCTCCTCGCCGATATCAAGACCGTCCTGCTGGGCGCCATCACGAACGGGGAGCCGGTGGGGGAGACGATGGACGCCCTAGAGCGGGTGTTCGGCCCCTACGTCGGGGACTTGGCGGCTCTGCCCGACCAGGAGCAGACGCAGCCGTATCGCATCGAGACGCTCATCAGGACCATGACGGGAGAGGCGTTCAACGCCGGGAGATTGACGGAGTTCGAGGACGCGGCGGCGGAGGGGTTCATTACCGGTTACGAATTTGACGCGACGCTCGATCAAAGGACGACCGCTGTCTGTAATTTCCTCGGGAAAGGAAACAACGGGAGGCCGTTCATCCTTCCTCCATCCGGAGAAAAACTCGCCCGGCTGGCGCCCCCGCGGTGTTGGCAGTGCCGATCGCTCCTCTCGCCGATCACCCGGATCGAGAACCCGAATCCAGAGATCATTTCGGACGAGGATTTCCAGCGGGCGGTCGAGTTGAGCTGTGAGGGGTTCAGCGAGGCGGCTCGGGCGCGAGCATACGCCGACGCGCACACGTTCTCCTCCACCCAACTGAACCTGCCGCCTGTCCTTCAAGCCCGTTTTCACGGGTGGGTCGCGGCGCGCCTCACGCCCGACGACCTGTCGCCCGACGAGAAGCTGGACGACGCGTTCCACGTGACGGTTCTCTATGGTCTTCACGGGACGGACGGGAAGAGCGTCGCCGAGGCGGCCGCGGGGTTTGGGCTGGTCGCCTTTCGGTTAGGCGACGTCAAGATTTTCAACACGAATCCCGCCTACGACGTGCTGTACGTCGCCGTCGAGGACGCGGTGGATCTGCGGGTGCTGCGGGGCCGGCTGGAGAAACTTCCTCACACGAAGACTCGGGCGACCTATGTGCCCCATGCGACGCTGGCCTACGTGAAGAAAGGTGCAGGGCAGCGGCTCGTCGGAGATCGGACGTTCGCAGGCGAGCGGGTGGTCGTGGATCGGCTGCTGTTTCGGTCGCTGGCGGGCGACGCGACGTGGGTCTCGTTGCTGCCGGGAGCGAAGCCCTATGCTGCGCCTATTGACCCGCTGAAGAAGGGGGAGACGATCGAGATCGGGCCCGAGGGGAAGCGGGGGGTCTGGCGAACGATCGGTGGTAACCCGATCTTCATCGAGGTGGAGAAAGGGGAGTCGATCCCGGAGGCGGTACGGAGAACGACAGAGGAGGCAGAGAAGGGGAGGCCGCGCCGCCGAGCCGCCCCTGCCGTGGACCCGGCCGCGGTACGAACCGCGCTTCCCGCGCCGCTGGCGAAGTACGCGGACGGGTCTGGAGAGGTGGATGTCGTCGCGAACGCCCGGCGGCTGGTTGATGCCCGGTTCGCCGAGTGGCGGCGGGCGTCGGGCGGGACCCGGGAGGAGTTCGACCGGCAGGTCGGCGCGCTGGCGCGGCGGCTGGAGCAGGTCCCGCTGGTCCACGTCTTCAAGTCCGGCGCAGCTGAGTCCATCGCGACGGAGGGCTTCCTGACGAACGGGGAGCTCCTGGCACGGCTGCAGTCTATCCGGAAAGAGCTGAACGCGATGATTGAGTCCGGCCAGGTCGGGCCGGAGTTCTCCCGCTTGAAGGATAAGCTCGACGCGATCGGGGAGGGGTCGACCTACGAGCTGGACAAGTCGCTCGGGCTGGATAAGGCATCGTTCTTCTCCCACGGGAATCCCCGAGGGATATACGGGATAGTGGCGGCCGTGGTCGACCCCGCAGTGCTCCGCCGATCCGGCACGGTGGTGACGGCGAAGGACATCGTGCAGGTGGTCGACGAGGAGATGGGGATCGGCCTCAGTACGTCGGAGCCGTTCGACGCGAGTGCTGAGTCTAGGCGGCTGGTGGCCAAAGGCTACCAGGCGAACATAATTGCCGGGGCGGATCTGCCTCGGGTGAAGGCTGCCCATATTGTTGCAACCCGGGCGCAACTGAAGGCTAAACAGCTGACGTCGACCGGCGAGATTGAAGAGTATGAGGTCAAGGCGTT
>Ga0073934_10010174_pt1 | contig 11762 bp, 9 predicted proteins | sample LarsenN4metaG_FD_76834 | JGI IMG/M metagenome (GOLD analysis project Ga0073934, IMG submission 76834) | Hot spring sediment bacterial and archeal communities from British Columbia, Canada, to study Microbial Dark Matter (Phase II) - Larsen... ... | reverse complement strand
GAGACCGAAATTCGCCTCGGCCATTACGGGGCGCGCCATCTTGAGATAGGGACTTGCTTCAAGGGCGCCGAGTTGGCTGATCGGAAACTTCGCTGAAATATTTCGGCCCCAGCGCTTCACATCGACGGCGCCGAGCGCCGTCATTGTCGCCCGAAGCTCCGTCGGGATTCCGCGCGCGACGGCGTCAATGACGACATATTCGCCGTTCGCGATTCGGCCGACATTGATGAGGCTTTGCGGACTCGTTGCGTTGTTGAGCGTGCGCGTCTGCGCCCCGGCGTTCGCGCCATGCGTCTTGTAAAGATGTTCAAGCGCCGGCCCGATCTTCTTCATTGAGCCGCTTTGCGCGAAGGCTGCTCCAGTTTGCGCCGCGAGCATTGCGCCAATGGCGACGCTTGCGGTCAAGAGTGTTTTCATGGTCGATTACTCCCTCATGTTGAAAGGACTTGATAAGCACGCAACTTCACCAGATCAGGGCGCGTCGGTTCCGCTTATGTCGATGAAAAACGGCAGGCCGCGATGCAAATCCGCAAGGCCGCAAAACCCGGCCCGCAAGCGCACTGCAACGTCCAACCCAACTCCCCATAGCCCCGTGCATACTACATCGCCATTCATCGCGCGACGTCATTTCACGGGATTTTTTGGTCTCTCCCCAAATGCGGAATTCAAGGATGGGGTGCGGCGGTGGCCATTGCGTCATCGGCAAAAGAACCGCTGCGAAATCGACAGCGGTTGTGCAGGCGCAGCAATTAGAAATTCACTGCAAAGGTCCGAGTCCGTTGTACCGATTATTCCAAGTTCATGGACGTTCGTCGCGTCCGCGAATCAGCGCGTGGGTTCCTGCCCACCGCCAAAAACATAAGCAAATTCTAAGCAAACGCCCGCGAGCGACCTTCCTAATTCTTCCTCAAGAGTTCGAGCGCCGCAGCGGTCATCGCCTGCACGCCGGTCTTGAGGGTTGGTTCCGGCAACGGCGCAAAAAGCGGCGAATGATTGCCGGGCGGAATGGGGCCTGTTCCGTCAACGCCGGCGCGATAAGCGGCGGGATCAAGCCCGCCGACCCACATGATGACGGTCGGGATCTTGTCTGCCGTTCTGCCGTACTGGCTGAAGTCCTCGCCGCCCATGCTTGGATCGCGTTCGTAAACGCGTTCATCGCCGATGCTTCGTGCGACGGCGCCCATGACCCGCGTTGTCAGCTCGGGATTGTTGTAGGTCGCCGGCGTGTAGTCCTTTTCAATCTTCACTTCCGGCATCAGGTTCGCCGGCAAACCGGCCGACTGGGCCTGCGCCAACGCGATGCGCTTGATGCCGTCAAGGAGATGCTGGCGCACTTCGTCCTTGTAGGAGCGAACGGTGATCTTGAGCTGCGCCTCGTCCGGGATGATGTTGTGCTTGTAGCCGGCCTGGAACGAGCCGACCGTCACGACGCCGGAATCGAGCGGATTGGTTTCACGCGAGATCAGCGTCTGGAGCGCGGCGACGATTTGCGCGCCGATCATGATCGGATCCTTTCCCGTGTGCGGCGCCGAGCCGTGCGTTCCGACGCCTTTGACGATGATGTCGACGCTGTCGACGTTGGCGAGGGTATAGCCGGGCGTGTAGGTCACCGCGCCTGCGGGATCCCATCCGGACGTGTGCTCGGCGATGACATAATCGGGTTTGGGAAACTTCGAATAGAGCCCGTCGCTCAACATCGCCGTCGCGCCAAGGCCGATTTCCTCGGCTGGCTGGCCGATCAGGACAAGCGTTCCGCGCCACTGATCCTTCATCGCCGTAAGCTGGCGCGCGGCGCCGATCAGGATCGCCATGTGGCTGTCATGCGCGCAGGCGTGCATGACCGGCGCCGCCTGCCCCTTGTAGTCAGCCGATTTCGCCTTGCTCGAATAGGGAACGCCGGTTTTCTCTTCGAGCGGGAGCGCGTCCATGTCGGCGCGCATCATCAAGACCGGACCTTCCCCATTGCGCATGACGGCGACGACGCCGTACCCGCCGACGCCCTGATGGAGCTTCCCGGCGTCCGCTTTCGCTTTCTCCTTCGTCCATTTGTCGCCGACCCCGGTCGCCACTTCGAACCCTAGCGCCTTGAGCTCCGCGGCGAGGCGCTTCGACGTTTCGACCTCCTTGAACGAAAGTTCGGGATTCTGGTGGAAGTGCTTATAAAGTTCGAACACGAACGGATAATCCGCCGCGACGGCGTCAGCGAGCGCCTTGTCTTCGGCGCCCGCCGGCGCTGCAAGCGAAATGGCTGCGGCTGCTGCAAGAAACAGATTCTTCATTGTGCGGACTCCTTGCGTTCAAACTTGAAATCGACGATCGGCATCGGCCCCGGCGCAATGCCGGCTTTTTCTTTTTCGGCGGCGACCATGGCTCGGACTTCCGCAGCGAGCGCCTTCGCATCGTAAACGATTCCGTCCTTGATGACCGTTTCGACGCCGCCGACCAGGACAGGCTTATTGGTCGCGGGATCAAGCTTGATATGCCCGCTGGCGTATAGAACCTTGAGATTGGCGACGGGGTTTTCCGCGACGATCACGAGATCGGCCTTCTTTCCGACCTGCACCGATCCGATGTCGCTTTCGGCGCCGAGAATGCGCGCGCCGTCGAGCGTCGCCGCTCGAAGCGCCTCCAGCGGATGGAATCCCGCCTCGCGCAGGAGTTCGAGCTCCTGGACGAACCCGAAGCCGTAGGTCGAATAGATGTAGCCGGCGTCCTCGCCGACGCCGATCTTGCCGCCCTTGTTCTTGTATTCGTTGATGAACCTCATCCAGCGCCGATAATTGTCGCGCCAGGCCGCTTCCTGCTCGGTTCCCCAATCGAACCAGTAGGAGCCGTGCGCATTCCTGTCCGGCGAGTAAAATTTCCAAAGCGAAGGCATTGTATATTCGTCATGCCATTCGGCGCGCCGCGCCCGCATCCAGTCGCGGCTTGAAAGATAGATGGTGAAGGTCGGAATGATCGCGAAATTCCGCTCAAGGAGCGTGTCTCGCACATAATTCCAGCGCTCGGTTCCGGGGCCTGCCGCCTGCGACCAGAGTTTTCCAGCCTCTCCGAAGCGGTGCTGTTCGTCGGAATAGTTGTAATCGACCGGATAATCCTGCAGCGCCTTGTCGTCGAAGAGCGCTTCAGGAAGGCCGTACCAGTGCTCCATGGAATCGAGGCCATGCGCCGACGTGTCGAGCACGTCCGCGTGGGCGACGGCGAGCTGCGCATGGTGCATCGTCGTCTTCAGCTTTTGCTTCTTCGCCTCGTCGAAGGCGGCCCAAAGGACCTCTTCCGGCCCGCTGAAGAATTTCACGCCCGAGGCGCCCGCCTTCTTGAACCGGCGAATCTGATCGCGCGCCTCGTCCGGCGTATCAACGGCGTCGGACCCGAAGCTCCCGAAAAACGGGTAGGAATAGATGCGCGGCGCATCAATCGCGTTCTTCGCGCTCGCCCTTGCAAGTTCCGCGGTGAATTCGGCGCCCTTGTCGTTGCCGACTTCGCGCACCGTCGTGATCCCGTGCGTCAGCCATAGCTTGAAGACGTAGTCGGGCGGCACGTCCTGTCCCGTGCCGTAGGAGTGGATATGGCCGTGAAGATTGATGAATCCGGGCAGGAGATATTTGCCGGTCGCGTCGATCTCGCGGGCGCCCTTGGCGGGCCGGCCCTCCTCCTTGATCGGAAGGCCCGGCGCGCCGACGGGCACAATCGCTTTGATGCGATTGTTCTCGACGACGACGTCGACCGGCCCAAACGGCGGCGCGCCCGAGCCGTCAATCAGCGTTGCGCCGCGTATGACCAGGCTTTGGTAGGGCCCTTGCCCGTCGTTTCTCGCCTCGACGCCCGCAGGAAGCGCCGCCGCCTGTCCCCAAAAAACCGCCGCCGCCAACGCCGGAAAACGCATGAATGCCCCTCACCCCGAGTCGCGGCATGGTACGGATTTCGCCGCAAACCGGAAGGGCCGCGCACATGACGCTTGGAAGGAAAGATCATCCCCAGGAGCGCTGGCGCAATGAGATGACCGCCGCCTATCTCACCGCCGCAGTTGCGAAGGAAGAAAAAGACCCGGCAATCCGACGGCTTTTCGAGCGGCTCGCCGCGGAAAGCGGCGAACAGGCCGCGATCATCGCGCGGGAATTCTCGATAGCCGGCGCCTATTCGCCTGGCCCTCGCGCCAGGGTCGTGCGGCTGCTTCTTGCCGCTTTCGGGCCGCGCCAGATGAAAATGGCGCTCGCGGCGATGAAAGTCCGCGGCCTTTCCGTCTATTCCGGAAAGCTTCGCGCCGGGATGCATCCGATGCCGACCTCGACGGCGGAGATCGGAGCGCGCCATCGCGGCGCCGGCGGTGGGTCGCTGCGCGCCGCCATATTTGGCGTCAATGACGGCCTTGTCTCGAACACCAGCCTCGTCATGGGCATGGCGGGCGCCGCGGTTTCGAACGACGTCGTGTTCTTGACGGGCGTTGCAGGTCTACTCGCCGGCGCCTTCTCGATGGCGGCGGGCGAATTCATCTCGATGAAGACGCAGCGCGAGATGTTCGAGCATCAGATCGCGCAGGAAAAGGAAGAACTCGCGCTCTATCCGGAAGAAGAGGCTGAAGAGCTTGCGCTCATCTACGAAGCGCGCGGTCTGCCAATTGAGGACGCGCGTTCGATGGCCAAGACGCTCATCGCTGATCCAAAAACCGCGCTTGACGCGCTTGCCCGCGAGGAACTCGGTCTTAATCCCGACGATCTCGGATCGGCGGCCGGCGCGGCGCTCTGGTCCTTCCTTTCATTTTCGGCCGGCGCGATATTGCCGCTCCTACCGTTCCTGATCGGCTTGGCGGCGCCGGTTCCTTTCGCCGCCGGAGTCGCAGGATTTGCGCTCTTCAGCGTCGGCGCCGTTATGAGCCTCTTTTCGGGGCGCAACGCCTTCATGGGCGGCGCGAGGATGCTGGCGATCGGCGCCCTCGCCGGCGCGGCGACATTCGGCATCGGAAGCCTTTTCGGCGTTTCGACATCATGATCCGCAGGCGCTTCAGCCGCGACGCGCGGCCGGTTTTTGACGATGAAGCGGTATTGACTACAATTGTAGACTAACCTAGCGTCTACATACGTAGTCGAGAGCCTCGCGCATGGCTGAAAAGATCAGCGACGCAGAATTCGAAGTGCTTGACGCGCTCTGGGAGGCTGCGCCCGCCGCCGCGTCCGAGGTGGCTGCGCGCCTCAAGCGCCGCAAGAACTGGAGCGCGCAGACGGTCAAGACGCTGCTCGCGCGCCTTGTCGAGAAAGGCGCCGTCGCGCATGCCCCTGACGGGCGCCGCTATCTTTATCGGCCGCTCCTGTCGAAGGACGCCTATGCGCGCGATGCGGCAAGATCATTTGTAGACAGACTGTTTGACGGTCGCGCAGCGCCGCTCGTCGCCAATCTCGCCGACACCAGGCGCCTGACAAAGGAAGACATCGCCGAGCTTGAAACGATCTTGAAGGAGCTCAAGCGTGATCGCCGGTGAATTTGTCGGGTGGTTTGCGGAATCATCCGTCGCCGTTGCGGCGCTGGTTCTTGTTGTTCTTGCTGTCAGAAAGCCCATCGCGCGCGCATTCGGCCCGGAAGCAGCCTATCTTCTTTGGCTTGCGCCGGCGCTTCGACTTCTGACGCCTGAACTCAGCATATTGCCGCCGGGTCCAGCGCCGATCATGGCGGACGGCGCCGCCGAAACCGTCCTGCTAGACGCGGTTCGAGAGGGCGGGGTCGCCAACAGCGCCGACTTCGCTGTCGCGGCCTTCCGCCTTTGGTTTGTCGGGGCTCTACTCTTCATCGCTGTGGAAGCGCTTCGGCAATCGTCGTTTAAGAGACGCCTGCTCGCCGCCGCAACGCCCGCCTCGCGGGAAATCGCTGCGCTCGCAAGCGACGTCGCAGCCGAACTCCGCGTCAAAAATCCGCCCCGCCTGATGATGTCCGCAGACGGCGCCGGACCGCTTGTCGTCGGCCTAAGACGGCCGGTAGTCGTCCTGCCCGCCGATTTCGAGATCGCGTGGTCGCCGATCGAGCGCCGCCTCGCGCTTGCACATGAACTTGCTCACGTCCGGCGCGGCGATCTCCCGGCCACGCTTGCGGCGCTCGTCTTTCGCGCCGCGCAATGGCCGAATCCGATCGTCCATTTCGCGTTCCGCGCGTTCCGGGCGGATCAGGAGGCCGCCTGCGACGCGATGGTCATCGCACGCCATTCGGCGACGCCGGAGATTTCCTACGCCTACGGCGCCGCGCTTGTGAAATCCGCGCGACGGGCGGTCGCCGCGCCGGCGGCGAGCCTTGCCATGTCCAATCACCTCAAGGAGAGACTGATGTTGATGAAAATGAAAGCCAAGCCGCTGACCGCGAAGACACGCATCATCGCAGCCGCGCTCATCGCGGGCGCTGTCGCTGCGACGGCAAGCTATTCCCATGCGGCTAATGAGGAGATGAAAAGCGCCGTCCGCGTCGTCAAGGGCGAAAAGAGCGAGTCGAAGGTCAGCGTCGTCAGCGCGTATGACGGCGAGACGCTTGAAATCGCGGGCGTTGACGGGGCGAAGACGATCGAGGTCCGGACGAAAAACGGCGTGCGAACAGTCAGGATTTGGGACAAGACCGGAAAGCTCGTTTCCGAAAGGAAATACGGGCCCGAAGATGTCATGCCGTACAAGACGATTGTCATTGTCGGCGCCGACGGCAAGCGAAAAACGATGACGCTCGGCGCCGAGGCGGAGGACTTCGAATGGGAGGAGGAATTGCTTGGTCCCGAAGCCGGAGAACGCAAGGTCGTCATCTTGAAACACGGCGATGAAATCATCGGCGACGGCGACCCTGATTGCGAGCCGATGGAGATGCAATCGGAAGTCGCGGACGAGGACGCCGAACGCCGAGTGATGAAGAACGTCATCTGCATCAAGGGCGGCAACAGCAAGGATCCGGCGGTGCGCGCCGAAGCCCTCAAGAAGGCGATCGACCATATGGAGGCAACCGCCAGGCGGGAAGCCGAGCATCGGGAGAAAATGCTCGCAAAGCTCCGCGCCGAACTCGCTGCGGCCGAAAGGGAAGCGGCGAGAGAATAATTCGCTGAGGCCTAATTCCTCGAGACTTCGCCGCCTTTCGTGACCAAAACAACCCGCTCCCTGGCTGCAATGTCAGTGAGCGGATGTCTGTCGGCGGCAAAAATGCCGGCGAGGAGGGCTCGCCTCGCCGCTATGCGCCGGCCAGCATTTTTTCAGTTTCGCGCCAAAGTCGCAGGGCTTCATCGGGATCGCAGGCATGCGGCTGCACCATCGCCCAGCGCGGCGCATTGGCGCCGCCAAGCGCTGCGATGTTGCAGTTCTCGCAGTAGACGCCGCCCTCGCCTTGAAGCAGCGGACTGACCGCCGCCCAAATCGTCGTTGACGCGCCCTGCTCCGGCGTCTTGAACATCTTCCGCGCCTGTTCGGAAAGCTCGCCGTCCGGTCCGAGCCAGCCGAGCGCAATCATCTCGTCCTTGTCGAGATGGCGCTGCAACGGCGTCACAATCCCGCCCGGATGAACGGAGAAAGCGCGCACGCCATCCGCCTTCATCCGCGCATCAAGCGCGACGGCGAAGAGCGCGTTCGCCGTCTTCGACTGCCCGTAAGCGACCCACTTGTTATAAGGCTCCTTCGTGAAGTGGATGTCGCTCCAGCGGATCGGCGACAGCTTGTGCCCGGTCGATGAAAGACAGACGACACGCGCGCCTTGCGCTTTTTTCAGGAGCGGCGCGAGCGCCGTCGTCAGCGCGAAATGGCCAATGTGATTGGTGGCGAATTGCAGCTCCCAGCCGGGCCCGACGCGGGTTTCCGGGCACGCCATGATCCCGGCGTTGTTGATGAGCAGATGAATGGGCTTTCCCGCCGCGAGGACGTCGGCGGCGAAATTTCGAACGCTCCGCAGGTCTGAAAGATCCAATTTCGCAATCTCGATCTTGCCGGGGACCGGTTTCAGCGCGTCTTTCGCCCGCGCCGGATCGCGCGCCGGCGCGAGCACTTCGGCCCCTGCGCCGGCGAGCGCGCGCACGGTTTCAAGTCCGATGCCCGAATAGCCCCCGGTGACCACGGCGAACGCGCCCGAAAGATCGACGCCCCGGATCACTTCCGCGGCGGTCGATTTGGCGTCGAACGGCGATGCGATCGGCTTTTGCGCGGTCATGGCGTTCAGCCTCCGAAATGGCCGAACGACGAATAAGCGACGCCGCCGTCGACGGCGATCGTCTCGCCGACCACATAGTCGCCGGCGCGGCTTGCGAGGAAGATCGCGACGCCGGCCATGTCCGCGTCGACGCCGATCCGGCCCGCCGGCACCATTTTGGCGACAGCGTCCTCATGGTCGCGCGCCGCGCGGTTCATGTCCGACGCGAACGCGCCCGGCGCGACTCCGGAAACGCAGATGTGGTCAATAATGAGCCGCGCCGCCATCCGGCGGGTCAGATGAATGAGCGCCGCCTTCGACGCCTGATAGGAGTAGGTCTCCCAAGGATTGATGCGGATGCCGTCGATTGACGCGATCATGATGACCTTGGCGGGCCTTTCCTTCGACGCCGCAGCCTTCATGCGGCTGTGAAAGGCCTGCGTCAGAAAAAAGGGCGACTTGACGTTAAGGTTCATCACCTTGTCCCAGCCGCTTTCCGGAAATTCGTCGAAGTCCGCGCCCCAGGCGGCGCCGGCGTTGTTGACAAGAATGTCGAGCGCGGTTTCGGACTTACCGTAAATGCACTCAAGCGCCTTGCAGCCCTCGACGGTCGAAACATCCTGCGGAATGGCGACGCATTTGCCGTATTTCGACAGCTCGTCCGCCGCCTGCTCGCACTGGTCCGCCTTGCGCGAGGAGATGTAGACGCGCGCGCCGTGCTCAAGAAAGCCGCGCGCGATCATCTTGCCGATGCCCCGCGATCCGCCGGTGATGAGCGCGGCGCGGCTTTCAAGGGAGAAGAGGGATTTCACCTTGCTCTCCGCTGCTGATCCCGTTCAATCCATAATGCGTAGGCGTGCACGCGGCGATTGTCATCACAGTAAGTCGCCCACTTCTCGTCCCAGTTGACGTCCGCCGCGCCGACGTAAACCGCCGGCGGCGAGGGACAGTCGCCCGGACTCCACCAGTCGGGCGGTTCCGTATTCACTTCGGGAATCGCCGATCCTTGCGCGCGCTTCAAGTGCGCGGACGCCGCGAAAGTCTCGAATTTCCGTTCGCGTCCGAGTTCGAAGCTCAGCATGACCCGCGAATAGTCGGCGCCGCCCCCGGAAGCGTTGTTGATAAATTTGACGTTCGATCCGGGCTGCCTGCCGAAGAACATCCGGAACGCATGTTCGTTCGTGTAACTCGACGCCAAGGTCAGCGTGATCGCCGGTCCCGCCATTAGCACGATCGCGAAGGCGAAGAGGAACGCCGTGAGGACGGGTCGCGCGCCGAGCCCGCCGCCGCCCTTGGTCGAAGCCGCCATGAATAAAATGAGAATCAGGAACAGCAGGAAGCCGCAAACGAACAAAACGCCAAGGATTGAGAACGCCCACCCCATAGTCCCCTCATGAACTTGTCCCTCGTCCGGCTGGCAGAAGGAACGAGGACGCCGCCCTAGTCAACTCGCCCGCTACTCCGCGCCGAAGTTTACGCGCCAGGCCGCCACCTGCTCGTCCTCGATCTTCTTGAACAGCACCTCGGGAAGCGTGAACGCCGTCCCCGGCGTGAGGCGCTCAAGGGCTGCTTGCGCCGATGCGGGCCAGCGCTCTTTCGCCAGATCGATGCCGAAGACCGCCGCCATTTTCGCCGCCGTCGCCGGGATGAAGGGCGCTGACAGCATGGCGAACAGCGCGATGAGATTGAGCCCGGCGCGAACGCCCGCCGCCGCGCGGTCAGGGTCCGATTTGAACGCCGTCCATGGCGCGGCGATTTGCAGATATTCGTTTCCCGCGACCCAGATGCCGCGCAGTTCCGCACACGCCTTTCGAAACTCCATCGCTTCGAGCGCGGCGGCATAGGCGGCGATCTTGGCGTCGAGATCGGCGATCAGTTTGGCTTCGACCGCGCCATAGGCGCCCTCGCCCGGAACCTGCTCGCCGAACTTCGACGCGCAAAAGCGCGTAATCCGATTGACGAAATTGCCGAGCACGTCAGCAAGATCCTTGTTCACGACGCTTGCGAAATGTTCGAGCGTGAAGGAGGCGTCGTCCGACTCCGGCGCGTTCGCCATCAGGTGCCAGCGCCAATAATCGGCCGGCAAGAGCTCCAGCGCCTGATCCATGAAGACGCCGCGCCTCTCGCTTGTCGAGAACTTGCCGCCGTACCATGTCAGCCAGTTCAGGGATTTCAACGTGTCGACCGTCTTCCACGGTTCCTTCGAGCCCAAGATCGTCACCGGGAACGACACGGCGTGAAAGGCGACGTTGTCCTTGCCCATGAACTGGACGTAGCGGACGTCGCCGGCCCCCTCATCGAGGCGCCACCAGCTCCGCCAATTCCGTCCCTTGCCGGCCGCCTCCCATTCTTCCGTACACGCAATATATTCGATCGGCGCGTCGAACCAGACATAAAAGACCTTCGCTTCGAACCCGGGACGCGGGCGCCCGTCGATCTCGACCGGCACGCCCCAGTAAAGGTCGCGCGTGATCGACCGGTCCTGAAGGCCTTCCTTGATCCACTTCCCTGCAATCGCCTTGGTCAGCGCCGGCCATTCGGGTTTCGACGCGACCCAATCCGCGATCGCCTGCTGCATCTTCGATTGCAGGAGATAAAGGTGCTTGGTCTCGCGCACCTCGAGGTTCCGCGATCCGGAAATCGACGAATAGGGGTTCTTGAGTTCGATCGGGTCAAGGAGCTTCCCGCAATTGTCGCACTGATCGCCCCGCGCCTTATCGTAGGCGCAATGCGGGCAGGTCCCTTCGACGTAGCGGTCCGGGAGAAAGCGCTGATCGTCGATTGAATAGATCTGGCGGTCGACCCGCTCCTCGATAAGGCCGTTCTTCTCAAGCGCTGCGGCGAAATGCTGCGTCAGCCGCTCGTTCTGCGGGTTCGACGAGCGCCCGAAATGGTCGAACGAGAGGCCGAATTCGGCGCAGGCCTTCTTCTGGATTTCGTGCTGTTCCGCGCAATAGCGCTCGACGCTCTGACCGGCGGCGCGCGCGGCGAGCTCCGCCGGCGTCCCGTGCTCATCGGTCGCGCAAAGGAAAAGCACGTCGAACCCTTGCGCCCGCTTGAACCGCGCAAAGACGTCCGCCGGCAGCATCGATCCGACGAGATTGCCGAGATGCTTGACGCCGTTGATGTAAGGCAGGGCCGACGTGATCAGGATCCGGGACATGGCGCGTCCGTTAACGATGCGACGGGGCTATAGCGGTTCGTCCCCTCGGAGAACAAGTCTGGCCGAAATCTTGAACGGGGCCTCGCAAATGCGGCGCGTTTTCGTCAATCGAGGATCAACGCGTCCCGATTGAGGACGCCGCAGCCGAAGTCAGCCCGGCGAAAGCTTTGGGCTCTGGGGGGAAACGCCTGCGGAGAAGACGGCTCCGCGGGCGTTTCTTTTTCGCGCCCCTATTCGGCTTTGTAAGTCTTCTTCATATAGGCGACCGACTTCGCGATGATCTTTTCCATCACGCCGAGGCGGATGTCTGCGAGATTCTTGACGTAGACGCACGATTTTCCGCTCGTGAACTTGCCGAGCCGCTTGAAGAGGTCGTCCGTCGCCGGAACGCCGCCCATCACATAGAAGACGGTCGCCGTCGACCGCGGCGAGAAGCCGGTCATGCACATGTCGCCTTCGCGGCCGCTTT